>Ga0105246_10001177_pt1 | contig 15188 bp, 12 predicted proteins | sample KBSM64metaG_FD_99694 | JGI IMG/M metagenome (GOLD analysis project Ga0105246, IMG submission 99694) | Miscanthus rhizosphere microbial communities from Kellogg Biological Station, Michigan, USA - KBS M6-4 metaG | ecosystem: Host-associated > Plants > Roots > Rhizosphere > Soil | place...
ATGGCCCAGTGCGGCTAACCCGGCGTCCTGCCGGGTTGCCCACGGATTCAAGCCTGCGTTCGGCCAGCGTGGTTTAACGGGGCGCCTAGGATCAAAAGCAGATCAAGATCAAGAGCGGCTCGCTTCGCATCGTGGTTAGCGGCTACGGCGGTGTGTGGCCTATGCCTCGATGCGTAGTCAGTAAATGCATCAGCGACTGACACATCGCCATCGGGGGCAAGCCCCCTCCCACATTTTGATTTGCATGCACCCTTTGAAAAAAACCTAGCGGATCTGGTGTTTGTGCAGCAACCGGTAGAACGTCGGCCGGGAAACGCCCAGCACCCGGGCCGCGATACTCAGATTGTCGCTGTGCCGGTGAAGTACGTCGCACAATGCCTGGCGTTCGGCGCGGTGCTTGTAATCTTCCAGTGTCGCCATCGGCGGCGACACGGCCTGCGGGCCTTGCAATCCCAGGTCAACCGCCTCGATCTGGCGCCCTTCAGCCAGGACCAGGCCACGGCGCACACGGTTGGCCAATTCACGCACATTGCCCGGCCACGGGTGTCGTCCCATCGCCACCAAGGCCTCTTCGCTGAAGCTGCGCGGGCGGCGGCCGGTTTCCTGGCTATAGAAACGCGAAAAGTGATTGGCCAGCATCGCCACGTCGCCGTGACGTTCGCGCAGGGGCGCGGTGACGACTTGCAGCACGTTCAGCCGGTAATACAGGTCCTCGCGAAAGGTGCCCTTCTCGACGGCGGCCTCGAGGTCAACGTGGGTGGCAGCCAGTACCCGCACATCCACCGGGATGGGCTGGCTGCCGCCCACGCGTTCGATCTGTTTCTCCTGGAGAAACCGCAACAGGTTGGCTTGCAGCTCCATGGGCAGATCGCCGATTTCATCAAGGAACAGCGTGCCACCGTGGGCAGCCTCGATGCGTCCGACCTTGCGCTGATGCGCACCGGTGAAGGCGCCCTTTTCATGGCCGAAGAGTTCCGACTGGATCAGGTGTTCAGGAATCGCTCCGCAGTTGATCGCCACGAACGGCTTGGCGTGTCGCTGGGACTGCCGGTGCAGCATCTTGGCCACCAGTTCCTTGCCGGTGCCGCTGTCTCCCCGTATCAGTACCGGCGATTCAGTAGGCGCCAGCTTCGACAGCAATTTGCGCAGTTCGCGAATGGGCCGGCTATCGCCCAGCAACTCATGCTCAGGCCCACCCACCGGAGTGTTGCCCTTGCCGCGCAGGCGCGCCATGCCAAAGGCGCGTCCGAGGGTGACCTGCACCCGCGACACATCGAACGGCAAGGTGTGGAAGTCAAAAAACCATTCGCAGACGAAATCCCCGACGTTCTGCAGGCGTAGCACGTCCTGGCTGAGTACCGCGATCCATTCGGTGCCGCTACGACCAATCAGCTCCTTGACCGCCTCGGGCCGTTCCAGATGACAAGGCTGCAATCGCAACAGGCCGACATCGCAGGACCGCTCACCCACATCTTCGAGGGTACAGCTGTCGACTTCCCATCCGACCGTGCGCAAGCCAGGCAGCAATCCGTGACAATCCTCGCAGGGGTCGACGACCAACAAGCGGCGTTGCGCAGAAGTCATCACCATGACTATTCCTTGGCGTCAGCTTTTATTAATAGAAACAATAGTTTGTAGCAACCAGACAGCAACATATCAAAATATTGACGCTGTGCTTGTACCCTTTCGCTATAAGTGCGAGCAAAAAGCCATCAACCCGTAAAAAGTTGCCGACCGGCCAAACGTTAGTTCCGCTTTTAAAACAGCCGCTTAGATGACTTCAGTCAGGGAAAGTTAAAATTTCTTGTCCTGGCATGTGACCCGCCCCCCACCATCGTGCATCAGTACAAGTAACCCACCGTACGGTCAGCCCAACCGCCGGTATTCACTTGAATGGGCACAGAGAGAGACGACACACATGAACGCTCCGCTGCGCATCAACGAAGCTCTTTTGATTGCAGACCGTGCCTTCCAGCCCTTCCAGTGCGTGGCCTGGCACGACGGTCATGGCGCCCTCAGCCTGAGCGTCATCGACCGCACCAATACCCGTATCGGCAGCCAACAGCTGTCATCGACCACTTACACTGACCCGGCGCAATTAGAAGACTTGCTGTTGCAGGCCCGTGCCGAGCTCGACAAAAGTGGCTACCGGTTGCAGCAATGGGCAATGCCCAAGTAAGTGAGGCGGGAACTTCCGATCACTGCATTACAGTGATCGGAAGTTGCACTTACTTATCGTGCGTTGAGTATAAATCGCTCGAACGCTTCGGCAGCACCGTCCTCGACATTGCTGCCGGTGACCACGCCGGCCTGACGCTTGACGGTTTCTTCCGCCTGGCCCATGGCAATCGATAACCCGGCCACCTGGAACATCGCCGGATCGTTGCCGCCGTCGCCGATGGCTGCCGTTTGCGCAAGCGGCACGTCAAGGTGCGCCGCCAGGGTCTTCAGGGCCTCGCCTTTATTGGCCAGCATCGCCGTCACATCCAGATAAACCGGTTGGGAACGTGACACCTGGGCCAGGCCTTTTACCTTGGGCTGCAACTGCGCTTCCAGCTCTACCAGCAACTGCGTGTTATTGCTCGCGGCGACGATCTTGTCGACCCGGTCCAGGTAGGGTTCGAAACTCTCCACCACCACCGGCCCATACCCCAGGCCGTCGGCTTCGCGCTGCTCCATCGGCCCTGGCGAGTCACGGCGCAGCCAGTCGCCATCGGCGAACACCCAGACTTCCACGTCCGGTTCGGCCGAGAACAGTGCCAGGGTCACCAACGCCGCTTCCGCCGGCAGATGGTGGGCCACCAGGATGCTGCCGTCGGGGTTGATCAACGTACCGCCGTTGAACCCCGCCACCGGCACGTCGATACCGAAGGTCTCGATCAAGTGCATCATGGCCTTGGGCGGGCGCCCGCTGGCCAGACTGAAAAACACCCCGGCCTCACGCAACGCGCGAATCGCATCGGCTGTGCGCGGGCTGAGGCTGTGATCCGGATGCAGCAAGGTGCCGTCCACATCACTGAGGATAAAACGGATGGGATGAATCGCTGCATCACTCATCCGAGGCTATGCCAGGCACGGCCATCACGGGCCAGCAATGCATCCGACGCCGCCGGGCCATCTTCGCCGGCCTTGTAGGTCTGGATGCCATCGTCTTCTTTCCAGGCATCCAGGAACGGCTGCACGGCGCGCCAGCCGTTCTCGATATTGTCGGCGCGCTGGAACAGGGTCTGGTCGCCGGTCATGCAGTCGTAGATCAGGGTTTCGTAACCCGTCGACGGCTGCATCTCGAAGAAGTCCTTGTAGTCGAACCCCAACTCGATATTGGCCATTTCCAGGGTCGGCCCGGGCTTTTTGGCCAGCAGGTCGAACCACATGCCTTCGTTCGGCTGGATCTGGATCTTCAGGTAGGTGGGCTTGAGCTCATCGACGTCGGTGTCGCGAAACTGCGCGTAAGGCGCCTGCTTGAAGCAGATCACGATCTCGGTGTCGCGAATGCTCATGCGCTTGCCGGTTCGCAGGTAGAACGGCACGCCGACCCATCGCCAGTTGTCGATCATCACCTTGAGCGCAACGAAGGTCTCGGTGCTGCTGTCAGGCGCGACATTGGCTTCTTCGCGATAGCCCGGCAGTTGCTTGCCGGCGATTTCACCGGCGGTGTACTGGCCGCGAACCGAGTTGGCCCGCGCATCTTCCAGTGACCAGGGCCGGATGGCACCGACCACCTTGGCCTTCTCACCGCGCACCGCGTCGGCACCGAAGGCTGCCGGTGGCTCCATCGCGACCATGGCCAGCAACTGGAACAGGTGGTTGGGTACCATGTCCCGCAGCGTGCCGGTTTTTTCGAAAAAATTGCCCCGGGTTTCGACGCCGACGGTTTCTGCGGCGGTGATTTGCACGTGGTCGATGTAATGGTTGTTCCAGAACGCCTCGAACAGCACGTTGGAAAAACGGCTGATGAGGATGTTCTGCACCGTTTCCTTGCCCAGGTAATGGTCGATGCGATAGATCTGCTTCTCGCTCATCACCTTGAGCAGGCACGCATTCAACGCTTCGGCGCTGGCCAGGTCGGAACCGAACGGTTTCTCGATGACCACGCGGCGAAACCCCTCCTGCGTCTCATCGAGCAACCCGGCACTGCCCAGGCGCTGCACCACTTCACTGAAGAAGCGCGGTGCTGTCGCGAGGTAGAACACCGCATTGGCGCTGCCGCTGTCGGCAATTTTCTGCGCGATATCGGCGTAGGTGCTGTCGTCGAGGAAGTCACCCTCGACGTAGCTGATGCCTTTGGCCAACTGGGCCCACAACTGCGGGTCCAGCGCATTGTCGGCATTGCCCCGGACCTTGCCGGCGGCTTCGGTGCGAATGAAGTCCTCGAGTTTCTTGGCAAAGTCAGCGTCGCTGATGGCGTTGTGATCAACGCCCACAATGCGCAGGCCATCGCCCAGCAGCCCGTCGCGACTCAGGTTGTACAGCGCCGGCATCAGCAGGCGCTTGACCAGGTCGCCATGGGCGCCAAACAGAAACAAGGTAGTGGGTGGAGCGGGTTCGGCCTTGGGTTTCTTGCCGTTGGCGGTCATTTTTTGGAAGTCTCCACGTGGCCGCCAAAGCCGAAGCGCATGGCCGAGAGCATTTTGTCACCGTAGGTGCTCTGCTGGCGCGAACGGAAACGGGCGAACAGCGAAGTCGACAGCACCGGTACCGGCACCGCCTGCTCCATGGCCGCTTCGATGGTCCAACGGCCTTCGCCGCTGTCAGCCACGGAACCGGAATAGCCGTCCAGCTTCGGATCGGTCGCCAGGGCGTCGGCGGTCAGGTCCAGCAGCCACGACGACACTACGCTGCCACGACGCCAGACTTCGGCAATGTCGGCCACGTTCAGGTCAAAGCGTTGGTCTTCGGGCAGGTTGTCCGAGTTCTTGGTCTTGAGAATGTCAAAACCTTCGGCAAACGCCTGCATCATGCCGTATTCGATGCCGTTGTGGATCATCTTGACGAAGTGGCCGGAGCCCGCCGGGCCGGCATGAATGTAGCCGTGCTCGGCACGCGGGTCGGCGGAGGCCGAACGGTCCTTGGTGCGTGGGATGCTGCCAATGCCAGGCGCCAGGCTCTTGAAGATCGGATCAAGGCGCTGCACGGTTTCGACGTCGCCACCGATCATCATGCAGTAGCCGCGTTCCAGCCCCCACACGCCGCCGGAGGTGCCGACGTCGACGTAGTGCAGGCCCTTTTCCGCCAGGGCCTTGCCGCGACGCACGTCGTCCTTGTAATTGGTGTTGCCGCCATCAATGATCACGTCACCGCTTTCCAGCAGCCCGCTCAGTTCATTGATGGTGTCTTCGGTGGGAGCGCCCGCCGGTAACATTACCCACACAGCGCGAGGCTTTTGCAGGCCGGCCACCAGGGCTTTCAAGTCGGCGACGCCGGTGGCGCCCTCCTCGCTCAGGCCTTTGACAAAGGCTTCGTTACGGTCATATACAACGGTGGTATGCCCATTGAGCATCAGGCGCCGCGCAATGTTACCGCCCATGCGGCCTAGTCCGATAATCCCCAGTTGCATGTGCTGATGCTCCTAACTGCTAAAAAATGTGTGACATAGTTTATAGCGCAATGAGGCTAATGAGGGTTAGTCCAGAGCGGATCCGCGTAGTTTCATGCTAAAAAAGTTGCCAGCATTTCACCATCACGGTGGCAAAAGTCACACGACCACCAAAAATAAAAAAGTTCCCTTGATGTGAAAAAGAATTCAAACTTGCCACGACTGCTGCCGCTCACCTGTTTCGGCGGCGCGATCTACCCGGCTATTTGCGAGGCAAGCAATGAGCACAGCACAGATGACCCGACCGCCACAGACCCTCTACGTCAGCATCCGCCGCGATGAATTGCGTCAGTTGAAGGACGAGCGCGATCAGTTGCAACAGGAAGTCCTGCGCCTGCGTTCCCACCTCCAGGCCCAGCTGGAGCTGCCGTCCGGCGCCAAGCCCGCACTCTGCTGAACGCCTTTGGTTAGTTTGTAAGGCAATACCTACAGAAAACTCACAAAGTTTTCACACGCCTGTCCCGATACTCCCGCCCGCGATGCCGCTCATGTTCTGAGCGGCCCGATGTTGCGCGCGTGTGCGCGACGATCATTTTCTGATGGGGCGCTGGATGGCGATGTTCAAACGCAGCACGACGACTGCGAAAGGTTTTGATTGGGCCGGCCTTGGCTGGCTATTCCTGTTTTTCTGGTATTTCTCGGGTATTACCCAGCTGCTTATCCAACTGACCGGTACGTCCGGCTTCAGTGGTTTCCGCCAGGCATTCTTCATGAGTGCACTGTGGCTGGCGCCGATGCTGCTGTTCCCCCGGCAAACGCGGGTACTGGCCGCCGTGATCGGCGTGGTGCTGTGGGCCTGCTCCATGGCCAGCCTGGGTTACTTCTTTATTTACCAGCAGGAATTTTCCCAGAGCGTGATCTTCATCATGTTCGAGTCGAACATTTCTGAAGCGGGCGAATACGCCACCCAGTATTTTGCCTGGTGGATCGTGCTGGCGTTCATTGCCCACACCGCCTTCGCGGTGTTCCTGTGGACACGCTTGCGCCCGGTGTACTTGCCGCGCGGCCAGTCGATCGTGGCGGCCATCGCCATCGTATTGGCGATTGTCGGCTACCCGCTGGTCAAGCAGATCGCCACCAGCGACACCATGGAACAGGCCATCGACCGCTTTGAAACCCGGATCGAACCGGCTGTGCCCTGGCAGATGATCGTCGCCTACCGCCGCTACACCGAACAACTGGACAACATGCAAGGCATGCTGACCAGCGCCAGCCAGATTCCACCCTTGAAAAACCTCAAGGACAGCATGGCCGGCCAGCCGTCCACGCTGGTGCTGGTGATCGGCGAGTCCACCAACCGCCAGCGCATGAGCCTCTATGGCTACCCGCGCAATACCACGCCGGAACTGGACAAGCTGCGCGACCAACTGGCGGTGTTCGACAATGTCATCACCCCGCGCCCCTACACCATCGAAGCGTTGCAACAGGTACTGACCTTCGCCGACGAAGAAAACCCGGACCTGTACCTCAAGACGCCGTCGATCGTCAGCGTGATGAAACAGGCCGGCTACAAGACGTTCTGGATCACCAACCAGCAGACCATGACCAAGCGCAACACCATGCTCACGACGTTTTCCGAACAGGCCGACGAGCAGGTGTACCTGAACAACAACCGCAACCAGAACGCCCGCCAATACGACGGCGATGTCCTCGCGCCGTTTTCCAAGGCCCTGGCCGATACCGCCGAGCGCAAGTTCATCGTAGTGCACCTGTTGGGCACGCACATGAGCTACCAGTACCGGTATCCGCCGACGTTCGACAAGTTCACTGATCGCCAGGGTGTGCCGCCAGGCGTCAGCGACGCGCAGTTGCCGACGTACAACAGCTATGACAACGCCGTGCTGTACAACGACTTCGTGGTCTCGAGCCTGATCAAGGATTACGCCAAGACCGACCCCAACGGCTTTTTGCTGTACCTGTCGGACCACGGCGAAGACGTGTTCGACTCTGTCGGCCATGACACCCTGGGCCGCAACGAAGGCAAGCCGACCGCGCCGATGTACACCATTCCCTTTATGGCCTACGCCTCACCCAAGTGGCGCGAAAGCCACGACTGGAGCTTCGCCGGCGACCTGCAGCGGCCTTACAGCAGCTCGCAGCTGATCCACACCTGGGCGGACCTGGCCGGTTTGAGTTTCGATGAACTGGACCGCAGCAAAAGCCTGGTCAGTGACAGCTTCAAGCCGCGCCCCCTGCTGATCGGTAACCCGTACGAGACCAAGCAGAAAGCCTTGATCGACTTCAGCCTGATCAAGCCGAAAAAGGCCGACAGCACCGAGGTGGTGGTCAAGTAACCGAGAGGTTTATAAACGAAAGATAATAATCATTCTCGTTAAAGCCTAAAGTTCCGCGCCTCCTTTCGTCTTTGAGCCATACCCGCCCTTTCCGGGGCGACCTCAAAGACGACAAGGAGTTCGCCGCGATGCTCGCGCCTTTCACCCGTTCCATCACCCTTACCCTGGGCCTGTTCAGCCTTGCGCCAAGCGCTGAACTGCTGGCCGAAACCGACCCCGAACACACCCCCGCCAGAGCCCTCGAGCTGGGCGCCACCCGCGTCACCGCCGACGGCCTGGGCGCGACCACCGAGCACACCGGCGCCTACACCACGGGCTCGATGAGCACCGCCACGCGCCTGAACCTGTCAGTCAAGGAAACCCCGCAATCGATCTCGGTGATCACGCGCCAGCAGATGGATGATTTCAACCTCAACACCCTGACCGATGTGTTACGCCAGACCACCGGCATCAACGTCCAGCACAGTGACTCGGACCGCGTGTCCTATACCTCCCGTGGCTACGGCATCAACAACTTCCAGATTGACGGAATGCTCAACACCTTCGGCTACATGAAGAGCGATGCCGACACCATCATCTATGACCGTATCGAAGTGGTGCGCGGCGCCACCGGCCTGACGACCGGCGCGGGCGATCCTTCGGCCACCGTCAATATGGTACGCAAGCGCCCGACCGCCCAATGGCAGGCGAAAACCGGGATCAGTGGCGCCACCCATGACAACTATTACAGCTCCCTCGACGTCGGCGGCCCGCTGGCCTTCGACGGCAAGCTGCGCGGGCGCAGCGTACTGGCGTACCGTGACAGCAAATCCTTTCGTGATAACTATGCACTGCAGCGCGCGGTCGGCTACGGCATTCTCGAGGGCGACCTGTCCGACGACACCGTCCTGGCCGTAGGTTTTGATTACCAGGACAAGCAGGTACAGGGTACGTCCTGGGGCACCGTGCCCTACTGGAACAGCCAGGGCGGCAAGGCCGGGCTGTCGCGCTCCACCAATATGGCCGCGCACTGGAGTTCCTGGCCGCTGACCGACAAGACCACCTTCGCCACCCTCGACCATCGCCTCGGCGGCGACTGGCACCTGAAGGCCGCCTACACCCATCGCCAGAGCGATACCGATGGTAAGGTGTACTACGGCGGCGCGGGTTTCCCCAATGCCGACCGGAGCGGCATGACCGCCTGGGCCAGCCATATGCGCGGCACGTCGAGAATGGAAGCCATCGACCTCAACCTGGCCGGCAGCTACGCGCTGCTGGGCCGCGAACATGCGCTGATGATGGGCTATGGCGAGGCCGCGCAACGGGATACTTCGCCCTTCATGCGCAACAATCTGCCTGCCAGCTATTACCCCATCGCGGACTGGAAGCACATGGGCGGTATCGGCAAGTTCACCGATGAGGTCACCGACCTCAAGGGCGAGCACAGCAAGAAACAACAGAAAGCCGGCTACCTCGCCACTCGCCTGAGCCTGACCGACCGCCTGCATGCCGTACTCGGCAGCCGCTACGGCAGTTGGGAGTTGGAAAGCGCCACCCCCGAATACGACGCCAACAATCAACTGACCGCTTCCGGCAAGACCGGCCAGACCCATAACGATATGTTCACGCCCTACGCCGGGTTGCTGTACGACATCACGCCGCAGTACACCGTCTACGCGAGCTACACCGACATCTTCAAGCCGCAAAGCGCGAAAGACGTGAACAAGAAATACCTGGAGCCGGTGGTCGGCAGCAACTATGAAGTTGGCCTCAAGGGCAGCGTGCTCAACGAGCGCCTGAACCTGGCGGCCGCGTATTTCTGGAGCACCCAGGACAACGTCGCCGAGCGCGATGACGCGGTGCCGCCCAACCCGGTCACCGGCGAGGAATACTACAAATCCGGCGGCAAGGGTAACAAGGTGAAGGGTTTCGAGCTGGAAGCGGCCGGCGAAATCACGCCGGACTGGAACCTGACCGCCGGCTACACCTACACCCATTCGGTGAATGGTGCAGGCCAGCGCAACAACACCGGCCAGCCGTTGAACCTGCTGAAAATATCCAGTGCTTATCGCCTGCCCGGTGCCTGGCGCAACCTGACCGTGGGCGGCGCGGTGAATTGGCAGAGCGACATCCATGAGTTCGGCAACCGGCCCACGGGCGAACGCAATGACAAAGGCAACTTGATCACCACGCGGGCAAAGATCGAGCAACAGGGTTACACCGTGGTCAACCTGATGTCGCGCTACCAGTTCGACGAGCAGCTGACGGCGTCGATCAACGTCAATAATCTGTTTGACAAGAAATATTACGAGCGCGTCGGTTTTTACAATGGCGTGTATTGGGGCGATCCGCGCTCGATTACCCTGGCATTGGACTGGAGGCTGTAGCACCCTGCCCCGCGAAGTTAAAAACCATTAACTTCGCGGGGCAATTTCGTTAATTCCCACTTAATAAGATAGCGCCATAGTCGCCCCACGATCTGATCACGGAGTGACCGGACACCTATCACTCTTAATGGGAATACCGTCATGAAACTTTCGACACTGATGCTTGCCAGCCTGATGACCCTGACCTCCGCCGCCGCCTTTGCAGAGGGCGGTTCAGAGCGTTCCAGGGAGTTCTACAAAAACTTCAGCTTCATTCAGGAAACCACTCACGGCAAGGCCGAACAGCAAGTTGTGTCCGCCGATGGCAAACCGGTTAAAGCCACTACTGCTGAACCCGCCCAACCCAAAAGTTGATTTAATACTGAGTTAATCCGCAAGTACCCTGTGCCAACCCGCTCCGTTGGCAAAGGTGTTATTGGGCGCCATTCAATGGCGCCTTTTTTTTGCAGTGCTTTTATTAAAGTGACTTGTTCCAGAACAACATGCGGCCATGGGCGGGATCAAATACCGAATCGTCAAAACCGAATTTGCGATACGCCGACTGGGCCAGCGCATTGCCTTCAAGCACTTCCAGGGTGATCTTGCAGCAACCGCGCTGCCGGGCGATTTCCTCGACCTTCTGCAGCATCTTCTGACTCAACCCCAAGCCCCGAAACTGTTGCGCCACCATCACATCGTGGACATTGACCAAGGGCCGACAGGCGAAGGTCGAAAACCCTTCGAAGCAATTGACCAGCCCGGCCGGGACACCCCCAACGAACGCCAGCACACTGAACGCATGAGGGCGCTTGGCCAGCTCCGCAGGCAGTTGCTGCAACAGGTCGGCCGGCAAACTGTGGCCGCCGCCCATCGGGTCTTCAGCATAGTGGTTGAGCAGCGAGCCGATGGCATCGGCGTGTACGGCGTTGGTGTAGCTAGCTTGCAGCACCAGGATGTCTGGGGTGTCCATTTCCTTCCTCGATAACGACAACCAGGGAACCGATTCCCTTTGAGAAGGTTGATTGTAAGCATGGAGTCGGCAGTAGATGAAGGAGATTAACGACAAATGTCTGACAGAAAGGGCGTAGATTTCACGTCTCCAACGCCTCAAACCTAGTGAGCGCGGGGTTCTCAGGCGCCGAAGCGCTGCAGCTGCATTTCGCGCAAGCGGCTCAAGGTGCGACGAAAAGGAAACGCCAGGTAGCCTTCGGTATAGAGACGCTCCAGCGGCACCTGGGCCTCGATGAACAACGGCACTTTGCGGTCGTAACACTCATCCACCAGCGCGATGAAGCGTCGCACGCTGTCATCATGCCTGGACAACTCCGGCAATTGCCGGTCCCCCGCGACCACGCGCTCGGCGCCGTCTTCGGTACCCCGGGCAATACGACCAGGGCGCTGCTGTGCGCTGAGGTTGGGCACCTCTCCCAGCAGGATGGCCTTGAAGCGATCGCACAGCAGCATGAAATCCATCGCCGCCAGGGGTTGTTCGCAGAGCTCGGCGTAACGGCACCACAGCACCGCGTCACTGGCCTGCACCGCCGCTATCGTGCGATGCCCCACGTTCACTTCCTTCTCGTCGCTGAGGGTTTGCCCGTCGCTCATCTGCCGGAACAGCGTGGCCAGTGCATCGGGCCGATTGACCCAGTAGCGCTGCAGACCCACGCCGGGATGCAGGCGATGATCCTCGCCGCCGTCCACGGCCAGCACCTGCATATGCCGATTGATCGCCGCGATACCCGGCAAGAACCGCTCACGGTTGAAACCTTCGGCGTACAGCTGCTCAGGGGGTTGATTGGAAGTGCAGACCATCACCACGCCCTCCTCGAACATCACCTGAAACAGACGGCCGAGAATGATTGCGTCACCGATGTCATTGACGAACAACTCGTCGAAGCACAGTACGCGCGCGTCCCGGCTCAGTTCCCGCGCCACCGCCTGCAGCGGGTCCCGGGTCCCGGTGAGCTGGAACGAGCGCTGGTGCACCCAGCCCATGAAGTGATGAAAATGCTGGCGGCGCGCGGGCACGCGCAGGCTTTGATGGAACTGGTCCATCAGCCAGGTCTTGCCGCGCCCCACCGGCCCCCACAGGTAAACGCCGGTAATCGGCGAACCGCCCTGGTGCAACGCCTGGTGACAGGCTTGCAAGGCCTGCACCGCCCGGCGTTGAGCGTCGTCGGGCACGAAGCCTTGCTGGGCGATAGCGTGTTGATAAGCGGCGAGCGGCGAGTCGAAAGTCATTGGCGCAGTATGCCGTACAACGCAAACGTCTACCGCGCAATCTTCGCCCTCAGCCCAGTTCCGCACGCAGTTGGCGCGCCGCCGTCACCATGTGGATCAACGCCGCTTCCGTCTCCGGCCAGCCACGGGTTTTCAGGCCGCAATCGGGGTTCACCCACAACCGCTCAGCCGGAATCCGCTTGGCCGCCTTGCGCAGCAAGTCGACCATCTGCGCCACCTCCGGCACCCGTGGCGAGTGGATGTCGTAGACGCCAGGGCCGATGTCGTTGGGGTAGGCGAAGGCTTCGAACGCATCGAGCAACGCCATGTCCGAGCGCGAGGTTTCAATGGTGATGACGTCGGCATCCATCGCCGCGATGGACTCGATCACATCGTTGAATTCGCTGTAGCACATGTGGGTGTGGATCTGGGTCTCGTCACGCACGCCGCAGGCGCACAGGCGGAACACTTCGGTGGCCCAGTCCAGGTAGTGCGGCCATTGCGCCTGACGCAACGGCAAGCCTTCGCGGAACGCGGCCTCGTCGATCTGCACGATCCTGATACCGGCGGCTTCCAGGTCCACCACCTCGTCACGCAGCGCCAGGGCCAACTGCCGGGCCTGCACTTCACGGCTCACGTCTTCCCGTGGGAACGACCACATCAGCATGGTCACCGGGCCCGTCAACATGCCCTTGAGCACCTTGCGCGTGAGGCCCTGGGCGTAGCGAATCCACTCCACCGTCATGGCTTTCGGACGGCTCAGGTCGCCATAGATCAGCGCCGGTTTCACACAGCGCGAACCGTAGCTCTGTACCCAGCCGAAACGGCTGAACGCGTAGCCGTCCAATTGCTCGGCGAAGTATTCGACCATGTCGTTACGTTCGGCTTCACCGTGCACCAGCACATCCAGGCCGAGGTTCTCCTGCACCTCGACCGCGTGCCTGATCTCGCTGTGCATTGCTTCGACGTATTCGGCTTCGCTCAACTTGCCGGCCTTGTACGACTGGCGCGCCAGGCGGATCGACGCAGTTTGCGGGAACGAACCGATGGTAGTGGTGGGAAACAGCGGCAGGTCGAGGCCGGCCCGCTGCTTCTCGATACGCTGGGCAAACGGCGACTGGCGCTGGCTGTCCCTGGCGCTGATCGCGGCAACGCGCGCTTGCACCGCGGGTTTGTGAATACGCGGCGAAGCGGCACGCGCAGCCTGTACCGCGCGACTCTCAGCCAGCGCGGCCAGCACCTGCGGCGCCTCGGGCTGGTCGAGGGCCTGGGTCAGTACCGCGACTTCCGCGCACTTTTGCAAAGCGAAGGCCAGCCAGCTCTTCAACTCGGCGTCCAACTGGTCTTCACGCGCCAGATCCACCGGGCTGTGCAGCAGTGAACAGGACGGCGCGACCCACAAGCGCTCACCGAGTTTGTCCTGGGCGTGTTGCAACGTCGCCAGGGCTTTTTCCAGGTCGCAGCGCCACACGTTGCGGCCATTGACCACACCCAGGGACAGCACCTTATAAGCCGGCAGGCGATCAAGAATCGTCGGGTATTGCTCCGGCGCCCGTACCAGGTCGATGTGCAGGCCGTCGACCGGCAGATTGGCGGCCAGGCCGAGGTTTTCTTCCAGCCCGCCAAAGTAGGTGGCCACCAGTTTCTTCAACGGATCACGCTGGATCAGGTTGTAGGCACGCTCAAAGGCGTTCTTCCACTCCTGCGGCAGATCGAGCACCAGGATCGGCTCGTCGATCTGCACCCACTCGACACCCAGCTCCGCCAGGCGCTGGAAGATCTGGCCGTACAGCGGCAGCAGGCGGTCGAGCAGATCAAGCTTGTCAAAGTCGCCGCCCTTGGCCTTGCCCAGCCACAGGTACGTCAGCGGGCCAATCACCACCGGCTTGACGGCGTGCCCGAGGTCGCGAGCTTCCTGGACTTCTTCGAACAACTGGTCCCATCCGAGGTGGAATTGCTGATCGACGCTGAACTCCGGCACCAGGTAGTGATAGTTGGTATCGAACCACTTGGTCATCTCCTGGGCGTGAGCACCGGCGCAGCACGCATCGCTGACGCCGCGGGCCATGCCGAATAACGTCTGCAACGTGGCCTGCCCATCGGCCGGCCGGAAACGCTCCGGGATCACGCCAAACATCAGCGAGTGGGTCAGCACCTGGTCATACCAAGCGAAATCACCGGCGGGCAGCAACTCAATGCCGGCCTGTTTCTGCAGATCCCAATGGGCCTTGCGCAAGTCACGCCCCACGGCGCGCAGGCCGGCCTCATCGAGCTCGCCCTTCCAGAACGCTTCCTGCGCTTTTTTCAGTTCACGATCGCGTCCAATGCGCGGAAATCCCAGGGAATGAGCGACTGCCATGACTTTTTATCTCCAAGGTCGGTATCTATGGCGGTCATTGTCGGGAGATGGCGATAATGAGACAAACTCATTTTTCTTTAGATGAATACAAAATTCATTCATACAGACAGCAACGCAGTGCCCACCCGTAACGCGGGTAAAAGCGGAACCCATAGCAGCCGTGACTGCAGAAAACGGATATGTACTCGATCTGATCCAACATCCTGGTCGGCTCGGAGGCCGCCATCGGGGGCAAGCCCCCTCCCACATTTGGACCGGAGTCGACACAAATACCGGTCGGCTCTAAGGCCGCCGCGCTTTTGCTTTTGATCTGCTTTTGATCTTAAGCGCCCCGTTAAACCACGCTGGCCGAACGCAGGCTTGAATCCGTGGGC
>Ga0105246_10001178_pt1 | contig 15185 bp, 9 predicted proteins | sample KBSM64metaG_FD_99694 | JGI IMG/M metagenome (GOLD analysis project Ga0105246, IMG submission 99694) | Miscanthus rhizosphere microbial communities from Kellogg Biological Station, Michigan, USA - KBS M6-4 metaG | ecosystem: Host-associated > Plants > Roots > Rhizosphere > Soil | place: Michigan...
CGCCGAGCTGTGCTGGGTTCCGATAGTCGAGCGAGTGCAGCTGCACGATGCCGGGCTGCAACGCGCGGGCGAGGGCGGGCACGCGCGGACGTTGATAGCTCGACATTGCGACGACGACCTGGTCGGCGCGCAGCGTGAAGTCGTCGCCTTGCAGCACGAACACGCCGTCGCGCTTGTACAGCCGCTCGACTCGCGACCGCAGCCGCACCGGCAGCGCGAATTTCGCGGCGTAAGCCTCGAGGTAGCTCGCCATCTGATCCTTCGTCGGGAAATGCCACTGACGGCTCGGAAACTTCATGCCCGACAGTGCGTCGTAGCGCGCGGGCGTGAATAGCCGCAGGGAGTCCCAGCGCCGGCGCCACGTATCGCCGATCCGTTCGCCGGCGTCGAGGATCAGGAATCGCAGCCCGGCGCGCTGCAGGTGGTAGCCGGTGACGAGACCGGCCTGGCCGCCGCCGATCACGATCACGTCGTAGTGGCCGGTGAGCGTGGCCGCTAACCGGCGCCCCTCGAGACGGGCGAATGCGTCGCCGGGCTCGACGAGCTGTGTCTTGCGATCGGGCGCATTGTGAAGTTCCAAGTCGCTCATGACTCCCTCCTGTGGTTGGATGGGAGCCACGTTAGTGCGCGCGCCGAGTCGCGACTTCGGCAGAAACCCCCATCACCGCTCGGTCCCGGCGTGGGTAATTCCACCCATTGGGCCGAAGGATGGCGCGAGGGCTAGACGAGGCGTTGCTGGTACGCGTACGCGGTCGCGGCAGCGCGCGACGCGACGTTCGTCTTGCTGAAGATGTTGCTCACGTGCCGGTCGACGGTCTTCTCGCTCAAGTGCAGCTCGCGAGCAATCGCCTTGTTGGTCTTGCCGGTCGCGACGAGCCGCAGCACCTCGAGCTCTCGCTGAGACAGCCCGTGAGGGCGAGCTGCGCCCGCGCGCGGTGCGACCGCATCGAGCGCCGCGATGTCCGGCGCGGCGCCGAGCTCTAGGAACGCAATGCGCGCGTGGCCGAGCTCGAGCGCGGCCGCGTCGGCATCGCCGCAGTCGTGGCACGTGCGCGCGAGCAGCACGCGCAGCCGCGCAACGATGTACGGGGCGCCCGCGGCAGCCCAAGCGGTCAGCGCTTGGCGCAGCGGAGCCAGCGCGGCCTGTGGATGTCCCTCGGCGGCCGCGACGGCCGCTTCCGCGTGGGCGGCCATCGCGCCGAGGAGATCGGTCTTCACCGCCGCCGCCGTGGACGCGAGCTCGCGCGCGGCCATGCGCGCTTCGGCGATCTCACCGGCCGCGAGCAGGATCTCGACGCTCGCGGGCAGGTAACGCACGCGCCGCAACGGCTCCGACACCGCGGCGAGCGCGGTGCGGATCGAGCTCACGGCGTCGGCGATGCGGCCTTGAGCGAGGCGCAGCAGCGCGAGCCCGGGCTGCGCGTCTCGGCCGCGCTCGCTCGCGCTGCGATATGCCGTCTCGGCCGCCGCGTGCTCGCCGCGCAGGCGACGGATCTCGGCCTCTTGGTAGCACGCGTCGCCGACGGCTGCGTAACCTTCGCCGCGCGCGTCTCTGAAAGTCTCGGCGGCCGCGCGTGCGGCTTCGATCGCCTCGCCCCACTCGCCGCCGAGCTGCATGAGCTCAACGCGGTGCACGGCGCAGGCACCCGTGAACTGCACGAGCTGCGACTGCGCTGCGCACCATCGTGCCAGCGCCTCCGTCCACTCGCGCGCGCGCGCGAGCGCGTACACCTGATGGCAAGCCGCGATCACGATGCAATAGATGAGGCCGGCGAACATCGGCGACAGCGGCTCCGTCGTGACCGACAGCATTGCTTCGTCGAGCAGCGCGAATCCCGCGTCCGTCTGTCCGAGCCGCATGGCGGCTCTGCCGGACAGAGCGCGCGCGAACGCGCTCAAGTCCTTATCGGCGAAGCGGTCGCCGATTTCCACCGCGCGCCGCGCGAGCATCGCGATCTGCTCGAAGTCGCCGGTCGCGTCCAGACGCCGGATCTCCGCGAGCAGCAAGTACCCCGTTTCGGCGCAGTCCTTGCCTTCGACGAGCCGCTGCGCGCGCGCCAGCCAGCCGTTCGCGCGGGCGTGCTCCCCCGCGATGCGCATGCGTATACCGACGAAAAACGCGGCGCGCGCCGCCAGCAGCTCTTCGCCCGCATCGAGTCGTAGCTGGTAGAGCCGCTCGAGCGCGCGGAAGGATTCCTCGTCGCGGCCCGTTAGAGTCGCCGCCCAGCCGAGCTTCTCGACGTCTGCGGCCGCGAGCGGCGCTTGGCTCTCGGCGGCCGAGAAAGCGACATACGCGTCGTCCCATGCACGCGCGGAATAGGTCGCGCGCGCGCGTTCGAGATAGGATGGCTTGTTCGGGCGTGCGGGCACAGCGCCGGCAGTCTAGCGCCGGCCTGGCCGGGTCGAAACGAAACGCCCGCGCGGCGCGTGCCGATTGACGCGCGCGGCGTGTGGCCGTAGCGTTCTTACCGAGGACGAGGAGATCCCCATGGCCTCCGAGACCCGATACCTCCGGATCGCCGTCGCGCTGACGGCAGGCTTCGCTCTTTCGGCGCTCGCGCAACCGCCGAGCCCGACGGGCTCGACCGCGAAGCAGCCTTGGGTAGCCCCCCGAACGGCCGACGGACAGCCCGACCTCCGCGGTTCCTGGACCAACGACACCTACACGCCGCTCGAGCGGCCCGCCGAGCTCGCGGGCAAGGAGTACTTCACGCCCGAGGAAGCCGCCGCGTTCTTCAAGTCGCGCGACGACCGCCTGCGCGGTCAGTCGAAGAGCGACATCCACTACGACGACGCGATCTGGCAGGCCGAGAACTACGTCAAGATCGAAAACCGGCGCACGTCGCTGATCGTCGAGCCGCGCGACGGCAAGCTGCCGCCGCTGACCGCGGAGGGCCAAGCGCGCCTCGCGCATCAGAAGGCGACGCAGCGCGCCGCGCCCGAAACGATCAGCGCAAAGAGCCGTTCGCTCGGCGAGCGCTGCATATCGTGGGGCAACGTGGGTCCGCCGATGATGCCCCCGACGTATGCGGCGAACATGGAGATCGTGCAGACCCGCGGCCTCGTCGTGATCCGTAACGAGCTCATGCACGACACGCGTCTGATCTACACGGACGGCCGTCCGCACCCGGGCCCGGACGTGCAATGGATGGCGGGTCACTCTGTCGGTCACTGGGAAGGCGCGACGCTCGTGGTCGACACCACCAACTTCACGGAACGCACGAACTTCCGCGGCTCGCCGTCGAACACGCGCCAAGACATCTTCGCGACCGAGCACTTGCACGTCGTCGAACGCTTCACGCGCGTGGCGCCCGATACGATCGACTACTCGTACACGGTCGAAGATCCGCACACGTGGGCGGCACCGTGGAAGGGCGAGATGGCGATCCGCCGCACCGACGGCGAGATCTTCGAGTACGCGTGCCACGAAGGGAACTACGGGCTCGCGAACATCCTGCGCGCCGCGCGCGCGGCCGACGGCTCGAAGGTCGGCACCGAGACGAGCGCGAATCGGTAGTCCTGCCGTCCGGCGACCCGACGAGCGATTCGTCTCGCCGCGCACTCGCCGGCATTTCAACGCGCGACGCGTCGATAAGCGCTCAAGCCGAGCATCAGACCGATCGCGCCCTCGGTAGGCTCGCGAAAGAAGGCCAGCGACAACTGCGGCACCGGCGAGCGCAGGACGGGCCGCAGGTCGTCGTCGAGCACGAAATCGACCTGCAAGCTCGTGCGGCGATCCTCGTGGCCGAGCGTGCAGATCAGCCGCTCGTCGGCGTGCCGGACGTTGACCATCGCGGTGCCGGGCCCGTTGTATCGTCCGGTGAGGTCGCGCAGATCGAAACCGAAAGGTCGCCGAGCTTCGCGCGGCGCGACTCCAGCGACCTCGTTGCAGAGCGCGGTGAGAACGAAATCGCGCAGGTGCGGAACCATCGCATTCAAGCCCACGGCGACGCTCATGCGCGGAGCGAACCGGAGGCCGACACACTGACCCGCTGCGACGCCCGTGCTCCCGCGGAAGCCGCCGCGCAGCTCGGCGCAACCGAGACCGAACGCGAGCGGCATGAGCTCGCAGAGCGGCCCGCCGGCGGACGGCGGAAGGCGGACGACGCTACGCTGGAGCTCCGGAACGGCGAGGGCCGTTCGGCCGAGGTCGAGCAGGTCGTCGATCGTGACGGCGCGTTCAGAGAACGCCGGTTGCCAGAACGGTGGGATGGGGTCGGAGGTTTCCAGCGCGACGAATCGGCCGGTGCGCTCGTCGAAGACGTGCCGCCCCGCGTTCTCCGCTTCGCGTGCCGTTGCCTGCACGTTGCTCGGCGCGGCTCCGCCGATGCGCCGGACGATTTCGCTCAACAGCACGGACTCGGTGTGCTCGTAGCTGAACACGGTGCCCGGTGGGAACAGCTGCGGCGCCGCCTGCAAATACGCCACCAAGCCGTCCCAATCCAGTGCACGCGTGCGGCGGTCGAAAATATTGGTGCCGCGGTAGCCGCTCGTGTGGGAGAGCAGGTGCTCGCAGAGGACGGTCTCACCGCAAGTGCAGTCGTGGAGCTCCGGCAAATACGCGGCGATCGGGTTCTCGAGGTCCAACGCGCCACGGCGAGCGAGCTCGTGCGCGCTGATCGCTAGCGGCAGCTTGCTCGCGCAGCCGAGCGCGAAGGTTGCCGACTTTCCGAGGCGGCGCCGCTCGCCCGCGATGCTCGTGCCGGCGGCGGCGTATGTTCGCCGGCCGTCGACGCTCGCGCCGAGGACGATACCGGGTATTTGCGTTTCCTCGCGTACGCGCGCCGCGAGCGCATCCATGCGCGGCTGCAGATCCACCTCCGCGACATCCTTGCGCATACCGTCCCTCCGACCATCCGTGTCTCGACCGCTAGCACAGCACGCACCGTAGGCGCGTGGCAGCGCGCGATTCGCGATGCTTTCGCAAGAAACGGATGCGACCTGGACGGCCGGGCGCCGCTAGGATCGTGCACGGAGATGACGTAAACGCTTGGCCGATGGACGCCCCGTTGCCACTGTTCCGGTCGAGCGCGCTCGCGGCCAACCGCAAGGATGCGCTCGGTCCGATCGTGCTCGCGCGGCCCGCGTCGTTCGGCATTCTCGCGGGAGTAGCGGCGCTCATTGCGTCGCTTCTCGGCGCGCTGCTCGTGTTCGGCTCCTACAGCGCGCGCAGCACGCTGCGTGGACGACTCGTTCCCGATCGCGGCGTGATCGACGTTCACAGCCCGCAGCTCGGCACCATCGTCGAGAAACGCGTCGCCGAGGGCCAGCACGTTGCCCGCGGCGACGTCCTGTTCGTGGTGTCGAGCGAGCGGCTCACGAAGGCGCTAGGGCCAGCTCAGTCGGCCGTCGGCGAGCGGCTCAGCGGCCGCCGTCAGAGTCTCGAGGCGCAGATCGAGGACACGCACGCGCTCGAACGCCTCGAGCGCGCGTCGCTGCAGGAATCGCGTTCCTCGCTGGCCGCGGAGACCGCGATGCTGGAGCAGAGCATGGACGCGCAGCGTGCACGCGTGCGCATGGCCGAGGAATCGGTCGAGCGGTATAGGCGAATTCGGGCTCAGGGCTTTGCGTCGGAGGACCTATTGCTCGCAAAGCAGGCCGACTTGCTCGAGCAACGCGGCCGCCTGCAGAGCCTCGAGCGCGAGACCAACGGCGTCGCTCGCCAGCTCGAGGACGTGATCGCGCGCGCCGGCTCGCTCGAGTTGCGCTACCGCAATCAGATTGCGGAGCTCGAGCGCTCGGTGACCGCCGCTGAGCTCGACATCGCCGAGAACGAGGCGCGACGCGAAATCGTCGTGGCGGCTCCGGCGAATGGAATCGCAACCGGCATTGCGGCCGTCGTCGGCGAGCTCGTCGACAATTCCGCGCCGCTCGTCTTCATCGTGCCCGCAGGCTCGCGACTTCGCGCAGAGCTTTACGCTCCGAGCCGCGCCGTCGGTTTCGTCTCGGTGGGAGAGGAGGTGCTGCTGCGCTACGAGCCGTTCCCCTATCAGAAGTTTGGCCACTACCGAGGCACGGTGGAGGCCGTGTCGCAGACCGCCATCCTGCCGACCGCGCGCGCCGACGCGCTCGGCGCGGAGCCCGCCTATCAGGTGGTGATCGCGCTCGAGTCCCAGAACGTGATCGCGTACGGCGAGCCGCGTGCACTGCGCGCCGGCATGGTCGTCGAAGCCGACGTATTGCTCGAGACTCGGCACCTCTACGAATGGGTGCTAGAGCCCTTGTACTCGCTGCGCGGCAAGGTCCATCGATGATCTGAAGCCGGCGGCGGCGCGGGTCGACCGCTGTCGCGCACCAAATCCTGACAGCGGTTGTCATTCTCTCCGGTACAATAGCGCCATCCCCCGGAACGTTGCGCTGAATTGCCCTCGTTCCCTTCGTCGATGGAGCTGATCGTGTTCCTAGATAGCGCCCTGGTCGCGTGGCGGAAGCCCTCCTTTTCTCTTCTATCAGCCATCGCTGCCACGGCGCTGGCCGCGTGCGGCCACCCGGCTCCTCCGCCGACGTTTCCGCCGACCGAGGTCGACGCGCTCGAGGTTCGGCCGCGCGACTTGCCGCTTTCGCTCGAGTACGCGGCGCAGCTGCGCGGCATTCGCGAGGTCGAGGTCCGCGCGCGCGTCTCCGGCATCCTGCTCGAGCGCCGCTACGAGGAAGGACAACCGGTCAAAGCGGGCGACCTGCTGTTCCGCATCGATCCGGCGCCGTTTCGCGCGGAAGCCGAGCGCGCGCGAGCCGAGCTCGGGGTGCAGCAAGCGAACCTGCAGCAGGCGCGTCGCGAGCGCGACCGCATGGTCCCGCTGTTCGACCAGAAGCTCGCGAGCCAGCGCGACCGCGACAACTCGATGGCGGCGTTCGAGACTTCCCAAGCTGCGGTCACCGCGGCCGAGGCGGCGCTCAAGAGCGCGGAGCTCAATCTCTCTTATACGGACGTGCGCGCGCCGATCGCCGGGCTCACGAGCCGCGAGGTCCGCTCCGAGGGCAGCCTCGTCACGGCCGGCGACGACTCGAGCCTGCTCGCTTATCTCGTGCAAGCGGATCGGCTCTATGTCGAGGTCGCGCTGCCTGAAGCGGACGCGGAGCTCGTGCGCGCTGCGCATGCCATGAACGCCGAGCATCTAAAGGTGCTCGTGATCGATGCGCGCGGACGGACCATCGGTCCGCCGGCCTCGATCGAATACATCTCGCCGCGGGTCGATGACTCCACCGGCACGGTCGCGATCCGCGCCGTGCTCGACAACGCTGGAGCCACGGGGCTGTTGCCGGGCCGAGTTGCGCGCGCGCACGTCGAGGGCGTCAGCGTGCCGGGCTCGCTCGTAGTCCCGAAGCGCGCGCTGATGCACGGAGCCCAGGGCTCGTTCGTCTGGGTGATCGGCGCCGGCGAGCAGGTCGCCGCGAAGCCCGTGCAGCTCGGCGCGAGCTCGGGCAACGACGTCGTCGTCGCGAGCGGCCTCGTGGCCGGCGACCGCGTCGTCGTCGACGGCATCCTGAAGGTGCAACCGGGCGCGCCGGTGCACGCGACGATGCTCGCGCCAGACGGCGCGCCGGCGGCTGCGCCCGGCGTCCCCGCGGCCGCGCCGCCCGCGAACGGGAACGGTGCGCCGGCGGAGCCGCCCTCACGCGCGGACGGTGCACCCAGCGGCGGTCAAGGCTCGCAGTGATCTCCAACTTCTTCATCGATCGGCCGCTGTTCGCGACCGTCGTCTCCGCGTTCATCGTCATTGCCGGGCTCGCGGCGTTTCGCGAGCTGCCGGTCGCGATGTATCCGAACATCGCGCCGCCGCAGATCAGCGTGTCGACGTTCTATCCCGGCGCGAGCGCGGACGTAATCGCCGAGACCGTCGCGGCGCCGCTCGAGCAGGCGCTGAACGGCGTCGAGAACATGCTCTACATGCGCTCGGGCAGCTCGTCGACGGGCCAGCTCACGATCGCGATCACGTTCGGCGTCGGCACGAATGCCGACATCTCGGTGATCAACGTGCAGAACCGAGTGCAGAGCGCACTGCAGCTCCTGCCCGAGGAAGTGCGCCGGCAAGGCGTCACGGTCGCGAAGTCGCTGCCGAGCTTCCTGATGATCCTCACGTTCGATTCGCCGGACGGCCGCTACGACGACCTGTTCGTCTCGAACTACGCGACGCTGAACGTGATCGACGAGCTGCGGCGTATCGCAGGCGTCGGCAACGTGCAGGTGTTCGGCGCGCGCGACTACTCGATCCGCATCTGGCTCAGGCCCGACCGCATGGCGGAGCTCGGCCTCACGCCGGCGGACGTCGCGGCCGCCGTGCGCGAGCAGAACACGCAAGCCGCGGCCGGCCGGCTCGGCGACGAGCCGACGGACGAGCGCGTCGACCTCACGCTCAGCGTCACGACCCAGGCGCGGCTCTCCGATCCCGCCGAGTTCGAGCGCATCGTGCTGCGCACCGGCTCGAACGGCGAGATCGTGCGACTCAAAGACGTCGCTCGTGTAGAGCTAGGCGCACGCGACTATGGGTTCGGGCTCACGCGCAAGGGCCGGTCGACGGTCGGCGCCGCGCTGCAGCTCGCGCCCGACGCGAACGCTCTCCAATCCGCGGCCGCGGTCTACGCGAAGATGGACGAGCTCGGCAAGAAATTCCCCGCGGGGCTCGCGTGGGCGATTCCGTACGACACGAGCAAGTACGTGCGCACGTCGATGCGCGAGGTCGCGTTCACGTTCTTCGAGGCGCTCGTGCTCGTGTTCGGCGTCGTCTGGCTGTTCCTGTACAACCTGCGCGCGACCGTGATCCCGTCGGTCGCGGTGCCGGTGTCGCTGATCGGCACGTTCGCCGGCATGTACCTGCTGCACTTCTCGATCAACTCGCTCACGCTGTTCGGGATGGTGCTGTCGATCGGCATCGTGGTCGACGACGCGATCGTCGTGCTCGAGAACGTCGAGCGGCATATGCGCGACGAGCACGTGAGCGCGCGCGACGCTACGCGGCGCGCGATGGCCGAGGTGAGCCGCCCCGTGATCGCGATCGTGCTCGTGCTGAACGCGGTGTTCCTGCCCGTCGCGTTCTTGGGCGGGCTCGTCGGCGAGATGTACCGGCAGTTCGCGATCACGATCGCGGTGTCCGTCACGATCTCGGGCTTCGTGGCGCTCACGCTCACGCCCGCGATGTGCGCGCTGCTGCTGAAAACGGGCGAGGTCGAGCCGCGCGGCCTCCTGGCTCGCTTCGACGCGGCGTTCGTGCGCCTTACTCATCTCTATACGAACGGTGTGCAGTGGGTGCTGCGCCACGGCACGATCGCCGTGATCGCGATCGTCGCGATGGGCGTCGCAACCTGGCTGCTCGAACGCGCGACCCCGACCGCGCTCGCGCCGACCGAGGACCAGGGCTACGTGCTCGCGATCGCGGCGCTGCCGCCCGCGGCGTCGATGCAGCGCACGAAGACGGCGCTCGAGCAGCTCGACAAGGCGGCCTTCGCCCATCCGGCGTTCGACGACAACATCAGCGTCTCGGGCTTCGACGTGCTCACGAACGGCGAGCGCAGCAACGCGGGCGTGAGCTTCGTGCTGCTCAAGGACTGGTCCGAGCGGCGCAACCCGGCGCTGTCCGCGGACGCGGTCACGGGCGCACTGTTCGGTGCGGGCATGGCAATCAAGGACGCGTCGATCTTCTCGGTAGCGCCTCCCGCCGTGGAAGGCATGTCGAACACCGGCGGCTTCGAGGGCTTCGTGCAGTCGCGGACGAACGACTATGCCGGGCTCGAGCAGGCGACGCAGACGCTCGTCGCGGCGGCCGCGCAGAGCCGCGAGGTCGCGGGAGTCGGCACGTCGTACTCCGCGCAGGTGCCGCGCGTGCAAGTGGAGATCGACCGCGAGAAGGCGAAGCTGCTCGGCGTGAGCTTGGACGACGTGAACCTAACGCTGCAGAGCACGTTCGGCGCCTTGTACGTGAACGACTTCAACCGCGACGGCCGCGTTTATCGCGTGCAGATGCAGTCGGACTCGCAGTTCCGCTCGCATCCCGAGGACCTGCGCGAGGTGTCCGTGCGCTCGAAGAGCGGCGCGATGATCCCGCTCACCGCGATCGCAGCGGTCAACGAGACCACGGGTCCCGACTTCATCGAGCGCTTCAACCTGTTTCCGTCGGCGCGGCTTTTCGGCGGTCCCGCCCAGGGCCATAGCTCGGGCCAGGGCCTCGCCGCGATGGAGGCTCTCGCCGCGAAGGTGCTGCCCGACGGTTACACGCTCGCGTGGTCCGGGGAGTCGTACCAGGAAAAGACCAGCGGCCAGAACACGCTCGGGATCTTCGGGCTCGCGGTGCTCATGGTGTTCCTGATCCTCGCGGCCCAGTACGAGCGGATCACGCTGCCGTTCGCGGTGATCCTCGCGGTGCCGTTCGCGGTGTTCGGCGCGTTCGCGGCCGTGTGGCTACGCGGTATCTACGACGACCTATATCTACAGATAGGGCTGGTGACGCTCGTCGGCCTCGCCGCGAAGAACGCGATTCTGATCGTCGAGTTTGCTGCGCACCTGAGCCGCGAGGGCGGCAGGTCGCTGCGCGATGCCGCGATCGAGGCCGCGCGCCTGCGCTTCCGCCCGATCGTGATGACCTCCATCGCATTCATCCTCGGCGTGATGCCGCTTGCGCTCTCGACTGGCGCGGGCGCCGGCAGCCGTCACTCGATCGGCACCGGCGTGATCGGCGGCATGCTCGCCGCCACGTTCATCGCGGTGCTGTTCATCCCGCTCTTCTTCGTCTGGACTTCGCGCGCGGGCGAGGCCGCACGGAGACGCTTCGCGGTGGCACCGCAACCGCAGCCGATCGACGAATAGGACTGCGAGCGCCGCCGCAGCCTCGCCCGTCAGCCTCCGTCCGCCGCGCGCCGCCCGTCGCGGGGTGCGATACTGACCCGCATGCATACCATCGAACTGATCGTCGCGGGATCGTGGCTCGTGCTGATCGTCGTCTGGTTCGTCGCGGCGGTGATGCTCGGAATCGGGGGAATTGGTAGGACGTCGCCGCTCGGTCGCGCCGTCCGCCTGCTGCTCGTCATCGCGGTCTGGGTTGCGGTCGGCTACGGCTATCGCCTTCCTGCACCGGGCTCGACGCCGACGATGCTCGATCTCGCCGCCGTCGGCGCTGCGCTCTGCGTCATGGGTTGCGCGTTCGCGATCTGGGCGCGGTTCTCGCTCGGCCGCAGCTGGGGAATGCCGATGACGCGGCATGAGTCGCCGGAGCTCGTGACGTCGGGGCCGTATCGCTTCGTGCGGCACCCGATTTATACCGGCATCCTGTTCATGCTCGTCGGGACGTCGCTGTTGCATCCCGTCGCCGCTGTTCCGAGCGCGGTGTTCATCGCGTACTTCGTCTACAGCGCGCGCCGCGAAGAGAGCGACATGGAGCGGCAATTCCCGAACGCGTACCCTGGTTATAGGCAGCGCTCGAAGATGCTCATCCCGTTCGTCTTCTGATCCCTCCTCGCAATGGCGCCATAGGCTGTCGCTGTTCGCCACCACAAAGCTGGAAGGAACGCTATGAAGAACCTAACCAACAAAGTCGCGTTCGTCACCGGTGCCTCCGCCGGAATCGGCTACGGACTCGCGGACGCGCTCGGCCGAGCCGGCATGCGAGTGATGCTCGCCGGCATCAACGAGAAGAACCTCGATGTGGCGGTCGCGAAGTTGCGCTCCGCCGGAGTGACAGCCGAGCGCGTGCAGTGCGACGTCGCGAGCCGCACGAGCGTGCAGAGCGCCGCGGACGCGACGATCGCGAAGTTCGGCAAGGTGCACGTCGTCTGCAACAACGCGGGCGTCGGCATGGGCGGCGAGATTGGCACGATCCCCGAGAGCGACTGGGAGTGGGTGATCCGCGTGAACTTGATGGGAGTCGTGCACGGCACCGAGATCTTCGCGCCGCTGCTCGCGCAGCACGGCGAGGGCGGCCATATCGTGAACACGTCGTCGATCGCGGGCCTGATTGCCACCCCCGGAGCGGAGCCCTATGCCGCGACGAAGTTCGCGGTTGTCGCGATGAGCGAGGGTTGGCGCGCGCAGCTCGCACCGCGTGGCATCGGGGTCTCGGTGCTTTGCCCCGGCTTCGTCCGCACTAGCATTGCTAGCGGGCAGCGCAACCGGCCCGGCGGGCAACGCCCCGGCGGTGACGAGCAGGGGGCGTTCCTTAGTCAGTTCATCGACGCCGGCATGGATCCGAAGATGCTCGCGGCGCGCGTGCTCGAGGCGATTCGCGACGACGAGCTCTATATCTTCACGCACCCGGAGCTCAAAGCCATGGTCGAGGGCCGCTTCAACGCGATACTCGAAGCCTTCGACCGTGCTGCGAAGAGCCCGGCGCTCAAGGACTACAAGCCGCAGGACTTGAGCGCGCTGATGCGGCCGCCGCAGCAGGCGCAGGGCCGCTGATCGTCAACATCCGGGCGGACTGGACAGACTGCGCACACGGCGTTTTCATATACGGCGAACACTCCACATAAAGCCCGCGTTCCTTGGAGGCGGGCCTAAGGGGACTCCGATGACTCGCCGTCGCCTCACCGTCAGTGCCTGCATAGTGTTCGCTGCAGTCGCCTCGCTCACGGCCTGCTCGCCGTCGGCGCCACCCGGGGCGGCGGCGACGGGCCAAGCCGGAACAGCCGACGCGAACGGCGTCCGCCGCACGTCGTGGGGCGAGCCGAACCTCGAAGGCCTGTACACCAACAAGGACGAGTTCGGAACGCCGTTCGAGCGGCCCAACGATCTCGCGGGGCCGCGCAGCGAATACGGTCCCGAGAAGATGGCGGAGCTGATGAAGGATCGCACGGCGCGCGGCAAGGCGGTCGCGGCGTCGATCGGCGGCAGCGCGGAGAACGACACGGGCGCCGGCCCGCCGCACTGGTACGAGTATCTCGACGCGATCAACGGCCGGCCGTGGTTCGTGTCCGAGCCCGCGGACGGCAAGATCCCGGCGCTGACCGAGGAGGGCAAGGCGCGCGCGCAAGCGGCGCGCACACGCTTCGCAAAGAGCGACGCGCCGGACACCTACACCGACCTCGGTCTCTACCAACGCTGCATCACGATCGGGCTGCCGGGCTCGATGATGCCGATGATCTACGGCAACGCGTACTCGATCACTCAGTCGCCGGGTGTCGTCGCGATTCGCTACGAGATGGTCCACGAGACGCGCGTGATCCCGACCGATGGCTCCGCGCACCTCGGCAAGACGATCGGCTCGTACATGGGCGACGCGCGCGGCCACTGGGATGGCGATACGCTCGTCGTCGAGACGACGAACATCAGCGAGGCGTCTGCGTATCGCAACGCGAGCCCGAGCTTGAAGATCACCGAACGCTTCAAGCCGGTCGACGCGGACACGATCAGCTGGACCGTGCGCTTCGAGGATCCCGCGACGTGGACGGGCCCGTGGGCGATCGAGATGCCGCTCAAGCGCAAAGCCGACGCGGCGCCGTTCGAGTACGCGTGCCACGAGGGCAACCGCGGGCTCCAGGACATCCTGAGTGCCGCACGCGCGGCGGATCGCAACGCGAGCGACGCGCCGAAGCGCTAGTGGTTGGCGCATACCGATGCAAGAGATGGACCTGGTCGTGAATCCGCGCGATCGAACCGTCGATGTGAATCCCGACAGCCCGAACATCGCGACCGGGATCTGCAAGCGCGCGGCGTGAGTTAGCGCCGACCGGCGAGCTCTCGATCACTCCGTGCGCAGCGCCCCGGCCGGCGGCGGGCGAGCGGCACGCCAAGTCTGCCCGCCGACGGCGAGCACCGCGATCCCCAGCGTGAACAGCAAACACGCGACGAACGGCCACGCCGTCAGATCGATCGGATCGACGAACTGCGTCAGGTAGGCGCGCGCGGCGAGGTAAGCGACCGGCCACGCGAGCACACTCGCGAGAAGCACCGGCAGCACGAAGCCGCGAAGCAACAAAGAAACGATGCTTTGCGTCCTCGCGCCGAGCACTTTCCGGACCGCAATCTCGCGCGCGCGGCGCGCGACGACGAACAGCGCCATCGCGAACAGCCCCATCGTCGCGATCGCCAGCGTGAATGCGGCGAGCCACGTGAAGCTCGTGCTCATGGCCAAGTAGAGCTCGAAGCTGTCCTCGAAGAACTGGTCGACGAAGCGCCGATTCGGCGCCATGGTCGGCACGAGGCGCTTCCACAGCGCGTCGATGTCGGCGACACCGCCCGCAACATCGGTCCCGGCGATTCGAACGACGTGAAACGTGGGATCGGACGCTAGCGTGTAGAAGGTGCTCATCGACGTGCCTTGGCCGCCGTTGGTCACGTTGAGCTTGCGAGTCTCCGCGACGCCGACGATCTCGAACCGCTCGCCACGGCGCAAACCGTAGAGGATTTGGCCGACCGCCGCTTCGGGTGTCGCGAACCCGAGCGCCGCCGCGAGACCCCGGTCGACTACGATGCGCTGGGTCGACTCGCGTATCTCGTCGGCGCGCGGCAGATCGCCGCGGCTGCTGTCGAGCGCGCGCCCCGCGAGCAGCGGGATCTCGAATGTCGAGAAGAAGTCGTCGGCGACGTTATAAAGGAATGAGAACTGGCCCTTGTCCGCGTCTTCGGGCGTGCGCTTGAGCTGCGCGCCCTGCCCGCCGATCCACGGCGGCGACGACATCGCGGTCTCCGCTTTGACTCTAGGCAAGCGCACGAGCTCCGCGTGCAGCGTCTCGTGGGACACATGGGTCAAGGCCGCGTAATTCTCGACGACGAGTAGCGGGTCCGTGTTCTGCCCGAGGCCGGTGCGCCGCAGGTGCACGTTCTGCATATAACTCACGGCCATCGCGACCAGCAGGATGCTTGTGACGAAGAACTGCACGCCGACGAGGGCGGTCGAGAGCGTCCGCGGACCGAGCCGCGCCGCGCCGCCGTGCAGCGCAACGGTCGGTCTGAGGCGCGCGTGAGCGATCGCCGGCAGCGACCCCGCGACGACCGTGACACCGATTGCCAGCGCGACGGTCCAAGCCCAAGAGCGCGCGTCGGCGAGTAGCGCGAGCCGCACATCCATGTGCGTCGCCGCCTCGATCGCCGGCGCGAGCAACGCCGTGACCGCGAACGCGACCGCGAGCGCCGCGAGTGTGAGCAACGCCGACTCTACGAACGACTGCGCCAACACGTGGCGCGCCCCGGCTCCGAGCGCCCGTCGGACACCGACGTCGCGCGCGCGGAACGCGGCGCGCCCGATCGCGAGATTCGCGTA
>Ga0105246_10001181_pt1 | contig 15177 bp, 14 predicted proteins | sample KBSM64metaG_FD_99694 | JGI IMG/M metagenome (GOLD analysis project Ga0105246, IMG submission 99694) | Miscanthus rhizosphere microbial communities from Kellogg Biological Station, Michigan, USA - KBS M6-4 metaG | ecosystem: Host-associated > Plants > Roots > Rhizosphere > Soil | place...
GGCCGCTCCAATGAGTTCCTGATCTTCGCCGGTGTCGTCTACTTCATCATCAGCTTTTCCGCCTCGCTGCTGGTCAAGCGTCTGCAAAAAAGGTTTGCCGTATGATCTCTATCAAGAACATCAACAAGTGGTATGGCGACTTCCAGGTGCTGACCGACTGCAGCACCGAGGTTAAAAAAGGCGAGGTGATCGTGGTGTGCGGGCCGTCCGGCTCGGGCAAGTCCACCCTGATCAAGTGCGTCAACGCGCTGGAACCCTTCCAGAAGGGCGACGTTGTCGTGGACGGCACCTCGATTGCCGACCCGAAGACCAACCTGCCGAAACTGCGCTCGCGCGTGGGCATGGTGTTCCAGCACTTCGAGTTGTTCCCGCACCTGACCATCACCGAAAACCTGACCATCGCGCAGATCAAGGTGCTTGGTCGCAGCAAGGAAGAAGCCACCCAGAAGGGCCTGCAACTGCTTGAGCGCGTAGGCCTGTCGGCCCATGCCCACAAGCACCCGGGCCAACTGTCCGGTGGTCAGCAGCAACGTGTCGCGATTGCCCGCGCCCTGGCCATGGACCCGATCGTCATGCTGTTCGACGAGCCGACCTCGGCGCTGGACCCGGAAATGGTCAACGAAGTGCTCGACGTGATGGTGCAACTGGCCCACGAAGGCATGACCATGATGTGCGTGACCCACGAAATGGGCTTCGCGCGCAAAGTGGCCGACCGCGTGATCTTCATGGACGCCGGCAAGATCATCGAAGACTGCCCGAAAGAAGAGTTCTTCGGCGACATCAGCGCCCGCTCCGAACGTGCGCAGCACTTCCTTGAGAAAATCCTGCAGCACTAAGTAAAGCTTCCCCTGCCGAAACCGGGCCAATGTGGGAGGGGGCAAGCCCCCTCCCACAGTGGACCACACAGGCTGGCAGCGCTGGTTGACCCAAGGCATCTGTGATGAAATGCGACCCCACTCAATATCGCGCCGCGCCGCCATCACTTGCCGTGAAGCCTCGTCTGATACGCCAACTGTTCCTGCCGCCGCTGATCATCGCCCTGATGATCGGCCTGGGTTTTATCGGCTTCTGGGTCAGTGAGTACTACGGCATCCGCACCCTCAGCGACAACAGCGGTCGCCAGCTGGAGCTGCATGCCCGCACCGTCGAAAGCGAACTGAGCAAATACACCTACCTGCCCAGCCTGCTTGAGCTCGAATCCAGTGTTTCCCTGCTCCTGGCCGATCCCAGCCAGGAAACCCGCAAGACCGTCAACGATTACCTCGAAGGCCTGAACCGCCGCAGCCGCAGCCGGGCCATCTACGTCATGGACACCACCGGTCGGGTGCTGGCCACCAGTAACTGGCGCGACGCCGACAGTTACCAGGGTGAAGACCTGTCCTTTCGCGCCTATTTCCAGAACGCCGTACGCGGCCAACCCGGTCGTTTCTACGGCATTGGCAGCACCAACGGCGAACCCGGATATTACCTGGCCCACGGCCTGGAAGAGCACGGCAAGATCATCGGCGTCGCCGTGGTCAAGGTGCGCCTGGAAGCACTTGAGGAACGCTGGCAGCGCGCGCGCCTCGAAGCCTTCGTCAGTGACGAAAACGGCATCATTATCCTGTCCAGTGACCCGGCCCGCCGCCTCAAGGCGGTGCGCCCCCTGAGCGATGACACCAGGGACCGACTGGCGCACAGCCTGCAATATTACTGGGCGACCCTGAACGCGCTGGAACCCCTGGCCCGCGAGCGCTTGAACGAAGGCAGCGAAAAGCTGACCTTCCCGGCCAACAGCGAAGTGGTCAGCGACAAGCACGAAGTCAGCTACCTGGCGCAAACACGCCCGTTGAATGACACGCCGTGGAATTTCACCCTGCTTACCCCGCTCAATGACCTGCGCCGCGCCGCCATCAACCAGGGCATCCTGGTCGCCGTCGCGTTCGGTCTGGTCGCGTTTTTGTTGATTGCCTGGAACGAGCGGCGCAAGGTCATCGCCACCCGCCTCGCCGCGCGCGAAGCCCTGCAGGAAGCAAACAGCCAGTTGGAGCGACGGATTGCCGAACGCACCGCCGACCTGCGCGCCAGCAACGATCGCCTCAAGGGCCAGATCCGCGAACGGCGCCAGGCCGAAGAGACTTTGCGCCACGCCCAGGACGAGCTGGTGCAGGCCGGCAAACTTGCGGCAATCGGCCAGATGTCCACCAGCATCGCCCACGAATTGAATCAACCCCTGGCCGCGCTGCGCACCCTGTCCGGCAACACCGTGCGCTTCCTCGAGCGCGGAGCCCTGGACACCGCGAGCGCCAACCTCAAGACCATCAACGAACTGATCGACCGCATGGGCCGCATCACCGCCAGCCTGCGCTCGTTTGCCCGGCGCGGTGACGACCAGGGCGAGGCGAGCCTGGCCAAGGCCGTGGACGCCGCGTTCCAGGTGCTCGGCGCGCGCCTGGACAGCGTGCCGCTGGCCGTGCACCGTGAGTTCGCCAATGTCCAGTTGCAGATCGACCAGACGCGTCTGGAGCAGATCCTGGTCAACCTGATCGGCAACGCCCTCGACGCGATGCAGGCGCAACCGGCGCCGCAGTTGTGGCTCGAAGGCCAGAGTGCCGAGGGCAAGTATCGCCTGCGGGTGCGCGATAATGGCCACGGCATTGACCCCGAGGCGCGCAAGCATCTGTTCGAGCCGTTCTTTACCACCAAACCCGGCGAGCAAGGCCTGGGCCTGGGCCTGACCTTGTCTGCAAGCCTCGCGGCGGCCACCGGCGGCAGCCTGGCGGTGGAACATCCGGCCAGTGGTGGTACCGCGTTTGTCCTGAACCTGCCGTTGGCGGGCGCCGAAAAAGTTGAGTCGACATGAATATGCAAGCCCAAGCCCTCACTGTCCTGATCGTCGAAGATGACCCCCATGTGCTGCTGGGTTGCCAGCAAGCCCTGGCGCTGGAAGACATTCCCAGCGTTGGCGTGGGCAGCGCTGAAGAAGCCTTGACGCACATCGGCGAGAACTTCGCCGGGATTGTCATCAGCGATATCCGCCTGCCGGGCATCGATGGGCTGGAGTTGCTGACCCGCCTCAAGGCGCTGGATAAAAGCCTGCCGGTGGTGCTGATCACCGGGCATGGCGACATTTCCATGGCGGTCGGTGCCATGCGCAACGGCGCCTACGATTTCATGGAAAAACCCTTCTCCCCCGAGCGCCTGGTGGACGTTGCCCGGCGCGCCCTGGAGCAGCGCGGGCTGGCGCGGGAAGTCTGGTCGCTGCGCCGCCAGCTGGCCGAGCGCGACTCACTGGAGGGTCGCATCATCGGGCGCTCGCCGGCCATGCAGGCCCTGCGCGAACTGATCGCCAACGTCGCCGACACCTCGGCCAACGTGCTGATCGAAGGCGAAACCGGCACCGGCAAGGAGCTGGTCGCGCGTTGCCTGCATGACTTCAGCCGGCGCCATTCCCACCCGTTCGTCGCACTGAACTGCGGTGGATTGCCGGAGAATCTGTTCGAAAGCGAGATATTCGGCCACGAAGCCAACGCCTTCACGGGTGCCGGCAAGCGCCGTATCGGCAAGATCGAGCACGCCCATGAGGGCACGCTGTTTCTCGATGAAGTGGAAAGCATGCCGATCAACCTGCAGATCAAACTGTTGCGGGTGCTGCAGGAACGCACCCTCGAACGCCTGGGTTCGAACCAGAGCGTGGCCGTGGACTGCCGGGTGATCGCCGCCACCAAGTCCGACCTCGACGAACTGAGCCGCGCCAGCCAATTCCGCAGCGACCTGTACTACCGGCTCAATGTGGTCACCCTGGAACTGCCGCCCCTGCGCGAGCGCCGTGAAGACATCCTGCAGTTGTTCGAACACTTCCTGCAGCAATCCTCACTGCGCTTCGATCGTACCGCGCCGGAACTGGACAACCAGACCCTGTCGAGCCTGATGAGCCACGATTGGCCGGGCAACGTACGCGAACTGCGCAACGTCGCCGAACGCTTCGCCCTGGGCCTGCCCGCGTTCAAGAAAAGCGGCTCGGGCGGCAGCAGCCAGGGCCTGGCCTTTACCGAGGCGGTGGAAGCCTTCGAGCGCAACTTGCTCAACGATGCCCTGCAACGCAGCGGCGGCAACCTGACCCAGGCCAGCCAGGAACTGGGGATGGCCAAGACCACGCTGTTCGACAAGGTCAAGAAATACGGGTTGAGTCACTGATGGATCTATTTCTGAAAGCCGCGCTTGGCGCTGCGGTAGTGCTGATATTGGCGGCACTGGCCAAGACCAAAAATTATTACATCGCAGGCTTGGTGCCGCTGTTTCCTACCTTTGCGCTGATCGCCCACTACATCGTCGGCAAGGGCCGCTCGGTGGAGGACCTGAAGACCACGATACTGTTCGGGATGTGGTCGATCATTCCGTACTTTGTGTACCTGGCCACGTTGTATGTGGTGGTGGATCGGATGCGGCTGGAGGCGTCGCTGGCAGTCGCGGCGGTGGCGTGGCTGATAGCTGCAACCGTACTGGTCAGCGTGTGGGTACGCCTGCACTCCTGACACACCACAGTCCAACTGTGGGAGGGGGCTTGCCCCCGATAGCGGTGGGTCAGTTGAAGATAAGGTGACTGACACACCGCAATCGGGGGCAAGCCCCCTCCCACAGGTTAACCACGCCGTGTCAGCGGACTATTTTGTCGACCTGGATGCCAAGCTTCTTCAGGCGGTACCAGAAACTGCGCTCTGAAATCCCGATGCGCTGCGCCGCGGCGGCCTGTACCCCATTGCTCTCCTGCAAGGCCGCCAGGATATAAGCCTTCTCCACCTCCGCCAGCGCCGCATCCAGATCCTGCGGCAAACCCGGCCCATCACTCAGGATTGTCGCCGCGCCGGCATCGGCGGGCCTGGAGGCGAACAGGTAACCCGGCAAATCGATATCTTCGATCACCGGCGACGCCGCCACGATGGTCGCCCGCTCCACGCAGTTTTGCAGCTCGCGGATATTCCCCGGCCAGTGGTACGCCGCCATGGCCTGCAAGGCTTCGGGGCTGAACCCGCTGATGCGTTTGCCGGTGGTCGCGCTGAGGGTGCGGGCGAAGTGCCGGGCCAGGGGCGTGATATCTTCCACACGCTCGCGCAGGGCCGGCAGCGGAATCGGGAAGACATTCAGGCGGTAATACAGGTCTTCGCGAAACTCCTTGTTGGCCACGGCGTCCAGCAGGTTCTTGTTGGTGGCGGCGATCACTCGCACATCCACCTTGCGCTCGCGGGGGTCGCCCACCGGTTCGATAACCCGTTCCTGCAAGGCGCGCAGGATCTTGGCCTGCAGGGCCAACGGCATATCACCGACCTCATCGAGGAACAGCGTACCCTTGTCGGCCTGCATGAAGCGCCCTACCCGGTCGGCCACGGCGCCGGTGAACGCGCCTTTGCGATGACCGAACATCTCGCTTTCCAGCAAACCTTCAGGAATCGCCGCGCAATTGACCGCCACGAACGGCTGGTCGGCACGGCTGCCGTGCTTGTGAATGGCGCGGGCGACCATTTCCTTGCCGGTGCCGCTTTCGCCGGTCAGCAGGATGGTTGCGCTGCTGTCGCGCACCGAGTCCACCGCTTGCAGCACTTTGCGAAACGCCGGGCTGTCGCCCACCAGGCTGTCGAACTGGGCGTGCTCATCCAGCTCGGCGCGCAGCCGTGCGTTATCGCGCATGATGTCGCGAAATTGCAGGGCCTTGGCCACGGTGATGTCGAGTTCGTCGATATCGAACGGCTTGGCAATGTAGTCGTAGGCGCCATTGCGCATCGATTGCACGGCATTTTTCACCGTGCTGTAGGCCGTCATCACGATCACCGGCACGTTTGCATAACGCTGCTTGATCTCGGCCAGCAATGCCGGCCCGTCCATGCCCGGCATGCGCCAGTCGCTGATGACCAGGTCGATGTCCTCCTGCTCCAGCACTTTGAGCGCATGCAGGCCATTGCCGGCCGTAAACACCTGGATGCCGTTCTGGCTCAGGGCGGACGACAGCAGTTCACAGAGTTTGGGCTCGTCATCGACCACCAATACGTTATGCGTCATGCCCGTCCTCATACTCGCCGTTGTCTTCACCGTTAGCCGGAATGTACAGGTTGAAGGTGGCGCCGGCATCTTTCTCGGTGACGCACTCGATGCTGCCGTCGTGACTTTCCATGATCGAATAGACCTTGGCCAGGCCCAGGCCTGTGCCCGAGGCCTTGGTGGTGACAAACGGCGTGAAGATGCGCTCGACCATATCCGCCGGGATGCCCTCGCCGGTATCGGCGATGCTGATCACGGTATTGTCGCCCACGCTGCGGATACCCAGGGTGAGACGCCCGCCTTCGGGCATCGCGTCGATGGCGTTGAGAATCAGGTTGAGACAGGCCTGCTTGAGCTGCTTGGCGTCGGCGTAGATCGTGGCGTCGGGCGCTTGGTCGTCAATCTGGGCGTCGATGTTGTGGGTACTCAATTCCGGGGCGCAGAAACCGAGGATTTCCTCCACCAGCGCGCGTGCCGGTTGCAGGACACGCATCGGCGGATTGGGCTTGGCGAAATCGAGGAATTCAGTGATCAGTTCGTTGATCCGGCTGACCTCGCTGATGACGTACTCCAGGTGGCGCTTGTCGGTGTCCGGCAGGTCGGCGCGACGATGCAGCAGTTGGGTGGCGGTCTTGATGATGCCCAGCGGGTTGCGGATTTCATGGGCCAGGCCCATGGCGACTTCACCCAGGGCATGCAGGCGGTCACGCCGGCGTAGCTGGGCTTCCAGATGATGCAATTCGCCCAGCCGTGCAGTCATGTGGTTGAACGTGCTGCTCAGTTGCGCCAGTTCGTCGCCGCCACTGACCACGACGCGGTGCGTGTAGTTGCCGGAGATCACCGCGTTCACGCCCTGGGACAAGTCGCGCAACGGCTGGGTCAGGCGTCGTGACACCCACATGCCTGCGGCCAGCGACAGCGCCGAGCTGACCAGGAAAATCAGCAGGAACAAATTGCTCTGGTTCACCAGCCCCACCAGGCTCGTGTGGCGCAGCAGGCCGCTGAAGATCACGCCTTGCAGCTCGCCGTCGTCGTTGAATATCGGCCAGTACAAGCCGCTGTACTGAGTGGTGAACTGCTCACTCGGCTGCCGGGTGCTGCGCAGCTCGGCTTCGACGTCTTTGGGAATGCGCGACGGGTGATTTTCGAAACGCTGAGTCGAGAATATCTCGGAAAAGCCCGACGTGTTGGCCAGGTACAAGCGCAGGTCGAGGGAATGCACGTCGGCCACGCTGGTGAGGAAACTGCTGTCCAGGTAAGTGGCCACCAGCAGCACATAATCGACCCCATCGCGGGTGGTCTCGAAGGTCGACACCACCAGGCCTGTGCTCACACCGGCCACCTGTATGGTCTGCAACACCGCATTGCTGGTCAGGCTGATCTGCTTGACGATATCGTCGGCGGCGGTGCTGAACAGCACCTTGTGGTCGCTGGTACGAATCAGTGCCACCACATCGATGTCGGTGGCGCTGGCGATGTCGGCGGTGAGCTGGTCATGCCGTTCAGCCTGCCTGGTTGAGGGTGGGCTGGTGTAGCGCAGGAACAGCTTGGCCATACGCGCGTTATCGTGAAGGATGTCACCGATCTCGTCCTTGACGATCTTGGTCGACTCCTGCAGCCAGATGCGCACGTTACTGTCGAAAATCTGCGACAGCGTGGTGGCGGCCAGTTCCGCCGCGATCATGGTCGGGATCACGCTGACCAGCCAGAAGGCCAGCACCAGCTTGCGCTGCACGCTCCAGCGTGAAATGGCAAAGGGGCGGGCTTTCTGGCGGGTCTTGGTAATCATCAGGTTTCGCTTATCGCAGCAGCCATGGCAGGGTCGGAACGGTCCGGTCGGATAAACAGTTTTACAAGCGTGAGCAAGCCGTTGACCAGCCGATTGCGGTGGCGGAAAAACAGACTGTTGCCCTGGAACTGGCAACCCAGGCGCAGTTTACTGGCATAACCGGCCTGGCCGCATTCGTACAGCGCAATATTGTGTTGAATACAGTAGTCGACATTGGTCAGCCAGCTGCGAAAGTACAGGTTGTATTCACGGCTGAACGTGATGTCATGCCCGAAAAACTTGTCGATCAGCCGATGCTCGTCAAGCAGCATCAGGTTGAACGCCACCAGGTGCTCGTCGACCCAGTAAAGAACACACACCGCACGCTCTTGCAGTTGCTCGAGAATCCCCGTGAAGTAACCGGCGGGCAGGCGTTCGAACTGCAAGTCCGCGCGTGTGAGTGTCGCTTCATAGAGGCGCATCACCTCGGGCAGCACGTCATCGATGTTGTGCCGCCACTCCACCCGTGGCCCCGGCGCGCGCAGTTTGCGCCGCAGGTCCTTGCGGGTGGATTTGCCCAGCGAGCCCAGGTAGGCATCCACCGACCCATAGGGTAGCGGCAACACGCCGGTGGGCAGGCTCGGCATGCTTTGAAAGCCTGCGGCGCGACAACTCTGGGCCCAGTGCGCATCGTTGGTCGGTGCGTCCTTGACCGCCAGCAGACCGATGCCGAACCCGTCGGCATCGCGCCGCGCCGCGATGAGCAATTGCTCGAGCAACAGGGGCCTGCGCCCCTCGGGCACGTGGCTGGCGACACCCGCGTCACACCGTTCGGCCACCGGCGAGCCGATCGCGTACAGGGCCAACTGCAAGGCCCCCGGCCACAGGCGTTGCAAGCGCTCGGTCAAGCGTTTGCCGACCCCGGACACCGTGGTGTCGAGGCGATAATGGGTCATGAACGCGACCGCCACGGCCACCAGCGCTTGATGTTCGTACACGGCCAGGTAACGCCACTGGAAGTCATCGATCGCGGCGTTTTCCACGGCGAGGTAATAGTCCCAGTCCTCCAGGGCACCGGGGAAACAGTCATTCCAGGCATCGCGCTGGATAGCCCGGATAGACGGGTAGGCTTGGGTGGTTATCACAGTTTTTCCTTATCAACACCGCCCCTGCTGCAGGAGCGAGCGTGCTCGCGAAAATCGCGCAGAGACCGCGTTCAGCCTGGCATTACGCATTATCGTGAACGACCTTCGCGAGCACGCTCGCTCCTACAGGTCAGCGAATCAGGCCACACGATTGAGATGTATCGAATGCCGCTCGACAAACTCGGCGCTCAACTCGATCACACGGCGGTATTGCAGGTCGACGGTAATCATGTGATAGCAGTTATCCAGCAGAATCTTGGTCACCGGGCCACCGAGGTGGCGCTCCACGTAATCGGCGTTCCAACGGCTGGTGATGTCGTCCTCGATGGAGTGCAACACCAGCGCCGGTGCCTTGATCGCCGGCATGCGCTTCTTGACCACGGCGTTGAGACGATGCAACTCGCGCACGGTGATACCTTCCATGGTCAACAACCCCGCCTCGCTGCTCTCGCCCTCCTTCATCTGCCGCTCGACGACGGCCCGCAGGCGTTCGTTCTTGATGCCATAAGGCGGCTTCTCCTCGAAGCTGCAGACGTGCACGCCGAACGGAATCTTCATCAGCAACGGCGTGAGAAACGCCAACTTGTTAATGCTCCAGCCGTCGTACTTCAACGTGGTGGAATACATCAGCAGCCCGGCGACCTGCCCCGGGTGCTCGGCCGCCACGTACATCGACATCACCGCGCCCATGGACAAGCCGCCGACGAACACCTGCGCGTGACGCCGCTTGACCTGTACGAAGGTCTTGCGCACCCCTTCGTACCAATCGCGCCAGCCGGTGGCCTGCAGGTCGCTGTTATCGCCGCAGTGCCCGGCCAGGGTGGGCACGTACACCGTGCAATTGCCCGCCTTGACCAGCCCTCTGGCGACCTGGCGCAATTCCGTCGGAGTGCCGGTCAGGCCGTGAATCAACAGAATCCCGACCGGACCCTCACCGAGAACGAAGCCGGCACCGCCTTCACCGAGGTCGATCTCGCCGGTACTCACCGGTTGGTCGCTCGCACCAGCAGTTGCTCGAGCAGCTTCAGGCCCAGATCGATTTCCGGGTAGCTGATTTCCAGGGACGGTGCCAGGGTGATCACGTTCTTGTAGTAACCGCCCACGTCGAGGATCAGGCCGAGTTTCTGGCCATCGACCACCATGTCGCCTTTCATGCCTTCCTCGACCATGTAGTCCAGGGTCGCCTTGTCCGGGGCGAAGCCATCCGGCCCGCAGATTTCGCAGCGCAGCGCCAGGCCCAGGCCGTCGACGTCACCAATGATCGGAAAACGTTTCTGCAAGTCCTGCAGGCCTTCGAGGAAGTATTTGCCCTTGGCCATGACCATTGCGCCGTAGTCGATTTCGCTGGTCATCTTGAACATTTCCAGGCCCACCGCCGTGCCCAACGGGTTGGAGGCGAAGGTGGAGTGGGTCGAGCCTGGCGGGAAGATCTTCGGGTTGATCAGCTCTTCTCGGGCCCAGATGCCGCCCAGCGGGTTGAGGCCGTTGGTCAGCGCCTTGCCGAACACGATCACGTCAGGCTGCACATCAAAGTGCTCGATCGACCAGAGTTTGCCGGTGCGGTAGAAGCCCATCTGGATTTCATCCGAGACCATCAGGATGCCGTGCTGATCCAGGACGTGCTTGAGTTCGCGATAGAAGTTCATCGGCGGGATCACGTAGCCGCCGGTGCCCTGGATCGGCTCCACATAGAACGCCGCGTATTCGCACTGGTTGGTTTTCGGGTCCCAGACGCCGTTGTATTCGGTCTCGAACAAACGCGCGAATTGCTGCACGCACTGGCTGCCGTACTCTTCCTTGGTCATGCCTTTGGGGCCGCGGAAGTGATACGGGAACGGAATGAAGTTGGCGCGCTCGCCAAAGTGGCCGTAGCGACGACGGTAGCGGAAGCTCGACGTGATCGACGAGGCACCGAGCGTACGGCCGTGGTAGCCGCCTTCGAAGGCGAACATCAGGCTCTTGCCGTTGCTGGCGTTACGCACCACCTTCAACGAGTCTTCAATCGACTGCGAACCGCCGACGTTGAAGTGCACGCGACCGTCGAGGCCGAATTTTTTCTTGGCGTCGACCGCGATCATTTCCGACAGCTCGATCTTGCCTTTGTGCAGGTACTGGCTGGCGATCTGCGGCAGCGTGTCGATCTGCTGTTTCAACGCATTGTTCAGGCGCGGGTTGGCATAACCGAAGTTGACGGCCGAGTACCACATCTGCAGGTCGAGGTAGGCCTGGTCTTCGGTGTCCCACACGTAGGAGCCTTCGCAGCGACTGAAAATGCGCGGCGGCTCGATGTAGTGAACGGTGTCGCCGTAGGAACAGTACTTGGCTTCTTTATCCAGAAGGATCTGGTCTTCGGCGGTGGCGATGCGGATATCAGACATGATGGAAGAGGTCCTGAGTGTCGGAAGAGGTGTTGAAAGTCGCGGCGTTGGCGGCGATGCCTTGCGGCAGTTGCGGCAGTTGCGCCAGCAGCGCAGGCACCTCGGCAAAGGTGTCAAAGCGCGCATGAGGAATCTGGTGAGCGACGCAATACTCGGCGAGGCTGCCCTTGGCGAACACGAAGTCGGCGGTGGAGGCCACGCACATGTCGGATTTGCCGTCGCCGATCACCAGCACGCGCTTGTTGCCCGGCGTGGACTTGCACTTGCAGTTGCCGGAAGCGGCGCGGCAGGCATCGCTGGCGTACGGAAAGTCGATGCGCCAGCTGTTCTGGTCGATCTGGCGCAGGCGGTTGGCGAGGATCGGCAGCAAGGTCACGTAGTTGCGCGACAGAATGCGTGCGATGCCCTGCTCGATGCCGTCGCTGACCACTTCGATGGTCGCGCCCAGGCCCATGACGTGATCGACGAAATCCGGGAAGTCCGGGTCAATCTCGACGCTGTCGAAATACGCCAGCAGTTCGCTGGGGGTGGCCTTGATCAGCGCCAGCTGGCGGCTCAGGCATTCGCGTGAACCGATATGTCCATCCAGCCATTGCTGCTCGATGGTTTCCCACTCGGGGCCGGCGAAGCGTTGGAGGACGTTGTCGATGACATCGGTGGGGGTGATGGTCCCGTCGAAGTCACACACGATATGCCATTGGATCATTGCGTCTACCTTTGGAAAGAGGCGCGCTGTATGCGCTTGCATTACCGGTAGAGCAGGGAGCGTGCCAACAGGCCAGGGCCCAGCGGGGCTGGGGCTTTCTCAGGGTTTGCAGAGGATATGGGTTCGGCGAGCTACAATTTTTGTAGCTTGCTACAAACAAGATGAGTGCTTGCGCGCGAGGCGGCGTCTGCGCGTTCATGCGCGCATGAACTCATCAGGAAAGCGTGCCATGTCCACCTTCACGTCTGTCGTATGCGCAGGGTTTCTCGGGCTGTGCGGCCTCTCCAGTGCCGCCTGCGCGCAAGGCATCAGCGGCGACGTGGGCGCCGGCCTCAGCTACCAGCCCCATGACCCGACGGGCAGCCGCTACGAAACCCGCCCCGTGCCCTACCTGGACCTGGACTGGGGCGACGTCAGCCTGGGCACCGATGACGGCTTGACCTGGAGCGCGTTGAACGCCCATGGCATCACCGCCGGCCCGTATATCAATTACCTGTCGGGTCGTACGTCCAACGGCGCGCTGCAAGGTCTGCGCAATGTGTCGGACATGGCTGAGGTCGGCGGGTTCGTCCAATACGCCCCGGCCGATTTCTGGCGGGTCTACGCGCAGGTGGGCCAGGCCGTGGGCGGTGGGCATACGCAAAGTGGCGCGCTCGGCAAAGTCGGCGGCGAACTGGGCTATCCACTGGGTGGCGGGATGATCGGCAGCACCGGGCTGGTCGCGCATATTGCCGATGCACGCCAGGCCAATACCTTCTTCGGCGTGGACAACCACGAAGCCGCCGCCACGGGCTTTCGGCCCTACACCGCCAGCGGTGGCGTGCAGAACGTGACGCTGAGCCAGAGCTTCGCGTTCCCGGTGGCAACGCACTGGTCATTGCTGACCAGCGCCAGTTGGGTCCACCTGGTCGGTTCGGCAGCCAAGAGCAGCATCGTCAGACAGGCCGGCAGCGTCAACCAGCGCCAGGTGCAGACGGCGATCAGCTACAGCTTCAATTAAAAGCCATCACTGATCTACCTGATGTATAGAGATCAACATGTGGGAGGGGGCTTGCCCCCGATGAGGGAGTGTCAGTGAGTGCATCTGCGACTGACCCACCGCCATCGGGGGCAAGCCCCCTCCCACATGTTGAACCGAGCTGGACACACCAGACCGGTCAGTTCTCTTCTCCCTCCGCCAACAGCGCAATCCCCGCCACAATCACCGCCACACCCACCCAGTGCAAAACGCTGATGTGCTCCCCCAGCCCCAGCCAGGAACCCAGCAGCACCGCCACAAACACCAGCGAACTCAGGGGAAAGGCCAAAGACAAACTGCTGCGCCGCAGGATCAGCATCCACACAAAAAAAGCGCCGAGATAACTGGCAATCGCCGCCAGAATCCCGGGGTTGCGCGCCACCTGCGTCAGCCACTGCCAGTTGAAATCCATCTGGCCCAATTGATCACCGGCCACCTTGGTAAACAGTTGCCCGGCACTTTCAGTGGCGATCAACAGCGCCCACAGCACCAACGTGCCAAGACGCCCATGCAGCCAGCCCGTATCGAGGGGTTGCGTACTCATGCCTGGCCTCCTGCAATCGCCACCAACATCACACCGAACGTAATCACCAGCGTGCCCAGCCAACGCCGTCGGCTGACGGTTTCCTTGAGCACGACCCTGCCCGCCAGCACCACCAGGCAATAGGCCAACGCCGCCAGCGGAAACAGCAGGCTCAACGGCGCACGGGACAAGGCTTCGAGCCAGACGAAAAACTCGATCACATAGGCCCCGACGCCGGCCCAGAGCAGCGGCGCATTGAACACCTGGCCCCAGAACGCGCGCAGGCGAAAACCGCCCTCAAGTTGCGGTAAACGGTCCACGCCCAGCTTGAAACACAACTGGCCAATCACATCGAGAACAATGGAAAACGCCAGCAACAGCACAACGGTCAGGGTCACGGGAACAGCTCCTCAAACAGGTCGATCAAGGCTTCATTGGTCGCCGCATTGCGCTGCAAATCCTGCGCGCTCCAACGCTCGGGCGGCGGCTGGTCGGACTTGGCCTCCCAGCGCTTGAAAGCGTTGCTGAAGGCCGGCGCCGCAAACTCGCCGCACACGTCGATGCCAAGGATGCGTTTATGCGCCGCCAACGCCCGCAGGGCCTGGAGCAAGTGGCTCAGGCGCATGCCACCCTGGTCCCAATTGGTGGCGGCGTCTTCGCTGGCCAGTACGTCTTTGTCGATGGTGATCCAGATCGCTTCGGTGGGCAGGCTGGCGATCATCTCCTTGAGGAAGGCCGCCCAATCCAGTTCCGCCAGGTTGCGCCAGTGCAGGTGGTTTTCCTGCTGTTGGTGTCCGGCGCCATCGCCGATCCGGCCCCACACCTGCGACGGCGGGTGCTGCCAGGGAAACAGCTGCAATTGCCCGCGCTTGAGGGCGCCAAGGTTACCGCCGCGCAGTTGCGGGTTATGCAGGTCGTCACTGCAAGGCCCCAGGGTGACGATGCGTTTGATCGCCGGCATTTTCAGCGCGCGGTTGACCCACGATCCACAGTGACGCTTGGGCGCAAAGCGCACCCAGTCGGGGTGGTTGTCGAAGTGGATAAGGCTGACGGGCTCCTTCAGGTCGGCCAGGAACGCCGGCGTGAGGTGGTGGTAGTCGCCGGAGCCGACGAACAGGATTTCCGGGCGTGCATTGCTGGGCCGTGGCCGTTGGGCCAGGCGCTCGACAAAGCGCTTCCAGGTTTTTTCCGTGGACCATAGGCGCAGTTTCGGGCCCAGGTCCAGCAGGTCGAGGCGCGTCGCCCGGCCGCTGACCAACCGCCGGGCAATCGGCGCCTGACCGGTGAGGCTGTGGTCGAGGTCAAGAATGTTCAAGGTAATGTTTCACCCCTAATGGCAGCGCCCAGCCGCAGACCGGGTGGGCTTCAGGGGGGCAATGCAAGGGGCGGGCCAGCTAAATATTCAAACCTGCATGGTCCAAATGTGGGAGGGGCTTTTTGCCGTGACGGCCGCATAGCCAACGCGTGTCTACCTGACGCTCCGGGGTCCAAATGTGGGAGGGGGCTTGCCCCCGATGGCGGCCTCTGGGCCGACCAGGATGTTGGATTGGACCGAGTACATATCCGTTTCTGCGGTAACGGCTGCTAATGGTTCCGCTTTTACAGCGGCTCACTTTTGAAAAGCGCA
>Ga0105246_10001184_pt1 | contig 15168 bp, 12 predicted proteins | sample KBSM64metaG_FD_99694 | JGI IMG/M metagenome (GOLD analysis project Ga0105246, IMG submission 99694) | Miscanthus rhizosphere microbial communities from Kellogg Biological Station, Michigan, USA - KBS M6-4 metaG | ecosystem: Host-associated > Plants > Roots > Rhizosphere > Soil | place...
CGGATGCGAATCGGAGGACACAATGCGCCAAACGACAGTGTAGTGGCCCTTCGGTGCGCCGAGCTGAACGGCCTGCGAGACATGGTTATCCACGATGGCCACCGGGCCATCGGCCTGGTTCGTGCCGCTCTCGTCCTTGACCAGGACCTGGGAACCGAGCGCGATCGGAGTGTTGTTGAACGTCAGCCGCACAACGGACGGAACCGCGGCGACCACCGCCCCGTCGGCCGGATCGGTAGCTTCGAGCACGTCATGCGCAGCCGCCGGCGACACAGGCGCCAAGGCAAAAACCGCCAATAGTGCCGCAAGGAAGGCGCCCGTCAACGCTCGCGGCCCGCGCCCGGAACGGTATCGAGCATCCACGCCCAATCCTCCTCAGTCACTCGACAAGATTTCTACCCAGTGTAGAACCCAATGCTCCGGCAGGCACCAGCGCTGACGAACCCTCCTCCGCAACCGGGCAGCAGGCCTTTACACCGTTCCGCTTTCGCCATGATCTTGAACTGCAAGCTGGCGGCATGCTGCCGCGGAGAGACGCCGGCAGAAGCCTTCGCCTTCGCCGACCAGCTCGTGCACGGCGCCGTCGTCGAACAGCTCGCGGGCGCCGATCCGCTGCTGCTCCGCCAGTTCCCCGGCGTGCGCGGTGTCCCCGTGCACGATCAGGCTGGCGCCTTCGGGCGGCAGCGGCGCCAGCCAGGCATGCTCCGCGGCCACGGTGCGGCGGGCAGCCGCGAGCGCCAGCGCCCCGCCGCCGGTGCCCTCGCCCATCAGGATCGCCACATTGGGCACCGTGAGCTGCAGCAGCCCTGCGATGCAGTCGGCAATACCCCCGGCGATCCCGGCCTCCTCGGCCCGGACCGAAAGTTCGGCGCCCGGGGTGTCCACCACGGTGACCAGCGGCAGCCCGAGGTCCTGCGCCAGGCGCATGCCGCGGCGGGCCTGCGCCAGCCCCGCGGCATCCAGCACCGCACCGGCGCGTTGTGCCGCACGGTCCTGCCCGACGACGACGACCGGACGGGTGCCGTGACCGCCGGGTTCCGGCAGCTCTGCCAGCACGACGGCGGTACTCGCCGACAGCTCGCCGCGTCCCGTTCCGGACAGCCGGACAGTGCGGCCGAAACCGGCGTCGAGCAGTTCCGCCAGTCCCGGACGGCCGGGATCCCGGCTGCGCAGCACCGAGTCCCACACGGAACCCTGACGGGCGGGCCCGGCGCCGCCGTCGGGCGCTGCAAACAGAGCGGCCGCTCCGCTGCCCGCCAGGATCCCCAGCACCCCGGCGGCGACGTTCCGGAAGCCAGCAACGTCCAGGACGGCGTCGACGGTTCCGTGGGCGAGCAGGTGCCCGCTGGACTGGATGCCGGCGGGAAACTCCTCCCCCTTCAGCCCTGCGTAGACCTTGGGGCCGAGGAAGCCCACCAGGGCGCCGGGCTCGGCGACAGTCAGGTGGCCCAGGGAACCCCAGGACGCGAACACCCCGCCCGTGGTGGGATGCCGCAGGTACGCCATGTAGGGCAGTCCAAGCGCCTTATAGGCCGTGAGGGCTTCGGTGATCCGCACCATCTGCAGGAAGGCGAGCGTGCCCTCCTGCATGCGGGTGCCGCCGGAGGCCGGTCCTGCGATGAGGGGTAGTCGGCGCCGGCCCGCTTCCTCGATCGCCGCGACGATCCGGTCCGCGGTGGCCCGGCCGATCGAGCCGCCCAGGAAGGTGAACTCGCTGGCCAGCACGGCGACGGGGTGGCCGTCGATCAGTCCCTCGCCGGACAGCACGGCTTCGTCGGCGCCGCTTCGTTCGCGGGCCCGCTCCAGGTCGTCGAGGTAGGACCGCGCGGCGCCGGCCGGGACGGACGGCGGCCGGTCCCAGTTGCGGAAACTGCCGGCGTCGAGGAGCTGTTCCAACAGTTCGGCACCGCGCAGCCGGACGGGCCGGGTGCGCCCGCTCTCAAGCACCGCCGTCATGGTGTCCCCACCCCGGCGGCTCCGGCGCTTGAGGCGCCGAGCAGGGCATCCTCATCCAGCCATTGATTTTCGCCCAGCCAGGCCCGGATGCTTTCGTCGTGCTCGCCGAGCCGCGGCGGGGCGGCGTGCCGCAAGCGGGTGGTTTCGGCGCCGTCGCCGTCGAAGAAACGCAACGGGGAACCCGGGATCTCGATCCGGCCGAGCGTAGGGTGCTCGATGTCCAGGAGCAGGTGCTGGCTGCGCGTCTGCCCCCAGGCGAAGACCTCGTCCAGGGAACGCACCCGGCCGGCGGGAATGCCCGCAGCTTCCAGCCGGGCGAGCAGGTCCTCCGAACCGGCCTCCGCAAAGACGGCCTCGATGGCCTCAATGAGCCCGTCCCGGTTGGCCACGCGGGACTGATTGTCCTTCCAGCGTTCGTCCGCGGCGGGCAGCCCGAACTCGCTGGCGAAGCGTTGCCAGAGTCCTTCGGAGCCGACGGCGATCTGCACGGCCCCGCCGTCGCAGCGGAAGAGCCCATATGGCGCGATGGACGGGTGGTGGTTGCCCTGGGCCTGCGGCACCTGGCCGCCCACGGTCCAGCGGGTGCCCTGGAAGGCCAGCACGCCCACGATCGAGGAGAGCAGCGAGGTGCGCACCACTTTCCCGCGGCCGCTCTGTTCCCGTTCGAGCAGGGCCGCGAGCACCCCGTAGGCGCCGTGGATGCCGGCCAGGACGTCCCCGATCGGCACGCCCACGCGCTGCAGGTCCTCCGGGCCGGAGCCGGTGAGGGACATCAGGCCGGCCTCGCCTTGAGCGATCTGGTCGTAGCCTGCGCGGCGGCCTTCCGGTCCGTCGTGGCCGAAGCCGCTGATGGCCAGCACGATAAGCCGCGGGTTGAGTTCCTCGAGGGTGGCGGGGTCGAAGCCCAGCCGGTCCAGGGTGCCGGGGCGGAAGTTCTCGATCAGCACGTCCGCCCGGCGCAGGAGTTCGCGGAGGGTTTCCTGGCCGTCTGCGGATTTCAGGTCCAGGCGCAGTGATTCCTTGTTCCGGTTGCAGGAGAGGAAGTACGTCGACTCGCGGCCTTCCGGGGTGTCCACGAAGGGCGGACCCCAGCCGCGGGTGTCGTCGCCGCCGTCGGGATTTTCCACCTTGATGACCCGGGCGCCGAGGTCGCCGAGCATCATGCCGGCGTGCGGGCCGGCGAGCGCGCGGGAGAGGTCGACGACGAGCCTGCCGTCCAGCGGTCCGCTTGCGGCGCCCTTCAAGCCTGGGCCGGTCATGCCTGGGCCCGTCATGCCTGGGCCCCTACCGCCGGGCGTCCCTGGAGCGAATCCGCGCCGTCGTCGGCGGTGTCCTGGACCGCCAGCGGGTTGCGGCGGCGCCGGATGAACTCCCCGATGACGAGGACCAGGAGGTTCGGGGCGAGGGCAATAAGGCCCGAATCCACGCCGCCCGTGGGGATGTTCCCGAAGGTGATGACGGCGACCGTGAGCGTGCCGACAATGATGCCCAGGTTGACCGGCACGGCTCCGACGCGCACCTTGCGGCCGATGGCAATCGCGACGGCGGGAGCCAGCTGCGTGAGGCCGCCGTAGGTGAGCAGGAGCAGCGCGCCGATGTCCGACTTCGCGAGGCCGAACACCAGGGCCAGGCCGACGGCGACGGCGACCACCACGTGGTTGATCCGGAACCGCAGTTTGGGGTTCTTGACCGTGAGCAGGTTGTTCGAGACCAGCGAGGAGATGCCCATGGCGATCGCGCCCGCCGGAACCATGGCGGCAGCCGCACCGCCGATCGCGATGACCGCGATGAGGGGTTCGGGCAGGGTGTGCTGGGCGACGCTCAGCAGGACCTGGTTGCCCTTGGTCTTCGGGTCGAGGATGAGCGTGGCGGCGATGCCTGCCGTGATGGGGATGAGCAGCAGGAACTGGTAGATGGCGAGCCACTTGACGTTGTCCCGGAGCACGGCGCCGCTCTTGGCGGCAAGGACCGGCGGCCACAGGTGCGGGAAGGTGTTCAGGCCGGCGCCGATGCTCGTGACGATCACCGAGGTCACCCAGAAGGTGGCGTCGAAGCCGGGACGGGTGATGGTGAGGTAATCCGGGGCCGTGTCGATGACCTTGGCGAAGATGTCCGGGATGCCGCCGATGCCTGCGATCACGCCGGCCAGGACGATCACGAGGGCCGCGAGCATGGCGAAGTCCTTGAAGATGGCCACCTTGGCCAAGCCGCGGATGCCCGCCCAGATGACGAAGACGACCACCAGGACGCTCGCCACGGCCATGCTGTACCCGCGGGCCGATTCACTGCCGGTGGCCAACTGGACGATCAGGCCGAGGCCGGTGATCTGCAGTTGCAGGTACGGGATCAGGAAGACGGCACCAACGAGGGCCACCGTCTTGCCCAGGGACTTGCTCTTGAAGCGGTCCCGGAAGAAGTCGGCCATGGTCAGGTAGCCGCGGTTTGCGCCGAGTTCACGCTGCCGCGGGACCACGAAGTACTGGAGGATGCAGGTGATGGTCAGGTAGGCGACCGCGAAGAGCGCGGCGACGCCGCCGCCGAAGGCGATGCCCGCCAGGCCGAGGAAGCTGAAGGTGGTCAGGGACTCGCCGGCCTGCAGGAACCAGGTGGTCCAGCGGGGCAGATCGCGTTTTCCGACCGTCCAGCCGGAGAGCTCGGTCTGGCGGCGGCGGCCCGCGATGCCGAGGGCACCGATGCCGATGATTCCGATGATGATGGCGACAGTAAGCATCAGTGGGCCTCCGGTCCGTTCACGTCGAGTGCAGCGCGCCGCTGTTCGGAAAGCTCGAGTTCGAGCCGGTCCAGCTCGGCGCCGCCTTCGCGCAGGTAGCTTCGCTCGATGATCTGCAACGCCACCACCGTGGCGATGATCATCAGGCCCATCCAGACGATCGCGGCGGGCAGGCCCAGCCAAAGGGTGGGGGATGAGACAAAGGGCAGGAACGGGGTGATGATCATGCCAATGACGGGGACGGCGGCGATGGCAAGCCGCTTGGGTGATGCGAGGGTGGTACTCATAGGACTGCAGCTCCTTGGGGGCGAACGGCTGAGCAGGATGAGAGTTTTTCGAAGGCCGAGGCCAGGCGGAGCAGGCGGACATCGCTGCCGCGTGCGCCGATCATCTGGAGGCCGACGGGAAGGCCCGACGGCGTGAAGCCGGCCGGGACGGACAGGGCCGGGAGTCCCAGCGGGGTGAACAGGTAGGGGGCGCGCATCCAGTCGAGGTAGCTCGTCAGCTGCTGCCCCTCGATTTCGGTGGGGTATTCGAGCTCCGCGTCGAACGGCGCAACTTGCGAGGCCGGCGCAATCACAAGGTCGTAGCGGTTGAAGAACTCCGCCGCCCTGCGGATGAGCCGGGTCATGCCTTCCTCGGCACGGAACACGTCGCGCCCGCTCAGGCCGGCGCCGTCGCGGATGTTCCCGGCGAGGAAGTGGTTGAAGAGGCCGGGGTCGGCGTCGAGCTCGTCTCCCCAGGCCGCGGAAAAGCTGGCTGCCCGCAAGACGCGGAACACTTCCTCCGAGCCCTCCAGGTCCGGGCAGTCGATCTCCACGTGGGCGCCGAGGCCCGCCAGCGCCTTGGCCTGGGGATCCAGCACGTCCAGGACTTCGCGGGCAACGGGGATCCGGCCGCCGAGGGTGGGGGCGTAGGCGATGCGCAGTCCGGCGAAGTCCTGGGGGGACGGATCTCCGGCATGCCCTTCCTCGGCCGGGAAGAAGGAGAAGGGATCGTCCGGGGTGGCACCGCGCATGGCCGAGAACAGCAGCGCAGCGTCCTCCGCGGTGCGGCCCATCGGACCGGCGACACCCAGCGGGAAGAAGACGTTGCCGCCGTCGGTGTTGGGGACCATGCCCGGCGTCGGGCGCAGGCCCACCACGTTGCAGAACGAGGCCGGGTTGCGCAGGGAGCCGCCCATGTCGCTGCCGTCGGCGATCGGCTGGAAGCCGGAGGCCAGGGCCGCCGCCGCTCCGCCGCTGCTGCCGCCGGCCGACTTGGAGGGATCGTAGGGGTTCCGGGTGGTGCCGAAGAGCCGGTTGAAGGTGTGGGAGCCGGCGGCGTACTCAGGCACGTTGGTCTTGCCCACGCGGATCGCTCCGGCGTCCAGGATGCGCTGCACGTGCAGGTCGTTGCTTTCCGGCACGAGGTCCGCGTGGCGCGGGTGCCCGAAGGTGGTCCGCATTCCGGCCGTGCGGGCGGTGTCCTTGAAGCTGATGGGCAGCCCGTGCAGGGGCCCGAGCGGTTCGCCTGCGGCGAGCTTGCGGTCGGCCGCCGCCGCGGCTGCGCTGGCACCATCTTCGTCGATGGTGACCACGGCGTTCACGAGCGGGTTGAAGCGGTCGATCTGGTCGAGGTGGGCTTCGAGCACCTCGACGGCGGATACCTCGCGGGAGCGCAGGAGCGTTGCGAGCTCCACCGCCCCGCGGTACACCAATTCATTCGTCATGATTCATTGAGCCTTTGTTTTATTTCCTTTTGAGCCGTTCATTCGCCTCAGTTGGAGTTAATGAATCACCATAGTGGTGCCAATCACATTTGGCTAGGGGTAGGGGAGAGTTTCTTTGGCGCGCGGAAGCGTCAGAGACGGCCAAGGCGCGGCGACCGTCCTGACCTTCTTTGACGCGGCAAGGCCCGCGACGCTCCGTGGTTCACGGCATGTCGCGGGCCTTCGCGTTTCAAGAAAGGTCAGGAGGGGCTGGGCCCCGGCGCCGCTCGCCCCGGGCGAGCGGCTCGTCAGGAGCGTTCGGGCATGCGCACGCCGCCGCGCTTGTACGCGCGGACGACGAGGGAGCTGCGCACCGCGAGGGCGCGCCCGGCCCAAGGGGACTCGAGCAGGAAGTCGCGCAGTTCATTCAGGCTCGGGAGGGTCACGTTGGCCATGATCTGGAACTCGCCCAGCGCCATGGCGGCGTAACGCACCGCCGCTTCGCCGCCGAGGAGGCGGCCGACCTCGGCAACGTCCGTAGGTGCTGTGCGGACCCAGATGACGGCCTCGATGGGCAGGCCGATGTCCGCCGGCTCGACAATGGCCCGGACGGTGAGGGTGTCCTGTTCAAACAAGGTATTGAGCCGGCGCCGGACGGCCGGGGCCGAGAGGCCCACGGCCTCACCGAGGTCGGCCACCGGGACGCGGCCGTCCTCGACCAGCAGCTGCACCAGGCGGGTATCGACGTCGTCGAGGATGGCGCTGGCACTTGGCCGGGTCACCGGCGAGGGAAAGTCCTGAAGGGCCGCGGTTTCCTCGGCGGTGACGGGGCCGGGGTGCCATTCGGCCACGGTGCGGAAGTACTCCATGAGCGGCCAGGCGTTCACCTGGGTGACGCCGTCGAGCCCGGGAAGCTCCTCAAGCACCAGGCTGGAGAGCCGGCCCGGGCGGGCCTGGACTTCGAAGAGCAGTCGGGTGGGGCTGGTGAGGGCGTAAAGGAAGTTCGCGTCGGGGTCCTTGGCCAGCTCCTCCGCGATGCCGGCCAGTTTTGCCGGTTCGCACTGGACCTCCACCAGGTGGGTGGGGCCGAGCGTCACGAGCCCGGCAACCCGGACCGTCCCGGATTCCAGCAAGGCCATGCCGCGCCGGGTCACGGTACTGAAGGACTCCCCCAGCACCTCGGCGATGCGGCGCCAGGATGCACGGCCGTTGACCTGGAGGGCCCCGACGATCCGCCGGTCCAGCCCGTCCAGCTCGCGCAAGGGTGCATTCATGACCATCCACCCGATTATGCCGCCTTGCCGGCGCGGGCGTCGTACCCACGCTGCGGTAAGGTGCCGGGGGCCGGAAGGCCCGGCAGTTGAGCGGCTGCCCTAAAATCATATTTTCGGTGTGCCTAAATATTGGGTATCCTCGTAGCAGACGCCCTGACCGAAGGACCCTTGATGGCTACAACCGCCACCCTCCAAACACGCACCGGACCGGCAAAGGTATGGTCCCGCCTCCTGCTGCTTGGGCCGGCCTTCGTGGCGGCCATCGCCTACGTCGATCCGGGCAACGTCGCTGCGAACCTCACCGCCGGCGCCAGCTACGGCTACCTGCTGGTGTGGGTGCTGGTCATGGCCAACGCCATGGCGGTGCTGGTGCAGTACCAGTCGGCGAAGCTGGGCCTGGCCACCGGCATGAGCCTGCCGGAGATCCTCGGGAAGCGCCTCGGCACCAAGCGGCGCCGCCTGTACTGGGCCCAGGCCGAGATCGTTGCGGCGGCGACGGACATGGCCGAGGTGATCGGCGGTGCCGTGGCACTGAACCTGCTGTTCGGCCTCCCGTTGCTGGCCGGCGGCGTCATCATTGGCCTGGCCTCCATGGCGCTCCTGGCACTTCAGTCGCAGCGGGGGCAGCGGACCTTCGAGTACGCGATCCTCGTGCTGCTGGGAGTCATCGCCGTCGGGTTCATGTCCGGCCTGTTCGTCAACGCCCCCGACGCCGGCAGCGCCCTGGGCGGTCTGCTGCCCCGCTTTGAGGGCACGGACACCGTCCTGCTCGCCGCGAGCATGCTGGGCGCCACCGTGATGCCCCACGCGATCTACCTGCACTCGGCGCTGGCCCGGGACCGGCACGGCTTCTCCGAGGACCCGGCGGTGCGGACCCGGCTGATCCGGGCCACCCGCTTCGACGTCGTCGGAGCCCTGCTGCTGGCCGGCGTCGTGAACATTTCAATGCTGCTGCTCGCCGCCTCAAGCCTGCGCGGCATCGAGGGAACCGACACGATTGCGGGTGCCCACGCGGCTGTCACCTCCGCCCTCGGACCGGCAATCGGCATCGTCTTCGCGATCGGTTTGCTGGCGTCGGGCCTGGCCTCGACGTCGGTAGGCTGCTACGCGGGCGCCACCATCATGGGCGGGCTGCTGAAGGTCCGCATCCCGTTGCTGGTCCGCCGCGTGATCACCCTGATTCCGGCCCTCATCATCCTAGGCGCCGGCATCGAACCGACCCTCGCGCTCGTCCTCAGCCAGGTGCTGCTCAGCTTCGGCATCCCCTTCGCCCTGATCCCGCTGATCCGCCTGACCGGCAACCGCCGTGTCATGGGCATCCACACCGACTCCAAGGCCCTGAAAATCGCCGGCTGGACCAGCGCCACCCTGATCGTGGGACTGAACTGCGTGCTCATTGCCCTGACGGTGACCGGCCAGTCCTGATTCCAGGGCCCGGCCGGTCCCGTAGCGGCTTAGGGTTCCACCGGCACGGGCGCCAGCAGCGCAGCCATCAGGTGCGGCGCGAAGTCCTCTTCGAGTTCCAGGACCACCTGGCAGTGGGCACCGGCCTGCTCCGGGAATCCGAGGTGCACACCACGCAGGTCGCAGAGGGTCTGCCCGCGGCCCGGGCCGTCGCCGGCGTCGACCTCCACATGGACCACCGGCGCGATGCGCAGGGCGACGGCGTCCACGGCCACCGCGGCAGCGAGGGGATCGTGCATCGCCGAGCAGGCGCGGCCGAAGATGCCCTCGTAGAAGCGGTAGTAGTAGCCCAGCATCTCACCCAGGGCACGGGCCAGCGGGCTGTCCGAGGCGAGCAGTTCGAGCCGGTGTTCCTCTTCCAGCACGTTGCTCATGGTCACGTCCAGCGGCACCAGCTTGATGTTCCACGGGGCGGCGAGGACCTCGCGGGCCGCCTCGGGATCGTTGCCGATGTTGGCTTCGGCCACCGGGCTGATGTTCCCCGGAACCATGGCGGCGCCGCCCATGATGGTGACCTCGGCGACCAGTTCGGGTAGCCGCGGTTCCAGGCGCAGGGCCTCGGCGATGTTGGTCAGCGGGCCGATGGCCAGCACGCGCAGTTCGCCTGGGTTTTCGTAGGCCAGGCGGACCAGCATTTCAGCGGCGGTTTCGGCCAGCGGCGCGGCGTCCGACTTGGGCAGCGCCACCCCGCCGATGCCGTTGGCGCCGTGCACGTGGGGAGCACCGCCGTCGAACGCCCGGGCCTGGAAGTCATGCGCCCCCACCGCCACCGGGATCTCCGGCCGGCCGGCCAGGCGCAGGAGGTCAAGCGTATTCACGGCGCCGGTGGCGGAGGCCACGTTCCCGCTGACGCTGCCGATGCCGAGCAGCCGGGCCTCCGGCGCGGCCAGCAGGTAGGCCAGCGCCAGGGCGTCGTCGATTCCGGTGTCGCAGTCCAGGTAGAAGGGCAGCATGTCTGGGTATCGCTTTCTGTTGTGAGGTGCGGGCTTAGGCGGAGGCGTCGGGCGCGGGGACCAGGAGGCTGACCAGCAGGGCCGCGGCGGTGATGCCCACCGAAATCCAGAGCGCGACGCCGTAGCCGCCCTGGGTGCCGAGCCCGGCGAACGGTGCCACGAGGACGACGCCGAGGCTCGCCCCGGTGCCGAAGGAGGCCCCGTTGATGCCGGGCAGGGAACCCGGGGCTTCCTTGGGCGAGAGGAGCACGGAGAGTCCGTTGATGGCGGTGAGGAAGAAGCCGTTGTAGAAGATGCCGAGGGCGGCGACGGCGGCCAGGACTGCCCACTCGTTTCCGGCGAAGAGGGCGGCTGCCACGGCGCAGGCCAGGCTCAGTGCGGTGCCGATGCGCAGCGTCCTGATCCAGCCCATCCGGCCCGTCAGCCAGCCGGCCAGGGGCGCGGCGAAAACGCCGATGAGGGCGGCCGGGGTGAGGAAGAGCAAGGCCGAAAGGGAGGCGCTGAAGCCGAAGCCGTTCTTGCCGTCCTGGCTGAGCAGCACCACGGTGAAGTTCATGATCGCGAAGATGCCGGCGAGGGTAAGCACGGTGGTGGCGATGACGGTCCAGACCTGGCGGGAGCGCAGGTGGTGCACGGCGATCAAGGGCGAGCTGCGGCGCTTTTCCGCCGCGCAGAAAGCGATGAACGCGGCCACGGTCCCGGCCAGCAGGGCGAGCGCGGGGACGGACGTCCAGCCCGCGGAGGAGCCGGTGCTGACGAAGTAGCTCAGGCAGACCAGGAACGCCGAGAGGAGTGCCGCTCCCCACCAATCCATGCGGCCGCTGGCAGCTGCCGCACCGCCGGCGGGGACGAAGCGGATGATGCATACGGCGGCGACCGCGGCGAGGCCCAGGACCACGAGGAAGATCGACTGGAAGCCGAAGGCCTCGGTCATCAGCCCGCCCGCGTAGCCGTCGAACCCTGCGATTCCGCCGTTGACCGCGGCGATGATGCCCACGGAGGTCCCGAAGGAGCGGGCGTCGAGGTTTTCCCGGAGCACGATGTAGGCGAGCGCGAAAATGGCGCTGGAAACGCCCTGGAGGAAGCGGCCCACGACCAGCAGCGGAAGGCTGGGAGCGAGCTGGCACAGCACGGTGCCCACGGCCATGACCCCGAGCACCAGCAGGAGTGCGCGGCGGCGGCCGATGAAGTCGCTCCAGCGGCCCATGATGGGGCCGGAGATGGCGCCGGCCAGGAAGAACATGGACTGCACCTGGGCCACCGCTCCGGCGTCGGCGCCGAAATGCGCGCCGATCTGCGGCAGCGCCGGGGTGACCATGCTGGCGTTGAGCTGGAACGACAGCACACCCAGCAGGAGCGTGGTGATGAGGACGGCGGCCTTGGGGCGGCGGCCGGCGGGCTGCGCGTCGGCGGGCTGCGCTTCGGCGGGCTGCGCTTCGGCGGGGCCGTGCTGGGCGTCGGCGGCAGGCGCGTTGGCGGGTGAGGAAATCACAACAAACTCCCTTGTTCGTCGGGCAGTGTTTCTGGGTCGGGGTTTCTCGGGTTGGGGTCGTCGGTTCGGGGATGACGGAACCCTCGGTGGATTCGAGTTGTTATACAAGCACGTATTACGAGCAAGTACAACATTTAAGTGTGAAAATGACTACACTGTCCCCCATGACTTCTTCGATCCGGCCTGTGCCGAACCGCCGCGCCCTCACCGTGCTCGGCAGCATCAACCTTGACCTCATCGCCACCGCCGAGCGCCTCCCCACGGCAGGGGAAACCATCGGCGGCGGGGAATTGAGCAGGCAGCCGGGCGGCAAAGGCGCCAACCAGGCCGCCGCTGCAGCCCGCCTCGACGGCTCCGCCCGGATGATCGGCGCCGTCGGCGACGACGACGCCGGCCGCGAAATGATCGAGGCGCTCACCGCCGCGGGCGTGGACGTGGCCGACGTCGCGCACCGCAGCACGCCCACCGGAACCGCACTGATCGTCGTCGACAGCGCCGGCGAGAACCAGATCGTCGTGTGCCCGGGCGCCAACGGCGAGGTGTCCCTGGACGGCGTTGCCTTCGCCGAAGACGAGATCCTTCTTTGCCAACTCGAGGTGGGCCTGAACGTCGTCGTCGAGGCCTCCCGCAGGCACCCCGGCTTCTTCGCCCTCAACGCCGCCCCGGCACAGCCCCTGCCGGCGGAACTGGTGCAGCGCTGCGACCTGGTGATCGTCAACGAAACCGAATACGAGCTCATCCCGGAACTGGCGCAGGCCCGCTTGGTGGCCGTGACCTACGGGAAGGACGGCTCGGCCCTGTTCCGGGACGGCAAGGAGGTGGCCCGCGCCGCCGGCCGCCGCACCGCGGTGGTCAACACGATCGGGGCGGGAGACGCCTTCTGCGCCGCCTTTGTGCTGGGCCTGCGCAACGGCCTCAGCGACGAGCAGGCGCTCGCGGCCGCCAATGCGGTAGGGGCCGACGCCGTGGGGCAGCACTCCTCGCAGCCGGAGCTCGGCCGCCTGGATTCCTACGTCGGGGCTGCGTCCGCGTGACGGTGGCTGATACAGGCACCGCCCTCCGCATCCGGAAGGCCGAGGCAGGCGACTTCGCCGAGATCCGGCGCATCACGCTCGCGGCCTACCTCGACGCCGGTCACCTCACCGAAGGCCACCCCTACCTGGCCATCCTGGGCGACGTGGAACAGCGGGCCAGGCACGCCGAGCTGTGGATCGCCGAATCCGGCGGCCGGGCCGTGGGCTCGGTGATGCTCACCCATCCGGGCCGGAAATACACCGAGGTTGCGCTCGACGGCGAGATCGAGTTCCGCATGCTGGCCGTGGACCCGGCCGCGCAAGGACTGGGCGTGGGACGGGAGATCGTCCGGCGGATCCTGGACCACGCCCGTTCGCTGGACGGCGTGGACGCCGTGGCGATCACCAGCGGCGCCTGGATGACGCCGGCACACCGGCTCTACGGATCGCTGGGTTTCGTGCGGGTTCCGGAGCGGGACTGGAGTTTCGACGGCGGCCCGAAGGACCTCTGGGTCTTCCGCCACATGCTGTGAGGCGGCCTCAGCCCTCCACATACCGGTTCCGGCCGGCGCGGTAGCCGAACACCGCCGCCAGCGCACCGACCACCAGGAACAGGATGCCCGCCGCCGCGAAGCCACCCGTGGCCTGATGCAGTTGGCCCACCAGCAGGGTGCCGGTAGAACCCAGTCCGTAGCCGAGCCCCTGCATCATGCCCGACAGGTGCGCCGCCGTGTGCGCTTCCCTGGTGCGCAGCATGATCATGGTCAGGGCCACCGCGGTGAGGCTGCCCTGGCCCAGGCCCAGCAATCCGGTCCACAGCCACGCGAGCTCCACGGGGCCGAAGATGCTCAGCGCAAAGCCGCAGCCGGTCATCAGGGCCACCACTACGTTGATGGCGCGCTGGTCCGTGAACCGCGCGGCCAGGCCCGGGGCGAACAGCGAACCAAGCATCTGAAGCGCAATCGAAACGGACACGATCAGCCCGGCCGTGCCGCCGTCGATCCCCCGCTCGCGCAGGATCGGCGCCAGCCAGGCGAACACGCTGAAGGACATCATGGCCTGCAGCACCATGAAGACCGTCACCTGCCAGGCGACGGCGGAACGCCACACGTTCACGCCCTGCACCTGCAGCTGGTGCCGGACGGCGGGCTGGCGGAGCGCCAGCGGCAGGAACAGCAACAGCACGACGGCGGCCGGCAGCGCCCAGAACCAGAGCGCCGCAGTCCAGTGGCCGGCTGCCCGGAACACCGGATAGGTGAAGCCGGCACCGAGCGCAGCGGAGGCGCAGATCGCCGTCGTATACAAACCGCCCATGAGTCCCAGGCGGTGGGCGAAGTCGCGCTTCACCACGCCCGGCAGGAGCACATTGCACAGGGCGATCGCAGCACCGCAGGCGGCAGTTCCGGCCAGCAGCGCGGGCAGGTGGCCGGCAACCGGGAAGTCGACAGGACGCAGCAGGAGTCCAAGAGTCAGTACGGCCATGGCACCCAGCAGCACACGCTCGGCACCGAAACGCCGGGCCAGCACCGGAGCCAACGGCGCGAACACGCCCAGCAGGGTCACCGGCACCGTGGTGAGCACCACCACCGACCAGCCCGGCAGGCCGGCGTCGGCGGTGATTTCCGGAAGCACCACGGAAAAACTGGAGAACACCGTGCGCAGGTTGAAGCCGATCAGCACCAGGCAGATGCCCAGGTACACGAGGCCCTTCTTGGTGGAGACCCTTGTGGGTCCGGCCGCGGGGACCTCGTCGATTTCGGCATCGACCAGCAGTTCGGGGTTCTCGGGGGCGTTCGGTGTCACGCTCCGAAATTTACACGCCGCCGCCATATCGCCGTTCATTTCCCAGGCCTAAAGTTGTGCCAGCAACACAGGTCTCACCACCCGCAGCTGATCACCAGCGGCGGCCCTCCGTTCAACGCCACCACCCAGGAACGCGCCAAAGATGCCGCGCCCCCGGGGAAGGCCCTCTGCGATCCGTCATGTCGCCGGACTAGTGCGGATGACCCTGCGGGATCCCACTGTGAAGTCCCGGTGTCAGTGTGAGAAGTTTGCTGAGATCTCGGCGAGGGTGCGGCCCTTCGTCTCAGGTGCGAGCCATTGCGAGAGGACTGCGCCGAGTAATGCGACGGCGGCGGCTACGACCATGCTTGGACCCATGCCGATGTTGCTGATCGCCCATGGCAGGGCGAAGGTGCCGAGTGCGGCTCCGATGCGGCTGACGGCCGCGGCGAAGCCCATGCCGATGCCGCGCAGGTGGCCGGGGAATACCTCGGCCGGATAGACCTGGGTCATCGTGGTGTAGCCGGCATTGAAGAAGGAGAAGGCGAGAAACAGGCCGAGCACGAGGATCGCTGGTGCGTCCGCCCAGACTCCGATGATCAGCAGGATGCCTGCGCAGAGCCACTGCCCGGGCACGGTGAGGATTCGGCGGCCGAGCTTGTCAATCAGAAGCACGGTGGTGACAACACCCGCGGCCGCAAGTGCGGACAGGCCGACTCCACCGGCCCAGCCGCCGCCGAAGCCGAATTGGTTGAGCACCTCGTCGGCGAAGGTCGCGATCGCGAAGTACGGAGTGACCGCGCAGAACCAAAA
>Ga0105246_10001188_pt1 | contig 15160 bp, 14 predicted proteins | sample KBSM64metaG_FD_99694 | JGI IMG/M metagenome (GOLD analysis project Ga0105246, IMG submission 99694) | Miscanthus rhizosphere microbial communities from Kellogg Biological Station, Michigan, USA - KBS M6-4 metaG | ecosystem: Host-associated > Plants > Roots > Rhizosphere > Soil | place...
AACCTTTACCTTCGATACCCCAGTGGGGCCAGTCGCGATCCATTCCGTCGCCCAGGGTGCTGCCCTGATGGCATCATTCACGAGCGTGGAGCCTCGCATCACCGGGTTTGCGCCAGGTGTCCTGGACACGCTGCTCGGGTTGCTCGGCGTGGGTCGGGACGAGTTGCACCCTGCCTATCCTCCGCTGCTCGCCTTTGCCGGAAACTGGCATCCAATACTGGTCTTCGCCGAACGCAGGACCTTTGACTCATTCGTATTCGACCCGGATCCCATGCGAGCGCTGATGGACGCCCAAAACTGGGCAGGTACCGTAACGACGCTATGCGAGATCGGACCGGGCGAGTTTGACTCGCGCAATCTCTTCCCGGTGGGCGCTATCACTGAAGATCCGGCGACGGGTTCGGCCGCCGCTGCTTTCGGCGGATACCTCCGGCTGCTCTCGCTTGTGGAACCGCCCAGCCGGGTGGTACTGCTCCAAGGGAGTCACGTCGGCCGCCCGAGCAGACTCACGGTTGATATTCCGCAGCTCGGCGGGATCGTCGTGCGCGGAGAAGCCGTCGAAATCATTTGAGCCGTCCGCCGGCGGAAAGGCCCGGACAGTTCGGAGGCCTTTCCTCCGGCGGGATCTGCTAATTGAACTCCGGGCTCTCGGTGCGGCTCCGCTTGAGTTCGAAGAAATGCGGGTACCCGGCAAGGGTCACCGAAGCGTCCCAGATGCGGCCGGCCTCCTCGCCGCGCGGGATCCGGGTCAGCACCGGGCCGAAGAACGCTGTACCGTTCACGGATACCACCGGCGTGCCGACGTCCTGGCCCACCAGCGAGATCCCCGCCTCATGGCTTCTGCGCAGTTGCTCGTCGAACTCAGTGCTGGTGGCGAAACGGGCGAGCTCTGCGGGCAGCCCGGTCTGGGCCAGCGCCTTTTCGATGACTGATGCCCGGTCCTTGTTGCCCTCGTGGTGGAATTCCTCGCCCATGGCGTCGTAGAGGGGCTTGATGAACTCGCTGCCGTGCAGTTCCTTCGCCGCGATGATGACACGGACGGGTCCCCAGGAGTCATCCATCATGGCCCGGTAGTCCGCGGGAAGGTCGCGGCCGTCGTTGAGAACCGAGAGGCTCATGACGTTCCAGGTGGTTTCGATGTCGCGCACAGCCTCGACTTCACCGATCCAGCGGGATGTTACCCATGCAAAGGGGCAGATCGGATCGAACCAGAAATCTACCTTGTTGACGGACTGTTCGGGCACAGGGGTACTCCTTGGATGGTGATTCAGGGAACAGTTCAGGCGGACTTGTTCCGCCGCTTGGCCACCACTTCGTGGGCGATCATGGTGGGCGGCGCCTTCTTGGCGACGGCGTCGGCGGTAATGACGACGCTGGCGATGTCGTCCCGGCTGGGAAGGTCGAACATGACCGGAAGCAGGACTTCCTCCATGATGGCGCGCAGGCCGCGGGCTCCGGTGCCCCGTTCCAAAGCCTGGTCAGCGATCGCATCCAGGGCTTCGTCGTCGAACAGCAGTTCCACGCCGTCGAGCTGGAACATCTTCTGGTACTGCTTGATCAGGGCGTTCTTCGGCTTGGAAAGGATCTGGATCAGTGCCGGCCGGTCAAGATTGGACACCGTAGTGATCACAGGCAAGCGGCCGATGAATTCGGGGATCAGGCCAAATTTGAGCAGGTCTTCCGGCATAACGTCGCCGTAGCTGTCGACGTTGTCCTTGACCTCGTTCAGCGGGGCTCCGAAGCCGATTCCCTTGCGTCCCGAGCGGGAGCCGATGATGTCTTCGAGGCCCGCGAAGGCGCCGGCCACAATGAAGAGCACATTGGTGGTGTCGATCTGGATGAATTCCTGATGCGGGTGCTTGCGCCCGCCCTGCGGCGGCACGGAAGCCACGGTTCCTTCGAGGATCTTGAGCAGGGCCTGCTGGACGCCCTCGCCGGACACGTCCCGCGTGATCGAGGGGTTCTCGCTCTTGCGTGAGATCTTGTCGATCTCATCGATGTAGATGATGCCCTGTTCGGCCTTCTTGACGTCGTAGTCCGCGGCCTGGATGAGCTTCAGGAGGATATTCTCCACATCCTCGCCGACGTAGCCGGCCTCGGTCAGGGCGGTGGCGTCCGCGACGGCGAAGGGCACGTTCAGCCGCCGGGCCAAAGTCTGCGCCAGGTAGGTCTTGCCGCAACCTGTGGGGCCGATCAGCAGGATGTTGGACTTGGCGATCTCCACGTCGTCGTGGTGGCCGCCCTCGCCGAGCCCGCCCTTCGGGGCATGCCCGGCCTGGATGCGCTTGTAATGGTTGTAGACCGCGACGGCGAGCGAACGCTTGGCGGGTTCCTGGCCAATGACGTATTCCTGCAGGAAATCGAAGATCTCCCGGGGCTTGGGCAACTCAAAGCTGCCCAGATCCGACACCTCGGCGAGTTCCTCTTCGATGATCTCGTTGCAGAGTTCGATGCACTCGTCGCAAATGTAGACGCCGGGCCCGGCAATCAGCTTCCGGACCTGCTTCTGGCTCTTTCCACAGAAAGAACACTTCAGCAGATCCGTGCTCTCGCCAATCCGGGCCATGTGGGAATCCCTTCGTTTCTTGCGGGCGGTGCCCTCGCTGCCCAGCTCCTGCGTGAGGAGTCGCAGCGGGCGCCACCATGACAACTTCCACTGTAGGACACAATGGGCTGCTTGGGTTGAAACAGGACGCCGGTGCGGTCCATATTTCCTTGGACCACACCGGCGTCCTGGTGTTGCTGGCTAGCGGGCGATTGCCTGCGGCTTGATCTTCCGCGAGTCGAGTACCTGGTCGATCAGGCCGTAGCTCTGGGCCTCGGCGGCGGTGAGGATCTTGTCGCGCTCGATGTCGTTGTTGACCTGCTCGGACGTCCGGCCCGAGTGGTGGGCCAGCGTGTCTTCCAGCCAGGTCCGCATGCGCATCACTTCGGCCGCCTGGATCTCAAGGTCCGAAGCCTGGCCGCCCTGGCCGCCGGACAAGGCCGGCTGGTGGATCAGCACACGGGCGTTCGGCAGGGCGAGGCGCTTGCCGGGCGTGCCGGCCGCAAGCAGGACTGCTGCAGCGCTGGCCGCCTGGCCTAGGCAGACGGTCTGGATCTCCGGGCGGATGTACTGCATGGTGTCGTAGATCGCGGTCATGGCCGTGAACGAGCCACCCGGGGAGTTGATGTACAAGGTGATGTCGCGGTCCGGGTCGGTGGACTCAAGGACCAGCAGCTGGGCCATGATGTCATCGGCCGAAGCATCGTCCACCTGCACGCCGAGGAAGATGATACGGTCCTCGAAAAGCTTGGTGTACGGGTCCTGGCGCTTGAAACCGTACGGGGTCCGCTCCTCGAACTGCGGGAGGACGTAGCGGCTGGACGGGAGATTACCGGCAGACCATCCGAAGTTGTAGTTCATTTCATTGCTCCTGGTGTTCAGTGGGTCTTGCTGCCGGTTACTTCTCGGAGTTGGAGGCGTTCTGGGTTCCGCCCCCGCCAGCCACAGATCCCGCGTGCGCGGAAATCTTGTCGAAGAAGCCGTAGTCGAGTGCCTCGGTGGCCGTGAACCACTTGTCACGGTCGTTGTCCTTGAGGATGGTCTCCACGGTCTGGCCGGTCTGTTCCGCGGTCAGCTCCGCCATGACCTTCTTCATGTGCAGGATGAGCTCCGCCTGGATCTTGATGTCCGAGGCGGTGCCGCCGATGCCGCCCGAGGGCTGGTGCATCAGGATGCGGGCGTTGGGGGTGGCGTAGCGCTTGCCCTTGGTGCCCGAGGAAAGCAGGAACTGGCCCATTGAGGCCGCCAGGCCTGTGGCAACGGTGACGACGTCGTTCGGGATGAACTGCATGGTGTCGTAGATAGCCATGCCGGCCGTCACCGAACCGCCCGGGGAGTTGATGTAGAGGTAGATGTCCTTTTCCGGGTCCTCGGCGGAGAGCAGGAGAAGCTGGGAGCAGATCGCGTTGGCGTTCTCGTCACGGACCTCGGAGCCGAGCCAGATGATGCGCTCTTTCAGCAGGCGGTTGTAGATGTAGTTGTCCTGGGCTGCCGGATCGACAGTTGCCATCCGGGGCGCCTCTGCATGCTGTGACATAAGTACTTACCTCTCGCTGGTGACAGGGCCGTTGCTGAAGTTGCCATCCCTGATCTTCACTACTTGGACACTAACCGGTTTCGAAGCCGTTTTGTTCTCCGGAATCGCACTGTTCGCTGACGGCGCACGACTGCCGCGCGGGCGGCATTCCGCAGCAAACCGGGCTTAAACAGAGCACCCCCGGATCCTTGGATCCGGGGGTGCTCTGAAGGGTGATTAGAACTTCACTGCTGCAGGATCGTCACTGGGGACGGTCGCTGCGGCTTCCTCGGCCTCTTCGGCCGCGGGAGCCTCGGCAACTTCACCCGCGGGGCGGACGAAGTCGCTCAGGTCGACCTTGTTGCCTTCGGAGTCGACAACCTCAGCCTGGCCCAGGACGACGGCCAGTGCCTTGCGGCGGCGCACCTCGGAAACCATCATCGGAACCTGGCCGCTCTGGTCAATGATCTGGGCGAACTGGTTCGGGTCCATGCCGTACTGGCTGGCGGTGCTGACGATGTAGTCAATCAGCTCGCTCTGGCTGACACCGACCTCTTCCTTGTCGGCGATGGCGTCGAGGATGATTTCGTTCTGGAAGGCGCGGGCGGTGTTGGCCTTGACCTCTTCGCGGTGCTCCTCGGTGTCGTGCTCGCCTTCACCGTGGGAGTTCTCCGGGCTGAAGTGCTGCTCGAGCTGCTCTTCGATGACGGAGTCCGGAACGGGAACCTCGATCAGCTCAACGAGCTTGTCCAGGACCTTGTCGCGGGCTTCAACGCCCTGGCCGACAACCTTGGACTCGGCGGCCTGCTTGGCGAGGTCTTCGCGCAGTTCGGCGAGGGTGTCGAACTCGGAAGCCAGCTGAGCGAAGTCATCGTTGGCTTCCGGCAGCTCGCGCTCCTTGACGGCCTTGACGACGACCTTCACCTGGGCTGCCTCGCCGGCGTGCTCGCCGCCGACCAGCGTGGTGTCGAAGATCGCCTCTTCCTCGGTGGACAGCCCGGCAACAGCCTCGTCCAGGCCTTCGAGCATGGTGCCCGCGCCGACCTGGTAGGACAGGCCGGAAGCGGAGTCGACCTCGGCGCCGTCGATGAGGGCAGTGATGTCGATGGTCAGGAAGTCGTCGTTCTTGGCCGGGCGGTCAACGGACTTCAGCGTGCCGAAGCGGCCGCGGAGTTCGTCGAGGGCCTTGTCGACGTCGGCGTCGGAAGACTCAGCAGCGGCAACCTCGACCTTGATGCCGGCGTAGTCCGGGAGCTCAACCTCGGGGCGGACGTCAACCTCGACCTGGAACTTCAGTTCGCCGTCGGTGGAAGAGGGGTCCGGAACCTCGGTGATCTCGACCTCGGGACGGCTCAGCGGGCGGACGCCGGTTTCCTGCACGGCAGCCTGGTACCAGCCGTTGAGGCCATCGTTGATGGCGGTTTCCAGGACGTAGCCGCGGCCGACGCGCTGGTCGATGAGCTTGGACGGAACCTTGCCCTTGCGGAATCCGGGAACCTGGATCTGCGAAGCAACGGTCTTGTAAGCGGCATCGATGCTCGGCTTCAGTTCTTCAAAGGGAACCTCAACATTGAGCTTGACCCGCGTTGCGGTGAGGTTCTCGACAGCGCTCTTCACAGTCTAAGTACTCCTGGTTTTGTGGGATGGGTTTCTGCCGCGTTCCCGGATCGGAACAGGCTCACAGAGTCGGGGTGACAGGATTTGAACCTGCGACTTCCTGCTCCCAAAGCAGGCGCTCTAGCCAAGCTGAGCTACACCCCGTGAGTGCACAGGACAGTCTACGGCCAAGGATCGCCAGTTTGCACATTTGACACTTGGCACCTGAATTGGGTTTAGTTATATCCGGCTTGAACAGCCGCCGGGAATTGCACGGATGTATCAATCCTGCACTACTCCGGGGACGTAGCTCAATGGTAGAGCCTCAGTCTTCCAAACTGATTACGCGGGTTCGATTCCCGTCGTCCCCTCCATATCCACAAGAAGGGCCCCTCAGCGAGGGGCCCTTCTTGTCTTCGACGTCGGTTCGCGCCCCGCGGTGCCGCGCCCCTGCGCGGATCAGGGCACGATCAGCCCGGAGATGACAAAGCATCAGTGCCATGGCCGCGAGGAGGAACCCCTGTTACGGCATGAGGACAAGAGAAGGTGCGCCTGTTGAAGTAGCCGGACCATGCCTGGCGTGTTTCCCGGACCGGCTGCTCCTCGGCTTGCGCCCGCGCTTCGTCGACTGACTGCTGAGCCGGAGTTTTTGCGAAGAAGCTAGTTCTGGCAGCCGGGGCACCAGTAAAGCTTGCGCGCGCCGATCTCGGTCAGCGCAACCGGGGTGCCGCAACGCCGGCAGTCCTGCCCGGCGCGCTGGTAGACATAGTGGGCTTCGCCGTCGAGCGGTCCTGCAGCTCCCCCGCTCCACAGCGCGGCGGGCGTGGTGATGATCCGCCCGTCCCGGACGCCGTCGGACATCGCGGCGACTGTGTCGTCCCACAGGAGACCTGCCGACTCCGCGCTGAGCGCGTTCCCGGGGGTCCACGGATCGATGCCCTGCCGGAACAGGACCTCGGCCCGGTAGATGTTGCCGACGCCCGCCAGCACGGACTGGTCCATGAGCAACAGCCCGACGGCGGTCTTGCGGCGCAGCAGCCGGGCAACGAATTCCGCCCGGTCCCCCGGGGCCTGGTGCAGCGGGTCCGGGCCCAGCTTCGCACGTGCGGCGCGGGCTTCCTCTCCGGTGATGGCCGCGCAGGTGCTGGCGCCCCGCAGGTCCGCCCAGCCGTGCCCGGAAACGAGGCGCACCCGCACCGCGCCCACTGGCTCGGGCGGGCCTGCATACGTTACGGCGTCGTCCTCTGCTCCGGACTCGCGTTCGCCGATCCTGCGCGGCGCGCCGATGCTGGAGGCGCCGCGGAAGGTTTCGTCGCCGCCGAAGTCCCAGGCGCCGTAGAGGCCAAGGTGGACATGCAGGTACAGCCCGTTCGCGAAACGCAGGAAGAGCTGCTTCCCGTGCGCAGTGGCCCCAAGCATGCGCTGGCCATCAAGCAGCGCCGCACCCGCGGCAAAACGGCCCTGCGGGCTGGAGACCCGCAGGACGCTGCCGCCGAAGACGTCCTGGAACTGGCGCGCCAGCCGGTGGACGGAATGCCCCTCAGGCACTATTCGACGATTTCGCCGCTGGTTTCGTACGTGGCGATCTTGCCGATGCGGCGCACGTGCCGTTCGTCGTTGCTGAACGGCTCTTCGAGGAAGAACTCGATCAACTTGGTGGCTTCCTCCACGCTGTGCTGGCGGCCGCCGACGGCAATGACGTTGGCATCGTTGTGTTCGCGGGCCAGCTTGGCGGTGGATTCGTTCCATGCCAGGGCCGCGCGCACGCCCTTGACCTTGTTCGCGGCGATCTGCTCGCCGTTGCCGGAACCGCCCAGGACGATGCCGAGGGCGTGCACGCCCGCTTCCTGGTCGGCCACGACGGCGAGGGCGGCGTTGATGCAGAAGGAGGGGTAGTCGTCCAAGGCGTCGTACACCTTGGGACCGTGGTCAACAACCTCGTAGCCCTTGGCCGTGAGATGGCGGACAAGGTGGGCGCTGAGCTCCATGCCGGCATGATCCGTTGCAATGTGGACGCGGGGTGTGGTCACTGGAAGTCCGTTCGATCTGGGGCGCGGGACGGCATGGGCCGGGCCGCGGCGGTGAGGGGATGCGGTACTAGGGTACTAGGGACCTGCCACCGATGCGCTTTGAGTCGCGGTGCTCATTGCCCGTGCGCCCGGTCAGCCACCCTGTTCAGCAGCCCGGCAAGCCGGTCCGCACTCGCCAGGCTGCCGGCGCTCAGGGCCACGCGCCTTCCGTTGAGTTGCCGCACGACGACGGCGGGCCCGCTGCTGACGAGCATCGCCGTGGCACCGCCGTGGTGCCGCAGGCCCCAGCCGCCGAAGTCTGCCGCCTTGACTTCCGCAGGTGTGGCGGCGGCAATGTCCACCGCCGGCACCTTCAACACCCGGAGTACCCCGGCAAGGAACACTTCCAGACCGCCGCGATCGGCCTTGACACGGACGAAGAGGAAGCACGCCCCGAGGATGGCGGCCCCGAACAGCAAGGCCCCTAGCCAGGGGACAGCGACGGAAATCAGCATCGCCGGAAACACCGCGGCCACGCAGATCATGACGAATACCGAGCTGCGCGCATGGACCCAGAGTTTCAAGGAATCGTCGGCCAGCCCGGGATCTTCCTTGAGGATGCGTTCGGCTTCGAGGGCAGCATCGTCCTCCGGCGTCCACCGCGGGTCGGGCTTGAAGGCGAATACCATTACGACGCCGAGCGACAGTGCCGCGCCCGCGCCCAGCGCCAGCACCGTGGCATCGACATGGGAGGCCCGGGCATCCGCCAAGCCGGCCTGGCCCACGAGCCCGGCCGCGAGCACAGCGGTGACGAACAGGCTCACCATCAGGCCGAGACCCATCATGAGCCGCCGCATGATGGCGGGCCGGGAAATAGGCACGGCCTGGACGAACACCAGCCAACCGGCCAGGACCATCAGGGAAGCCCCGCCCGCCACGTAGGCAGCGAATGGCGCAAAGCTGCTGCCGCCGTCGGAGTTCCAGGTAACAGCAAGGGGGTCCGGAAGCTCCGGACGGAGCATGAAGGCGCAGGCCACAAAAGCTGCCGCGAGGAGGAGAGGGAACGCCACTGCAAAGCGCAGTGCCCGGAAATCGAGAGAATCGCGCAGCTTGCCCATGGCTTAACGCTACTCCCGGGCGGCGACACTTTGTGTTGTGCCTTGCCAAGCGGGGAGGAACTGAAAGAATGACTTCACAGCGCCGGCGCCGGGTGAGCCCGTCCGGCTTATCTGCACACCACTTCTTGGAGGCACCCTTTGCCAGGCCTGAACCTCACCCGCGCCGAAGCCGCGGAACGCGCGGAACTGCTCGCCGTCGAGTCCTATGACGTCGCCCTCGACCTGACGAGGGGCGGCACGGTCTTCGGATCGACGACCACCGTGAAGTTCACTGCCGCAGCCGGATCGTCCACTTTCATCGACGCCATCACGGACAAAGTGCACAGCGTCACCCTGAACGGCAAGGAACTGGATCCGGCCGATGTGTCCGACGGCGTGCGCATCCAGCTGCCGGACCTCGCCGCGGAGAATGAACTCACGGTGGTGGCGGATGCCCCCTACATGAACACCGGCGAGGGCCTGCACCGCTTCGTGGATCCGGTGGACGGCGAGGTGTATCTCTACACGCAGTTCGAAGTCCCGGATTCCCGCCGGATGTTCGCCGTCTTCGAACAGCCGGACCTCAAAGCCACCTTCAGCTTCACCGTCACGGCACCTTCGCACTGGGACGTCATCTCCAACTCCCCCACGCCGGGACCCACGGAAACGACGCCCGGGGAAAACGGCGAGGCCCGCTCGGTCTGGACGTTCGCGGCCACTGCGCGGCTGTCGTCCTATGTCACGGCGCTGATCGCCGGCCCGTACCAGTCCGTGCGCAGTGAGGTCACCAGCGCCGATGGCAGGGTTGTCCCGCTCGGCGTGTTTGCCCGCAAGTCCCTCATGCAGTACCTCGATGCTGAGAACATCTTCGAACTCACCCGCCAGGGCTTTGAGTTCTTCGAGGCCCAGTTCGGTTTCCCCTACCCGTTCGAAAAGTACGACCAACTGTTCGTTCCGGAATTCAACGCCGGCGCCATGGAGAACGCCGGCGCCGTCACCATCCTGGAGGGCTACGTCTTCCGCGGAAAGGTGGCCGAAGCGCAGGTGGAGCGCCGCGCCATTACGGTCCTGCACGAGCTGGCACACATGTGGTTCGGCGACCTCGTGACAATGCGCTGGTGGAACGACCTTTGGCTCAACGAATCCTTCGCCGAGTACATGTCCCACCTGGCTGCCGTCGAGAACACCGCCTTCGACCATGCCTGGACCACCTTCGCTTCGGTGGAGAAGTCCTGGGCGTACCGGCAGGACCAGCTGCCCACCACGCACCCGATCTTCGCCGAGATCAACGACCTGCAGGACGTGGAGGTCAACTTCGACGGCATCACCTACGCCAAGGGGGCCTCGGTGCTCCGCCAGCTGGTGGCCTGGGTAGGTCCGGAGCAATTCATGGCAGGCGTCCGCGAATACTTCAGGAAGCACGCCTGGAAGAACACCGAACTGTCCGACCTCATGGTGGAACTCGAGGCCGCCAGCGGCCGGGAACTGGACCAGTGGGGCAAGCTCTGGCTCGAAACGGCAGGCGTCAACACCCTCTCCCCCGAGATTGACGTGGACGACGACGGGGTCATCACCGCGTTCGCCATCCGCCAGACCGCCATCGCCGAGCAGCCTGTGCTGCGGCCGCACCGCCTCGCCGTCGGTTTCTACGACCTTTCCGACGCCGGCAAGCTCGAGCGGGTGCACCGTGAAGAGCTCGACGTCGACGGCCCCGCCACGGAGGTCCCGGCCCTGCTCGGGAAGAAGCGGCCCGCGCTGATCCTGCTCAACGACGACGATCTTGCCTACGCCAAGGTCCGCCTCGACCCGGTGTCGCTTGCCAGTGCAAAGGCGCACCTGAAGGATTTCGCGTCCAGCCTGCCGCGGACCCTGGTGTGGGGCTCGGCCTGGGATGCCGCACGTGACGGCGAAACACCGGCCCGCGGCTACGTGGAGCTGATCCTGGCCAACATCGCATCCGAATCGGACTCCTCGGTGATCCAGGTGCAGCTGCGACAGCTCGCCACCACCCTGAACTTCTACGTGGCTGCCGAACACAAGGACGCCACCACCGAAGCCGCCGCGGACAGGCTCTGGGAACTGGCGTCCACGGTGGCAGCCGGGTCCGATGCCCAGTTGCAGTTCGTGAAATCCTTCGCGCTATTGGCCCGCGGTGGAAGCCAATTGGACACAATCCAGGCCTTGCTGGACGGCACCCGCTCCCTGGCGGGCCTCACCGTGGACCAGGACCTGCGCTGGGAATTGCTCACCTCCCTGGTGGCCGGCGGCCGCGCGGACCAGGCACGCATCGATACCGAACTCGAGCGCGACCACACCTCCAACGGCCAGAACGCGGCAGCCCTGGCGGCCGCCGCATTGCCGACGCCCGAGGCAAAAGCCGCGGCCTGGGAGAAGATCGTGGTCACGGGCGAACTGTCCAACGCCCTGCAGGGATCCGCCGTCGCCGGCTTCACGCGGGTGCTGGACACCGGCCTGCTGGAACCGTTCGCTGAGAAGTATTTCGAAGCTGTCCCGGAGATCTTTGCCAAGCGCACGCACGCCCTGGCCCAGCAGATCATCGTGGGACTGTACCCGGCGCAGTTGACCACACAGGACACCGTGGACCGGACCGATGCGTTCCTCGCCTCCCTGCCGGAGGAAAGCGCGGCACTGCGCCGCATGATGCTGGAGAACCGCGACGGCGTTGCCCGCGCCCTGCGTGCACGCGCGGCCGACGTCTAGAGCCTGGCGGATTTCCTCGCGCCTCCTGTCCGGCCTATCCGGCCGGCCGGGAGGCGCGGCCGTTTAGACTGTGCGCATGAGCCTGGATGAACACCGCTACGCCCTCACCGTCCGCTGGACCGGAAACCTCGGCGAAGGCACGTCAGGCTACCGGGCCTACTCGCGCGACCACGACGTCGAAATCCCGGGGCTCCCCGTGCTCAAGGGTTCCTCGGATCCCACCTTCCGCGGCGACCCCGCCCGATACAATCCGGAACAGTTGCTGCTCGCGGCGCTTTCGCAGTGCCACATGCTGTCCTTCCTGCACGTGGCCGTCATGAATGGTGTGGTGGTGACCCGCTACGTCGACAACGCCGAAGGACTGATGCGGAACAACCGGGACGGCAGCGGCCAATTCGAAAGTGTCACGCTCAAGCCGCAGGTGACGGTGGCCAGCCAGGACCACCTGCCCCTGATGGCCGAACTCCACCATAAGGCGAACCAGCTCTGCTTCATCGCACGGAGCGTGAACTTCCCCGTGCACCACGAGCCGGTCACGCAGGCGGAAGGCTAGCCAGGAGTTCCTTCTCCCGCTCGCTCCGCAGCCCGGCTTTCCGTGGCCGCTGCAGGCCCCTGGCACGCTCGTCCGCCAAGGTGTCGCGCAGAGTTTCCCGCCAGGGCCGCAGACGCAGGCCCTGTGCCAGAGCGGCGGCGTTCGACCGCGCCATGAAGCCCTCGTGCCCCGGTGGCAGCCACAGCGGCAGCGTGTCCTCTCCCGACCACGGTTGCACTCCCTGCGCTTCCAGCCAGCCGGGTTCGACCGCAAAGGTCTTCGGGGACGTGCCCGCCAGTTCCCGGCACGCCTCGATGTAGTCTCCGAAGCTCGTCACCTCGCCGACGGCGTTGAACGTGCCGGCCAGGCCGCGTTCGGCTGCCGACAGGATCCAGGCGGCGAGGTCGCGGACGTCGATGGCCTGGACGGGTTCCCCGAAAATGTCCGGAACGAGGATCGCATCACCGCCCGATGCAAGACGGGCCGGCCAGTAGCCATAGCGGTCGCTGCTGTCCCCCGGTCCGCCGATCAGTCCGGCCCGTACGATGTGCGCCTTCACCCCTGCCGCTTCCACGGTGGATGCTTCGATGGCTGACTTCGACTCCCCGTAGTTTTCCGGACCAGCTTCCGTGCCCCGTGGCAGCGGAGGAAGCAGCGCCGCTGCCTCGTCTGCGCCCGGCTGGTCGTGGCGCTCGTACACAGAGCAACTGGACACGAAGGTCCAGTGCCCGCTCCCTGCGGACAGCGCCTCAAGCGCCGCGCGGGCGTGCGCGGGATCACGGGAGACGTCGACGACGGCGTCCCACCCGCCGTCGAGCCCGGCATAGGCGCCAGCCCCGGCGGCTCGGTCCGCACGGACCCAGTTGACGCCCGGCGGCGGTTCCGCGGCAGTGCCGCGTGCCAGGCACGTGACGTCGTGTCCGGCGTCAACGGCCTGACGGGCAATCTCGGCAGATAGGAACGCTGTGCCGCCAAGGACAAGGATGCGCATGCCGCCACGCTACGGCGATAGGGTTGATGACGGACAGAGTGTTCAGCGCCCGGCGAACAGCTTCCGGGTGTACCCATCAGATCTTTTGAGGAGCAGCCCTGCCAATGAACGCCAGCACGCCCACGATCCAGGATGCAGCAGAAGAAGCCGCGAAGATCGACCTAGGGGCCATACTCGTGACTCTTGGAGTCGGCGTGGTCATCTGGATCGTGCTGCGCTTCATCATCCTGCGCATCACCAGGCGGGTCGCCAAAGGCAGCAGCTTCTTCAGGAACGCCCCCTTCAAATGGGTCCAGCCCGCCTTCCGCGCCCTGGACCATGAGCGGCGCTCGCAACGGGCACACACCATTGGTTCGCTGCTGACAAGCCTGTTGAGCGTGGTGGTCGCGGGGATCGTGATCATTTACGTGCTCAAGTTCCTCAATGTGGACATCGCTCCGCTGCTGACCAGCGTGGGTATCCTCGGCGTAGTAATCGGTTTCGGCGCACAGCAGCTCATCCGCGACTTCCTTGCAGGAATCTTCATCACAATCGAAGACCAGTACGGGATCGGTGACGTGATCGTCACCGCCGAAGTGGTTGGTACGGTTGAATCCGTGGGGCTGAGGATCACCCGGCTCCGCGCTGAAGACGGCGCCATCTGGTACCTGCGCAACGGCGAAATCCTGCGTGTGGGCAACCGGTCCCAGGGCGATTACGTCCCGGTTGAAGACAAAGACAAAGACAACGGCAGCGGCGTTTCCGCGGAGGAGAGGTCCAGTGAGTGACACGGCAAACGGGCAGCAGTCCCCCAGCACCCAGGTCAACGCAGCGCCTCCGGCCGGCGAACGGCCGCAGCTGATGCGCAACGACCCCTTCAGCCAGCCTGCCTACACGGACAGCTTCTATGACGCCGTGGGCGGGCACGAGACCTTCGTGAAACTGATCGATGTCTTCTACGACGGCGTAGCCGGAGATCCGCTCTTGCGTCCGATGTATCCGGAGGAAGACCTCGGCCCGGCGAAGCGCCGTTTCCTGATGTTCCTGGAACAGTACTGGGGCGGTCCGACGACGTACAGCCAGGAACGCGGTCACCCGCGCCTGCGGATGCGGCACATGCCGTTCCGGGTGACGCCGGAGGCGAAGGACCGTTGGCTGTTCCACATGCGGGCGGCCGTGGATGCCCTCCAGCTTCCAGCCTTGTATGAGGGAACGTTGTGGGACTACATGGAGCGGGCCGCGCTGACCATGGTGAACAGCCCCTCCCCCGCACAGCCCTAAGGCTAAGCCTGGCCTAGCGGATCTACCGGGCGGGGCCGACGTTCAGTCCGAGGCCCGCGCCGGCACGGACCAAGATGTGGCCGCGGCTTCCGCTGAGCCGGTACCAGCGCCCGTTGCGGAACAGCCGGTGTACGCCGCCTCCGAGGAAGCCGAGGGCGAAGGCCCCGAAGGCCGCGCCGGCGGGTACACCTTGGCGTCCGGGCATCTCCCGGCCCCACACGGACGCACGGGCGGCGGCCACCATGTGCGCGCCTGCCTGCTCGGGGACAACCCCGGCCACCTCCGCAATGCCTGCCTCGGCAACGGACTTCAGTTCGGCGTCGGGCACTTCTCCCAGCGGTTCCCAGCCGCCCCGCGGCGCCCCGATTCCGGCCCAGGACTCCGAAACGGTCGACGGCGGCAGCGGCAGCTCGACGTCGTCCGCACCAGAACGGGCCAGCCGGTCGAGTACGGAGGCGAGGGTGACAGTCACGTCCGCTTCCGCTTCTTCGGCGAGGGCGCTGGTGCGCAGGCCGAGGATGGTGGGGGTCGCGTCGCCGAGGGTCCGCGGGCGAAGGACGCACACGTAGGCCGCGAGGACAGTGCCCGCAGCCTGGAGGCGGACCGCGCCATCTTCGATGCTCTTGGCACGCGTGACATAGGTGCGCAGATCCGCCAGATCCCGGGGATCGGCGAAGCGGAGGGAACGGGTCAAGACATCAGCCACAGCATCGACTCTACCGGCTCTACCCGCTCTACCGGCATGTCCGGCGTTTGAGGTGCCCAGGTGTGGGCCCACGTCGGCGAGGAACCCGGATTTCGCGGAGCGGGATTCGGGAGCCGGCGGGTGGGCCCACGTCGGCGAGGAACCCGGATTTCGCGGAGCGGGATTCGGGAGCCGGCGGGGACTAGAG
>Ga0105246_10001193_pt1 | contig 15149 bp, 12 predicted proteins | sample KBSM64metaG_FD_99694 | JGI IMG/M metagenome (GOLD analysis project Ga0105246, IMG submission 99694) | Miscanthus rhizosphere microbial communities from Kellogg Biological Station, Michigan, USA - KBS M6-4 metaG | ecosystem: Host-associated > Plants > Roots > Rhizosphere > Soil | place...
CACGCCTCCTTAGCTCAGTTGGCCAGAGCACCTGTCTTGTAAACAGGGGGTCGCCGGTTCGAATCCGGCAGGGGGCTCCGATTTTGCCTCTGACCCACGGGTTTTCGTTCCGTGCGTCAGGGGTCAGGCCCCGCGCCACCCAGTCCGCGTTCGTCGACCGCCTCACCGCCCCGGCCACGAACGTGAGCCCGACGATCTCGAGCGCGCCCGCCCACCACGGCACCCCGGCGGCGCGGCCGGCCAGGATCACCGCGAGGCCGAGCAGCAGCGTGCCGCCAAGATTGCCGATCGCGAACAGAAGGTAGAACGGCTCGCCCCACGTCCCCGCGGGCGATGCATCCAGGGCGGCGGCGCATCCACGCCGCTCGTGGCCAGGGCGATCCTATTGAGGTTGGCGAAGCTGATGCCGAAATAGCTGATGTAACCAGTGACCATGAGCGCCACCGCCCACAAAGGCAGTCGCGGACGGGCCTCCCTTGATTCCTCTATTTGGTATGCCAAAAGTGATCTATGGTGATCCTGACAACACTTTGGAAGGAGACCCCTTGACCCTGATTCTCACCGCTTCAGAGCTTGCCGCAGCGGTTGACATGGACGCGACGATCCGCGCGCTGGAAAGCAGTTTGGTAGACCAGGCGCGCGGTACGGCCACCCAGCCCGCCCCGCTGTCCATGAGACTTCCCGACGCCGATTCCCGCTATCTCGTCATGGCCGCAGCCTCGGCGCCGCGCGGCCTGGTCGCATCGAAGCTGCTCAGCGACATTCCGGACAATGCCCTGGCGGGATTGCCGACCCAGCGCTCGTCGATCGTGCTCGCTGACCGGTCAACGGGCGAAACCCTTGCCTTGCTCGACGGGCGGGTTCCCACCCGGATCCGGACCGCCGCCATGACTGCCGTGGCCTCCCGCCACCTCGCCCGGCCCGACAGCCGGGTCCTGGGCTTGGTCGGCGCAGGGGCGTTGGCTGTGGCCCATGTCGAGGCGATGCGGGCGGTCCTCCCGATTGACACCGTGGTGGTGTGGTCCCGCACGGCTGCGACCGTGGATTCCTTCCGACAGGCGGTGGAGCACCACGGCCTCGAGGTTGTCCGCGCAGAAGGCTTGCCTGAGCTCATGGATGCCAGCGATGTCGTCTGCACCCTGACGCCCTCGGTGTCCCCAATCGTCTTCGGCCGTTTGTTCGGCGAAGGCCTGCACGTCAATGCGGTCGGCGCCCGTCCTCGCCCCGATCACCGCGAGCTCGATGCCGAGGCGATGTCCCGCTCGCGGGTCGTCGTGGACAGCCTGGAGACCGCGCTTGCCAAGTCCGGCGACCTGCTCCTCGCGGTCGAGGAAGGGGCCTTGCGCGTCGAGGATGTGGCCGGCGAACTAGGCCAGGTGATCGCCGGCTCGGTCGCTGGCCGGCAAAGCCGCGAGCAGGTGACCCTCTTCAACTCCGTCGGCATGGGGCTGCAAGACCTGGCCATCGGGCGGCTTCTCTTCGACGCCGCGGTGGAGCGTGGCCTGGGACTGAAGGTCGACCTTTCCGCCTGAGGCGTGTCCTGCATTTGGTATGCCACAAGCGTGAAATGTCACCTTTCACTAGTGACATTGCACACAAAAAATGGAATTCTGTATGCCAAGAGCGATGAATGGACGCTCTGGTCACCACCCAACAGGATTCCCGTTCTCCCCAACAGAAAGGCAACGTGATGGCAACGACGCGGTCACTCCTTGAACGCATGGACGGCATGCGGGTAGGCAAACCCCACATCCAACTGGCGTTCATCGGAGGCCTTGGACTGCTCTTCGACGGCATGGACGGCTCGCTCGTCTCCTACATCATGCCGATCATCAAACCGCTCTGGCACCTGGACGGCGCCCAGGCCGGACTCATCGGCAGTTCCCTGCTGATCGGTATCTTCATCGGGGCGATCGGGGCCGGCGCCCTGGGCGACCGGATCGGCCGCCGCAAGGTCATGATGTACGCCCTGGCCCTCTACGCCACCGCGACCGTCGTGGCCGCGTTCTCCCAGGGCTGGGAATTCTTCTTCATCATGCGCGTGATCGCGGGCATCGGCATCGGAGCCGAGGCCGCCATCATTCCCACGTTCATCGCAGAGTTCATCCCCAAGAAGCGCCGCGGCTTCTTCGTCGGTGCGGTGGCCGGCTTCTTCGCGCTCGGCTACGTCAGCGCGGCGCTGATCGGCACCACCGTCGTCGCCGGTTTTCCCGAGGGCTGGCGGATCGGCCAGCTCGTCACGGCGGCCCCCATCGTCATGCTCCTCTGGTGGCGGCGCGTGCTCCCCGAGTCCCCGCGCTGGCTCCTCACCAGGGGCCGCGTCGGAGAAGCCGAACTGATCGTCCAAGGCCTCGAAGAAGGCCGCCTCGTCCGCACCGGAAGCTCCGCCGTCGTCGCCGTCAAGGCAGAGACGCCGAAGGCTCCGCCGCTGTTCCAGCAGGTGGACCTGTGGCGGCACGGCAACGCCCGGCGCACCGCGGTGATCTGGCTCCTCTGGATCTCGGTGACCTTCTCCTTCTACGGCTTCTTCGTCTGGATTCCTTCCCTGCTTGTGGCCAAGGGGATGACAATCACCGGCAGCTTCACGTACTCCCTGATCATTACCATCGCGCAGATCCCGGGCTATTACAGTGCGGCGTTCCTGAACGAACGACTCAGCCGCCGCGTGACCATTGCGATCTATCTGACGGGCGGCGCGGGTGCGGCGTTCCTGCTGTCCCAGGCGCCTGCCGAGGGCATGGTCCTCGCTTTCGGTTCCCTCCTCTCCTTCTTCATGAACGGCTGCTACGCCGGCCTCTACGCCTACACCCCTGAGGTTTACGGAACCAGGCTGCGGGCTACCGGCATGGGCAGCGCCTCCGCCTTCGGCCGGATCGGCGGCATCACCGCCCCGATCCTGATCGGCGCCGCCTACCCGGTGCTGGGCTTCGGCGGCGTTTTCACCATGGTCATGGCGGTCCTGGGAGGCGCGGCTTTGGTGGTCCTTGTCTTCGGCGTTTCGACCAGCGGCCGTTCCCTCGAGGAAATCGACCAGCGTGCCTCCGGCCTGGCGGAAACGGCGACGGCGGACGCGGACGGCCCGATCGATCCCACCAGCCCCTCGGTGCGGGCAGCGGAAAGCAATAACCATGCCCGTTAGGACAGACCCCGGGCAGACCCGCACCCAGGCCGTCGTCCTCCGCAACGCCCGGATCCTCGACGTCGATAGCGGGGAACTGGGGCCGTCGCGGACCATTGTGGCCCGGCAAGGTGTGATCGCCGAAATCTCGGAGTCCAGCCGTACCGTTGCGGACGCCGTCGAAATCGACCTCAGCGGACTGACGGTACTGCCCGGCCTGATCGACGCACACGCCCACGTCACCCAGGCCTCCGGCGACTTCAACGAAATCCTGTCCTGGACGCCGTCGTACCATGCGGCCCGCACCGCCCGGGTGATGCACGAGATGCTCCTGCGCGGATTCACCCTGGTCCGCGACATGGGCGGGGCAGACACCGGGCTGTCCCGCGCCGTCGGGGAGCGGCTCGTGACCGGGCCCAGGCTCAAGGCCGGCGGGCCGATCTTCGCACCCACCGGCGGGCACGTCCTCACGAAGGTCTGCGACGGCGAGGTGGAACTCCGCCGGGCCTTGCGCGCCGAGTTCCGCGACGGCGCGGACCACGCCAAGCTCACTCTTTCGGGCGGAGTGGTCTCAAAGATGCGGCTTGAGGCATTGGGCTTCTCCGACGCGGAGGTGATTGCCGCCGTCGACGAGGCCCGGCTGGCGCACCGCTACATCGCCGCGCATGTCTATACAGCGGAAGCCGTCTCCCGGGCCCTGCGGCTGGGCGTCCGCACGATCGAGCACGGCAACCTCCTGGATGGCGAATGCATCGAGCTGTTCCTCGCCAAGGATGCCTTCTACGTGCCGACCCTGGCCACGTACTGGGCGATCCTTTCGGGGGCCAGTGGCCACGGGCTGGACCCGGACAAGAAGGCGGCGGTGGAGGAGATCTTTGACCGCGGTATCGAATCGCTGGCCAAGGCCTCGGCCGCGGGCGTCCGCATCGGTTACGGGACGGACCTGCACGGTGCCGGGCTGGCCCACCAGCTCGAAGAGTTCCGCCTTCGCGCCCAGGTCCAGACGCCTTTGGAGGTGCTCCGTTCGGCGACGCTCGTCGGCGCGGACATCGTGGGGGAGAGCGGCCGCGCAGGGGTCGTGGCCGAAGGCGGCTATGCGGATCTGATCGCGGTGGAGGGGGATCCGCTCGCGGATATCGGCGTGCTGGCGGACGGGCGCTCGCTGCGGTTCATCCTCAGTGACGGGGATCCGGTGCAGATTCCCTGACGCCGCCGTCGTCCGGGGCCGCCCGGCCGTCGTCCCGGGCCGGTCGTCGGGGAAAGCGGCCGCTGGCCCCGGCCATGACCAGCGCGGTCAGCAGCGCCGCTGCGACATGCGTGACAAGCATCAGCTCCTGCAGGTGCCCGGCAGGCTCGGCGGCCGTCCCCGGAAGCGGAGGTAGGAGCAACACGTGCGCATGCGGCGGACTCTGAGGGCCTGCAGGCACGCCGGAGAAGAGCACAAAGGCTGGATGGAGTACCTGTTGCGCCAACCCGCAGAGAAGGAGTAAAGCCCACGCCGGCAGCCGCAGCCGGGACACCAGCGAGGCACACATGCTGAGCAGCGCCGCCAGGGCAAGGAGCACCGGCGGCCAGGGGAGTGCCCCGCCGGAAAGCAGATGGGCCAGCAGGCCCAACCCCGTGGCCACGGGGCCAAGCAACCACGGTATGTAGCGCGGCGCCCGGAGCTCCTTGCGTTCCATGTCTCCCATGGTGCCCGGGTGGGGGAGGCAACGGAATAAGTAATCGGGGACGAAAACGCCGCGGAACGGCTCCAAAAAACGAGTACAAACTACTCGGGTGCTTATTCCCACGCGTCCCTATTGTTTCTAGCAGCACGCACGGAGCGTGCAGGCATTCAGCGGGATGCCATCTGTCACGAAGCTGGACGGTGGAGATGGTGCACAGTTGGGGCGCGTCATGTGCCAACGATCCGAGTGCGCGGATTTCATCTATTGAAAGGGCCGGCCAGAACGCAGAGGGCCTGGGGGCTACAGGGACCCCGGGACCGGAATTTCCAATGCTCATTGAGGAGTAAAGAATGAAGCGAATACTGGCCGCGGCTGCTGTTGCGGGCATGGTTTTCCTCGGCGGGGCCATGCCCGCCAGCGCAGCTCCTGCCACCGGACAACTCTGTCCGGAATGGGACTCAGGCCGGATCGACGTTTCCGGAAGCGTCACCTCGATCACCTTGACGGCGCCCGCCGGCATGGTTATCACGGCCACCTGCGTCAAGGCCGGTTCTGCGAACCAGGGCCTCGGCGCGGAAATCACGTACTACGATCCCGGAGTCACCAGCGTGACCATCTGGCACACCTCCGGCAAGGATCTGTCGCACTACTCGGTTATGTACGGCCCGGGCGGTCCCTCCAGCTAGGCGGACACGACTGAGAGAGAAAAGGAAGCTTCCGCGGGTGCGCCCGTGGAAGCTTCCACTTTTAACCCACCTGGGCTAAAAAAGGCAGGATTCCCGGCCGGAACCGGCGCCGGGAAGCCGAAAATGTTTTCTTGGACACACTATTCGTTGAAGCCGTGTACTATGCCCTAAACTCCTTCACTGAGGTGCCGGAATGGCACTGTGCAGCAACGAAAGCGAACCACACTAATGGCTACCGATTACGACGCCCCACGCAAGACCGAAGAAGAGTCTCCCGCCGAATCGCTCGAGGCCCTTCAGGCGTCCCGTGGCGCCGGTGCCCAGACTGCTGTCATTGATGTTGACGAAAACGACACAGCTGAGGGCATCGACCTTCCGGGCGCCGATCTTTCCGGCGAAGAACTGACCGTCGTGGTTGTCCCGGAGCAGTCCGATGAATTCACGTGTTCGTCCTGCTTCCTGGTCCGCCACCGCTCGCAGATCGCGCTGGAGAAGAACGGCCTCAAGTACTGCTACGACTGCGAAGGCTAAGCTCCCGCAAAACTGAGAAAGCCCGCCTGCCGGCCCGTCGGCCAGGCGGGCTTTTTTGCGGGCTGAACCCATTAGCGGTTAGGTCTTGAATTACCCGCAGCAGGGTCCTACTGTCAAAACACGATCGTTCGAGGTTTCCCGCTGGGGGTGAACGCCATGTGGCAGAACGTCGTGCCCGTGACCTTCCTCCAGCGCGGCCTGCGGGTCCTCCTCGGTTCCCTTTTCCTGGCTGTCGCTTGGGTCTTTGCCAGCGCCGCTACAAGTTTCGCGTCGGACCTTTCCTCGCTTTCCGATGCGACCCGGATCGTGCAGGTGAATGACCCCTCCGCCGCGGAATCTCCCAGCAGCGCCGCGTTCGATCGAACCGCGCTCGATCGAACCGTAACCAATCAAGCCGTGCCCAAGGGGGCCGAGCCCGCGGGGGCCGAGCCCGCGGTCGCCATCGCTAAAAGGGCCTCGACCGCGACAGGCTTGGCGGAGCAGTCTCTGGCACCTGTGGCCGCTTTGGCGGATGGTTCGCTGACATCAGTCGAAACCGCCGCCCGGAACGTGACCTCCACCGTGACGTCGGCGGCCCCCTCAGGGGTGCAGGCAATCTCCAAGCCGGCCGCCGCCGTCGTGGATTCCGTCATCCATGACAGCACCGCGGCGGTGAAGCCGGTACTCACGCGGGCGGCGTCCCTGCCTGCCAGCGTTGGCGGCGAGCTGCCGGATATCGTGGCAGCACCCGCTTTGCCGGCAGTCGCGGCTGGTGGCAGCCCCACGGTTGAACCGGTCCCCGAGGCTGCGCGTGACCTTGCACCGGCAGCGAAGTCGGCCTTCGGTCACTCCGCGCTCGGTTCGGAGCAGCACCCAGGCGAACAGTCTTCCGGAGCCTGGCTCTTCGGAGCCGGGTTCTCCGGCACCTTGCCTGAACCTGCCGGCAACACGTCCGGAATGGCGCCGCGGAATCCGGCGGGCCATCCTGAAGATCCATCCCCGCCGGCAACGCCGCCAGTTGGGGCAGCGGGCAGCGCAAACTCCGGGGGCCTGTCGAACCAGCAGGTACCGGTCGCCGGGACTACCGATATCTTCAAAGTCCCGTTTAGCCCGGCCAGCGAACTCAAGGCCCGCTCCAGCGGACCTGATCCACAAGCGCTCAACCGCAATCCCGGTTTTTCTCCTGACTGAATGATGCCCTGCGGTCCTGTGACCGCATCAATCATGTCTGCCTGAGCAAGGCGGACGATCATTCAAGCTCATTTCAGGAGAAGATCGACATGCAAAACTTCATGCGCAGGAGCCTTTATGGAGCCCTGCTTGCAGGCGGGGTCATGCTCGTCGGAGCCGCCGCGGCTTCCGCTGCGGACACTACTGCCAGCCAAGAGGGAACGAACAACTTCCTCGTATCCGTTGGCACAGCTGCTCCGGAACAACACTCCAACGGCGTTGTGAGCCTCCAGCTGGGAACGCTTGGAACGGGATCCCCATCGTCGTCGGCGAACCGGCCAACCACTGCGGTGGTTTCGCTTGATGGCCTGGCAGCGCCTACCGCGACGCGGTCCGTAACCCCGTCGGGGACGCAGGCGGGGCCTGCTGATGTGACGGTGTCGCTTGGCACCTTGGGTGCCGGGACGGCCGGAACGAAGGCAGGCAGTGCAGGTACCGCGGGGACGCAGGCCGGGCCTGCTGACGTGACGGTGTCGCTTGGCACCTTGGGTGCCGGGACGGCCGGAACGAAGGCAGGCAGTGCAGGTACCGCGGGGACGCAGGCGGGGCCTGCTGACGTGACGGTGTCGCTTGGCACCGTTGCAGCTCCCACCGCTGGCACGCCGCGAGTACCTGCAATTAACACCAGAACGCTGGCGGGAACGCTTGGCAACTTCGGCGGCACCGGAACAAGCCTCCTTGGCAATTCGGCCGTCCTCGGGAACACAGGAATCCTGGGTACGGGTGTCCTCGGGAACCTCGGGAACCTCGGGAACCTCGGGAACCTCGACAACCTCGACAACCTTGGCAACTTCGGCGGCACCGGAACCGGTGTCCTCGGCACCGCCGGAATCCTCGGCACCGCCAACTCCGGCGGACAACAGAACGGTGGAGGCAATGTTCGAAATGGCACTGACAGCGCGAACGGGGCTGTTCCAACCGTGGTTCGATTCCTCAACGGCTTGCTGGGCGGTCTCAGCACAGGGCGTAGTGATGGTGGGACCTCTGACGGTACCGGGGGAAAGCCGGGATCCGGCAGCGGAGCTGCTCAGGGGATTGACGTTGTAGTCGACGCCGGAACAAGCGGTTCCGGGGCCACCAAAGGCTCGGGATCGGGCACCCTCGCGGTGGCTCCGGGCGTGGGCTCGGCGACTCCCCTTGGCATGTGCACCGCGATCGCTGCGGGTGCCGCTTCGTTTGCCCAGCCCCTTGGAGCGAACCTTTGGGCACTCATGTTGAGCCTGCTGCTCGGATATGTGCTGATCGTCCTGACCAAGCGGGCGAAGCCGTTCGCAGGCATCGCAAGGGCGGCCCGGTAGCCTTCAGGCAACCCGCTGACGGCGGACCCCCGTGGCTGGGCGGGGGTCCGCCCCACCGGACCAAAGCCGTATGACAGGACCTGGAAGGAGGTACAAGCGCCGACCCGCAGAGCGGGCCGGCCGGCGTCGTTATCCCGCATAACGAACCGGGCTGCGAATGCCCCACAGGAGCCTCGAAAAAGGGGCGAATTAAGCCCCCAGGGTGACGCTCCGTGACCCGTCTGCGGGCCGTTTAACGGTTGTGCGCCGAAGCGGATACGAGCCGCCATTACGGGCCAAAACGCTCCTACCCTTGAGGTATCAATCACTCAAGGGAGGTGGCCCACAATGAAAAAGCTTCAAACCTGGCTGGTGGCCCTGGTCATGGCTACCGGTCTTGGTCTCATCGCTCCGGGGCCCGCTTCGGCGGCCTCATACTGCGGCATCGTCTGGGGGTCGTTGGCCAAGACCAACGCCGCGATGTCCGGTGCACAAGTAACAAATGTCAGAACAGGTCAGCAGCCTTGCTACGACCGCCTTGTGATCGACCTCAATGGCAAAGTAGCTGGCTACACCGTCAAATACGTGTCGCAGGTGGTCCAGGACGGCTCCGGCCTTCCAGTGCCGCTGCGCGGCGGTGCCTTCATCCAGGTCACCGTCAACGCCCCCGCGTACAACAGCAGTGGCCAGGCCACCTACAACCCTGCCAACAAGAAGGAACTGAGCAACGTCTCCGGGTACCAGACCTTCCGGCAGGTGGCCTGGGCGGGGAGCTTTGAAGGCTATACGACACTCGGCCTCGGTGTGCGGGCACGCCTGCCGTTCCGGGTCTTCACCTTGGCCGGTCCGGGAACGGGTTCGCGCCTGGTGGTGGACGTTGCCCACTTCTGGTGAGTCACGGACCTGATCGCCGACGGAACTGATCGTCGGCGGACCTGACCGCCGAAAGCCCGGCTGCTGACACAACGAAGCCCTGGCCCGGATTTCCGGACCAGGGCTTCGTTGTGAGCCGGCGCTTCAGGCAGCGCGGCTCGTTCCGACGCTCCGCTCAGACGTCGAAAGCTATTCGGGAACCACCAGCGCGGGAGTGTCCTTGCGGATGGTCTCTCCCTTGAAGAAGCCGGGGCGCAGGCGGGCCATGACGAGCATGGCGACGACGCCCAGGGCAAGGATGCCGACGCCCAGGATGAACACCAATCCCACGCCGCCGATTTCCGAGCCGCTGCCGAACTCCGGCGCCCAGCTGTCCACGGCGGTCTGGAAGAACACCAGCGTCAGCACCAGGCCGCCCACCATGGGGAAGAGCAGGCGCATGAAGAAGTTGCGCACGCTGGAGAACAGGCTCTTGCGGAAGTACCAGGTGCAGGCAAAGGCGGTGAGGGAGTAGTAGAAGCAGATCATGAGGCCCAGGGCCATGATGGTGTCGTTCAGGACGTTTTCGCTGACCACCTTCATCACCGCGTAGAAGCCGCCGGAGATCACGCCGGCGGCAATGGTCGCGTAGCCGGGCGTGCCGAAGCGCTTGCTTACCGTCGAAAGGTTCTTCGGCAGGGCGCCGTAGTGGCTCATGGCGAGCAGGCTACGCGCCGGGGACGCCATGGTGGACTGCAGCGAGGAAGCGGTGCCGGAAAGGACGGCCAGGGACATCAGGATGGCCAGTGGGCCCATCACGGGTGAGGCCAGAGCCGCGAAGATGTTTGACTGGTTGTCCGGGTTGTTCAGGCCGATCCCGTCGCTTCCGACGCCGGCAACCATCATGGTTGCCACGATCACGGCGATGTAGAGGCCAAGGACCGCCACCGCGGTGGTGGTTCCGGCCTTGCCAGCCGTACCCTTTCCGCCCTTGGTCTCTTCGTTCAGGGTAAGGCAGACGTCCCAGCCCCAGTAGACGAAGACGGCCAGGGACATTCCTGCGGCGAACTGTTCGAAGCTGCCGATCTTGGCCGGGTTGAACCAGTCCCAGTTGAAGCCGATCGCCGTGGGGGTGTCACCGGATGCGGCGTGGGTGATGGCCATGACAATGAAGACGCCCAGGACGACGATCTGGAAGCCGACCATGCTGTACTGCACCAGCTTGGTGGCCTGCAGGCCGCGATAGCTGACCCACACTGCCAGTGCCACGAATGCCAGGCAGGTTGCGATGTTCAGCGGCGTGTTGGAGGTCAGCTCTGCCAGTTCCGGATTGCCGAACACCTGGGCGAGGAAGAGATAGAAGAAGTCCACCGCCACGCCGGCCAGGTTGGACAGGACGATGATGTTGGCGGCCAGCAGGCCCCATCCGCCCATCCAGCCGACCCACGGCCCGAAGGCCTTGGTTGCCCAGGTGAAGGTAGTGCCGCTGTCTGGCGAATCGGCGTTGAGTTCCCGGTAGGCGAACGCCATCAGGATCATGGGAATGAATGCAAGGATGAAGATGGCGGGCAGCTGAAGGCCAACCGCGTCTGCGGCCGGGCCGAGCGAGCTGGTCAGGCTGTACGCCGGGGCAACCGAGGAAATACCGAGGACGACGACGGCGAGCAGGCCGAGCTGCCCGGTCTTCAGTCCCTTGCCGCTGATCTTATGCGCGGAGCCGGCGGCGTTGCCGTCGCGATTGATTGTCTGGCTCATGGGGGCCCTTTCTAGCTGGCCGGGCGCGGTCGGGGAGGATGAAGATTGCCGCGTGGCCATTGAGACAAGTATCACTAAATGAATAGCGTTCATTTAGTATGGATGCAGGTGGGTCCCAATGCAAGCTGGATCACGTTTTTGTTTTGTTTGTTTGGTTCCGCGGCGGGTCGTGGTGCGTCCTCCGTCTGGGCTTCCGGCGCGGCGCGGCGCCTATTTTTCCGCGGGGAAGGCCACGCCTTCGCCCACCACGCGCAGGCAGAGTTCCGTGCCCGGCTTGGTGATGGAGGCGTTCCAGTGCCGGATGGTGATGACTTCGCCGCCGCCTGGGAAGCGGTGGTCGGAACCGGCTCCGGGCAGGGGAGCCAGTCGGATCCGGACGGTGGTTTCCGGGCCGAAGTAGTCCGTGTCCACCACCACGCCGCGGATCGGGCCGTCGGGGGCGATCCGGATCTGTTCGGGCCGGAGCATCAGCTGCACGGCACCCTGCGCCGGCGGGCGGCGCACCGGAATGCCGCCCAGCGAACAGGTTGCCAGCGAGCCTTCCATCCACGCGTCCAGGATGACGGCATCGCCGAGGAACTCCGCAGTGGCACGGTCTGCCGGCCGGGTGTAGACCACGAAGGGGTTGCCGATCTGGGCCAGCTTTCCGCCGCGCATGATCGCCACCTGGTCGGCGAAGGACAACGCCTCGGCCTGGTCGTGGGTGACCAGGATGGTCGTGACCCCCGCTTCGCTCAGGACGTTGGCCACGGCCCGGCGGGTGGCGACCCGGAGGCCGGCATCCAGCGCCGAGAACGGCTCGTCCAGCAGCATCAGCTCAGGCTTGCGCGCCAGGGCCCGGGCGAGGGCGATGCGCTGCTGTTGGCCGCCGGACAGCTGGTGTGGGCGGCGTTTCGCCATGGCGGGATCGAGGGAAACCATTTCGAGCAGTTCGGCGACCCGTCCGCGCACGGCGTGGCGGCCGCCGTCGAGCGCTGAGTGGTCAAGGCCGAAGGCGATGTTCTGCCCCACGGTGAGGTGCGGGAAGAGCGCGCCGTCCTGTGCGACATAGCCCACGTGCCGCTTGTGGGCCGGCTGCCAGGCGCCGCTGCCGGCCACCTGCCGGCCATTGAGGCAGATCGTGCCCGTGTCCGGGTGCTCGAAGCCGGCGATCAGGCGCAGCAGGGTGGTCTTGCCCGATCCCGAGGGGCCGACGATCGCGGTGGTTCCGCCCTTGGCGACCGAGAGGTTGACGCCCTTCAGCACTGCCTGGGCGCCGAAGTTCTTGGTGACGTCCGTGATGTCCAGGTGCGGATCCGTGGTCGAGGCGATGGCCGGGGCGATGCGGGGTGCGGGAAGACTGGAGGGGGATTGTTCGGTCACTGTCCGGCCACTTTCTTGGACTGTTGGAAAAGCAGGTAGGTCATCGGTGCGGACAGCAGGATCATCAGCAGCGCATAAGGGGCGGCGCCGGAATAGTCGATCTCGCTGCTCTTGCTCCAGAATTCGGTGGCGAGCGTGCTGGTGCCATTCGGGGACAGGAGCAGGGTTGCCGTCAGTTCGTTCACGATCGCGAGGAACACCAGTGCTGCGCCGCCGGCGGCGGCCGGTGCGCTCAGGCGCAAAGTGACCTTCAGGAACGCCACCCATGGGGATTTTCCGAGCGAACGGGCGGCTTCGTCGAGTTCTTTCGGCGCCTGGGCCAGCCCGGAGCGCAGGTTCACGAGGGAACGGGGAAGGAAGAGGAGCACGTAGGCCGCAATGAGGAGCCCGGCGGTCTGGTAGACGCCGGGCACCAACCGGATGCTGATGGTCACGAACGCCAGGCCCACCACGATTCCAGGCAGTGAACTGGTGATGTAGTTGGAGAGCTCAAGGGCCTTGCTGAACCATCCGGGGTTCCGGACCGCGAGGTACGCCAAGGGGAACGCCACCACGGTGGTCACCAGGGCGCCGGCCAGTCCATAGCCGAGGGTCTGGAGCAGGGCGGGGACGAACTCGGCGGAATCCCAGATCGAGCTTCCGCCAAGCATGACCCAGCGCAGCACCAGCCAGAACGGCAGGCCGAAGGCGAGCACGCTGAGGGCCAGCAGCACCAACTGCGCAGGCAGCTGGAAACCGCCGAGCCGTGCGCGGAGCGCCTTGGCCTGGGCACCGGAACCGATGCGGGCATAGCGGGCCGTGCCGCGGCTGCGCACTTCCACGAGCAGCAGGCCCAGGCAGAACAGCACCAGCACGCTCGCCAGCATGTTCCCGGCGGTGCCGTTGAAGGTCGATTGGAACTGGGTCATGATCGCCGTGGTGAAGGTATCGAAGCGGATCATCGCGAACGCGCCGTATTCGGCCAGCAGATGGAGGGCAACCAGCAGCCCCCCGCCGGTCATGGCGATCCTCAGCTGCGGCAGCACGACCCGGAAGAACACGGCCCATGGCCCGAGTCCCAGGGAGGCCGCGGACTGTTCGATCGCCGGGTCCAGGCGCCCCAGCATTGCGGCCGCCGGAATGTAGACCAGCGGGAAATAGGACAGGGTTGCGATCAGGACACCGGACCAGATGCCTTCCAGGGACGGCACCACGGAGACCCAGGCATAGCTGTTGACGAAGGCCGGGATGGCCAGTGGCGCGGCCAGGGCAACAGCCCACACGCGGTGCCCGCGCAGCGCGGTCCGCTCCACGAGCCAGGCGCCGCCGACGCCCAGCACGAGGCACAGTGGAACCGTGAGGAGGATCAGCAGGACCGTGTTCCCCAGCAGTTCACCGACACGCGGCCGGAAGATGAGCCCGACGGCGGTGTCCCAGCCGGTGGCTGCCGTCATGTAGGCCACGTAGCCCAGCGGCAGGAGCGAGAAAAGAGCGATCAGGACCGCAGTGACGGAAAGTGCTGGAACGCCGAAAGGCGGGCGAGGGCGCTTGCCCTTGCCCGCCGTCGTCGTGCTCCGTTGGGAGACGGAAGCCGGTGGAACGATACTCACGGAATTACAGGAGTCCTGCCTCGGTCATCATGTCGGTGACCTTCTTGGAGTTGAGCTTGGCCGGATCAACGGTGGGAGCCTCGAGTTCCTTGACCGGGACGAGCTTTGCGTTGGCGGCGACCCCGGATGCGATGGCGTACTCGAACGAGGTGCCGTCGCGGAGGATCTCCTGGCCCTTCTTGCCGGTGATGAACTTCAGGAACGCCTGCGCCTTCGCGGCGTTCTTCGAGGACTTCAGCACGCCACCGCCGGAGATGGAGAGGAATGCGCCCGGGTCCTGGTTGCGGAAGTAGTACGGGGTGACGTTCTTGGAGTCGTCGCCGGTCTTGGCCTGGTCGCCGTAGTAGTAATAGTGGTAGATCAGGGCGGCATCCACTTCGCCGGAGTTGACGGCCTTCATGGCGGTCTTGTTGCCCTTGTATTCCTTGGCGTTTTCCTTCATGCCCTTGAGCCATTCCTTGGTGGCGGCTTCGCCCTTGAGCTCGAGCAGGGCGGAGACGATCGCCTGGAAGTCGGCGCCTGACGGAGACGCGGACCACTTGCCCTTCCACTCCGGCTTGGCCAGGTCCAGCATCGACTTGGGCAGCTTGTCCTCGCTGATCTTGTTCTTGTCGTAGACCAGCACGGTGGAGCGGGCGGCGATGCCGGTCCACTTGCCCGTGGAAGGACGGAAACCGGCGGGAACCTGGGCGAGGGTGGCTTTGTCGACGTCGGCGAAGAGCCCGGCGTTCTCGACCTGCGCCATGGCCGGGGAGTTCTCCGTCAGGAAGACGTCAGCGGGAGAGGCTGCGCCTTCCTGGATGATCTGGTTGGACATTTCGGTGTCCGAGCCCTGACGCAGGGTGACCGTGATGCCGGTCTCCTTGGTGAACTCGTCGACCCATTCCTTGGTCAGGCTCTCGTGCTGTGCGTTGTAGACCGTGATGTCGGTAGGACCGGCCGGGCTGCTGCTCTCTGCGGACGGAGTGGAGCCGCCGCAGGCGGCCAGGCTGAGGGCAGCGGCGGCGGCAAGGGCAATGCCGGCCAGCGCGTTCTTGCGGATCATGGATGCTACTTTCTGCGAACAGGAGCCGTGGGGCTGCGGAGCCAAGGAAGGCTGC
>Ga0105246_10001194_pt1 | contig 15146 bp, 9 predicted proteins | sample KBSM64metaG_FD_99694 | JGI IMG/M metagenome (GOLD analysis project Ga0105246, IMG submission 99694) | Miscanthus rhizosphere microbial communities from Kellogg Biological Station, Michigan, USA - KBS M6-4 metaG | ecosystem: Host-associated > Plants > Roots > Rhizosphere > Soil | place: Michigan...
CATCCGTAATAGCGGACACGACACCGGCGGTATGTCAGCTTAGTGCCCAACAGGCGACGTTCTTTCGCTGTTAATTACTTGGCATGTCCCGTTGTTGATGACCAACTCGAACCGCGCCGCCTGTCGCACCGGCAATCACTGGGATTGGTTCAATTTTTCACAAGCTCCCAGCGAGACAAGGAATTCTCCTGTTTCTCCCTCAAAGAGCGAGAAATGGTTTGTGCCGTACAGCGTGAACTTCCCGTGTTCGCGCTGAAAGTTGTACGTGTCGGTCGAGCCGAGAAAATTTCCCATCGAAGGAGAGAATTCTACGTCGTAGTTGATCAGACACCTGTTTGCGTGAGAGCCGTCAAGGTTATCGATTAGACCGTACTCACTCCCGTCGCACCTCATACGCTTTTCGGTATCACTTACTTCTTTAATCGTGACGAAAAACTTTTCATTAGCCGGTTTGATTCGATCGCTGATCACTCGTCGCTGTTCGTCGAGCTTCATCCCGGCTGTGCTGCTTACTTGGCAGACCCATTTTCCGACACGAGCGCGCTGTTCCGCTTTGACGCACTGGCCATAAGCCAAAATCTGATCGATGTTCTTTTCCTTCTTGTCCTTCTCAAGTTTAAACGCCGATTCATAGCACGCTGCGTGGCTGCTGCTCACCGCGAAAAAGAGACAGGCGATTGACAACGCCAAGAGTCGGAACACCGATTTCATCGGAAACCTCCAAGTGGACGATGAGGCACCAAAGTCGCTAGCATCTAATCTAGGGGGAAACTCCCTAACTGGATGAACCACCACCAATGCGACCAGTGGAGTTCCAACATTGATCCAAATCAATAGCCTTGGTCCTTTTCTGCGGGCTTATCTGTTTTGAACAGTGTCGCAGGGTGCTTCCCGCGACCGCGCGCCAAAGGCAATCGATTGCTGCGTCAATCGCAAGGAAGTGCGCCATTCAACTTCAAGGCAGTCCGCCGGCACCTGATTTGCCGAATTGCCAAGCCCCTCGGGAGCTTTGGACGCGGGAGCGTCGAGTTCAGGCAGCATTGCGTGGGGTCTCAAAGGGAAGTGCCTCACCCTGCGCCGTCCCCCAACATCTTGGGCGATTGCCGGACTTCCCGCGGTAAGCTTTGATGGCGTCCGGCGTTCACGCGCACGGGGGTCAGGATGAAGCTCGTCTTCGGGGTTGTGACACCCATCTTCCTGTTATTCGCTTCAATCGCCTCAGCAGCTTCCGAAACGTGTCTCACGAGAGCGCAGCGATGCGTCGATCGATGGGGGTCCCCGCACACTGCCTGTTACGACACGTTCAGGCTGGAAGCGTGTGAAAAAACTGGCAAGTACGTTGCTCCGAACGGAAACATCTGGCCCGCCATTCGCAAACAAGCAGCCGACTGAGGCGGCGCGGCATTGCTGGAGTCCCGGGGGCGGATGAAAAAAAAGCCGGGCGACGTATCGCCCGACTCTGAGAACGCCCTTGATTATAGTACGATTATTTCAGCGACGTGCTGATGGTGCCGAAGTTGGTGCTGAGCTGCGAACCAACGCCCTGAACTGCGGTGATGATAGCAATCGCGATGCCTGCGGCGATCAGCCCGTATTCGATGGCCGTAGCGCCGGATTCGTCCTTCAAAAACTTGACAAGAGTTTTCATTTTGATACCTGCCCTGGTTTTTTGATCCCCCGGGAACGGAGGGGCGCCCTGTCGGTGCCGTCGGTATTAGTACGGACTAAAACCTAAGGCTGTGTAAATTCGGAACATAAAGTTCCGGATATTATCCGGGCGTCTTTACTAAGATTTTTAACGAAATCCGCCACTGACTGCGTGTCGCCGGCCCGTCACAGCGAAGCAGCAGTGCCCATCCGTGGCGTTCACATAGCCGCTCCTTCTACCTCTCGCGCATGCTCTCTTGCCTGTATCGCAGAACCGGCGACATCACATATTCGATCAGACGGCGCGATCCGGTTTTGACTTCAACGGTCACGGCCATGCCCGGTGAGAGCGGCACGGTCCGGTTGTCGATCTGCATGTCGTTGCGATCGAGCGCGATGCGCGCGGAGTAAAGCAGCTCCTGTCCGGCCGGCTCGCTGGAATCAGACAGTGTGCCATTGCCCTTGGCGCGCGTATTGGGGTCCTGCGGTTTTTCCTTCACGATCGCATCACGGGACATGCTGATGACCTTGCCCTGGATGAGGCCGTAGCGCGTGAAGTTGAACGTATCGATCTTGACTTCGACCGATTGTCCTTCGCTGATGAAGCCGATATCGCGGTTCGACAGCATCGCCTCGGCTTCGATCACGGTCTCGTTGGGGACGACCAGCATCAGCTGCTGCGCGGGGCTGACGACACCGCCGACGGTATGAATGGCCAATTGCTGCACGGTGCCGTCGATGGGCGCGCGCAACGTTCGTTCGCTGGCCTTTCGCTCGGCCTTCACCAGATCCTGCGTCAGCTCGCCTGCCTTGCGCTCCGCTTCCGCGAGGTCCGTGAACAGCTGGTGGGCATAGGTGCCCCGGGTCTGGTCAAGCTGCCGTTCCAGCGCCTGCCGCGCTGCCGCGCTTTCCTTCAGCTTGCGCTCCTGAACGGAGCGCTCGCCCTGCTGTTCCGCCAGACGCGTCTGGGCGTCCAAATGGGCAATACGATTGCCGTATTCGATGGCCATCGCGTTGCGGCGGATCGCGGCGGTTTCCTGGACAAACGGCATCGTCGAATCGAGTTTTGCAATCGTCGCATTGATGCCTTCGGTTTCCGCCAGCTTCTGCGCAATCTGCTGGGTCACCGCGGCAAGCTTGGCGGCCTGCTCGGCCGCCTGGGCGACCATCGCGGCGCGGGTCCGCTCGATGTCCCTCACGCCGGCCGTCGACGGTGGGTCGAGCTGCGGCGGAGCATCGCTCTCGAGCACCGCACGCAATGCCGATAGTCTTGCGACATCAAGTTGCGCCGACAGCAGATCATGGCTGACGCGACGGCGTTCGGCGTCGGTGACGGTACCGTCAAGCTCGATCAGGACCTGTCCCGCCGTCACATGGTCACCATCGCGGACATGGATCGCCTGCACGATCCCGGTTTCCAGGGGCTGGATGGTCTTGGTGCGGGCCGACGGCACGATCTTGCCGGATGCGGTGGCGATGATGTCGACCTTGCCGACCGATCCCCACACCAGCGCCAGGAGGAAGAACGCCATGATGGTTCCACCCACGGCACGTCCCACGGGAGAAGCCGGCGTCTCCAGGATTTCCAGCGCCGCCGGCAGGAACTGCAGCGCGATCGGATCGTGCGCTTTCACCGGCACGGCCTCAGGAGACGACATGAAGGCCTCCCTGGGTGCCCGACTGGATCTGGTGCAGGAAGGCGTAGCGCCCTCCACGTTTCATCAACTCATCATGCGTGCCGTCTTCGACGATACGCCCACGTTCGATAGTGATGATGCGATCGGCATGGCGAACGGCGGAGAGGCGATGTGCAATGATCAGAACGGTACGCCCGCTCGAAATCTTGCGCATGTTGTTTTGGATGATGTGTTCGCTTTCATAGTCAAGCGCGCTGGTGGCTTCATCGAAGATGAGGATCTTCGGATTGGTCACAAGCGCGCGCGCGATTGCGATCCGCTGCCGCTGTCCGCCGGACAGGCTCGCGCCGCGTTCGCCGACAACGGTGTTGTAGCCGTCAGGCAAATCAATGATGAAGTCGTGCGCGCCCGCGAGCTCAGCCGCCGCGATCACCCGCTCCATCGGCATGCCGGGATCAACAAGTGCAATGTTGTCACGAATCGAGCGGTTGAACAGCACATTCTCCTGCAGCACTGAGCCGACCTGGCGCCGCAGCCACGCGACATCTGCCACGCTCAGATCGATGCCGTCGATCAGCACCCGGCCGCTCTCGGGAACATAGAGCCGCTGCACCAGCTTGGTCAGCGTCGATTTTCCCGAGCCCGACGGCCCGATGATGCCCACGACCTGCCCGGCCGTAATCTGCAGCGACGCGTCGTGCACCACGAGCGGACCATCGACGCGATAGCGGAACATGATGTGTTCGAAGCTGATGTCGCCCCGGATCGGCGGCAGCCCCGCCTTCGCCGGGTCGAACATCGGCTCGGGCGTCGTGTTCAGGATGTCGCCAAGCCGCGCAATCGACACCCGCGCCTGATGAAAGTCCTGCCAGAGCTGCGCCAGACGCAAAACCGGCTGTGCCACCCGCCCAGCCAGCATGTTGAAGGCGATGAGTTCACCGACACTCAGCTCGCCCGCGATCACCAGATGCGCGCCATAATAAAGCGTCAACGCCGTCACCAGCTTGCTGATGAGCTGAACCGCCTGACTGCTCCAGTTACCGAGCGACAGCACATCGAAGCTCGAGCCGACGTAGGCCGCGAGCTGCTCTTCCCAGCGCCGCTGCATCTGCGGCTCGATCGCCATCGCCTTGAGCGTCTGGATCGCGCTGACGCTTTCCACCAGGAAGGCCTGGTTTTCCGCGCCGCGACTGAATTTGTTGTCGAGCTTGCGGCGGAACGCGGGCGTCACGCTTACCGACAGGGCGATGTAGAACGGAAACGATCCGACCACGATCCACGTCAGCGCTGCCGAGTAATAGAACATCACCGCCAGGAACACGAAGGTGAAGAAGATATCGATGACGAGCGTCAGCGCGGAGCTGGTCAGAAAGTTGCGGATGTTTTCCAGCTCGCGCACGCGGGCGACGGAGTCACCGGTCCGACGCGATTCAAAATAGCCGATCGGCAGCGCGATCAGATGCCGGAACAGCCGCGTCCCCAGCTCGACGTCGATCCGGTTGGTGGTGTGCGAGAACACGTAAGTCCGCAGCGCGCCAAGGACCGTTTCGAAGATCGACACCGTGATCAGGCCCAGCACCAGCACGTCGAGCGTCGTGTAACCGCGATGGGTCAACACTTTGTCCGTCACCACCTGGAAGAACAGCGGCGTGACCAGCCCGAACAGCTGCAAGAAGAACGAGGCGATCAGCACCTCGCCAAGCAGGCGACGGTACTTGTGCATCGCCTGCAGGAACCAGCTGACATCAAACCGCCGGCCGAGATCCGCCAGCGACGCACGACGCGCCATCAGGACAATGCGGCCGGTCCAGTCGTATTCGAACTCCGCGCGTTTGAGGATCTGAGGCCGGCCGACCGACGGTATCTGAACCAGCGCACCTTCGTCGGTCACCTTGCCGACGATCAGGAAACGCCCGTCTTTCAACTCCACAATCGCCGGCAATGGCAGCTTCGCCAGCTTGTCCCACGTCGCCGTGACCGCCCTGGCCTTCAGCTTCAGTTGCTTGGCGCAGCGAAGCATCTCCATCACGCCGATCGGCGTGCCGGGGAATTGATGCTTTATCTGGCTCGGATCAACCGCTGTCTGATGAAACCTGAGCAGGAGCGTCAAACACTCCAGGCCCGAATCCTGCTGACTTGTTTCCATTCCCTACCACTTAACCGAACCGCGGGCTCGATTCCGCTGGACGCTTCTTGTTGTTTCTCAAATCGAAATTGCCGCGGCCGCCTTGGCGGCCGCGGCATTTTGCGTACGAACAGCCGGGCTTAGTGGTGCCAGCCGGCCGCGATGGCGTTCTGCAAGCCGGCGTCGGCGGGCGCCTGCGTCGCAGTTGCCGGATCGAAGCCGGCATGGGTGGACGAATAGGTCGCCATCGCCTGGACCAGTTGCGACACGCCGGCATCGATCTTCATGCCGTCGGCCGTCATGATCTCCGCCAATTGCGCTCCCGCACCTCCGAACCAGCCGGCAACAGTAATCTGATCATGGCTGCCCATGACCGAGATCGACAGATCGTTGCCGTTGCGCTGGAACCAGAGCTGGTTGGAGTTGACGCCGGCGCCGAAGTCCAGTTCGCCGCTCGGAGCCGTGCTCGTCGCCGTGCCGTTGGCGATCCGGTCCTGTCCGCCGCCATGGCCGAACAGGTAGGTGTCGCTGCCGCCATTTCCCGTCAGCACATCGTTGCCGGAGCTACCGAACAGCACGTCATTGCCCGCGCCGCCGGTGGTATTCGCCGCGACGATGATGTCGACGGTCTGCGAGACCGTCTTGCTGTCGGTAGCGGCGCCGGTGGAGAGCGTCGCTTGATCGGTCGCCGTTGCGTTCACGGTGAGCTTGAGATCACCCGTGAAGCCCAGCGGCGGCGTCACCGTCAGGTTGGCGAACGACCAACCGCTGATATCGACACTGGTGTTGCCGGCGGTCGCCGTGAAGCTGTGCGTGCCGTCCGTCAACATCGTGCCAACAGGGATGGTCGACACCGAGATGGCAAGCTTCTCCGATCCATCCTTATCGGTCAGGCTCGCTGACAGATTGAGGTGCGTCGGCGCATTGCCGTTGCTGACGGAGAAGATCCGCCCCCTGATGCCGTCGTCATCGTCGGTTGCCACGTTGTTGTCGGTCCAGGTGATGATGAAGCTGCCGTCAGGACGTGCCGCGATCGCCGGCGTATGCTGGTCACCGTCCGCATTGCTGTTGACGGTGAACTCGTCGCCGACCGGATTGCCGTTCGCATCGATGACCCGCGCCTTGATCTGGCCGTGGTCGCCGTCTCCGTCTTCCACGTCCTCCCAGGTCACGACGATGAAGCCGTTGGTCAGCTGCGTGAGCTTCGGGGCCTGCTGGTACTCCTCGCCCTTGGTATTGACCTGAAGCTGGGTGCCGACCTTGTGACCGCTGGCGTCGAAGATCTGGAACTGGATGTTGGAATCGTCCGTATCGGTCGAGAGATTCGGATGATCCGACTGTCCTTGCCAGGTGATCGCGAAGCCGCCATTGGCCAGTCCGATAACGCTGGGGGCGGTGTTGACGTAGGTGATATCCTTCGCATTCACGAGGATCTCGGCGCCAACCCTGTGACCGCTGGCGTCGAACATCTGCGCCTTGATCGAACCTTCGCGCGAGTTGTCGTTGTTCAGACGGCTGTCGTCTTCCCAGACCGCAAGGAAGCCACCACTGTTGGCGCCCTGCAGAGCTGTGACCGACGACAGGCTCTGGTCATTCGTTGTCACGGTGTTGACCAGGAACTCGCCACCGACCTTGTGACCGCCGGCATCGTACATCTGTGCCTTGACCGAGAGGCCGCTGGCGTCGCCGCCTTGGCCGCTGCCGTCCTGCCAGGTGACCACGAAGCCGCCGCTGGGGAGCGCCGTAATCGAGGCGTTCTCCTGATCGCCCGTCGTCGAGGAGTTGACGATGAACTCGCCGCCGACCTTGCTGCCGTCGCGGTGATACATCTGACCCCTGACGGCATCACCGCTGGTGTCGCCCCCCGTCGCGCCCTCGTCGTTCCAGACGATGACGAAATCGCCGCTGGCCAGGATGGCGATCTGCGGCAGGTACTGACCTCCCGTAACGGTCGTGTTGACATGGATGTCTCTACCGCCGTGGCCGTCCTTGTCGAAAATCCGGACACGGATGCCCGCATTTTCCTCGCCGTCGGTGTAGCTCGTGTCCGTATAGGCAACCACGTAGCCACCGTCGGAGAATGACGCGACCGACGAAAAGAACTCTCCGCCCGCGGTGATCCCATTCGCGGAGAACTCATTGCCGACCCTGGTTACGCTGAGCGACGGATTCGCAACTTGGGCGACCGACAGCGTCGGCGCGTCCGCAACCGGCGCGACGTCGACCGTGACCGTCGCCGTGCTGGTGTGACCATGCCCATCGCTGAGGGTGTAGTCGAATGTCGCGACGCCGCTGAAGTTCGCAGCCGGCACAAAAGTGACGTTGCCATTGACCAACGTTACCGTACCATGGGTCGCATGGCCGACCGACGACACCGTCAAGGCTGAGCCGGAGGGGTTCGAGCTGTCGGCGATCAGCGAGGCCGCCGAGATCACGAGCGAGTTATCCTCGTTGACCGTCTTGTGCTCGTTGGCCGCGACGATCTGTTGCGCCGGGTCATCAATGGCAATGCCGAAGGTCTTGTCGAAGCTAAGGCCGCTCTGGTCTGTCACTCGCACCGTAACGGCGGCCGAGCCCGGATTGAGCTTCGAGCCGTCGGCCACGGTGATGACTCCGGTATTGGCATTGATTGCGAAAGCGCCGCCGGCGTTGTCGATCAGCGAGTAAGTGAGCACGCTGCCGGCATCCGAGTCGGTGCCTTGAACGGTGCCAACCACGGTGCCATTCGCTGAACCGCCAAGCACCGAACCGCCCGCGAGCGTTTCGTTCGTCGGGGCCTCGTTCACGTTCGTGACGTTAACGGTGAAGGTCTTGGTGAAGGACTGGCCCGTCTGGTCGGTTACCTTGACGCTGATGCCATGCGCAGCCGCCGCCTCGAAATCGAGCAGGCTGCCATCGGCAACGGTGATGACGCCGGTGTTGGCATCGATTGCGAAGCGACCGCCGGCATCGTTGAGCAATGCGTAGGTCAGTACCGCGCCGGGCAAGCCATCGACGCCGTGGACGGTGCCGACAACGGTACCCCTCGCCGCATTCTCGGCCACAGTTCCGCCGGTCAGCGTCTCGTCCGAAATCGTCCCAGCGCCGCCGACGGAGAAGATCCGGGACCTGATGCCGTCGTCATCGTCGGTTGCCACGTTATTGTCGGTCCAGGTGATGATGAACCGACCGCCTGAAAGCGCAGCGATCGACGGCGTATGCTGCTCACCGGCCGCGTTGTCGTTGACCGTGAACTCGTCGCCGACCGGATGACCTTGCTGATCGAAGATCCGTGCTTTGATCTGGCCATGGTCGCCCGTCCCATCTTCCACATCCTCCCAAGTCACGACGATGAAGCCGTTATCGGTCTGAGTGATTTTCGGGGCCTGCTGGTACTCTTCTCCTTTCATATTGACCTGAATCTGGACGCCGGCCTTGGTGCCGTCGGCATTATAGACCTGCAACTGAATGTTGGAATCGTCGGTATCGCCAACAGCATCCGACTGCGCCTGCCAGGTCACCGCGAAGCCGCCATTCGAGAGCGCGGTGACGCTCGGGGCGGTGTTGACGTAGGCGATGCCCTTGGTGTCGATAAGGAACTCGCCGCCGACCTTGTGACCATCGGCGTCGAACCTTTGCGCCTTGATCGAACCGTCGCGCGTGGCGTCGTTGTTCAGGAAGCTATGGTCCTCCCAGACTGCAAGGAAGCCGCCGCTGTTGGCGCCCTGGAGGGCTGTCACTGACGACAGGCCCTGGTCATTCTTCGTGATGGTGTTGACCAAGAACTCGCCGCCGACCTTGTGACCGCCGGCATCGAATAGCTGCGCCTTGATCGAGGAGCCGCTGGTATCGCCGCCCTGGCCGCTGCCGTCCTGCCAAGTGACAACGAAGCCGCCATTGGGAAGCGCCGTAATCGAACCGTTCTCCTGATCGCCCGCCGTCGTGGTGTTGACGATGAACTCGCCGCCGACCTTGCTGCCGTCGCGATGATACATCTGACCTCTGATGGCATCACCGCTGGTATCGCCGCCCGTCGCGCCTTCGTCCTCCCAGGTGATCACGAAATCGCCATTGGCCAGGATGCCGATCTGCGGCCTGTACTGACCTCCTGCAACGCTCGTGTTGACGTGGATGTCTCTACCACCCTTGCCGTCCTTGTCGAAAATCCGGACACGGATGCCCGCATTTTCCTCGCCGTCCGTATAGCTCGTATCGGTGTAGGCAATCGCGTAGCCGCCGTCGGAGAATGACGCGACCGACGAAAAGAACTCTCCGCCCGCCGTGATCCCGTTCGCGCTGAACTCAGCGCCGACCTTGGTTACGGTGGCTGACGGATTCGCCAACTGGGAGGCCGCCAGTGCCGGCGCGGCCGTAACCGGAGCATCAACATTAATGGTCGCGGTGTGAACCGTGGACACGCCGTGACTATCGACCAGCGTATAGTTGAATGTAGCCACACCGACGAAGTTTGCCTCGGGCACGAAGCTGATATCGCCATTGGCCAGCTTCTTGATGGTTCCATGTTGCGCGTTGCTAAAGGACTGCAGAGTTTGTCCATTCGTCAGCATCGAGGCCGCGAATGTAAGCTTCTGATCTTCTGTTGCGGTAGGCAGAACTGGTGCGGCAACCTGATCGGACGATTGCTTCGGTGATGCATTCTTTTTCATTTCACGCTTCCTCTGTTTCCTTAAAACTTTATGCGATTGTCGCGCATACATGCAGTGCGCGAGACACTACCCAGTTTGCAACCTCGCGCGTAGCATTTTACCTTGCGCAGAGTTCCATTGCGCCTGTTGTTTTTCTTCACATACCTTTCAGAAACTTGGTTTCCTGACGCTTAATTCCAATGAAGCGGCGCGCGACTTGATCATTTCAGGCACGGCTGATTCGGCTTTGTCGCAGCGAAGAATTCGTTGCTTATGCAATTCGATTCAAAATCGATGCTTGCGTTTTTCAACTCGCTGAATCAAACACATCACGAATCAGAGACATCGCATCGTCTCACCGATAGAGCGATGAATGCCTCTCCCGAGCGTCTCAAGATCGCCGCCAACAAATCGACAAATTCTTCACCCGACGCCATCAAGAATCATGCGGCGCGCTGCAATTTAAGACGAATGTGGAGCATTCGCTGAGGTGCAGCGTCGCCGCACCCATCGACGCTCGTTATCGATCATCAGTGTGAGCCCTCGCCCCGAACTTCGCACCGATGTCTCGTTTCAAAATTTCAGAATTCAATGATGGCGCTGGCGACAGCACAGAGTCTGAGCGTCCACCGGCATGAATCGGAGGGCTGCTACAGCATCGACTTGGGTGTCAGTTGCGCTTCCGATGTGCGATTCGGTTGTAGTCGAGCGCGGAAAGTCGATGACTTCTGCCCTTCGCTGGGAATCCCAGTTCGCCGGCCAGATTCTTCAGGGCACCGCCGCTGCCCTGCTTGGCAGCCACATCGCGAGCTCAGGGAAAAGCACCAGCAGCGCGAGCAGCACGAACATGATTAAATGAAACGGGATCGTGCCCATGACGACGTCGCTGAGCCTTCCAGTCCAGATGCTCTGGATCACGAACAGATTGATTCCGATCGGCGGCGATATCTGTCCCATCTCGATGAACAGAACGAGGATGACGCCGAACCAGATCGGATCGACGCCATATTGCAACAGCACGGGATAGAGCAGCGGCACGGTCACGACGATCATACCGAGGCTTTCGACCAGACACCCGAGCACGGTGTACAGCACGAACAACGCGGCGAAGAATTCAAGCCGCGATAGCTTCATGCCGACCAGAAACTGCGTGATCTGCTCGCCGACGCCGGCATAGCTGATCGCGTAGGAAAAGGCGTAGGCCGCGTAAACGATGAAGAGGATATTGCCGCATACCCTGACCGTCGTCTGGAGCGCGCGCTTGAGGACGCCGAAATTGAACTCGCCCCAGAATCTGGCGATGATCATCGCCAGCACGCAGCCGACGGCGGCGGCTTCGGTCGGCGTCACCAATCCCGAATAGATGCTGCCGATGGTGCCGCCGATCAGCACGACAAAGGGGATTATGTCGAGAAACGCGACGAGGATTTCGCTTGCCGAATGTTTCCGGTTCACGATCGGGCTGACGCTCGGCTGCACCAACGCGTGTACGGCGATGTAAGCCATGAACATCGCGGTCAACAACAACCCCGGCACGACACCCGCCATGAACAGCTTTGCCACGGAGGTTTCGGTAAACGTGCCGTAGACGATCATGGCGATGCTCGGCGGAATCAGGATGCCAAGCGTGCCGCCAGCCGCTAGCGAGCCCGCCGACAGCCGCGGGCTGTAATTGCGCCGTTGCAATTCGGGCAGCGCAACCCGCCCGATCGAGGCGGCGGTCACCACGCTCGATCCGCTGATGGCGGCAAAGATGGCGCAGCCCGCGATGTTGGTCTGAAGCAAACCGCCCGGCATCCAGGCGACCAGCGTCGACAAGCCCTTATAGACGCGAAGGCTCAGCTTACTTTCCTGCAGAATCTCGGCCATCAGGATGAACAATGGAATGGCGCTCAGCGTAAAGCTGTTCATGCTGCCCCAGCTCACGAGGCCGAGGCCCTTGAGACCGGCGAGCCCGGCATGGGTGAGCAGATAGAGTACCGACGGCACCAGGATCGCGAACGGGATCGTCATGCCGACGCAAAGCAAACCCAGGAAGATCGCGAGAATGACGATCAGTTCGACCCCGAGCGTCATTTCGTGTTGCCTCCACGCAAAACCTTCAGCTTGGCGGCGATGGTCCGCAGCAGCGCCAGGCACAGCAGGATCATGCCGATCCCCATCGAGGCCTGCGGCAGCCAGAGCGGTGTCTGCAACGGCGTCGGCGCGACGTCTTCGGCGCGCCACGAGTTCAGCGCAAGCCGGACCAATTGCCAGCTCACCAGCGCCGATGCCGCGAGCGACATCAGGTCGAACGCGATCTGGGAGATTATCTGTGCCTTCCGCGACAACCGCACCTGAACCAACTCGACGCGGTGAAAGGCGCCATGGGCCTCGGCCACCGACATGCTCAGGAACGTCATGGCGACAAGCAGATAGCCGCCGACCTCGTCGGTGATCTGGAGCGAGGTGCCGAACACATTGCGGGCGATGGCTTCGGCGCCGATCAGCACGATCATTGCCAGCAGGAACAGGCTGCAAACGGCCTCGCAGGCCTCATCGACGATGCTCGGGCCCGATGTCGGCACCTCGATGCGGTGCACGGCGCCGTCGGGTGAAACGTCAACGATGTCGGACATCGTCAACGTCCGAGTGCCGCACGAACCTGCTTGACCGCGGCCGCGGCATCCGGGCCCCTCGTCTTGGCCCACTCGTCCCAATACGCCGCGATGATCTTGGCCGCTTCGTCCTGATCCTGCGCCGTCGGTTGCGTCACCGTCATGCCACCCTCGGCGAATTTCTTCGAAAGATTATCCTCTTCGTTTTCCATCGCGCTCGATATCAGGGGCATGTTGTCCTTGACGATCTTGCGGACCTTGTCCTGAACGGCGGGCGGCAGTTTGGCGAAGCGGTCCTTGTTGGCGATTACCACCGAATTGAAATAGTTCACGCCGATCCGGTAATTGAACTTGAGCAGATCCTTCCAGGTATTGCCGCCGCCGGTATTGGCGGTGAGCACGCCATCGACGACGCCGCGGTCGAGCGCTGACGGTACCTCGGGTGCGCCCAGCGTGACCGGCACGCCGCCAAGACGCTTGATGAACTCGCCCTGCTCCGGCGAGGTCACGCGGATCTTCTGACCCTTGAAGTCGGCAAGGCTGGTCAGCTTGTTGCGGGAGTAAGCCACCTGGAACGGATAGAGATATTGGCCGAGAACGACGAGACCCTTTTTGCCGAACGCCGTTTCGAGATAGGGATCGACGATCATAGCCGCCTTGGCATATTCGTCGCGGCTGCGGATCAGCATCGGCAGGCGCAGAACGCCGCCGATCGGGACATTGCCAAGGAAATAGCCATCATCGCCCATCTGCACGACGTCGTCGCTGACGGCTTGTGTGATGTTGGTGGTGTTGATCGGTAGCGAGCCCCCGAGATGGAGACGAATTTTCAATTCACCACCGGTCTCCTTCTCGATCTGCTCGATGATAACATTGAGGCCCTTGACGGCCGCAACCGTGGCAACGGGATTGTAGATATAGAGGTCCCAGTTTTCTGCAGCCACCGCACGGGAGGGCATCTGGCTCCCGACGGCAAACGTCACGGCAAATAGAGCGGCAAGCCTTTTGAAGGCGCGAACAAGCGGGCGCATCGGTCTCTCCCCTGTGACGCCCCGTCTTTTCCCGGCGTCTTTTTATGCCGTCAGTTTCGCCAAGGGCGGCGGGTGCGGCAAGGGGGAAGTTGGGGAAATACCGCCGCGCATATGACGTATGACGTCGTCAAAGCGACGCCGCAACGCATGCGCGCGATCCGGCTACGCTACCCGATTTGGGAAGAGTACTTTCAATTTCGCCTGGAAGAGGTCCGCGAATTTTTCGAAACCGGCTTTCTCCGGATGGAGTTCGTTGTCCCATGAACCGGGCTGAGGCGACAGCGTTCCCTGGCCGTTGATGAACGTAACGGTTGGGCCGCTCAAGGAGGTCAGCATTGCCGCGAACTGCTGAAGCATAACCTTGACCACCGCCTGTCCCGCCGCGAGCGTCGGAAACTTGCGCAGGTCGAATGTCGGCTTTAGCCATGGGCCGAATCCGCAGATTCCACGGCCATCGGGAAGCGCGAAATCATAGCCCTGGAACACGAGCATGGTGTGGGGGCTGAGCTGATCCCGCAACGCAATCAGGTCTTCATAGCCCGCCCGCACCAGTTCGAGAGCGGCATCGAAGCGCGGCTTCTTGATGTGACCCACCGGCGGCACCGCGGGATTCCAGTCGTCGACCCACAGTGCCATTGGGTTGCCTACGATGTCGTTACCACCGCCCGAGAAGAGCAGCACGTCCCACGGCCCTCCCGCCGGGGAGCCGTTGGTGAGGTTCTCGACCAGAACTGCACGCTCCTCAACGCCGAGCATGTAGCGCACCTCGTCGCCCGCCTTCGCTAGATTCAGAATGGGAACGCCGAGCCGATGCTCGAGCCGCGGAATGATGCCGCCGCCGAAAAACGGAACCGGATAGTCGAACCAGGAGTCGCCTTCGGCCAGGATCTGCAGCGGGTCGAACGATCCGTCTGCTGCCGCCGCAGGCGGCCCGTCCGCTGCATCGAAAGCGGCGGCCCGCGGACCCCGTGCTCCGCGCCGCTTCATGACCATCATAGTGGCCCTGTATTCGCTGATGCGGCGAGCCCGCTCCGTGCGCTGTTCCGCTTTCAACTTTTCACGTTCGGCGCCTATGGCCGCGGGTGAAATCGGCGGCGCCACTTCCTTGCGAACGGCCCGCGCCGCCATTGACGGTTGTGATACATGCGCCAGCGCCCTCGCCTCTTCGAGTGTAACCGGCCCAGTATCCGGAACCGCTGCCATCGCGGCCATTCTGGCGCGTGTCGTCGAGAAAGCCCCCGCGGTGGTCTTCGCAGGTTTTGTGGTACGCGATCCGGCGCGTTTCTTTGCGGCCTTTTTTGCCACCTTTTTCCCGGTCTTCCCGCGTTTTGTCGTGCGTGCCATCTAATTCTCCCTCTTCTAGGGACCAATCGCATCCGACGTAGCGGAGCATTGCGTCAAAAAAATCGGTCTTGGCGCGGTACGACAAACGCGTTCACGCAGGCGTGCGCTAACAAGTTCTGCGGCGCCGGTCCCACGCTGTA
>Ga0105246_10001200_pt1 | contig 15131 bp, 15 predicted proteins | sample KBSM64metaG_FD_99694 | JGI IMG/M metagenome (GOLD analysis project Ga0105246, IMG submission 99694) | Miscanthus rhizosphere microbial communities from Kellogg Biological Station, Michigan, USA - KBS M6-4 metaG | ecosystem: Host-associated > Plants > Roots > Rhizosphere > Soil | place...
AAGAAACGATGCCCAGACCAGTGATAACGACGCGGCGCATGCGGATAACCCTTAAAAGTTGTCAGTGGAAGTGAATACGCCGACCCGAAGGCCTTCGGCAGTATAGATCTCGCGACCGTCGACAGTCACCGAACCGTCGGCGATGGCCAGGTTCAGCTTGCCCTTGAGGACGCGCTTGATTTGAATGTTGTAGGTGACTTTCTTGGCGGTCGGCAGGACCTGGCCAAAGAACTTCACTTCGCCCGAACCCAGGGCGCGACCGCGGCCCGGCAGGCCTTGCCAGCCTAGGTAGAAGCCGACCAGTTGCCACATGGCATCAAGGCCCAGGCAGCCCGGCATCACCGGATCGCCTTCGAAGTGGCAGGCAAAGAACCACAGATCAGGGGTGATATCCAGCTCGGCGACCAATTCACCTTTGCCGTACTTGCCACCTTCTTCGCTGATATGGGTGATGCGATCCACCATCAGCATGTTCGGGGCGGGCAGTTGCGCGTTACCTGGGCCGAACAGCTCACCGCGACTGCAGCGCAGCAGGTCTTCCCGGGTAAAGGCGTTTTGTTTGGTCATGCGAGCTCCTCAATAATCCCATGCGGCAGGGTAGGGCAAATCTTCCCGAACCGGATGAAGCGTTCATGCCTCATAGCGGCAGCCTACACATAGACTATTGCGTTGTAGTGAAAGTCACAGCGTCAAGGTACTCAATGTACACTTGTTCACTGAAATGTTAAACCGGACCTGTTTATCGGCCCGTTCGGGTGCCTAAGACTGCCGCACTTTCGTCCTCCACGCCAGTCGGAGTTGGCTTGGCCACGACTGCTAGTGCACCCAGCGCTGGAGGATTTGCTGCAAATCCGTGCGTTTGAACGGTTTGGCCAGGTAATCGTTCATTCCGGCTGCAAGACAGGCTTCGCGGTCGCCCTGCAAGGCATTGGCGGTCAGGGCGATAATCGGTAAATCGGCGCAGCCCGGCAGTCGGCGAATTTGCCGGGTGGCCTCGTAGCCGTCGATCAATGGCAGGCGGCAGTCCATCAGGATCGCGGTAAAGATCAGGCTTTCGGCGCTGCGGATCGCCTCGGCGCCATCGGTGGCCAGGCTGACTTCAAAACCCAGGCTGCGCAGCATGGCTTCGACCACGGTGCGGTTAACCGGGTTGTCTTCCACCAGCAGTATGTGCCGCCCGTCGCCGGCACTGGTCTTGCCCACGGCGTCCGGGGCGATGGCGGGCAGGCTTTGCTGATCGATGGCCAACGGAATTTCCAGGGTGAACACCGAGCCCCGGCCCTCTTCGCTTTGGGCGCGCAGGGTGCCGCCCATGCGTTCGGCCAGGGTGCGGGCGATCGGCAGGCCGAGGCCGGTGCCTCCGTACCGTCTTGAAATGGAGCTGTCGGCCTGCTGGAACGCATCGAACATCAGTTCCAGACGCTCGGCGCAAATACCGATACCGCTGTCGCGCACGGTGCAGGTGAACCACACCAGTTCATGGTCCAGGGTTTGCCAGTGGGCCTCCACGTGCACGGTACCGTGCTCGGTGAACTTCAAGGCGTTGCCGATCAGGTTTACCAGGATCTGCCGGATACGGGTCGGGTCACCGCACACCCGCAGGGCCTCCATGCCCGAGGGAATCGACAGCTCCAGGGCCAGCCCGCGCTGCTGCGCGCTGTGCTGGAACGCTTGGGCGCAACTGCTGATCAGCTCGGCCAGGTTGAAGGCAATATGTTCCAGCTCCAGCGCGGCCCGTTCGATGCGCGAGAAGTCGAGGATGTCGTTGATCACTTTGAGCAGGTGCTCGGTCGACTCGGAGGCCAGCGCCGCGTATTCGGCCTGCTCTTCGGTCATCTCGGTGGTTTCCAGCAGTTGCAGCATGCCCAGCACACCGTTCATCGGCGTGCGCAGCTCATGGCTCATCATCGCCAGGAATTCGGACTTGGCATTGTTCGCCCGCTCGGCTTCCTCGCGGGTCTGGATCAACTGCGCCATGGCCTGCTGCTGTTCGCGGCTGGCCTGATTGAGGCCCGCGGCCAGGTTATTGATGTGCCGTGCCAGGTCGCCCAGTTCGGAGTCGTCGACAATCGGCAGCGGCGTCTTGTAGTCGCCCTGCTGGATGGCCTTCACCGCATGCCCCATGGCGCTGATCGGTTGCGACAGGCTGGCGGCCAGGCGTCGCGCCAGCAGGAAGGTAAACAGCAGGGCGAACAGCGCCAGAATGCCGGCCTTGAACAGGATTTCCTGCTGGCGCTGACTGAACGCGTCATTGGACATACCGACAATCACCCGGCCCAGGTAGTCCGCTCGCGGCGCCTTGGGTTCGTTGAGGTTGTCCTGGAAAAAGTCATTGCCCAGCTGGATATGCTGCAGGCGGATCGGCGCCTGGAACACTTTTACCGAGAGTGAACGGTCGTGCTTCTCCGACGGCTGCTCGACGTACACCAGAATGTTCTCGGCGCTGTCCTGGATCTCCAGGAAGCGCACGTGGGGCGTGGCCAGCGTCGCCCGCAGCAAGGCGTCGAGCACATCGTTGTTGCCGGAAATAACGCCGTATTCGGTGGCAGGCGCCAGTTGGTTGGCGATCAACTGGCCGGTGTGGTCCAGCTCCTGGCGCAAGTCCTGAATACGCACGAAGGTAAAGAAGCTGATCAACAGTAAGGTCAGCAGCAGCGCAGGCCCCAGGGTGATGAGTTGGGTGCGGGTGTTGATGTCCCAGCGACGGCGCAAGGTCATGGGCGTTCATCTCCTTCGGCCAGGCGGGCGGCGACGGCAGCTTCGTCGACCTGTTCGATGCCCAGTGAGCGTGCGACTTGCGGGTTGCCTGCCACTTTGAAGTGTTGCGGGTACAGCGTGCGCGGCCAGTTGGCCGGTGGGTGGTCGAGCAGGCGATCAAGTACGGCGAGCCAGTCGGACTGGTCGCTGTAGGTGCTGGCCAGGCTGCCTGCGCGGACAAACCCGGCATTGGGCCCTATCAGCGGCAATTGCTGGGCATAGCTGCTCAGTAACAGGTTCTTGGCGGTTTTCGGGTTGTACAGTTGCGGGTCGTCCAGGCCCAGCAGCACGTCACTGTTCTTGAACAGGGTTTGCAGGGTGCGGCTGTCGTTGGTGTTGTCCCAGCGTTGGCGCACGATTTCCAGGCCCAGTGGCGCGGCGTACCGGTCAAGCTCAGGCAGCAGGAATTGGCTGTCGGCGCCGTAAAGCACGCCGATCCGCCGGGCCTGGGGCAAGATGCTGGCGATCAGGCGCAATTGGCGCGCCAGCGGCGGGTCGCTCCACAGCAGGCTGATTCTGGCCGGGCGCGCGTTGCCCAGGCGCTGGTGAGCTTGCAGGCGGCTGATGCGCAGCACCAGGGTCGGTGGCCCCTGGCTATCCTGCAAGCGCCAGTCGAGGCCGGGCAGGTCCAGCAGGATCAGGCGGGTAGTGGCGGGCAACTGGCTCGGCGCCGGCAAATCTGCAAGCAGGGTGAAGGTGACATGGTCTTCGGGGCGCTGCCGGGCGAGGGCCTGGGTAAACCCCTGGACACCGGCACTGTCCTCGGCGGCGGTCAGCAGGATATCGGCGCTCCACACCGGGGGGGTGAACAGCACGCACACCAGCAGCAAGGCGCGCCGCCACAGCCGTAAAACAAGAGGGAGGGTCATCCGTGACTGATCGCCCATGTCAGAACTCTAGCTGCGCGCTGAAATAGAGCACATGGCGATGGTCGTAATTGTTGTCGGGCCAGGTGGTCGGCTGGTTGTCGAGGCGTTGTTGCAGCATGCCAGCCAGCTCCACGTTGGTCTTGCCCAGGGCAATACGCTTGGCCACCCGCAGGTCGACCCGTTCGAAGCGATACTCGTTGAGTGCGTCGTCGCCGTAATAGAACAAGGCGCTCGACCAGCCGTGGCCCCATTCACGCAACCAGCCGGCCGAGCCGCTGTTGCGTGCGGTCTGCGTCTTGTCCAGCGGGTTGCTGGCGCTCGCATCGACGTAAGCATAGGTCAGGCGCAGGCGGTCGGCGTCGCTGACGCGCCAGTCGAACTGTGATTCGGCACCGGTAAAGCGCGAGCTGTTGGCGTTGCTGGCGATGTATTGATTGTTGCGCAACGGCGAACTGATCATGTCGGTGATTTCGTCGTAGAAGAGCTTCACATCGACATTCAACCCGAGGTCGGCAAAGAAGCCGTTGTAGCCCAGTTCGCGCGAGCGCATCAACTCTTTATCAAGATTACCGGGGCCGCGTGTCACCACAAAATATTGCCCGGAATTCTGCCCGTAGACCGGCGAGCTGAGGTTGGTGACGCGGTAGCTCCAATTGACGTTGTTCTCGAACATGTCCGGCGAACGGATCGCCTCGGAGTACACCGCTCGCAGGCCGTGGCGCGGGTTGATCAGGTAGTTGACCGCCACGCGCGGCGTCAGCGAGTTGCCGCTTAGGTGGGTGTCTTCGTACATCGCGCCGCCTTGCAGCAGCCAGTGTTCGCTGGCCCGCCATTCCAGGTGGCCGAACAGGCGCCAGGTGGTGTCGTCCAGCGTCCCGTTGAAGTAGGTGTCGGAGTCGGCGCGGTCGTAGCGGTAATTCATCCCGCTGACCAGGCGCAGGCTGTCGGAGAGGCTGAGAGTGTCTTGCAGCTCCACGTCGTAGCGGCGTTCCCTGGCACTCTGGTCGATATCGCCGCACACGCTCTGGTTGGCGCCGTTGCGCCACTGGTCCAATACCTGGTTGCCCAGCGCCTGTTCAGCAGCGTTGCCGGGCGGGGCGCTGCCCTGGCTGAAGGTATCCATGTGCCGCGCCAGCCGTTCGGCGTAGTTGGGGTTGAGTTGCCACAACCGAGTCAATTCGGGGCTGAACGAGACCTTGGCGTCACAGGCTTTCCAGATCTGCCGACGGTCCCATTGCTGGGCCGACCCCTGGATATACAGGCTGTGTTCGGGGTTGAAGTCGAAGTTCCAGCGCATCGAACCGGCGTAGTCCCTGGCGTTGACGTCGGAATTGGTACCGCCCTCGGTAATCCCGGCGAATACCGGAGTGTAGGTATAGGGGCGCTGATTGGTCCCCTCCTTGGCATTCAGTTGCCAGTCGATGCTCTGTTGCGCATTCAACGTCTGGCTGACGGCCAGGCTGAAACGGCTGAGGCGGCGGCTGTCGCGGCGGTCGGCGCCGCCGGCATCGCGGTCGAAACCATCGTCCTGCTGTCCTGACAGCGACAGGCGCAGATCGCCGGTTTCCCAGCCCACACCCTGGCTGGCATAGACATCGTTGATCCCGCGTTCACCCCGGATGACCTTTACCCGCGTGCCCTGGCTGTTGGCCGGTGAGCGGGTGAGGATATTGACCACCGCCATCAGTGCATTGGCGCCGTAGCTGACGGTATTGGGGCCACGAAACACCTCGATACGCTCGATGTCTTCCATGGCGACCGGAATATCGCTCCAGTCCACCGTGGCCAGGCCTGCGCGATACACCGAGCGCCCGTCGATCAATACCTGCATGCGCCGTGCATCGCTGGCGCTGGTGCCGTGGTAGTTCACCGCGGCCTGATTGCCGGTGGTGTAGCCGACCATCATCCCGGGCACCAGGCGTAACAGCTCGGCAATGTCACGCGCGCCGCTGGCCTTGATCAATTCGCTGTCGATCACGGTCATGCTGCCGGGAACGGCGGCGGCCGATTGCTTGAGGCGGGTGGCGGTCAATACCTGCGGCAGCGGCTGGCTGTCGAGAAAAAGGTCGTCTGCCGACGCACTGGCGCTGCACGCAAGCACCAGGGGCAGCATCAACGGCAGGGATGAGCGGAGAGGAGGGCCTGGATACACGGCACGGCCTTGATAATTGCGGATAGCCGCCCATGTTAACTGAGGTCAGGCATTTTGCCAGTCGTGAGACGTGCAATTACTTCACTCAAGTGTGGCATTTTCCGACAGGCCCACGAATTCACACGGGGGCTGGCCGCAAGCGGGTCGCCCCGTATAATGCCGCCATCGCCACTGGTATGGATTAACGGATTGCATATGACTGAACAGCGCCCTATTGCGGTCCTGGGAGGCGGAAGTTTTGGTACCGCCGTGGCTAACCTGCTGGCTGAAAATGGCCACGCGGTACGCCAGTGGATGCGCGATCCCGAGCAGGCCGAGGCCATTCGCGTGCACCGCGAAAACACGCGTTACCTCAAAGGCATCAAGATTCATCCGGCGGTCGAGCCCGTGACCGATCTGCTCGCAACCCTTGCCGACTGCGACCTGTGCTTTGTCGCGCTGCCCTCCAGCGCCTTGCGCTCGGTGCTGGCGCCCCACGCCGAACGTCTGGCGGGCAAGCTGCTGGTCAGCCTGACCAAGGGCATCGAGGCGCAGACGTTCAAGCTGATGAGCGAAATCCTCGCAGAGATCGCACCCCAGGCGCGCATCGGCGTGCTGTCCGGGCCGAACCTGGCGCGGGAAGTGGCCGAGCATGCGCTGACCGCCACGGTGATCGCCAGTGAGGATGAGGCGCTGTGCGAGCGCGTCCAGGCGGTGCTGCATGGCCGCACCTTTCGTGTCTACGCCAGTGGCGATCGCTTCGGCGTCGAGCTGGGCGGTGCGTTGAAGAACGTCTATGCCATCATCGCCGGCATGGCCGTGGCCCTGGAGATGGGCGAAAACACCAAGAGCATGCTGATTACCCGCGCCCTGGCCGAAATGACCCGTTTCGCCGTGAATCAGGGCGCCAACCCGATGACGTTCCTGGGCCTGGCGGGCGTCGGCGATCTGATCGTCACCTGCTCGTCGCCCAAGAGCCGTAACTATCAAGTCGGTTTCGCGCTGGGCCAGGGGTTGAGCCTTGAAGAGGCGGTGACACGCCTGGGCGAAGTGGCCGAAGGGGTCAACACCCTCAAAGTGCTGAAAGCCAAGGCCCAGGAAGTCGGTGTGTATATGCCGCTGGTGGCCGGGCTGCACGCGATCCTGTTCGAAGGACGCACCTTGAGCCAGGTCATCGAGCTGCTGATGCGCGCCGAGCCGAAAACCGATGTCGACTTTATTTCCACCAGCGGTTTCAACTGAGGAACGCAGCATGAACGATTCCAAAGCAGCCCCCAAGTATGAGTCCATTGTGCTGCGCATCCTGTGGATGCTGGTGTTTGCCCTGGTGTGGCAGGTGGCGCAGTTCCTGCTCGGCGCGTTGGTGATTGTGCAACTGATCTACCGACTGATCTACGGCGCGCCGAACCTGGGCCTGATGAACTTCGGCGACAGCCTCAGCCAGTTCCTGGCGCAGATCGGTCGCTTCGGCAGCTTCCACACCGAGCAAAAACCCTGGCCGTTTGCCGATTGGCCAACCCCGCGTGCACCGGAAGGCGAAGCCGCTCACAGCGTGCCGCCGGCACCGCACCCGGTGCGTGACGAAGAGCCCAAGCTATGAAGCTGTGGATTCTGCGCCACGGTGAAGCTGAGGCACACGCTCGCACCGACCCCGAGCGCAACCTGACCGCGCACGGCAGGGCCGAAGTGTTGCGCAGCGCTGCGCATCTGATCGGCCAGCCGCTCGGCGCCATTATCGCCAGCCCCTATGTGCGTGCGCAGCAGACGGCGCAACTGGTGCGCGAGGCGCTGGGCTTTGAGCCGGACATTCGCACGGTGCCGTGGCTGACGCCGGAGGGCAATCCGTTGCAGGTGCTGGAAAAACTCGACAGCGATGACAACGTGCTGCTGGTCAGCCATCAGCCATTGGTGGGTGGCCTGATCAGCGTTGCGCAGCATGGTCATCAGCGCCAGCCAGAACCGATGCACACCGCCAGCCTGGCGGAATTGGAAGGGGATTTCCCGCTGGCCGGGCTGATGAGCCTGGTCAGCGTGAAAAACCCGTAGGTGATATCGACAGGTTGTGCGCGCGCGCTCTGTTTTGTGGCAGGATTAGGGTCGTAATAAAACCAATAAGGACACCCCTATGAGCCTGTGGCGCACGCAACCGAATATCGAACACCTCAACGCGAGTCAGAAAAACACCATCGGTGAATTGCTGGACATTCGCTTCGAAAGCTTCGACGACCAATCCCTCACCGCCAGCATGGTGGTCGACCACCGTACCCATCAGCCCTACGGCCTGCTGCATGGCGGCGCCTCCGTGGTGCTGGCCGAAAGCGTCGGCTCCATGGCGGCCTACCTGTGCGTCGATGCCAGCAAATTCTATTGCGTGGGCCTGGAGGTCAACGCCAACCACCTGCGCGGCGTGCGCAGCGGGCGAGTAACGGCGGTGGCCAAGGCCATCCACATTGGCCGCACGACCCAAGTGTGGGACATCCGCCTGACCAATGACGAGGGCAAGGCCAGTTGCGTTTCGCGCCTGACCGTGGCCGTGGTGCCGCTGGGCGAGCAGCCACCGGCGCGATAGGCATGGCGTGAGTGTCATCATTCCTGGCGGTTACGGTCATTGCCGTAGGGGCCGGGCGTGGTGACAATCGAGGTCTGTTCCTCTAGAGCGAGCCGGTATGTCGCAGCCTGTATTTTTCGCCCACGCCAATGGCTTTCCGTCGGCCACCTACGGCAAGTTGTTCGACGCCCTGGCCCCCGAGTATGCAGTGGCGCATCTGCCGCAGCACGGCCATGACCCCAGGTTTCCGGTGGACGACAACTGGCAGAACCTGGTGGATGAACTGATCCATCATCTGCAGCAGCAACCGGAGCCGGTATGGGGCGTCGGCCATTCCCTGGGCGGATTGTTGCATTTGCATGCCGCAATGCGCTGCCCGCAGTTGTACCGTGGCGTGGTGATGCTGGACTCGCCGGTGCTGACCCGCGCGGATCGCTGGGTGATTCGCGCCGCCAAGCGCTTTGGCTTCATCGACCGCCTGACCCCGGCCGGACGCACCCTGGGCCGCCGCGAGGAATTCAGCGACCTGGACGCCGCGCGTGCCTACTTCGCCGGCAAGACCCTGTTTCGCAGTTTCGACCCCGAGTGCTTCGAGGCGTACCTGCAACATGGCCTGCAGCAAGTGGGCGACCGCCTGCGCTTGCGTTTCGACCCGGCGACTGAAATCAGCATCTATCGAGGCGTGCCTCACACCAGCCCCGGCCAGGTGCGCCAGTTGAAAGTGCCACTGGCCGTGGTGCGCGGGCGTCAGAGCCGTGTGGTGATGCGCCATCATGCCAGCGGCGTAGGTCGCCTGCCCATGGGTGAAATGCTCACCATGCCCGGCGGCCACATGTTCCCCCTCGAACGACCCCAGGACACCGCCATGTTGATCAAACAGCTGTTTTCCCGCTGGCAGGCCCGTGAGCGCAGCTGCGCATGAGTACGCCGGTGGAAGAAGTACGCCTGAGCCTGCCGCATATCGAGCTGGCCGCGCATCTATTTGGACCTGAAGACGGTTTGCCGGTCATTGCCCTGCATGGCTGGCTGGACAACGCCAACAGCTTTGCGCGCCTGGCGCCCAAGCTTCAGGGTTTGCGCATTGTCGCGCTGGATATGGCCGGCCACGGGCACTCGGCCCATCGTCCGGCGGGGGCCGGTTATGCCGTTTGGGATTACGTGCACGATGTAGTGCAAGTGGCCGAGCAACTGGGCTGGCAACGTTTTGCATTACTTGGCCATTCCCTGGGCGCCATCGTCTCCCTGGTGCTCGCCGGGGCGTTACCGGAGCGTGTGACGCATCTTGGATTGATCGACGGCGTGATCCCGCCGACCGCCGGCGGCGAGAACGCAGCCGAACGGCTGGGCATGGCCTTGCAGGCGCAACTGAGCCTGCAAGGCAAGCGCAAACCGGTGTATGCCAGCATGGACCGGGCGGTCGAGGCGCGCATGCATGGCGTGGTCGCGGTCAGCCGCGAAGCCGCAGAACTGCTGGCCCAGCGCGGTTTGATGCCGGTGCCGGGCGGCTATACCTGGCGCAGCGACAGTCGCCTGACCCTGGCATCACCGATGCGCCTGACCGACGAACAAGCCATGGCTTTCGTACGACGCGTGAGTTGCCCTACGCAGTTGGTGGTGGCGGCTGACGGTATGGTGGCGAAACATCCCGAATTGCTTTCACGGCTGCCCTTTACCGTGACGACGCTGCCGGGTGGTCATCATTTGCACCTGAATGACGAGCCCGGTGCGGTTCTTGTTGCAGACTGTTTCAATCGGTTCTTCTCCACGCCTTGACTTGACGCGGTCAACTGCCGAGGCTGGGCGGATTGAAAGGGAGTCAACCATGCACCATCTTCAAACCGCTGCGACCCTCCATGGCCACGGCTCAGTGATCCGATGAGCCTGGGTAAAGGATGTTTACGTGCCGTTGGGCTGTGCTGCTTCAGCCCGCTCGTGTTCGCCGCCGATGTGCCGGGAAGCCAGGACTTGCCGGCCATTGCCCGTCAGGTGGACGCGCAGATCGTCGACTATCGTCCCGCTGAAGACCGTGAGCGCATCTACCCCATGGGCGCGATCCGCAAGATCAGCGGCCAATTGCGTTCCGAAGGCCAGGCCACCGCACGCGGTCAAACCACCGCGATCACCTACGAACTGCCTGCCGAACACAGCTCCAGTGCCGCCTTTACCGCCACCCGCGAAGCCCTGCAGGCCAAGGGCGCGCAGCTGCTGTTCTGGTGCCAGGCCCGCGATTGTGGCGAAAGCAGCCTGTGGGCCAACGAAGTGTTCGGCAATGCCAAGCTGGTAGGGGCCGACGGCCAGCAGGAATACCTGCTTTTACGTCTGGCGGCTCCGCAGGACAATACGCTGGTGGCGCTGTACGGCATCACCCGTGGCAATCGCCGCGCCTATCTGCATGTCGAGCAGATGGACGCCAGCACGCCGCTGGGGAGTCTTCTGCCCACCTCGGCAACGCTGTTGCGTGAGTTGAAAAGCACCGGTGAGCTGGACTTTCCCGCGCTAGGTGCCGAGCCTGATGACACGTGGCTGACGTTGATCTCCAGGGGGTTGAACCTCGATACCACCTTGCGGGTCAGCCTGTCCGGTCCCAACGCCGAAGCCTGGCGTCAGGGGCTGATCGACAACGGTGTGCGCGCCGCACGCCTGGAAAACAGTCCGGGTGACGCCGAGGGCCTGCACGTGCGTCTGATACGCTAACGTCACTGGGCGAACGGACCCGCGCCGTTCGCCTAAGCTCTCTTCTACCGACTCTTTTCGAGATACCCCATGCTCAATAACGATCGCCTGCTGGTGCAAATCCTGCTGCTGGTGCTGTTTGGTGCCAGCTTCTGGGTCATGGCGCCGTTCTGGTCGGCGCTGTTCTGGGGCGCGGTGCTGGCATTCGCGAGCTGGCCGTTGATGGTACTGCTGACACGCGGGCTGGGCGGTCGCGAATCGCTGGCGGCCGGTATCCTCACGCTGGGCTGGATGTTGCTGGTAGCGCTGCCGCTGGTGTGGCTGGGGTTCAACCTGGCGGACCATGTGCGCGATGCCGTGGTGCTGATCAAGGATATCCAGGTCGACGGCCTGCCCAATGCGCCCGCCTGGCTGGGCTCGATCCCGGTTATCGGCGAGCGGCTGGTGGCGACTTGGGACAGCATCGACCAACAGGGCGCGGCGCTGATGCTCAGCATCAAGCCGTACCTCGGCCAGGTCGGTAACTGGTTGCTGGCGCGCAGTGCGCAGATTGGCGGCGGTATCCTCGAACTGACCTTGAGCCTGGTCTTTGTCTTCTTTTTCTACCGCGACGGGCCGCGCCTGGCGATGTTCGTGCATCGGCTGCTTGAACGCCTGATCGGCGACCGTGCCAGTTATTACATCGAACTGGTGGCCGGTACGGTGCAACGGGTGGTCAACGGCGTGATCGGCACGGCTGCGGCCCAGGCGGTGCTGGCGCTGATCGGTTTCCTGATCGCCGGGGTGCCCGGTGCGTTGCTGCTGGGCGGCGTGACGTTCCTGCTCAGCCTGATTCCCATGGGCCCGCCGCTGGTGTGGATCCCGGCCACGGCCTGGCTGGCGTGGAAGGGCGACTACACCTACGCGGTGTTCCTGGGCGTATGGGGCACCTTCATCATCAGCGGTGTCGACAACGTGCTCAAGCCTTACCTGATCAGCCGTGGCGGCAACCTGCCGCTGGTGATCGTATTGCTGGGCGTGTTCGGCGGCTTGATCGCGTTCGGTTTTATCGGCCTGTTTATCGGCCCGACCTTGCTCGCGGTGGCCTACAGCCTGTTGACGGACTGGAGCGCGACCCAGGCCCAGGCGCGGCGCGAAGACAAGCCGCTTTAAGCCCTGGGCAGCCACATCACTGCGGTCAATCCGCCGCCTGGCGTGTCTTCCAGGCTCAGGTGGCCGCCGAGGCGCTCGACCGCTTCCCTGGCGATCGTCATGCCCAGGCCGACGCCGCCGGAATTACGGTTGCGCGAGCCCTCCAGGCGAAAGAACGGTTCGAACACCGCTTCGCGCTTGTCGGCGGCGATGCCGGGGCCGCGGTCAATCACCCGGATCACCAGCGCCCCGCGGCTGTCCGCCAGTTCCACACGGGCTGAACCTGCATAGCGCAGGGCATTGTCGATCAGGTTGTTGAGGCACGAACGCAATGCCATGGGCTGCACCTGCAACGGCGCGCAGGTGCCGCCCACGTGCACATCGCTGCCTTGGTCCTGGGCGTTTTCGCTCAGCGACTCCACCAGCGCCTGCACGTCGAGCCAGTGTCGGGTCTCGCTGGTGCGCTGTTCATGCAGGTAGCTCAAGGTGGCGTCGAGCATGCCGATCATGTCGTCCAGGTCCTGGCGCATCTGACCTTGCAGCCGGGTATCTTCGATCTGTTCCAGGCGCAGCTTGAGCCGCGACAGCGGCGTGCGCAAGTCATGGGAGACCGCCCCGAGCATGCGCGCGCGCTGGCTGACCTGTTCGCGGATACGCCTTTGCATCAGGTTGAAGGTCGATGCGGCCTGGCGCGCTTCGCGGGGCCCGGACTCTTCGAGGGGCGGGCTGTCGAGGTCAAGGCTCAATCGCTCGGCCGCCGCACTCAGGCGCTGGATCGGCCGGCTCAGCAGCTTGGCGCCGTACCACGCGGCGATGATCAGCGAGATGAATTGAAACGTCAGCGGCACCACCGGGCCACCGAACCAGGGACGGTGAGGCTTGACCAGCGGCCTCATCGAGCCATCCGGCTGCTCGACGAAGGTGTCCTGCGGCGGCGGTGGTGGGGGACCGTAATGATGGAACCAGAAGAACGCCAGCAGATGCGCGAGCACGATGGCCACCAGCAGCACGCCGAACAGCCGCCCGAACAACGTATTGAAGGTGGCGCGCATCAACCGATATCCCGCGCGTCGAACAGATAGCCTTCGCCGCGTACGGTCTTGATCAATTGCGGGGCCTTGGGGTCGTCTCCCAGTTTCTGGCGCAGGCGCGAGACCAGCAGGTCGATGCTGCGGTCGAACGCTTCGATCGACCGGCCGCGCGCGGCATCCAGCAATTGCTCGCGGCTCAATACGCGGCGCGGGCGTTCGATGAACACCCACAGCAGGCGGAATTCGGCGTTGGACAGCGGCACCACCAGGCCGTTGTCGGCCACCAGTTGGCGCAACACGCTGTTCAGACGCCAGTTGTCGAAGCGGATATTGGCGCGCTGCTCGGTGCGATCATCGCGCACCCGGCGCAGGATGGTCTGGATACGGGCCACCAGTTCGCGCGGTTCGAACGGCTTGGACATATAGTCGTCGGCGCCCAGCTCCAGGCCGATGATCCGGTCGGTCGGTTCGCAGCGGGCGGTGAGCATCAGGATCGGAATGTCCGATTCAGCCCGCAGCCAGCGGCACAGGGTGAGGCCGTCTTCGCCGGGCAGCATCAGGTCGAGCACCACCACATCGAAGGTTTCGCCTTGCATGGCCTGGCGCATCGCCGCGCCGTCGGTCACACCCGTGGCGAGAATATTGAAGCGCGCCAGGTAATCGATCAGCAATTCACGAATCGGCACATCGTCATCGACGATCAGCGCGCGAGTGTTCCAGCGCTTGTCGTCGGCGATCACCGCGCCTGTGTGCGCATCGTTTACCGGGACGGAAGGAGTATGCATAGTGCGATCATCTGCCTGATTGTTACGGTCAGCATAGGCGCCCAGCCCCATGGCTGGAAGTGCTGGACGGTCGGTCATGCGGCGAGGCTAGCGGTGGGGCATGTTGGGGGCATGTCGTGAATGTATCGGCTTTGAAACAATGGCCGCAAACCTGGGCCAATCCACGCAGAATCAGTATTTACCGATCATCGGATCCCGCAACGGCGCCGCTTGCGCTACAATCCGCGCCGATTTCGACTTGCCTGAGAGCCCATGCCAATGTCCGTCTGCCAGACTCCTATCATCGTCGCCCTGGACTACCCCACCCGTGACGCCGCACTGAAGCTGGCTGACCAGTTGGACCCCGCGCTTTGCCGGGTCAAGGTCGGCAAGGAGCTGTTCACCAGTTGCGCGGCGGAAATCGTCGGAACCCTGCGTGACAAGGGCTTCGAAGTGTTTCTCGACCTGAAATTCCACGATATCCCCAACACCACGGCCATGGCGGTCAAGGCTGCGGCCGAGATGGGCGTGTGGATGGTCAACGTGCACTGTTCCGGTGGCCTGCGCATGATGAGTGCCTGTCGTGAAGTGCTGGAGCAGCGCAGTGGGCCGAAACCGCTGTTGATCGGGGTGACTGTGCTGACCAGTATGGAGCGCGAGGACCTGGCCGGTATCGGCCTGGATATCGAGCCGCAGGAGCAGGTGCTGCGCCTGGCGGCCCTGGCGCAGAAAGCCGGTCTGGACGGCCTGGTGTGTTCGGCGCTGGAAGCCCAGGCGCTCAAGACGGCTCATCCGTCGTTGCAACTGGTCACGCCGGGCATTCGTCCGGCGGGCAGCGCTCAGGATGATCAGCGCCGTATTCTGACGCCGCGTCAGGCGCTGGATGCCGGTTCGGATTATCTGGTGATTGGCCGTCCGATCAGCCAGGCGGTCGATCCGGCGAAGGCGTTGGCGGCGGTCGTTGCTGAAATCGCCTGATACCCAGGCGGGCACTGAAAAATGTGGGAGGGGGCTTGCCTCCTGTCTTGGTCCGGCAGCTTGTAGCTATCTTACTGGTGCTCCACGATCCAATGTGGGAGGGGGCTTGCCCCCGATGGCGGCCTTTGGGCCGACCAGGATGTTGGATCAGATCGAGTACATATCCGTTTCTGCGGTAACGGCCACTTAGGGTTCCGCCCTGACGGCGGCTCACTTTTGAAAAGCGCAAAAGTAAGCAAAACGCTCTTG
>Ga0105246_10001202_pt1 | contig 15122 bp, 14 predicted proteins | sample KBSM64metaG_FD_99694 | JGI IMG/M metagenome (GOLD analysis project Ga0105246, IMG submission 99694) | Miscanthus rhizosphere microbial communities from Kellogg Biological Station, Michigan, USA - KBS M6-4 metaG | ecosystem: Host-associated > Plants > Roots > Rhizosphere > Soil | place...
ATGTGCAGTCTTTTGGACAGAGTCAAATGGTTGTCGAGGCAAAGCTGTGCAAGCCAGGCCTCGCGGGCGTTCAGCGTCGCGCTGTCGGTGCCCTCGGCCATCAGCCACACGCGTGTCCGCGGGATCGCGTAGCGTTCGACCAGGGCGAGGACTTCGGCGATATCGGCGGGCTCCGCGATCACGAACTTGAAGCAGGCCCGCGGTTCGGCTGCCCAGTGGGCGAGACGCTCGGGCACCAGCGCCAGTTCCGCCGGGTTGCCCGAATGCGCCAGCTTGGGGCTGACGTTGTACTGGTCGATCAGCGCGTCCAGCGCGGGCGGCTGGGCGACGGTGCCATTGGTCTCAACCTCGACGGCGATTTCGCGAGGCAGCATCGCCAGCATGCGGGCGAGGGAGGGCGCCTGCAATAGCGGCTCCCCACCGGTGACGACCAGGCGCGGCTGGCCGAGCGCGGCGATGCGCGCGGCGACGTCCTCCTCGGCGAGCGTGACCTGGTTGGCCTTTCGCTCATAGGTCTCGCCCGACCGGTGCGGCCGGTTGTCGCCCTCGAAGCGCCAGGTGTAGGCGGTGTCGCACCACACGCAGGCCAGGTTGCAGCGGCTCAGCCGCACGAAGGCGCACGGCTTGCCCTGCGAGGGGCCTTCGCCCTGGAGGGAGGCGAAGATCTCGGGCTCGCCCGGTGTGGTGGTGGCGAGGACTAGCGGCATGGCATGCCACGACAGGGTGACAGACTGTCACCCTCCCCTTTCGAAGATTTCGCGCCAAATCGTTGAAAAGTAACCCAGAAGTTCGAAGGAGTCAGGGTGACACTTTTCCGATTCCCCCCGCAGCCTGGGCGGCGATACATGGCAAATCCAACAAACGTGCGGGCAGCGGGACGCTGGCAGGGGAGGGCCTGGCGCGACGGATTCGGTGTCATCCTCCAGCTTAAGCCACAAGCGATGGCCTGTAGGAAAGCCTTTTCGACCGGCTGCTCACGCAACCCACACCCCTTCGGTCGTCATGCTGAACTTGTTTCAGCATCCACCGTGCCGCGGCTCCGGAGCGCGCCGGCAAGCCGCCACCGTGCGGCAAGGCCGCTTGCGACCTGACGCGCCGGGCCGGGCCGAGAAATGGATCCTGAAACAAGTTCAGGATGACGGCGGATTTGAACGACGCCCCTATCCCAGCCGCGCCAGCGCCGCTTCGAGCCGGGCGACCTCGGCGGCGTGGTGGGCGTGGTCGGCGCGGGCCTTCTCGACCGCCTCGGGCTTGGCGCGCTCGACGAACGCCGGGTTCGCCAGGCGGCCTTCGAGCGATTTCGCTTCCTTGGCCGAGGCTTCGAGCGCCTTCGAAAGCCGCGCCTTCTCGGCGTCGATGTCGATCACGCCTTCGAGCGGGAGAACCAAGGTGGCGCCCGGCACTACTACTCGCAAAGCGGCACCTGAAGGCGGTTGGTCGCCAAACCGAATATCCAGCCGTCCCAGTCGTTCAAAGAGCGGCTGGGCGCTGGGGACTAGCTTCCATAGACTTGACAACACTTCTTCTAAATAGACCGTCAGCTTTTGTCCTGGTGCGATTCCGATTTCATTCTTGGCCGCACGCACGGCGATGATCGTCCCAAAAATCCAATCCATATAAGCCTTGGCGTCGACGGCCTCGCCATCCACAACTTCGACGATCGGATTGGCGGTAGCCTGCGGGTCCGGCCATTTCGCGACGATCAAGTCGTAGGGCCGCTCGCCCTGCGAGTGCCACAACTCCTCGGTGATGAACGGCATGAACGGGTGGAGCATGACGAGGATCTGGTCGAGCGCCCAGCCAGCCACCGCGTTGGTCTCGGCGTCGATCTGGCCCTTGATCAGCTCGAGATACCAGTCGCAGAAGGTTCCCCACACGAAGTGATAGATTGCATTAGCCGCGGCGTCGAAGCGCAAGTCGGCCATCGCCTTGTCGAGCTCGGCGAGCGTTTCGACCACCTCGCCGACGATCCACTTATTGACCGCCAGCGCGGCCTCCGGCGCCGCGACCGTTTGCGAGGCGCCGATGCCATTGGCCTGGCAGAAACGGGTCGCGTTCCACAGCTTGGTGGCGAAGTTGCGGTAGCCCTCGACCCGGCTCTCATCCATCTTGATGTCGCGGCCCTGGCTTTCCATCGCCGCCATGAAGAAGCGCAGCGCATCGGCGCCGAACTTGTCGATCAGGCCGAGCGGATCGACCACGTTGCCTTTCGACTTGGACATCTTCTGCCCGTCCGGCGCGCGGACCAGGCCGTGGAGGTAGAGCCGCTTCCACGGCACCTCGCCCATGAAATGCATCCCCTGCATCGCCATCCGCGCGTCCCAGAAGAACAGGATGTCGAAGCCGGAGATCAGCAGGTCGTTGGGGTAGTGGCGGGCGAGCAGGGACGACGAGGAAGTCCTCCCCGAGCTTGTCTCGGGGAGGGGGACCGCCGGCGAAGCCGGTGGTGGTGGGGTGGCGCTTTGCCCCTCCACCATGCCTGCGGCATGGTCCCCCTCCCCGAGCGAGCTCGGGGAGGATTTTTCGTCTTCCGGCCACCCCAGCGTGGCGAAAGGCCACAGCGCGCTGGAGAACCACGTATCGAGCACGTCGGGATCGCGCTCGAGCTTGACCAGGAGGCCGTGCGCGGTTTCCGCCAGGCCCATCGCTTCGTCTTCGGTCTCGGCGACGAACGCATTGCCGTCCTCGTCGTACCAGGCTGGTATCCGGTGCCCCCACCACAACTGCCGCGAAACACACCATGGCTGGATGTTTTCCATCCAGTTGAAGAAGGTCTTCTCCCAGCTCTTGGGGACGATCTCGATGCGCCCGTCGCGCACCGCCTGCATCGGCGGCTGGGCGAGCGTCTGGGCATCGACGTACCACTGGTCGGTCAGCCACGGTTCGATCACCACGCCGCCGCGGTCGCCGAAGGGCGTGGCGATGGTGCGGTCCTCAGTGGCTTCGAGGAAACCTTGCGCCGCGAGCATCTCGACCACCCGCTCGCGCGCTTCGAAGCGGTCGAGGCCGAGCAGGTGTTCGGGGATCAGGCCGTCGGCGGTCTGGGTGACCTTGCCCTCGGCATCGAGCATGTTGAGCATTTCTGCGGGCTTGAGGCCGGCTCTTTTGCCGACTTCGAAGTCGTTGAAGTCATGTCCCGGGGTGATCTTGACCGCACCGCTGCCGAGTTCGGGATCGGCGTGCTCGTCGAACACGATCGGGATTTCGCGGCCGGTGATCGGCAGCTTCACCTTCGCGCCGCTCGCTACCAGCGCCGCGTAGCGCTCGTCGCTCGGATGCACCGCCACGGCCATGTCGGCGAGCATCGTCTCCGGGCGCGTGGTGGCGACCGAGATGTGCCCGTCACCCGAAGCTAAAGGATACTTGAGGTGCCAGAAATGCCCTTGTATTTCACGGGTTTCCACCTCGAGATCGCTGATCGCGGTCTTGAGCTTGGGGTCCCAGTTGACCAGTCGCTTATCGCGGTAGATCAGCCCCTGGTTGTAGAGGTCGACGAACACCTTGGTCACCGCGCGGGTGAAATGCGGGTCCATGGTGAACTGCTCGCGGCTCCAGTCCATCGAGCAGCCGAGGCGCCTGAGCTGGCGGGTGATCGTGCCGCCACTTTCGGCCTTCCACTCCCACACCTTGGCCACGAAATCCTCGCGGCTGTAGTTGGTGCGCTTGTCCTGCCGCTCTTCGAGCTGGCGCTCGACGACCATCTGCGTGGCGATGCCGGCGTGGTCGGTGCCGACGACCCACAGCGCATCCTTGCCGCGCAGCCGCTCGTAGCGCACGACCACGTCCTGCAGCGTGTTGTCGAGCGCGTGGCCGATGTGCAAGCTGCCGGTGACGTTGGGTGGTGGGTTGACCAGCGTGAACGGCTGCGCGTCCGGCCGCTCGGGGCGGAACAGGCCGTTATCCTCCCAGTGGCGGTACCACTTCGCCTCGATCGCGGCGGGGTCGAAAGTCTTGTCTAACTGGCTGGTCATAAGGCACCGGGCCTTTGCCAGCGAGGGCGGAGGGGCGCAAGCCGTCCTTGCGGCAGCCCGATTTTGCCAGCATAGCTGCCCCTATGCGCGAGTGGGCGGCATACACCCTTGAAGAAAAGGGCGAGCGCAAGACGCTCGTCGTGACGGGTCCGCTGCTGATTTCCACGATCGGCGCGCTCGACCGCGAGCTGCGCGAGTTCGCCGGGGAAGTCGACACGATCGACCTGTCGAAGTCCGACGCGATCGACACCGTCGGCGCCTGGACCGTGCTGCGTTTCGCCCGCGAGCGGAAGGCGGAGATCACCGGAGCCGGCGACAAGGCTCTGCGGCTGCTGAAGGCGGTCGAGGAGGCCGAGAGCAGCGCCGATATCGAGCCGCGCCGTGCCCGGCTGCGCTTGCGCGTGCCCGAGACGGTCGGCCGCTACGTCGTCCAGTTCGGCATCGAAGCGCGCAACATGATCGGCTTTACCGGGCACATCATCGTCTCCGGCCTCGGCTCGCTGGCGCACCCTTCGCGGATCCGTACGAAGGCGGTGGTCCGGCAGTTCGAGCTCGTCGGCGTCTCGGCGCTGGGCATCATCGGGCTGATGAGCTTCCTGATCGGCATCGTCATCGCCCAGCAGGGCGCCGCCCAGCTCGCCCAGTTCGGCGCCGAGATCTACACCATCAACCTGACCGGCCGGCTGAGCCTGCGCGAGCTCGGCGTGCTGATGACCGCGATCATGGTCGCCGGCCGCTCCGGCTCCTCGTTCGCGGCCCAGATCGGCACGATGAAGCTGACCGAGGAAGTCGACGCGATGCGCACGATCGGCGTCTCGCCGATGGAGGCGCTGGTTCTGCCGCGGGTGGCGGCGGCGGTGCTGATGATGCCGCTGCTGGGCTTCTATTCGGCGGTGCTGTCGATCATCGGCGGCGCGTTCATCGCCATGCTCACGCTCGACATTCCGTTCATGACTTTCCTTCGGCGGATCCAGGAAGTCGTGCCGCTCTACGACATGTGGGTCGGGCTGATAAAGGCGCCGGTATTCGGCCTGATCGTCGCCCTGACGGGCTGTTACCAGGGCATGCAGGTCGAGGGCGATTCGGAGCAGGTGGGGCTCAGGACCACGATGGCGGTGGTGCAGGCGATCTTCCTGGTAATCGTCCTCGACGCGTTCTTCGCGGTGTTCTTCACCGAGGTCGGCTGGGGATGAACGAGGATCGCATCGAGAGAGAGGTCGCCGCCGAGGCGAACAAGGAGGTTGCCGAGGAGTTCGACGGCGAGTTTCCGATCGTCATCCAGGGGCTGAAGAACTCGTTCGGCAGCCAGGTGGTCCACGAAGGGCTCGACCTCAAGGTCCGCCGCGGCGAGGTGCTCGGCGTGGTTGGCGGCTCGGGCACCGGCAAGTCCGTGCTGATGCGCTCGGTGATCGGGCTGCAAGTGCCCGACGAGGGCTCGATCGAGGTCTTCGGGCACGAGATCATCGGCGCCAACCCCGAAGACGGTGTCGGCCTGCGCAGCCGTTGGGGCGTGCTGTTCCAGGGCGGCGCGCTGTTCTCGACGCTGACCGTCGGCGAGAACGTCGAGGTGCCGCTCAAGCAGTTCTATCCCGAGTTGCTGCCCGAGATGATGCACGAGATTGCCCGCTACAAGGTCGTGCTCTCTGGCCTGCCGGAAGACACGGCGAGCAAATATCCTTCCGAGCTGTCGGGCGGCATGAGGAAGCGCGCCGGCCTGGCCCGCGCGCTGGCGCTCGATCCCGAGTTGCTGTTCCTCGACGAGCCGACCGCCGGCCTCGACCCGATCGGCGCCGCGCGGTTCGACGAGCTGACCCGCGAGCTGGCCGAAACGCTCGATCTGACGGTGTTTCTGATCACCCACGACCTCGATACGCTCTACGCCATTTGCGACCGGGTGGCGGTGCTCGCCGACGGCAAGGTGATCGCGGTCGGCACGATCCCGGAACTGCTCGAAAGCGACCACCCGTGGATCCAGGAATACTTCAACGGCCCGCGCGGCCGCGCCGCCAAGGCCGGCGTCGAGCGCGGCAAGGGCATGGACAAGCCTGGAAATACGGGGGAATAGGGGCGGCGAATGGAAACCCGAGCGAACTATGTCTGGGTCGGCGCCATCACGCTGGTGTTGTTCGCGGCACTGGCCGCGTTCATCGTCTGGATCGCCGGGTTCGGCGCGTCGAGCAACAAGCACTACGACATCTTCTTCCCGCAAGCCGTCGAAGGCCTGGCCGAAGGCAGCCAGGTGACCTTCTCCGGCGTGCCCGTGGGCAAGGTCGACGTGATGAAGCTGTGGAAGAAGGATCCGCAGTTCGTCCAGGTGCGGATCAGCGTGAAGGAGGACACCCCGATCCTGCAAGGCACCACCGCCACAGTGCTCGGCTCGTTCACGGGGGTCTCGACGATCCAGCTCGACGGCGGCAAGCCTGGCGCGCCGCCGATCACCCGGCCGGGGCGCGACGGGTTGCCGGAAATCCAGCCGAAGGCCGGCGGGCTCGGCGCGATCCTGTCGAGCGCGCCGCAGCTGCTCGACAGCCTGACCACGCTGACCGACCGGCTGACCGAGTTGCTCAACCCGGAAAACCAGCGCTCGATGGGCCGCATCCTCGAGAACACCGACCGGATGACCAAGCACCTGGCCGACGCCTCGCCCCGGGTCGATGCGGTGCTGGCGCAGTTGCAGGCGACGCTCGCCCAGGCGGACCTGACGCTGGCGCAATTCCAGCAGACGCTCGGCTCGACCGACCGACTGCTCAACAAGGATGGCCCGTCGCTGGCCGACCAGCTGCGCGAGACGCTCGCGTCAGCGCGCAAGGCGGCGGATTCACTGCAGGCGACGATGGAAGACACTCGCCCGGCAGCGCGCGAGCTGTCGGAAAGCACATTGCCCGCCGCAGAGGCAGCGATCCGCGACCTGCGGCGCACCACCGCGGCGCTGCGGCAAATGACCGAGTCGATCCAGAACCAGGGCGCCGGCAGCCTGCTCAAGGGCAAGCAGCTGCCGGACTACAAACCGTGAGCCGACAGGGGATGCAGCGGATGAACAGCAAAGCGAGAGCGATAGTCGCCGTCGCGTGGCTTTCCGGTCTGGGGCTGACGCTAAGCGGCTGCGTCAGCCTGGGTGCCAAGGTGCCTGAGCAGTTGCTCAATCTCACCGCGGCGAGCACCGCGCCCGCCGGCGCCTCGACCAGCGGCACCAGCGCGACCGCGCTGACCGTGCTCGACATTCAGGCGCCGCAGGAACTCGACGTCCCCCGCGTTCCGGTGCGGATCAACGGCTCGAGCCTTGCCTATCTCAAGGATGCGCAGTGGGTCGAGAAGCCGGCCCGGCTGTTTGAGCGGCTGCTGTCGGACACCATCCGTGCCAAAGGCAACCGGCTGGTGGTGAGCGGTACCGATCTCGACTCGGCTGCTGCCACCAAGCTCACCGGCACGCTTTCGGCGATGAACTACGATCCCGCACGCGGCGCGGTGGTGGTCCAGTTCGACGCCGTGCTCCTGACCAGTGAGCGGCAGATACAGGCGAAGCGCTTCGAAAGCGAAGTCACAGGCGTGGCCGCACAGGCCGGCCCGGTCGGCGACGCGCTCAACCGCGCGGCGAACGACGTCGCGGCGCAAGTGGCGGACTGGGTGGGTTAGGTGGGTACCGGAGCGTCGGCTATCTAACCATTGCCGACGTTGACGTCCCGACGCATCGCCCCTTCTTCACGACTGCCATTCGTGCGCGGCGTTAGTCTTGGCCCAGCGGGCTAACCAGTCGATGATTACTTGTCCGAACGCGCCGGGCAAGTCTATGGCCGAGCGATGGCAACCCGCTCGATCCTTGTTGTCGGGGGCGGAACTGCGGGATGGCTCACGGCCGCCTACCTCGCCCGCTTCTTCGACGTGGCACGCAATCCGCGCATCCAGATCACGGTGCTGGAGTCCCCGGAAATCGGCATCATCGGTGTCGGTGAGGGAACGTTCCCGACGATCCGCAATACACTGCGCTACATTGGCATCGACGAGAGCCACTTCGTGCGGGCGACTTCGGCGACCTTCAAGCAGGGCATCCGCTTCGACAATTGGGTGCGAGCACCAGCGGACGAGCGAGACGACCATTTCCTGCACCCCTTCGAGGCGCCCTTCTACGATGAAGGGCATAGCCTCGTTTCCTACTGGCTCCTCCAAGACGAGCGGACACGTCCTTCGTTTGCCGAGGCGATGACGATCCAGAACCGTGTGGCGGAGGCTGGGCGTGCGCCCAAGGGACCTGGTGAAAGCGATTTTTCCGGGCCGTTGAACTACGCCTACCATTTCGATGCGACCCGACTGGCCGGTGTGCTTTCAGAACATGCACGAGCGTTGGGAGTGCAGCATCTACAGGGGTTGATGACGGGGTTCGCGCTCGACCCAGAGAGCGGCGCGATCGCGAACATCGTCACACGCGAGCACGGCGAACTTTCGGCAGACCTCTACGTCGACTGTTCGGGATTCCGCGCCGAGCTGATCGCGGGTGCGCTCGAAGTGCCGTTCAAACCCGTAGAGAATGTGCTGTTCACCGACAGGGCGCTCGTCTGCAAGCTCCCTTACGACAAGATCGATGCGCCGTTGCCGAGCTACACGGTGGCTGCAGCGCATGAAGCGGGCTGGACATGGGACATCGGGCTCTCAGGAGCGCGCGGAATTGGCTGCGTCTATTCAAGTGCCCACATGAGCGACGACGCAGCGGCCGACGTGCTGGAGCGTTATACCGGCGGACGCAGCGGCGATGTGACTCCTCGCAGGATTCCTTTCCAGGCCGGCTATCGCACCAAGCAATGGGAGAAGAACTGCGTCGCCGTTGGCCTCTCGAGCGGGTTTCTCGAACCCTTGGAATCGACCGGCGTGTTGATGATCGAAGCAGCGGCGGCAATGATCGCCGAGCTGTTCCCGCATCACGGCCCGGCGGACGGACCGGCGAAGCGGTTCAACGAGCTGATGGCGGCCCGCTACGAGAGCATCGTCACCTTTCTCAAGCTGCACTATTGCCTGAGTCAGAGAGAGGAGCCGTTCTGGCGTGACAATGCCGAGACTGCCTCCATTCCCGAGCGTTTGCAGGACTTACTTGGGCAGTGGCGCTACCGTCCGCCGAGCCGGTTCGACTTCGTGCTCGATCACGAGAGCTTCGCCTACTTCAATTATCAATACATCCTCTATGGAATGGAATTCCGCACCGACCTGACGCCAGTGCGCGACGAGTTTCCTCATGAGGATGAGGCGCGCAGAATCTTCGAACGTATCCGTCAGTTCGGCGATCGTGCGGCGCGTGATCTGCCACCCCACCGCGCTCTCGTGGAACAGCTCAGAGCGGCCGATCCGGTCGCGGCGGCGCTATAGGCTGAAATCCGGCTACAAGGCCCATTCCGCAGTGAGCCAAAGTTTGTCGGTATCGGTTGCAAAGTGGTCGGCATCGTAGGTCGCATAGCGAACCGACAGGCCGGTCTTGCCCAGCTTCGCGCCAAGCACCAGGTCGAGTTCGTCACCGTAATGTCGTTCAGTCCGGTCACTGGCGAACCTGTGCCACGTGGCGCCGAGGTTGACGGCTTTGAACGGCCCTCGGAAAGGGACCCCGCTCCGCGTGGGGAGCGGGGCAGGGGGAGTCAGGCAGCGTTGGGCGTGCTTTCGCCAAGGATAGCGCCGAGTTCACCACTCGCGCGCGCCTTCTTACCATAGACCGCTTCAAACAGAGGGCCGGCCATCATCGTGGTGACGATCGCCATCAGCACCATCATCGAAAACAGAGCCGGACCGATGACGCCATGCTGCAGGCCTATGTTGATAATTATCAACTCCATTAAGCCGCGCGAATTCATCAACGCGCCGATGCCGAGCGCGGTGCGGTTGTCCTCGCCAGCAAGTCGAGCGGCCGCCCAGCAGGCACCGAATTTTGCAATGACGGACACGGCAAGAATTCCGAGCGCAATCGCCAGCAATTGGACCGAATTGACCATATCCATGCGGGTGTTGAGGCCCGAGTAGGTGAAAAACATCGGAAGGAGCACGACCACCGCAAATGGTTCGACCCGTCGGCGTAGCTCCTGCACGAACAACCCGCGCGGCATACATGCTCCCAGCAGAAAGCCGCCAAACACGGCGTGCAGGCCGATCGCATCCATCAGAAAGGCCGAGAAGCAGAATAGACAAAGGGTGATCCCGAGCACGACGTTGCTCATCTCGCCACTGGCTTCGACTGCGCGACCGAGTGGGGCGAGCAGGCGTCGACCAAAGAAGAACATGAACGTCGCGTATGTTAGACCGCCAACGATCGCGAGGATCGCCACCCCTGCGCCAGCGCCGAACGTCGCGAGCACGATCGCCAGCACACACCACGATGCCATATCGTCGAACGCGCCGGCGGTGAGTGAAAGCGTGCCAAGCGAGGTGCCAGCAAGCCCGCGCTCATTGATGATCCGAGCCAGCATCGGGAAGGCGGTCAGCGCAATGCAGGCGCCCAGGAACAGTGTCGCATTGGCCTGGCTAATCCCATCGGCAAATAGACCCGGCACTCGCAGCAGAAAGGGTGTCACGAGGATCGCCAGCGCGAACGGCGTCGCTATCCCTGCAACCGAGACCCCGACCGCGCTCCTGGCCTTGGTCTTGAAGTGTTCGAGGTGGAGCGTGCAGCCGACCAGAAACATGTAAATGCCGACACCAAACTGAGCGCCGGCGTAAAGCACGTTCTTCGTCTCCTTCGGGAAGACCGCCCCAGCAAAGTCGGGAAACAGCAGGCCCAGCAATGAAGGCCCTAACACCACGCCAGCGATCATCTCGCCGACCACCTGCGGCTGCGCGAGCAGTTTCTGCCCCAGCCAGCCGACCACGCGGCAGGTTGCGATGATGATGGCCAGTTGAAGAAAGAAGCGGATCGAGAAGTCAGACGGCGAAAAACTCGTGCTGGCCTGGACCGCTGGGCCGTGCGCGCCGAACACATCCGCGGCGGCCTGAAACAACTGACTGAACGCATCACTGATCACGATAAAATCTCCCCATCCCGTCCACCGCGCTTGCGGGAACACCAATAGACAGTCTCGCGTCAGGTGGACCGCAATCCCTTTTTCTTGCTCGGGGCATCGATTTCCGGCTCGCCTTGGAAAACTGTTGCCAAAGCGCGACGTAGTAGAAATGTTGCTACATGGTAGCGATACCGTTATAGGATTGTAGGCTCAAACGCAGGAGCAACCTTATGCGAGTTTTGACGGCGCGCGAGTTCAATCAGGACATCAGTAAGGCCAAGCGATTCGCCGCCAGCGAGGTAGTCTTCGTAACTGACAGGGGGCGCCCGACGCATGTGCTGCTCAGCGTTGCCGCATATCGTCAACTGAGTGGAGAACGGCAGAGTATTCTCGACTTGATAGCTGCGCCTGCTGAAAGCCCTCCGTTGTTGTCCCCAGCCTCGGAGTTAGTCCGCGGCAGAGCTGCCCGCTGATGTATTTGCTGGATACCGGCATCCTACTGGATTTGCGCGAAGCACGGCGGGCGAACGCCGATCCAGCGCTCAGCGCCTGGGCCGAAAGAGTCTCTGCCCAACATATGTTCGTTTCTGCGCTGACACTGCTCGAACTAGAGCAGGCGGCCGCGCTGGCTGCGCAACGTGCGAAAGATTTGGGCGCCGTCTGGCGCGACTGGCTTGATCGCCAGATCGGACCGGCGTTCGAAGGTCGCGTCTTGTCGATAGACGTCGCGGTGATTCAGCGACGGGCGCAGATTTCTTATACCGACGATCGTGAGGGCATCCTTGCAGCTACGGCGCTCGTTCACAACCTCGCGCTGGTAACCAAAGAGCCCAACAAATATCGCGCTGGGCGCGTAAGGGTGTTGGATCTCGCCAAGCTTGAATTTGAAGGTGGAGAAGCAGGCGACTGGCGCGAGGCCACACGTTCAGGTGCAGGCTGGGTTCGGAACCTGTTCGTTCGTTAGACTGCGCGCGAACAACCTTGCCTGTTTGTTTACCACCAAACCTTGGGCAAACCGACAGACCGCTTTCCCCCCAATCGCGAATCTTGAGGCCCGCTTCTGTCGAGTCTCAGGCCAGTCGAGCAAAACGCACCGCTTGCCTGAAAGCGCTCAGCCGCCGGGCGCGGTCATCTTCGGCTTGCCATTCCCAGCCCCATTGCTCCGCTTGCCAGTCCTGTTCGCAGTTCGATGCCGCGAAGAGGGCGTCCGGGTCGGCGTGGGGTTCGAGCGCCAGGAGGCCGATGGTCAGCGATGCCGCCAGCCCGGTCAGTGTTTCGAGCGCGGCGAGGGTGAAGGGGTCGAGCTTGGCGATTAGCGCGCGAAGGTGTGCCAGCGCATCCGGCGGCTGCGGGCGGTGGACGATCCCGCTGACGCGTTCGAGGCGCACGCCGTGGCGGGCTTTCAGCGCCTGGACCAGGGGTTCCCACAGCTCGTGCTGGCGGCGGTAGAGCGGCTCGTCGGGGTCGGCGCGGTAGCACAGCGTGTCGGTCTCGGCGTAGGGCAGCAGCCGTGCTGCCGCTGCTGCCGGGTCGGGCGCTACCTGGTCGATGGCGAGGTCGGCCAGATCGCGAAAGACGAAGCTCTTGGGGTCGATCTCGTCGCTTTGCGCCCGCCACTCATCGGCTATCGCTTCGGCCAGCGCGCGGCCGGGCACGATCTGCGCCGCACCGCCTTGCGTCCGGATCGGCCGCCCGTCGAGCGTGACGCGAAATCCGCCCTCGGCCGCTTCGACCGCAACGTCCTTGTAGAATCGCTTCATGCGTCGGGCGTGCGCCACTTGCGGGCGAGGATCAGCGGCACGGCGAAGACGTCGAACAAGCCGGCGGCCAGAAAGGCATAAGCCGCCAGGTCGGGAATGCCGATCACGCCTTTCAGCCCAAGAAGGCCGACCACCACCATCGCCACGCCGGCGAGGCGGGTGAGGCTGATCACCAACCAGCGGGTGCGGGCGTCATCTTCATTCGTCGGTTCAACCATCGATCAGGTCCTCCAGCTCGGCAGCAGATTCGGCGACCGCTTCGGCGCCCGCTTCCAGCAATTCCTCGGGCGCGTGATAACCCCAGGCGACGCCGATCGCTCGGCAGCCGGCCGCGCGGGCCATGGCGATGTCGAACACGGTGTCACCGATCATTACCGTATCGGCGGGCTGAGTGCCGGCCTCGCGCATGGCGGCCAGCAGCATCGCCGGATCCGGTTTCGACGGATGGCGGTCGGCGGTCTGCAGGGTGACGAACAAGTCGAGGACGCCATGGTTGACCAGGCAACCGGTGAGCCCGCGATCCGACTTGCCCGTGGCAACACCGAGCCGCCACCCCTTGCCGTGCAGCGAGCGCAGCACTTCCCGGATACCGTCGTAGAGCGGCTCGGCGACCAACCCGTCGCTGCGGGCCTTGAAGAATGCGGCGCGATAGGCTTCGACCACGCGCGCGTGCGTCTCGGCCTCGTGCTCCGGAGCGAGATGTCGCACCGCGACAGGCAAGCTCAGGCCGACGATCCGGCGGATCGCCGCGTTGGCTGGGACGGCCAGGCCAGTGTCGGCGAAGGCCCTGGCCATCGCGGCGCAGACCGCCGCCTGGCCGTCGCTGATCGTTCCGTCGCAATCGAACACGGCTAGGCGGGTCGGCATGCCGCCCCCATGGCCCCGGCGCGCGTGCCTTGCAACCCGCCGACAACCCTTGGACAGCGCGCCCGGCCTCCCTATTATGGTTGGGTGCATCACACGGTGACTCGATGAGCCGCCCCCGCCGTTCGGTCGATTGGGGGTTTCCGCGCTGGCGCGGCTACGGCAGCTCGCGCGAGGCGGCGACCGTGCGCCTGTGCGATCGCCACGGTTGCGACGAGCCGGGCAACTGCCCCGCGCCTAAATCGCCGAACAGCCGGGAGCGGTGGTATTTCTGCCAGCCCCACGCCGCCGAGTACAACCGCCAGTGGGACTATTTCGAAGGCCTCGACAAGGAAGAGAAGGCCGCGCGCGAGAAGGCCGAGAACCAGAGCAGCTCGGGCTATGCCGAAGCTTCGCACTACGGCTGGGCGGGGAGCGGCGACGGCAGCCGCAGCGCAGACGAGATGCGCGCGCTCGAGCTGCTCGGGCTCGAGCCCGACGCAGATTTCGACGCCATCAAGAAGGCCTGGCGGGCCAAGGCCAAGGAAGTCCATCCCGACGTCAATCCGAACGACGAGCAGGCCGCCAAGCTGTTCCAGGCCTATAGCCTTGCCTTCGAGGTATTGCGTCACGCCGAGGAACGCCGCGAGTGGGGCGGCTAACACTGCAGAACCTGGTCAAGCAACGGAAGCTTTGCCTCGCGCCAGGTGTTATGAACCCTCCATCCTTTGAGAGGAGGGAAATATGATCGGCATAGATTTCCCGTTCGACAACGTGGTCGCGCTCACGCCCGAAGGCGCGCTGACCGAGGAAGACTTCGATCGCGTGGCTCAGGCGATCGATGGGCGGATCAACCACCACGACGTGATCCCCAACATCCTCGTCCACGTGCACGGCATCCCGCACTGGGCGAGTCTTTCGGCGATGAGCCGGCACTTTCATCTGGTGAAGGAGCACCAGCGGCTCGTGAAGAAAGTGGCGATGGTGGGCGACATCGGGCTGCTCGGCGTGCTGCCGCCGTTGCTCGATCATTTCGTCGGCGCCAAGGTGCGGCATTTCCCCGAGGAGAAGATCGCCGCCGCTCGCGAATGGGTGCGCGCCGAGGAAGACCACCCGGGACGGTTCGAGGAGATCGAGGGGCTGCCGAGCGACGTCGTCGCGCTCAAGGTCAGCGGCATCGTCACCTCGCAGGACTATCGCGACATGCTTGTCCCGCTGGTCCAGGCCAGGCTAAAAAAGCACGACAAGCTGAAGTTCCTCGTCATGATCGACGACGACTTCATCTCCTATTCGCCCGAGGCGACGTGGGACGATGCCCGCTTCGGCTTTAGCCATTGGGCCGACTTCGGGCGCATCGCCGTCGTCACCGATATCGGCTGGATCCGCACCGCCACGCGCCTGTTCGCGCCGCTGATGCCGGCCGAGTTGCACATCTTCGCGCGCGACGAACTGGAGGACGCAAAGAGCTGGATCAAGCGGTGAAGCGGCCGGCCCGTGCTGTCTGACCAATCCTGGACACGGTTAAGGGTTCTTTTACACCTGCCTGCCTAGATTGCCCCCCACATACGGGGGACTACCTA
>Ga0105246_10001207_pt1 | contig 15112 bp, 14 predicted proteins | sample KBSM64metaG_FD_99694 | JGI IMG/M metagenome (GOLD analysis project Ga0105246, IMG submission 99694) | Miscanthus rhizosphere microbial communities from Kellogg Biological Station, Michigan, USA - KBS M6-4 metaG | ecosystem: Host-associated > Plants > Roots > Rhizosphere > Soil | place...
CGAAAAGCGGGACGAACTTGTCGCCCGGCTCTACCCCGAAGGAATGCACGGCGCCGTCAAGGCGGGCATCGAAGAGAACCTGGGCTCCGCCGCCGAGGTCGGCACCGCAACGCTGGACGAACCGGAACACGGCCTCACCGAGGAAGTCCTGGCCAACACCGATGTGCTGACCTGGTGGGGCCACATGTCCCATGCCGACGTCGATGACGAGATCGTTGAGCGGGTCCACCGCCACGTCCTCTCCGGCATGGGCCTGATCGTGCTGCACTCCGGGCACTGGTCCAAGATCTTCACCAAGCTCATGGGCACCACGTGCACGCTGCGCTGGCGCTCCGAACAGGACCGCGAGCTCGTCTGGACGGTGGACCCGACACACCCGATCGCCAAGGGCGTCCCGCACCCCATCGTCATCCCCGAGCAGGAGATGTACGGCGAATTCTTCGACATCCCCACGCCCGAGGAACTCGTGTTCATCAGCTCGTTCAGCGGCGGCGAGGTCTTCCGCTCCGGCTGCACCTTCCGGCGCGGCCACGGCAAGATCTTCTTCTTCAGCCCCGGGGACCAGGACTACCCCGTGTACCACCACAAGGACATCCGCCGCGTCATCTCCAACGCCGTCGAATGGGCCGTCACCGACCGCCCGGAACGCGCCGTCCCCGAACTGCTGCGCTACGAGACCGACGATTTCTTCAACGGCAAGAGCTACCAGGGAGCCAACGCGTGAGCGCGCCGTTCGCCACCATTCCCGACGACGGCGCTCCCCTGCGGGTGATCGTGGTCGGCGCCGGCGGCATGGGCCGTGCCTGGCTGCGGACCGTGGAAGAGTCACCGCTGGTGGAACTGGCAGGAATCGTCGACCTTGACCTGGAGGCCGCACGGGCGGCCGCGGCCTGGCTCGGGCGTCCCGGGCTGCCGGTCGGTGCCGGCACGGCGGCGCTGGCGTCCGACGTCGGAGCACAGGCGGTCATCAACGTCACCGTCCCTGCCGCCCACCACCCCGTCACCACTGAGGCGCTGGCAGCCGGGCTGCCGGTCCTCGGCGAAAAGCCCGTTGCGTCCACCGTGGCGCAGGGGCTCTCGCTGGCCGCCGCCGCCGAATTCCACGGCCAGTTGTTCATGGTCAGCCAGTCCCGCCGCTATAACCGGCACCTCTTCACTGCCAAGCAGCTGGTGTCTTCGCTGGGTCGTGTTGGCATTCTGTCTGCGGAATTCTTCAAGGCCCCGCGCTTTGGCGGGTTCCGGGACGCCATGGACCACCCGCTGCTGCTGGACATGGCCATCCACCAGTTCGACATGGCCCGGTTCCTGCTGGATGCCGATCCCGTGTCCGTGTCCTGCGAGGAATACAACCCGTCCTGGAGTTGGTACCGAGGGGATGCGGGAGCCACCGCGGTCTTCGAAATGACCGGTGGCGAACGCTTCGTCTTCAACGGCAGTTGGTGCAGCCCCGGCCAGGAAACCTCGTGGAACGCGTCGTGGCGGATAAGCGGCGAGCATGGAACTGTCCTGTGGGACGGGGACGGCGAACCTGTCTGTTCGCTTGCTGTCGCCCCGGACGCGGAAGCAGATCCGGGCCAGGAGATCGCAGGTTCGCTCAGGGATTTCGTGGCTGCTGTCCGCACCGGAAGTACGCCCATGGGACAGGTGCACCGCAACATCATGAGCCTGGCCATGGTGGAGGCCGCGATCCGGAGCGCCGCCAGCGGCGCCCGCGTTTCGGTGGATGCACTGCTCGAAGACTCCTACCGGCAAGCGATCCTCGACGAACGCGGCCCGGCGGTGCTGGAGGTCCTGAAGTCCTGGATCTCAGTCCGGGCGGCCCTTACCGGGAACGGGGTCGCGCCATGACCCGGCGGCTGCGCGTGGGAATGGTCGGGTACTCCTTCATGGGGGCCGCCCATTCCCAGGCGTGGCGCACCGCGCCGCGGTTCTTCGACCTCCCGCTGGCCCCGGAATTGACCGCGCTGGCAGGCAGGGACGCGAGCCGGGCGCAGGACGCCGCCGGGAAACTCGGCTGGGGCTCGGTGGAAACCGATTGGCGGCGGCTGATTGAACGCGACGACATCGACCTGATCGATATCTGCTCCCCCGGAAACACCCACGCCGAGATCGCCATCGCCGCCCTGGAAGCCGGCAAGCATGTGTTGTGCGAGAAGCCGCTGGCCAACACGGTGGAGGAAGCGGAGAAGATGACGGCCGTTGCCGCCGAGGCAGCCGCACACGGGGTGTATTCGATGTGCGGGTTCACCTACCGGCGTACGCCCGCCCTGGCTTTGGCGAAGCGCATGGTGGAGGAAGGCCGGCTCGGAACCATCCGCCATGTCCGTGCCCAATACCTCCAGGACTGGCTGTCCGACGCCGACGCTCCCCTGACCTGGCGGCTCGACAAAGCCAAGTCCGGCTCAGGTTCGCTCGGCGATATCGGGGCCCACAGCATCGATGCCGCCCAATGGATCACAGGGGCAGGAATCACCGGCGTCTCGGCCCTGATGGAAACCTTCGTGAAGGAACGGCCGGTCGGCGGGGACTTTGTGGGCCTTGGCGGGCACGGTGGCATGGATGGTCCGCGCGGCCCGGTCACCGTGGATGACGCAGCGATCTTCACCGCCCGTTTCAACGGCAACGGGGACGGCGGCCCGATCGGGATCTTCGAGGCCACGCGGTTCGCCCTGGGACGCAAGAACGCCATGCGCCTGGAACTCAACGGGACGCTGGGTTCCCTGGCCTTCGACTTCGAAGACATGAACGTGCTGTCCTTCTACGATGCCGCCTCCGGGCCGGACGCGGGCTTCCGCCGGATCATCGTCACCGAGCCCTCTCACCCATACGTCGGAAACTGGTGGCCCACCGGGCACGGCCTGGGCTATGAGCACGGCTTCACCCACCAGGTGGTGGACCTCGTGGCTGCGATCGCGCACGGACAGCAGCCCGCGCCGTCGTTCTCTGACGCGCTGCAGGTGCAGAAGGTGCTGGCTGCGGTGGAGGCCAGCGCGGCCGCGGACAGCCGCTGGCAGAACGTGTGACCGCGCGCGGACGGGGCCGGGCCGCAGGAAAGCAAAGCTGCGGTTCAGCCCCGTTTCGCGAGCCTGAACTCGAGGTTGGTGCGCACGGCCGGCCATTCGTGTTCCAGGATCGAGAACACCACGGTATCCCGCAGCACCCCGTCCGCAGTGCGTGAGTGGTTCCGCAGCACGCCGTCCTGCTTGGCCCCGAGCCGGGCAATCGCTTCCCGCGACTGATGGTTCAGCCAGTGCGTACGGAATTCGACCGCCGGGCAGCCCAGGGTTTCGAATGCATGGCGCAGGAGCAGCAGCTTGGACTCGGCGTTGCTGCCGCTTCCCTGGGCAGAGGCTGCGTTCCAGGTGGAGCCGATTTCGAGGCGCGGGGTGGCGAGGTCGATGTTCATGTACGTGGTCATGCCGATCAGGCGGCCGCTGCCGTTGAGCCGGGTGGCGAAGGGCAGCATGGAGCCGCTCTCCTGCAGGGCCAGTCGGCGCTCGATCTCGGCGGCCATGCCGTCCGGTGTAGGCACCGAGGTGTACCAGAGCTTCCACAGTTCACCGTCCCCGGCGGCCTCCACCAGGCCGTCGTGGTGTTCGGGGCGCAGCGGCTCCAGGGTTACCAGCCGGCCGCTGAGGGTCACGGGCGCAATCGTCGTCACGGCTTCAGCCTAGCGTGGCGCGGAGCGGGGGCTCCGCGCGTACAGACGAGTACCGGCTACTCGTGACCGGCGGCCAGCGCGGGAGTAGGGTCGCAAACACAGCGCCCTTTTTGAGACGCCGCTCCGTCGAGACCAAGGGGAAATCCAATGAAACCGCACCATACCCGATCCCGCGCGTACACGTTGGCGGTATCCCTCACCGCCACGATCCTCGCATTCGGCCTGTCCGGCGCCCCCGCCCAGGCAGCGCCAGTAGACACCACGGCAAAGCAGGCAACGGTCTATGTGGGGCTGGGGGACTCCTACGCCGCGGGCACCGGCGGCGGGGCATCGGCTCCGCCGTGCTTCCAATCTGCCGCCGCCTACCCCACCCTCCTGGGCGGCACCAATCTGGGCTGCTTCGGAGCGACAACCACCGACGTCGCGGTCGTTGCCACGAACAACGCTGCCCTCCTGGGCAGCGCGTCTGACATCTCCCTCACCGTGGGCGGAAACGACGTCGGCACCGGGGCCGTGACCGCGGCCTGCGTGCCCGATCCGCTGGGCGCGGCATGTGCCGCCGCGGTGGAGAGCACACGGACCGCACTCACCCAGCTCCCCGCAAAGATTGCAGGACTGGTCGCGTACCTCCGGTCCCTGGCACCCACTGCCGACATTGCCGTCACGGGCTATCCGAGGCTCTTTACCGTCACCAGCACCATGCCGCCGCAGCAGCAGGCCCTCGCGGCCACGTTCAACTCCATGGCAGATGCGCTCAACGCGGCCATAGCCGCGGGCTCCCGTGCGGCAGGGGCACGCTTTGTGGACGTGACGCAACGTTTCCTCGACCACGGCATCGGTTCGGACAAGCCGTGGATCAACTTCGACGGCAACGTCCTGAACCCGGAGAACTTCCACCCGAACGCGGCGGGCTACAACAACGGCTACCGCACGGCCGTGAACGCCGCCCTCAAGAGGTAGCGACGCTCGGAGCACGGGTCCCGCGCGTCGGCCAGCCAGCCCGCGCGGGACTCATTCGCTCCAGTCGAAGAAGCCCTTGCCGCTCTTGCGCCCCAGTTCACCCCGGGCCACCTTGTCCCGGAGAATCCGGGGCGGAGCGAAACGCTCCCCCAACGTGGAGTGCAGGTATTCGGCAATCCCCAGGCGGACATCCAGGCCCACGATGTCGGTGGTCTTCAGCGGCCCGGTGGGGTGCTTGTAGCCCAGGACCATCGCGGCGTCGATGTCCTCGGCCGAAGCCACGCCTTCTTCCACCATCCGCATCGCCTCCAGGGCGATCGCGACGCCGAGCCGCGAGGAGGCGAAGCCGGGTGCGTCATTGACCACGACGGCGGTCTTGCCCAGCGCCTCCACCCAGCCTTTCGCCGCGGCAGCGAGTTCCGGCGAGGTCTGCTTCGCCAGGACCACTTCGATCAGGGTGGACGCCGGCACCGGGTTGAAGAAGTGCAGGCCCAGGAAGTTGGCCGGACGGTGCAGTTCCGAGGCCAGGGCGGAAACGGACAGGGAGGAGGTGTTCGAGGCCAGGAAGGCATCCGCGGAGAGGTGCGCTTCCACTGCCTTGAGGGCGGCCACCTTGAGCTCGTAGTCCTCCGGCACGGCCTCCACCACCAGTCCGCAGTGGATGAACGATTCATAGTCCGTCGACGTGCTGAAGCGGGCCAGCGCTTCCTCCGGGCTTTCCCCGAGGGTGCCGCGCGCGGCGGACTTGGCAACGGCGTCGGACACCCGGGCGTGCGCCCCGGCGGCGGCTTCGGCGTCGCGCTCCACCACAATCACAGTGGCGCCCTTGACGAGGAAGGCGTGCGCGATGCCCGCCCCCATCCGGCCGCCGCCAAGGACTCCTACAACGTGCGGAATAGCGGCAACGACGCTCATGTGGTGGTCCTATCCTGGGTTACGGGGGTGCTGTCAATATCCGCGCCGGGCGCGCCGTCCTGCGGGAGCTTGGCCGCCAGCCGTTCGGCCATCTTCTTGTCCAGGAAGTCCTGCATGCGGTCGAACTTGGCCCGTGACTCGAAGAGGATGCCCTGGGCGAGGGTGTCGATCACCGGATGCGCCCCCTCCGGGGCATGGAAGACGGACTTGGTGATCCGCACGGCCAGCGGGTCCTGGCGGGCGATGCGATCGGCGAGCTTGTGGGCGGCGTCCATCAGCACGGGTGCTTCGTAAATGCCGGTGATGAGGTTGATGCGCAGCGCCTCCTCGGCCCGCAGCACGGCCCCCGCCAGCAGGATCTCCTTGGCGAGGGGCTCCCCCACCAGTTCCTTGAGCCGCCAGGTGGCGCCTGCCGCGGCCATAATGCCGAGCCCGGTTTCCGGGTTGCCGATCCGCACGGCGGGCGTGCCGATCCGGAAATCGGCGGCGTAGGCGAGTTCGGCGCCGCCGCCCAGGCAGTAGCCGTCGATCGCGGCGATGACGGGCATGGGGAGCTGCGCGATGCGGGCGAAGATCGTGGAGTTGATGCCGCGCAGGGCGTCATCACGACGGCGGTCCCTCAACTGGCCGATGTCCGCGCCTGAAGCGAAAACGCCTTCGCTGCCCGCAATGATCAGGATCTTCGGCTCCCGTTCGAGGTAGTCGCAGACCTTGTGGAGCTCGTCGACCATCTGCTGGTCGATGGCGTTGCGCACCTCCGGCCGGTTGAGCAGGACGGTCAGCCGGTCTTCCTGCTCCTCAATCAGCAAGGTGCCGAATCCTTCCGGATCCAGTGCCTTTGTACCGCGCTGTGCCTTTGAACCGCCCTGTGCCTTTGAACCGCCCAGTGCCTTCGAAGAATCCAGTGCCATTACACGCCTTCCAGGAGAAGTGCCGAGCCTTGCCCGACGCCGATGCACATCGTCGCGAGGCCGATCCTACGGCTTGCCCCGGACAATTCGCGTTCCATCCTGCCCAGCAGCGTGATTGCGATCCGGGAGCCGCTGGAACCGAGGGGGTGCCCCAGGGCAATGGCGCCGCCGTCGTTGTTCACGGTTCCGGCGTCCAGCCCAAGGCGCCGCATGCTCGCGAGGGACTGGGTGGCGAAGGCCTCGTTCAGTTCCACGGCTCCGAGGTCGGCGACGCCGAGGCCGCTGCGGTCCAGGATCTTCCGCGTGGCGGGCACCGGGCCGATGCCCATGATCTCCGGCTCGCAGCCGGCAGCTCCGCCGTCGATGATCCGGGCACGCGGGGTGAGCCCGTACCTCCGGATGGCCGCCTCGGAGGCGACGATGATCGCGGAGGCGCCGTCGTTGAGGCTCGAGGAGTTGCCCGCGGTGACGATGGAGCCGCCGGGAACAACGGGCCGCAGCCCCGCCAGCACTTCCATGGTGGTTCCCTCACGGGGGCCTTCATCGGTGTCGACGACGGTCTCGCCCTTCCGGGTCTTCACCGTCACCGGGACGATTTCCTCCTTGAAGCGGCCGGCGGCGATCGCGGCGAGGGCGCGTTCGTGGGAAGCGACAGCGAAGGCGTCCGCGTCCTCGCGGGAGATGCCATCCACCCGGCCGACTTCCTCGGCGGTTTCGGGCATCGAGTAGGTCATCTTCCCGTCCCGGGAGAGCTCGCCTTTGGTGAAGCGGGGGTTGGCGAAGCGCCAGCCGATCGAGGTGTCGAAGATCTGCCCGGGCTTGGCGAAGGCGGTGGCCGGCTTTTCCTGGACCCAGGGGGCACGGCTCATGGATTCGACGCCGCCTGCCACCACGATATCGGCGGCGCCTGCCTTGATCATCTGGCTGGCCATGATGATGGCGCTCATGCCGGATGCACACAGGCGGTTGACGGTGATGCCGGGGATGTGGAGGGGCAGGCCTGCCAGGAGGGTCGCCATACGGGCAACGTTGCGGTTCTCCTCGCCGGCTCCGTTGGCGTTGCCGAGGATCACCTCGTCGATCGAATCAGGGTCGACGCCGGCCCGCGCCACGGCCTCGCCCACCACCAGTCCCGCAAGGTCGTCGGGACGGACTGCGGAAAGCGAGCCGCCATAGCGGCCAACGGGCGTACGGACGCCGCCAACAAGAAAAGCCTCGACCATGAGCACATCCTTCACGGAGCAGGGCCGGCGAATAATTTACCGACCGTTCGTTCTATAAAGATTACACTGTGCCCGTCCGGGGTCAACAGGAGGCGGTCAACCGGAAGACGAAGTCACCGGCCGTCACAACACCCGGATGCCCAGGTGCCCGGCAAGAAGGGGCGCCAGCAGGCCGAGCTGGTAGTCATCGATCACGACGCCGGAAAGGCCGCCCAGCCCGTTGACTGTCCGGAATTCGCTTCCGCGCAGGTCCATGTCCTTGAGCTTGGCGCCCGTGACGTCGAGCGTGCCGATGGTGCAGTCCTTGAACGCCACGCGGTTCGCCGTGCAGGAGCCCAGGTCCAGTTCGTTGATGATGCAGCCACTCACCTGGACGTCCTGGAGCTTGGAACCGCGCAGGTTCAGGAAGTCCAGCTTGCCGCCGTCGATCCGCACGGACTGCCAGCTGCCCTCGTACAGTTCCGCGGAGCCCCAGCGCGGGTTGCTGATTTCGACGTCGCGCCAGGAACTGCGCGCGGCGGTCAGCACCGGCGCGTACGGCTCCGAGAGGATGCAGTCCCGGAAGCTTGCACCGCGCAGTCCGGCCTCGTTGAAGGAGACGCCGGTGAACTCGCACTCGAGGAAATCCGCGCCGTCAAGCTCCTGACCGTCGGCGCGCACCTGGCTGAACCGGAGGCCGTCGTACCTTTCACCGCGGCGGAAGTCCGGAGCGTCGTCGTCGCGCAGTTCTTCCAAGTGCACCGGCGAAATCCTGGGGGCAGCAACTTTCGCAGCCGCCATCAGAGGGATTCCGCCTTTGCGGCGATCTCCGCGAGATCCTTGCCGAGGGCCTTTCGGGTCATACTCATCCCGATTTTCCCGAACAATGCCATGGTGATCCTGCTCAGGAGCGTGGGCTTGATGACCTCTGCACCGAAGGTCAACGTGAGGTCCGTGCCGCCGTCGCGCCCTGCCAAGGTGAAACGGGTGGTGTAATCCGCGCCGCCCTGCAGGGCTTTGACCGTGGTGCTGCGGGGCGGGTCGGCCTGAGAGACCCACATTTCGACCGTTTCCTGCCGGCCCATCATGGTGCGTGTTTCTTTCCAGCGCGTGCCTTCGCCGTAGGTGCCTTCGCTGAGCATCTGGATGGCATCGACGCCGGAAAGCGTTGCGGCTGAGCCGGGAATGTCGGAGATGACAGCCCAGACTTTCTCCGGGGCGGCGTTGATGTGCTGCGTCAGGCTGGTGGCGTGCTCCATGCGTCGAGCCTAGCCCCGGGCACTGACACTCCCAACAGGCCGGGGACGCGAACGGCGGGCGCCTCCCCAAGGATGCACCCGCCGTCGAACGTCCTGGAACCCTAGGCGAACAGCTCGCTCTTGGGCTCGTTGTTCTTGACCTTCTGCCAGCCGAGCCAGAGCACGACGGCGAAGAACGGGACGGTGGCCAGGGTCCAGGCGCCGAGGTAGAAGACCTCGCCGCTCTTGCTGGTCATGGTGTCGAAGCCGATCAACACGGTGATGGCTAGGAGGGCCACCAGGCCGGCCCAGCTGGTCCACGGCGAACCGGGCATGGGGAGGCTGGAGACCATGCCCTTCTTCTTCCGCAGCATGATCTGGCTGGCGAAGATGGAGCCCCAGGTGAAGATGACGCCGATCGAGGCGGTGTTCAACGCGAGGTCGAAGGCGTGCGAGCCGCCCAGCCAGATGTTCAACAGGATGCCCACGAGGTACACGGCGCCGATGGCCAGGATCGCGGCATAGGGGACGTGGCGGGTGGACATGCGGGTGAGCCACTGCGGGGCGTGGCCGTTGTTGGCCATGGTGCGGAAGATACGGCCGATCGAGTACAGGCCGGAGTTGCAGGAGGACAGGGCGGCGGTGATGACGATCATGTTCATGACGTCGCCCATCCAGCCCAGGCCCATCTGGCCGAAGACCGTGACGAACGGTGAGGTGCCGGCCTTGTACTGGTCCGAGGGGAGCAGCATGGCGAGCAGGGTCACCGAGCCGACGTAGAAGACAACAATGCGGAGTACGACGGCGCGGATCGCCTTGGGCACTTCGCGTTCCGGGTTCTTCATCTCACCGGCGGTGATGCCCACCAGTTCGATCGCGTTGTAGGCGAAGATCACGGCGTTGAGGACCAGGATCATCACCAGGCCGCCCTTGGGGAACATTCCGCCGTCGGCATGGAAGAGGTTGCCCACGGAGGCGTGGCCGCCACCCACCTGGGCGTTGGTGACCACCATGAAGGTGCCCACTGCCAGGAAGATCACAATCGCCGCGACCTTGAGGCAGGAGGCCCAGAACTCGAACTCGCCGAAGGCCTTCACGCTGAACAGGTTCACGGCCACCAGCAGCACCAGCGCGGCGATGGCGGACAGTTCCACGGGGACGTTCGGGAAGAAGAACTGGAAGTACAGTCCGATCGCGATCAGCTCGGCGATGCCCGTCATGGCCCAGTTGATGAAATACATCCAGCCGGACAGGTAGGCGCCCTTCTTGCCGAAGAGTTCGCCGGCATAGCTGACGAAGGAACCGGAGGTCTGGCGGTACATGATGAGCTCGCCGAGTGCCCGCATGAGCAGGTAGGCAATGACGCCAGCGATCGCGTAGGAGAAGATCAGGGCCGGGCCCGTGGAGGCCAGGCGCCCGCCGGCGCCCATGAACAGGCCGACGCCGATGGCGCCGCCCATCGCAATCATGGTGACGTGGCGGCGGCTCAGGGTCTTGCTGTAGCCCTCGGCGCTGAGGGACGGGTCGACGGCAGATGCCGGGCCGGCGGGGTTCTTAAGGTCTGTGGGGGTACTTTGCGACACAGTTGTTCCTTGTGGGTTGGGGAGGTACCAGCGCCCTTTGCTGCACGTGATTCGGCTCACTGGCCGGAATCCTATTCACTTCTGCGGGTTGCAGGGCAAATCATCGAAGGGCGAATCCAGCAAGCCCATCTTACAGTGTGAAACGCACCACGCGTGACCCGGGCTACAGCCGGCCTTTCCGGCTGCCGGGAAACTGCTTCCTGCCTGCCTTCTTTGCCGCTAGCCTGTGTGTAGCATCGACAGACACACCTGGCAGGTGGACGGTTTTCGTCGCACCTGGCCTTCGCACTGGACCTGGGGGGAACATGCGAAACAGAAGGCTGCTGCCCGCCGCGTTGCTGCTTGCCCTTGCCGGGTGCTCCGGCGGGGGCGCAGGACCGGCCAGTCAAAGCGCAAGCCCCGCTCCGTCGTCGACCGAATCCGGCAGTCCCGGAACATCCACCGGTCCAAGCGCGGCTGCGTCAACGGACAAGGCCCCCGCACCGCCGCCGTCATCAGAGCCCGGTGACGTCTCCACCTCCTTCAACGCGATCGACGCACTGCGGAACCAGAGCTGCACGGCGGGAGCCGACGGGTCCTGGACCTTCATGGGAACCCTCGTCAACTCCACGAAATCGGCCAAGACGTACACGGTGGCAGTCGCCGTGACCATCGGCGCAGCGGTCCAGGGCCACGCCCTGATTACGGAAACCGTCCAGGCCGGAAAATCGGCCGACGTCCTGGCCAGGGATTTCGCAAGAACCACGGGCCGGGCCGGCACGTGCGAACCGGTTGTCTCGGCTGAGGATGCGCAGTGAAACGGGGGAACACGGTGAAACGGGGGATCACAGTGAAGACCGGATTCCAGGCAAAAATATCGCTCGTGGCCGCCGCCCTCTTGCTGGGACTTGCGGCGGTCCCCCTGGCGGCAGCTCCGGCCAGCGCGGAGGAGACCCCAGGTCCGGGCGCGGGCCCGTCGCCGAGCAGCGAGGTGACCCCGGCGGACGAGCCCAGCCCGAGCGATGAAGCCAGCCCGACCGCCCCGGGTTCCGGTTCCGAGTCACCGGAGCCCGATCCTTCCCCGACCGTGGATCCTCCCGCGTCCCTTGAGGACCTACCGCCGTCGGAGCCGTCGGAGCCGTCCGAGCCTTCCGCGCCGTCGGAGCCGCCGGCACCGGCTTTCACCACGGAGGGTGCGATCGGAGCGAAATGGCTCGACCTTGGCGGAGCCGGCGGCGTACTCGGCGAGCCGATCTCCACGCAGTACTGCGCCGAGAGTGGCCTCTGCCAGCAAAAGTTCGCGGGCGGCTTGATCTATTGGACCAGCGCGGACGGCGCCCACGCGGTCTTCTCGGCAACTGGGCACACCGGACCAGGGTTTTTCTCGGGCGGCGGCCTGGCAGCTTTCGGCTATCCACTGGGCGATGAAACCGCCGCGCCCGGGGGCACCGTCCAGAAGTTCTCGGGCGGAAAGATCCTCGCGTGGAATGGGACCGCAGTCTTCCGTATCTGGTCCCGCGGGGCGATCGGCGGGTTCTGGACCGCCCTGGGATCATCCGCGGGCCTTGGCATGCCGCTATCAAACGAGAGCTGCGGGCTCCGGAACGGCGGCTGCTTCCAGGCGTTCTCGAGGGGAACCATCTACTGGTCCCCCGCCACCGGACCCCGCTTTGTCCGCGGTGCCATCCAGACCCGCTGGAAGTCGGTCGGCGCACAGGACAGCGTCATGGGCTACCCGGTCACCAGCGAAATCTGCGGCCAGCCTGCCAGCGGCTGTGTCCAGCGCTTCCAGGGCGGGAACATCTACTGGTCACCGGGCAGCGGGGTCTGGGTGGTCCGGGGTGCCATCGGAGGCCAGTACGCTGCTGCCGGCGCCACGCGAGGGCTGCTCGCTTACCCGCTCTCGAACGAGAAATGCGCCAGCGGCAAGTGCATCCAGAACTTTCAGGGCGGCTTCATCGGCTGGGAAGGCCATGCAGGAACCCGGATCTATTCCAAGGGCACCGAATGCCAGGCCCTGAACAACGGGAAATCCAAGTATTCCAGCTACGGCGCCAACCGGGTGCTTTTGACCGTCGCCCGGGACTACAAGGTGTCCAGGTCAACGAGTATCTACTGCAAGAGGCTCGCCGGAACCTATGTCCCTGACTGGAAAACGGACAGCTATGTGGGCGCTTCGGGATTCAAGCCTCCGGGAGTGCCGTCCGGCCCCACCCGCTACCTCTTTTCGCCGACGGGATCCTTCAGCGTGACCGAGGCGTTCGGCCTGGGCAACCCCGGAACCAAGCTCGCCTACCGGACGCTGAACCCGCGGTCCCGCTGGGGCGGCAACCCCTGGACCGCCACCTACAACAAGTACTTCGAGTCCTCGTCCTGGGTGGGCTGGGACGAGAACATGTGGTACTACGCAACGCGCGCCAGCCACGACTACCGCCAAGGCGTGGTCATCAACTACAACCGGCCGAACATCGTCCAAAACGCAGGCTTTGCGATCTTCCTGCACATGAACAAGGTACCCACCGCCGGCTGCATCTCGCTTGATGACTGGGCCGTGCTGGACTACCTGAAGAAATCCACCCCCGGGGACCGCATCATCATGGGTACCTACCGGGACCTGTTCCGCTGACAGGATGGCAGCGGAACGGCTCCTGCGGCTTCAGCGCACCAGCGCCGCGGCCCGCTTCCGGCGTGCTTTCGCCAGCCGCGTGCCGATCAGTCCCTGCCGTGGGCTGAAGAGGTAGACGACGGCGAACACCACGCCCTGCGCGAGCACCACCATCGCACCCGAGGCGGTATCCAAGTAGTAACTGATGTAGATCCCGGTCACCGAGCAGGCGGCGGAAATGACGGGGGCGATCACGAGCATCCGGGAGAAGCGGTCGGTCAGCAGGTACGCCGTGGCGCCCGGAATGATGAGCATGGCCACCACCAGCACGACGCCTACGGTCTGCAGCGCCACCACCGAGGTCAGCGCGAGCAGGCCCAGAAGGAGGGCGCCCAGGCGCCGCGGCGAGAGGCCGATCGCGTGGGCGTGGGTGGGGTCGAAGGCGTACAAGGTCAGGTCACGGCGCTTGAGCACCAGGATGGCGAAGGCCACCACCCCGAGAACCACCACCTGCACCAGGTCCGCTGTGCTCACGCCCAGCAGGTTCCCGAAGATGATGTGGTTCAGGTCCGTCTGGCTGGGGGTCACGGAAATCAGCACGAGGCCCAGCGCGAACAGCGAGGTGAAGACGATCCCGATGGCGGCGTCCTCCTTGACCCGGCTGGTGTTGCGCACGACGCCGATCAAAGTCACCGCCAGCAGCGCGAACACCAGGGCGCCAAGCGCGAATGGCGCCCCCACGATGTACGCGAGCACGACGCCGGGCAGCACCGCGTGCGAAACGGCGTCACCCATGAGCGACCAGCCGATCAGCACCAGCCAGCAGCTCAGGACGGCACAGACGACGGCGGCGATCGCCGTCGTGAGCAGCGCGCGGGCCATGAAGTCATAGCCGAGCGGTTCCAAGAGGATGTCAAGCAGGTCCATCGGGCTAGCCCCTGTTCATGACGTCGAGGCCGAAGGCCATGGCGAGGTTTTCCGGCTGCAGCACCACGTCCGGGTTGCCGTGCATGAGCACCTTCCGCATGAGCAGCACGGCTTCGTCGCAGAGCTGCGGGAGCGCGTGGAGGTCGTGGGTGGAAACCAGGATAGTGGCGCCGTCGGCGGCGAGTTCCCGCAGCAAGCGGGTGATGGTCGCTTCGGAGCGTTTGTCCACGCCGGCGAACGGCTCGTCGAGCAGCATCATGGTGGCGCCCTGCGCAATGCCGCGGGCCACGAACGCGCGCTTCTTCTGGCCGCCGGACAGCTGGCCGATCTGCCGGTCGGCGTAGTCGCCCAGTTCCACCCGCTCCAGGGCGTGTGCGACGGCCTCGCGGTCCGCCTTTCGCGGCCGGCGGGTGAAGCCGAGGTGCCCGTACCGGCCCATCATCACCACGTCGCGCACGGACAGCGGGAACGCCCAGTCCACGTCCTCGCTTTGCGGGACGTAGCCGATCCCGGCCTCCTTGCGGATTTTCATCGGGGGCTGCCCGTTGATGAGGACCTGCCCGGAATCGGGCTTCACCATGCCCATGATGGCCTTGAAAAGGGTGGATTTTCCGGAGCCGTTCATGCCCACGAGCCCGCAGATACGGGCCGGCTCCAGGCTCAGCGAGGCGCCGTCGAGGGCGAGGACCTCTCCGTAATGCACCGTGACTTTATCTACGAGGATTGCCGGGGTGCTCATGACGTCTTTCCCGTCAGTGCGTTGGCGATGGTCCGGGCGTCGTGCCGGATCAGGTCCAGGTACGTCGGCACGGGGCCGTCCGCCTCGGAAAGCGAATCGACGTAGAGAACACCGCCGAACTTCGCACCGCTGGCCTCGACCACCTGCATCATGGGGGCATTGGACACCGTGGACTCGCAGAAGACGGCCGGGACCTTGTGCTCCTTGACGAATTCGATGGCCCGGGCGATCTGCTGCGGGGTGGCCTGCTGTTCGGCGTTGACGGCCCAGATGTAGACCTCTTTGAGTCCGACGTCGCGGGCCAGGTAGGAGAAGGCCCCTGCGCAGCTGACAAGTGCCCGCTGCTGGACGGGCAGCGCCTTCAGCTCTGTGGCCAGGTAGTCCTTGACCTC
>Ga0105246_10001212_pt1 | contig 15102 bp, 12 predicted proteins | sample KBSM64metaG_FD_99694 | JGI IMG/M metagenome (GOLD analysis project Ga0105246, IMG submission 99694) | Miscanthus rhizosphere microbial communities from Kellogg Biological Station, Michigan, USA - KBS M6-4 metaG | ecosystem: Host-associated > Plants > Roots > Rhizosphere > Soil | place...
GTCCGCGGACTGCCCGCCTGCCACCCGCTCGTCCGCGGACTGCCCGCCTGCCAGCCGCCGGATCAGCTCCGCCTGCGCGGGAAACGCACCCACGAGCTCTCCGATCTGCTCCTCCGTGGGTTTCGCCGAATCGCTTGCTTCGTAGCCTGGCGACAGGCTGCAGCTGACCAGCGCGAACCCGGGTCCCGCCAGTTCCGCGCCGAACCAGGTGGAATGCGGCGCGGCTCCGTGCAGGATCTGGCCTGCATCCGGATCCGGGCCGAACTCCGTCTCTGAGTACCCGTCTTCCCAGGAGAAGACGTGCAGCCTGACGGGCGCACCCAAGTGGAAGAACCACAGCTCGTCCTGTTTGAGTGTGTGCAGCTGCAGGACCTCGCCGGCTTCCAGCAGATACCAATTGGAGCTGTAGAGCGGATGGTCGGCGCCGCCGAAACGCGGCGGCAGGGCCGGGCCGGGAATGGCCTCATTGCTCACCATGGCCGACGCGAACCACCCGCCAACCCCCGACGGCGTCATCCCCAGCCGCTTGATCCACCCCTTTGCGCCGGGCCCACCGGCGCCGATGTCACTCATTGGGCGGATCCGCCAGGGAAAAGCACACCGTGATCCCGATGATCGCGCCGGTGTCCAGCGAGCGGAGGAGGCCCTTCTGCGTCACGATGTCCACGTTCACCATGCCGCCGTCCTTGATGGGCACTTCGATGGTTTCGTGGAAGTTCAGCAGGGGATTTCCGCTTGCCATGACCTCCTTGTCGTGCGCCACGTGTTCAGCACGCGAGTCCTGGTGTCCGATCAGCTCGTCTTTGTTCATGCCCACCAGATCGGCGAAGTTCTGGTTGACCCACAGGAACACCGAATTCGCGTCCTTCACCACCCAATAGACGCCGTCCTGCTTGTCCAGCACATCGGCCACGGTCATGGGCGGCACCGTCGGCAGGGCGGACGGCTCCACCGCCTGGGCGGCGGTCACCGCGCAACTCCCTTGCCGCCGTCGGCCTCCAGCCTTTCGGCAAGATCCTGGGCCAGGGCCACCATGGTCATGGTCGGGTTCCAGGAACCGCCGGTGGGCCACAGCGAGCCGCCGGAGACGAAGACGTTCTCGACGCCGTTGAGGCGGTAGTCGACCCCGACGACGGCGTCCTCTTCTTCGCCGATCGGAAGGCTCGAGCTTTCATGCACCAGGCCCGGGACGCGGCGGTCGGGGATGCCCGGGCGGTCGGCGGCCCAGCTTCCCGTGGTCGGGTCGCCGTGCCAGTACTCCACGCGGCCGGCCCCGCCCGGGGAAAGCACGCGCTCCAGCATTTGGAAGGTACCTTCGTCCATGGTGTCCCAGGTGTCGTCGTCAGTGGCATTGGCCAGCACCTGCAGGGTCACGTTGGCGGTGGTGTCCATCCCGCCGGAAAGGCGCAGGTGGTTCTCCGGATTGGATTCGTCCAGCTCGCCGAGCACTGCGCAGACGAACACCAGGTAATCCTCCGAGGACAGCAGCTGTGCCATGGACGCCGTGGCCACGACATCCGGGGCATAGCGTTCGGATTTCTGGGCGTTTTCGGCCGGTTTCCGGTCCGAGAGGACGGAGAGCTGCACGTGGTACTGCATGCCTGCCGCGCTCTTGCCTGCCATGTAGATGGCCGCCAGTTCCAGTTCGCCGAGGGCCTCGCTGAACTCGTAGTCCTGGCGCGGAATCCTGGCCACCACCGAGGTGATGAAGTGCGCGCTGAAGCTTTCGCCGGCCCGCGGGACCTGGGGGAAGGAATTGAGCACCAGGGTGGCCGGGGGAAGCGTGCCCATGGCCAGGACCAGGTTGGCGTCGCCGACGTTCACCACGCCGCGGCTCGTGTCCAGGGCCGTGGCCCGGCCGTCCTGCTGGATCACGGATTTCACGGTGCAGTCGGTGACAACGCGCAGCGGCGAACCCTTGCCCTCCGAGGCAAGGAGCTGCTGCCTGTCTGAAAGCTCAAGCAGGACGGCCGGCGTCGAGAACTTCGCGAAATCGATGCCCGAGGTAGCGCCGGAGGCCGCGGCCAGCGGAGCCGGCATGGAGCGCGTGGCGGAATCGATCCCGTGCAGGCCCGCGGCAAGCCGCTCCTGGAGGGCCTTCTGCATGATCCCGTACACCGGGCGGGTGTTGTTGATGAGATCAACGACGTCGGCCGAGGCCCCGGCGTCGATCTGGTCGGCCGGAACGACGTTGAGCAGGTCCTCTGCCGTGCTGAAATGGGCCTTGGCGGCGTCCATGACGGCGCGCGGCCAGCCCCGCATTTCGTCTTCCTCCGGGCGGGGACACCAGGCGCTCCACATGATGGAGCGGCCGCCGTAGAAGGGGACCATGCCGTGCTGCCAGGAAATCTTGCCTGCCGGTTGGCCTGCCGTGGCAGCGGCGAGGGTCCACGGGAAGGTCTCGGAGAGCCCGCCGAGAGTCTCACGGTACGGCAGGGGCAGGTTCTGGAAATGTTGTGGCAGGAAGAACGGACCGCGCTCGATAATGAGGATCCGCGCATGCGGATTGACGGTCAATGTCCGCTCGGCAAAGGCGTAGCCGCAGAATCCGCTGCCGATCACGATATGGTCGAATTGTTCTTCTTCGCGGACCGTTTTCCATTCTCCTTCGCTCAGGAAAAATACGTGGTCCATCACCTTCTGCGGTGAAGGATCCTGCGGTCCGGGCGTGGGAAATCCGTGCTTGAAATTCTGGGACGAAGAAACTGCACTCACAATGAAGCCCCCATCAGTCTCGCTGTTTTCACGACGCCGTGAAAACAGGTGCCCGGCCGGACGGAATGGGAATTCACCCGCCCCAGCAGGGATCACAGGCATTAGTGAACCACCGATGGAATACGTTCACAATAGAATTCAGCCTGATGAAATTCGGCAGTCAGCATCGCGGCCGTAATTGCAAGTCGGGTATCGCTTGATATCCGGCAATTGAGTGTCAAACGAGGTCGAAAAGGCGTGACACGGCGGAAATATCCGGCAGCGCCAGCTGCCCATATGCCGACTACTCGATCCCGGCGAACAGCTCGTTCAGTTCGGCTGTCAGCTGCTTGCGCAGGGCCGGGGTGCCGATCTCGCGGCCGTCCACATGGTTGACCGGCGCGATCAGCCGGATGCTGGAAATCAGCCAGACGGCGTCGGCGTCGTACAGGTCCTGGGTGACCAGCGGGCCGTAGCCGAGCTCCCAGCCAGCGGCCTTGGCCTTGGCGAACAGGGCGCCCTGGGAGGTGCCGGGCAGGATGCCGCTGTCCAGCTGCGGTGTGATGAGCCGCTTGACGGTGCGCTGGGAGCCGCTGCCGGCGTCGACCGTTTCCACGTGCGCCAGCAGCACGGTCGACGTCGGACCCTCCAGGACGCGGCCGTCGGTGGAGATGAAGATTGCGTCATCGGCGCCCTGCTTGTGCGCGTAGCGCAGCGCCGCCATGTTCACCGCGTAGGACAGCGTCTTGGCGCCGAGCAGCAACCAGGGGGCGCGCTCGCCCGCCTCGGCGTCGAAACCGCGGTCCAGCAGGACGACGTCGATCCCCGTCTCCCGCTGCCGGCGGCTGCCCGCTGGGGACGGCGAAGCCTGGATCCAGCAGGTGGGGGCGGAGGCGCCCTCCACGCCGCGGGTCACCAGGAGCTTGACCACTACTTCGTCCGATTCCGGTTCCGGGGCGGGGAACGTGCCGCGGTATTCGGTGATCGCCGTTTCGATGGCGCGGCGCCAGGTCTCCTGCTCCGGGATCACCAGGTCGAGCGCACGGGCCGATGCCTGCAGCCGGTTCAGGTGTGCGTGCACCTTCCGTGCATGGCCGCCGACGGCGAGCAGGGACTCGAAGACTCCGTCGCCGCGTGTGGCACCCAGGTCCGTTGCCATCAGCTGGGGCTGGGTGGCGTCGACGATGCGGCCGTTCTCGAACGCAGGATCAAGGAACACGAGAACCGTGGGAGCGGGGAGAGTCATGGTTCCAGCTTAGTGCGGGAGCGCGCGGCTACGCTGGTCCTCTAACAGCTATGGGAACTGTGGGGGTTTGAGTGCTTTTTCCTTTCGAAGTGGGGACCGATTGGACCTGGCCCTTGGCCGTGTGGGCGCTCGCGGAAATCGTCCTGCGCATCGTGCTTCTGGGCATCATTCCGGGCAACCGCCGCCCCACCACGGCCATGGCTTGGCTGTTGGTTGTTTTCCTCGTGCCGTCGGTGGGCTTCGTGCTGTTCCTGCTTTTCGGAAATTTCCGGCTGTCCCGGCGCCGCCGCGAACAGCAGGCGGAGGTCAACGAGCGGGTGCGGGCGGGCGCCTCGGCGATGGCCGACGTCGTGAGCAGATACTCCGGACCGGAATGGGTGAGCTCGGCCGCGGAACTGAACCGCCGGCTCGGCTCGCTGCCCATGGTGGACGGGAACTCGGTGCAGCTGATCCCGGGCTACCAGGAGTCGATCGAGGCCATGACCGATGCCATCCGCGGTGCCCGGAATTACGTCAACGCCGAGTTCTACATCATGAGCAGTGATGCCGTCACGGACGGGCTGCTCGGCGAACTTGAGAAGGCGGCGGAACGCGGCGTCCGCGTGCGGCTCCTGTTCGACCACATCGGAACCCTGCGGGTGCGTGGCTACCGCCGGCTGATCCGCCGACTCAAGGCCAGCCGGATCCAGTGGAAGCGGATGCTGCCCGTCCTGCCGATCCACGGCCAGTGGCGCCGCCCGGACCTGCGGAACCACCGCAAGATTCTGGTGATCGACGGCGAGACCGCCTTCACGGGATCGCAGAACCTGATCGAACCCTCCTACAACAATCCCCATCACCGCCGGGCCGGCCGGAAGTGGGTGGAGCTCATGGCACGCCTGGAGGGCCCGATCGTGGCGACCCTGAACGTCGTGTTCGCCACGGACTGGCTCAGCGAAACCGAGGAGTCCCTCGAATCCCAGCTGCAACTGCCGGACCACCCGCGCCGTGGCACGGTCACGGCCCAGGTGGTGCCCAGCGGCCCCGGGTTCGTCACCGAGAACAACCTGCGCCTGTTCAACACTCTGATCTATTCGGCCCAGCACCGAATTTCCATCTGCAGTCCGTACTTCGTGCCGGATGATTCCCTGCTTTACGCGATCACCACGGCGGCCCAGCGCGGGGTGGACGTGGAACTCTTCGTCTCGGAGAAGGGCGACCAGTTCCTGGTGCATCATGCGCAGCGTTCCTACTACAAGGCGCTGCTGGAGGCGGGCGTGCGTATCTACCTCTACCGGGCGCCCCTCGTGCTGCACGCAAAGCACTTCACGATCGACGACGAAGTGTCGGTCCTGGGATCGAGCAACATGGACATGCGCTCCTTCTCGCTCAACATGGAGGTTTCGGTGATGCTGTTGGGCGCGGAAACCGTGGACCTGATGCGCTCGGTGGAACAGAGCTACCGGGAGGAAAGCTTCGAGCTGACCCTCGGGGACTGGCTGCACCGGCCGATGCTGGCGAAGTACGTGGACAACGTGGCGAGGCTGACCGCAACACTGCAGTAGCCTGGCCCTTGTGCGGCCATGGGCAGTGTTGCCCATGGCAGCGCCCCGGGCTCCGTGGAAGGATTTGGGCGAAGCCTTACTACCAACCGCACTCTTACCCGGGGGAAAAATGACATTCTACGGCGCTGATGTAGAGCAACTCCGGGCCCTGGCCAAGGCTGCCGACAAGGCGGCCACTTTGCTGAGCACCAAGGCGGCAACCCTGCAGGGCCAGATCATGGCCGCCCCCTGGAAGGGCAACGACGCCGAAGGCTTCAAGCATGACTGGACCGGCCGCCACCGCCCCAGCCTGGACAAAGTCGTGGAAAGCCTGCGGCAGAATTCCAGGATCCTGCTCCAACACGCCGACGAGCAGGAAAAGGCCTCAGACCGCGGCACTGGCGGCACCAGCATGAGCTTCTCGGAGAAGACCCAGGAAAAGGCCGACGCCGCCCGGAAGTGGCTGGAGGACCGCGCCAAGGAAGCGGCCGAGCGGGAGGAGCACCGCAAGGAGCTCGCCGAGGGTGCGGACGCGATGGCCAAGGCCAGCCCGGAGGAACAGGCCAAGTGGTGGAACAGCCTCTCCGATGAGGACAAGAAGTACCTGCTCAGCAACGAAGAAACCGCCAAGCAGATCATGAGGATGGACGGCGGCGTCCCGGACTCCGCACAGACGGAGGCCCGCAAGTACCTCCAGGACCAGGACAAGGGCGACATCCCGGTCTACAAGGAAGCAAGCAAGGCCGCAATCGAGACCCGGGTCGCCTGGGTGCACGGCGGTGCCGAGGTGGGTACCGAAGTCGTGGAGAACGCCGACGGCTCCGCCACCATGAAGGTCCACGGCAACCTGGGCCTGGGCGTGAACGATCCGTCCGGAACTGCCGGGGCAACGCTCAGCGGCGAGGTTTCCCGGGAGTACAAGTTCGACAGCGTCGAAGAGGCCATGGCGGCCCGTGTGCAGATGCTCAGGGAGCTCCCGCCGGACAGCATCGGCGACGTCAAGGATGTGGCCTCGAACCCGCCAGGCTATCTTCTCGACCGGATCAATGACGCAGCCGAGGACAACGGGACCGACGGCCATGTGGACAAGGCCAAGGGCACCCTGTCCTTTGAAGCGACCGGCAAGACCGGCACCGGGGCCGAAGGCGGCGTGAAGCTGGACTTTTCCTATGAGAAGAACCTGAGCGACGGAACGTCCAAAGCCAGCGGCGAGGTCTCCGCCTCCGGCCATCTGGACCTTGACGGCCGGCGTTTCGAGGCCGCCGGCAAGGGCGGCCTCGAGGTCAACATGAACAAGGACAACAACATCGAGTCCGTCTCGCTGTCCCTGGAGGGCACCGTGGCGTCGGGTGGCGTTGGCGGTGTGGAGGCGGAAGGCGTCGGAAGCGCCGAGTCCAGCATCACGGCAGGCACCCAGGGAACGGTCAAGATCGATGTTGACTACACTCCGGAGAACAGGGAAATCATCGACAGCTACATGCGGAACGTCGCCACGGGCAACACCGCGGCCGCGGCGTCGGATGCCGCGAAGCTGTACGACGCCGGTTCCGCAACCGTCCAGGTGAACAGCGTGGTGACGGCCAAGAACGAGATCGGCGTGGACCTCAAGGCCGGCGAGGTCAAGGTCAGCACCGAGAGCCAGGTGACTACCAATGTGACCACGTACCACAAGGTCGCGAACGATACGAAGCTCGAGAAGCTCTAGGCTGCCCGGCAGGCAAGCCATTACGAGTCCCCACCCCGAAGGAGCAAATCGAATGACAGTGCACATTGAGTCCCCGCTGGGGTTCACCGCAGACTTCCCCGAATTCACCCAGGCCTTGCCCGAGTCCACCGCCGGCCCCAACACAGAACAGTACGGACTTCTGGGCGGCGTGCTGGTGACCGTCATCAAGGACGACAACGCCGTCAAGGATGCGCCCCAGGCCACCGGCTGGGCGCACCTCATGTCCGCCTACTACCTGGAGGAACGCGGCGGGACCAAGCTCGCCGAAGGCACCCTGGACCTGCCCGGCAAGGACTCCTACGCCGTCATGGTGGGCTTCCAGGATCCGGACGGCACCGCGAAGGTGGCCTCCGCCGTCGGCGTCTTTGAGAACGGGCGGTTCATCGGCGTCCTGGTGGTGTGGCCGGTGGTCGACGCCGAAAGGGAACCGCGCGCGGACCGCCTGAAAGAGATCGTTGGCGCGATCAGCCTCGGCTGAGTGCCTGCAGACTTAGCAGAAGCGCCAGGCCTCTTTGAAAGGGCCCGGCGCTTCTGTCGTATCCGGAAGTTCAGATCTTGAGCGTGACGCCTTCGGCGGTGCACGGGCCGGAACTGGCCAGGAAAGCGTCCTGGATGGCGTCCTTGGATTCCTGGGAGGGGGCCTCGCCGAGGGAGCGGTCCAAGGCCAGCAGGCTCAGGGCAGCGAACAGCCCGGCCACTTCCTCGGGGGCGGATTCCTTGGCGTCGTCCGAGCGCAGGTAGATGTCGTCGAAGCCGTCGGCGTCGTCCTTGCCGGTCGCTGCGTACTCGGCGTACAGGGAGTTGAAGAGTTCGCAGGATTCCTTCACACTGCCGGCCGTGGTGGACGACGGCGTCCCTTCCGTGCCGCCCGACGGTCCGGAAGCGTCGGCACTGTTCGAGACTTCGGCATTGCTTGAGGCGCTTGGCGGCGCGCTGCTTGGTGCCGGGCCGGCACCGCCCGGAGAACAGGCGGTGAGGCACGCGGCGCCGGCGATGGCGATCGTTGCGAGGAGGTTCTTCATGCTCCCCAACCCTACGGGGATCGGATAGGCCGTGCAGCGGATACGCATGGGGAGTTCTCCCCTCCCGGTCAGTCCTCGGGGAACTCCGTGCCCAGCGCGGACAACACGCCGAAGGCCTTCGTGCGGATCTCTTCGTACTCCTCAGCCGGTTCGGAATCGGCCGTGATGGCGCCGCCGACGCCGAGCGAGAGGGTGCGTTCGCCGCCGTCGTCGTTCATCACCAGGGTACGGATTACGACGGCGAGGTCGCTCGCCGCGTTGAGCGAAAAGTAGCCGATGGCTCCCGAATACACACCGCGCGGGCCGTCCTCGAGCCGGTCCAGGATGTCCATGGTGCTGATCTTCGGGGCACCGGTCATGGAGCCAGCCGGGAAGGCCGCGGCCACCGCTTCGGACCGGGGCGCGCCGGGTCGCAGCTGCGCGTCGATGGTGCTGACCATCTGGTGCACCGTGGCGTAGCTTTCGATCGCGCAGAGCCGGCTCACCGTCACGGACCCCGGTACCGCGAAGTGGCTCAGGTCGTTGCGGAGGAGGTCCACGATCATGATGTTCTCGGCCCGGTCCTTGAGCGAGCCCGCCAGGTCCTTCCGAAGGTGCTCGTCGATCACGGGATCGTTCGCGCGGGCACGGGTGCCCTTGATCGGCTCGGCCCGCATGACGCCGTCGGAGGCAATCCGCAGGAAGCGTTCGGGGGAGGTGCTGGCAACGGTCAGCCCGCCGAATCGCAGGTAGCTGGCGAACGGCGCCGGGTTGCGCCGGCGCAGGGCGAGGTAGCCCTGCCACGGATCGAGCCCGGGGTCCTGAGCGCTGACCGTGGTGGTGAGGCAGACTTCGTAGCTGTTGCCTTCGGTGATCTCCTGCTGGGCTTCCTTGATCTTGCGGAGGTAGTCGGTGCGGCTGTCCCGGCTGGTGAACGACGGCGGCAACGGCGCCGGGCGAGAAGCCGCCACTGCGGCCTCCGGCTTGGCGGCGTCCTGCACGGCCGAGCGGGCCTGCGCCAGCCAGTCTCCGGCGTCGGGGGCGTCCAGGGCGAGCAGCCATGCGGCACCCTCCTGGTGGTCGATCACCACGGCTCGGCCGGCGAACAGGAGCGCGGAGTCCGGGGTGTCCGCCGGAACGTCGCTGCCGCCCGTTTCGCGCTTGAGCTCATAGCCCAGGTAGCCGAGCCAGCCGAGCGTGAATTCGCACTCGTAGCCTTCAGGGGCGCGCACTGCACGGCGTCCCCAGACGGTGTCCAGCCAGCGGAAGAACGGAGAGGCGACGTCCGCGGTTGCGCATCCTGCGGTCACCCGGGTGCTGCCGGAGCGGTGCAGCACAGACTGGCCGAAGGTGCCGCCGTCGTCGGCCAGGATGCTGAAGCGGCTGCGGGCGGCTGCTTCGGAAGGCGCCGCCTGGCCGCCGGCCGGGCCGGGCGCCGCGTTCGCCGTCCCGGCATTCGAGGAATCCAGCCACACCGCGTTCCGCGAGGCACCGTAGAGGGCCTGGAACAGGGCTTCGGCCCGGGGCTCGGCGTCGATCCGCTCTGACAGCAGCTGCAGCCCCCGCCGTGCGGAGAGCTCCGGCGCGAGGACCGCAGAAAGCGCAGGGAGGTAGTTCAGGGCCTGCATCAGGTCGTCCGGGGCGTCCCCGTCGGCCTGGTTGAGGACGTGGATGTCAGCGTGGGCGGGGACGTCATCCGTCTCCAGCCATTCCTGTTCCTGCTCCGCCCAGGTGTCCCAGTAGGGCTCGTAGCCGCTGCCGTCGCGGTCCAGGGCGCGCCGGCGGCGGTCCTCGGCGGGGGCCTCCACCCAGACCACGGCATCGAGCAGGGGGCGGGCCGCTTCGGCCGCCGCGCCCACTCCTTCGACGACGACGATCTCCGCCGGAAGGGTGGTGTGGGCGGTGCCGTCGTAGTGCTTCTCCCAGTCCCAGCTGACCCATTCGGCGGCAACGCCGTGGCGCAGCGGCGCCAGGACCGTGGTGACGTAGCGTTCGATGCCCGCGGCGAGTCCGTTCCAGCCGGGGTAGATATCCTCAAGATGGAAGAGCGACACCTTGTGGTGCTGGCGCAGCCGCGCGGCAAGTTCCACGGCCAGCGTGGTCTTTCCTGCTCCTGAGCGGCCATCGATGGCGATGATCACGGGTGCTGGAGTCATGGGATAGAGCGTACCTGCTGGGTATCGTCCTGTTTCCCGGCGATGGCGGCACGGGTGAATCCGACAATGCCGGGAATGGCGGCGTTGATGAGGTCCCAGGTGGAGTCAAAGTCGCGGTGTCCGCCGTACCAGGGATCGTCGATGCCAAGTTCCAGGGTGTTGCGTCCGGCCACGGCGGTATCGAAACTGCGCAGCATCCGGATCTTCGCCAAGTCCGCCGGCCGCGGTGCGGCCTGCTGCAGCCAGCCGTAGTGGTCCACGTCCAGGGCAAGGATCAGCTCGCGCTCCTGGAACCATTCCTGCCGCCAGACGCGGGCAACGTGGGAGCCCGAGGCGATCCGGTGGGCCGAAAGCTTGCGGGCGGCGCGGGGGTCGATGGGCCGGCCCACTTCATAGGAGGTGGTTCCCGCCGAATCCACCACGACGACGTCGGCCAGCCCCTCGGCGTCGAACGCTTCCGCCAGCATGAGTTCCGCCATCGGGGAGCGGCAGATATTGCCGGTGCAGACGGCGATGATGCGATACGGGCGGGACGCTGAGTACATATTGCAAGCATTGCCGGTGCCGCCGGTCTTTGGCTAGTTGGGGGTTCCCGGGCTTGTCACGTTTCCGGCTGGGAAGTCATTTCGGACCGTAATCGCTCAGCGGCTGAGCAGGTCCCGGCGCCGGTAGCCCGCCAGCCCTGCCACCAGCAGGACTGCGGAGAGCAGCAGCGTCCACCCCACCGGCAGCCAGTCCGGGCTGGACTCCATCACGTTGGGGACCACATGGAATGGGCTGGTACTGAGCAGCCAGTCCGGCGCCTTCAGCACCGGCCCGAACATGGTCAGCAGCAGCCAGTACACCAGCAAGAGCCACGCTCCTGCCCGTGCGCGCGGGGCCAGGCCCACAAGGAAGAGCGCGACGGCGGCAGCGAGCCACAGCGCCGGAACTTCCGCCACGCCCTGGAACACCACCTTCGCTGTGTCCAGCTCCGATCCTGCCAGCCGGGCCGAGGTGGCCAGCGCCGCCGAACCTGCGGCCATGCCGACGGCGGGGCCCAGGGCTGCCAGCACGATGGTTGGAACCACATAGGACAGACGGGACATGGGCTCCGAGAGCAGCCATTCGGCCCGTCCCTCGTCCTCTTCGGTGTGGAAGCGCAGGATGACCTGGATGCCGAAGACACCGCCGATGAAGGCCAGCACCAGCAAGAGCACCTCCACGAAGGCGAACAGCAATTGTTCCTCAGTGGCCAACCGGAAGGCGATCATCTGCCGCACGAAGGGATTGTCGCGGAAGATCCCGGACATCGTGGTGGCCACCAGCCCGTACACGGAGCCAAGGGCCACGAACACGACGGCCCAGGTCAGGAAGGCTCCCCGGTTCAGCCGTGCCGTCAGGCCCCAGGTGCCCAGGCGTCCCCGGGCGGGCCCGCCGCGGGGAGCAATGAGGCCCATCCCGAAGTCCCGCCGCGATTCCAGCCACGCCGCCAGCACGGCCAGCGCCAAGGCTGCCGCCAGCAGGAGCAGCAGCGGCCTGAGCTCGTTCTCCGACGCCGGCCGGATCTTCTCCGCCCAGCCCATGGGGCTGGTCCACAGCAGCCACTGCGAATCGTCGAGGGTGTCGCCGAGGCCACGGAGCAGGTAACTGACGCCCAGCACGGTGGCGGCGAGGGTGTTCGCCGTCCGGCCGCTCGAGCCCAGCTGCGCGGTGACGGCGGCGACCCCGGCGAACGCCAGCCCCATCCCGCCGAAGGTGCTCCCGAGCGCAAAGGCCGGGGCGGGCGGCGAACCGGCCACCATCAACGCCAGGCCGACCAGGACCGTCACCGCGGCGGAGGCCAGCCAGGCCAGCACGACGGCGGAGGCCAGGCGGGCGTGCCGGCCCACCACCCCGGAATCCAGGAGCTCGGCCCTGCCGGATTCTTCCGCCGCCCGGGTGTGCCGGGTGACAGTGAAGACCGCCATCAGGGCAGCGAAGAACATCCCGAACATCTGCACGCGCCATGCGGTGAAGCCCGCCGCCGTTCCGAGGTCAGTGGCCGGGCCGAAGAGCAGCGAGAATGCCGGGTTGGTGCCCAGGCTGAGCTGCAGCGCCTTGGCTTCCAGGGGCGTGGAGAACAAGGAGCCGTAGACCGAATAGCTCACGGTCGGAAAGATCCCGATCACCAGGAGCCAGGGCAGCAGCTTCCAGCGGTCCAGCCGGACCGCGTGCCGCAGCAACGCCATCGTTCCGGTCAGCGGGGTTCCGGCCAGTGGGGATCGAGTATTGGCGGTTCCGGCTGCTTGAGTCCCGGTGGGGTGGGTCAAGGCGTGGCGGCCGGTCATTGCGGCCGCCCTTGCCCGCCGCGCTCGCCGTAGTGCTGGAGGAAAAGGTCCTCAAGGCTTGGCGGGGTGACCGTCAGCGCGCTCACGCCCAGCCCGGACAGCACATTCATCGCTGCTGCGAGGCCGGCGGCGTCGACGCTGAAATGCACCCGGCTGCCGTCGAGCCGCAGGCTGTCGACGCCGGGCACCGCCGTAAGCCGCGGTGTTGCGGCGAGCTTTGCGGTGCCGTCGCTGAGCGTTGCGGCCACGTTGGTGCGGGCGTGGCTGCGCATCTGTTCCAAGCTGCCGGTTTCCACCACTTTGCCCCGGCGGATGATGCTGATCCTGTCTGCGAGGGACTCTACCTCGGCGAGGATGTGGCTGGAGAGCAGCACGCTGCGGCCCTTGGCCTTTTCCCGGCGGATCTCCTGGCGGAACGAGGCTTCCATGAGCGGGTCCAGGCCCGAGGTGGGTTCGTCGAGGATGAGCAGCTCCGCGTTGGAAGACAAGGCCGCGACGATCGCCACCTTCTGCCGGTTGCCCTTGGAGTAGGCATGGCCGCGGACCGTGGGGTCCAGTTCGAAGGTTTCGAGCAGTTCCGCCCGGCGGCTATCGTCCAGCCCCCCGCGCAGCCTGCCCAGCAGGTCGATCGCCTCTCCGCCGCTGAGTCCCGGCCACAGGCTGACGTCCCCCGGAACGTAGGCGATGCGCCGGTGGAGGGTGACGACGTCGCGCCACGGGTCGCCGTCGAGCACCCGGACGGTGCCGGCATCGGCACGGAGCAGCCCCAGGAGGATGCGGAGCGTTGTGGACTTTCCTGCGCCGTTGGGGCCCAGGAAACCGTGGACTTCGCCTTCGCTGACTTCCAGGTCCAGGCCGTCCAAGGCCATGGACCGCCCGAAGCTCTTCAGCAGGCCCGTGATGCTGATTACGGCGGCCATGGACCGAGACTACTCCTGGAACCCAGCCCCCGGAACGGCCTTCAATGAGGACTCAAGCTCCGCTGGGGCCGGGTTTTCCGTCCGCCGTCCTGCGCGTCACGAGGCGGGGGAGGCTGGCCGCGGCGACGAGGACCGCGAGGGCGCCGAGCCCGAACGGCAGGGCGCTGGCGGCGGCGACGCCGCCCACCAGGAGCGGCCCGCCGGCGTCGCCGAGTTCCCTGCCCAGTTCCGCCGATCCCATGGTGCGGCCCATGCGTTCGGGCGGAGTCGTGTCCGCGAGGTGGGCGAAGCCCAGCGGGGTGGCCATGCCGACGCCGGTACCGATGGCCGCGGCCGAAATAAACAGGGTCACCGGGCCGGGCGCGACGGCAATGACCGCCACCCCGGCGGCGGTGAAGAGGAGGCCGCTGGCCATGCCCCGGCCGTCGCTGAGCCGTCCCTGGTCCCGCATGCGGCCCACCTGCGGCTGGGTCAGCAACGATGCGACGGCCAGCACGCTGACCGTCGCGGTACCCGCAACGGGGCCAAGGCCGTGCCGGGTGGCCAAGGCGGGGAGGAATCCGATTGCCGCGCCCATGGCCGCCATCGAGGCCGCGAGGACCAGCGTGGGGACCAGGAAGCGCCGTTCGGTGACCTGCCGGAAGAGGTCGACGACGGTGTAGCGCTGGCGGGGGAGCGGCGCGAGGTGGGGGACGCGGAGCAGGACCCAGAGGGCGGCCGCGATTGCCAGGGCGGACAGGGCAGCGAAGAGCAGGGCGAAGCCGCCAGCGAAGATCAGGCCGGCACCCAGCATCGGGCCGATGACGTAGCCCAGGCTCTTCCAGGAACCGTACTTCCCGAAGCGGCTGCCCGCGTTCCTGCCCGCGGCAAGCCGGGCCACCATCGCCGAGGCCGCCGGGGAAAACGCCGACGCCGCGGCGCCCTGGCCCAGGCGCGCGATGCCGAGCATGAGCGGGTCGCGGCCCCAAAGTCCCGGGAGCGAGAGCACGGCGAAGGCCAGCAGCCCGGCGACGATCACGGGCTTGGTGCCGATCCTGTCGCTCAGCGCGCCGAAGACGGGTTTGAGGAAGACCTCAGAGATGTCGTACGCCGCGAGCAGGACGCCGAGGCCGAGCAGGGTGAGGCCGATGTTCTCGCTCTGGGCGCCCATCCCGGCGGCGATGCTGTGGGCCCCGAACGCCGTCACGAAGCCGGCGGCGTACAGAGGTGCTGACTTTGTGCTCAGTGGTCCGGCTCCTAGTGGATGGCGGCCAGCAGGACACCCACCGCCACGAAGAGCGTGCCGAAGATCCGGTTGAGGACTTTCTGGCCGTGCTCGTTGTGGGTGAAGCGCTGGAACGACCTGGCGGCCAGGGCGAAGAAGAACCACATCACCATGATGTCGATGGCCAGGACCGTGGCCGTGAGCACCGCGTATTGCTGGAACAGCGGCTGCTCCGGGCGGATGAACTGCGGCATGAAGGCCAGGAAGAACACGATCGCCTTGGGATTGAGCAAGTTCACCCAGACGCCGCGCTGGAACATGGA
>Ga0105246_10001213_pt1 | contig 15101 bp, 12 predicted proteins | sample KBSM64metaG_FD_99694 | JGI IMG/M metagenome (GOLD analysis project Ga0105246, IMG submission 99694) | Miscanthus rhizosphere microbial communities from Kellogg Biological Station, Michigan, USA - KBS M6-4 metaG | ecosystem: Host-associated > Plants > Roots > Rhizosphere > Soil | place...
AGTTCAATCAACCGGTGGGGGCGTTGCCCAACTTTGCGTTGGGCAGTAGGAGCCGGCTTGCTGGCGATGAACGATAACGCGGTATAACAGAGACACCGCAGCGCTCCTGATCGCCAGCAAGCCGGCTCCTACAAGGGCGTGGCTCAGTCCAGCATCAACACCTTGGCCAATATGATCTTCGGCCCTTTCATCTTTTTGATGATGATCCGCAAACCTTCGACTTCCAGCACTTCTTCCTCTTCCGGCACCCGTTTCAGGGTTTCGTAGACCAGCCCGGCGAGGGTTTCGGCTTCGATGTGGTCCAGATCGATGCCCAGCAGGCGCTCGACCTTGAACAGCGGCGTGTCGCCGCGCACCAGCAGCTTGCCCGGCTGGTACGCCAGGATCCCGCGCTCAGCCTTGCGGTGTTCGTCCTGAATGTCGCCGACCAGTACTTCCAGCACGTCTTCCATGGTCAGGTAGCCGATGATGTTGCCATCGGCTTCTTCGACCAGGGCGAAGTGCGAGCCACCTTTGCGGAACTGTTCCAGCAACTGCGACAGCGGCATATGGCGCGAAACCCGCTCCAGCGGCCGGGTCAGTTCGGCAAGGTTGAACGACTCGGGAATGTGGTCCAGGGCTGCCAGTTCCAGCAGCAAATCCTTGATGTGCAGCAGGCCGACGAACTCCTGGCGATCGCTGTCGTACACCGGATAACGGCTGAATTTGTGGCGACGGAACATCGCCAGGATTTCCTTCAGCGGCGCGTTGAACTCCAACGTCACCAGGTCCTCCCGGGAATTGGCCCAGTCGACCACTTCCAGCTCGCCCATCTCCACCGCCGAGGCCAAAACGCGCATGCCTTGGTCGCTCGGGTCCTGGCCACGACTGGAGTGCAGGATCAGTTTCAGTTCTTCACGGCTGTAATGGTGCTCGTGATGAGGGCCGGGTTCACCCTGGCCGGCGATCCGCAGGATCGTGTTGGCGCTGGCGTTGAGCAGGTAAATGGCCGGGTACATGGCCCAGTAGAACAGGTACAGCGGCACGGCGGTCCAGAGCGACAGCAGCTCGGGTTTGCGGATGGCCCAGGATTTCGGGGCCAGTTCGCCGACCACGATGTGCAGGTACGAGATGACGAAGAACGCGGCGAAGAACGACACGCCTTTGATCACTTCGGCCGACTGCACGCCGACGGCTTCAAGGATCGGCTCGAGGATGTGCGCGAACGCCGGCTCACCGACCCAGCCAAGGCCCAGGGAGGCGAGGGTGATACCCAATTGGCAGGCCGACAGGTAAGCATCGAGCTGACTGTGAACGGTGCGCAGGATATGCCCGCGCCAGCCGTTTTTATCAGCGATGGCTTCGACCCGGGTCGAGCGCAATTTGACCATGGCAAATTCCGCCGCAACGAAAAAGCCGTTGAGCAAAACCAGGATCAGAGCAAAAAGAATCATGCCGAAATCGGCGAAGAGTGTCGCGAGGGTCAAGCCAGGGGAAGGGTCCATGATGGAGTTTTGCGGGTTCCGTGTATTCGAAAGGAAAGAAAAAAGTGCGCCTGAAGGGCAGGCACAAGTCAGCCAATGTAGCGGCTGACCGTGCGATTGCCTAGTGGCGCGTGCCGGCCGGTATCAGTCGGCGGCGCTGATGACCCGGGATTTGGTGACCTGGGCCGGCGCAAAATGGCAGGTAAAGGTGCTGCCATGGCCCGGCACACTGCTGATTTCCATCCGCGCACGGTGGCGCAGCAGCACGTGTTTGACGATCGCCAGTCCGAGCCCGGTGCCGCCGGTGTTGGAGTTGCGGCTGGAATCGACGCGGTAGAAGCGTTCGGTCAGGCGCGGCAAGTGTTTGCTGTCGATGCCGATGCCGGAATCCTGCACGCTCAAGTGTGCGCCTTGCTCATCGCCCCACCAGCGGATGCGGATATTGCCTTCGGCCGGTGTGTATTTCACCGCGTTGAACACCAGATTGGAAAACGCACTGCGCAATTCGGCTTCACTGCCCTTGAGCAGAATCGTCGGGTCGGCTTCCAGCGTAATCTTCTGATTGCGCTGGGCGGACAGTTGCTGAGCGTCGCTCTTGATCGATTGCAGCAAGCCGTCGATGGCTACCGGCTGGTTGTCCGACGGGTAATCGGTGGCTTCGAGTTTGGCCAACAGCAGCAAGTCGTTGAGCAACGTCTGCATGCGTCCGCCTTGCTGCTGCATTTGTTGCAGGGCACGGGACCAGCGCGGGTTCACGTCCTCGACGTTATCGAGCAGGGTTTCCAGATAACCGCAGATCACCGTCAACGGCGTGCGCAATTCATGGGAAACGTTGGCGATGAAGTCTTTGCGCATCTGTTCCAGTTGATGGATACGCGTCACGTCGCGCACCAGCATCAAGTGTTCGTTGTTGCCGTAGCGGGTGATGTACAGCTGAATGCGCAGGCGATCATTGATCGGTGACGGAATTTCCAGCGGTTCGGCGTAGCTGTCCTGCTCGAAGTACTCCTTGAAGCGCGGATGGCGCACCAGGTTGGTCACCGGCTGGCCGCTGTCTTGAGGAGTCTTGAGGCCGAGCAGGGTTTCGGCGGCGCGGTTCCACCATTCGAGGTTGCCGTCGCTGTCGAGCATGATCACCGCGTCTTTCAGCGCGGCGGTGGATTCCTGGACTCGGTCGATTACCGCTTGCAGACGCCCGCGCACACGTTGGTCGCGACGCTGCAGGTGGTAGATGCTGTCGAACACTTCGCCCCACAGGCCATAGCCATCGGGTGGTGCTTCATCGGGTTTGTGCAGACGCAGCCATTCGTGCAGGCGCAGCAGTTGCTTGAGGGTCCAGGCCAGGTAAAGGCCCAGGCCCGCGGCGAGGCTCCAGCCGTAGTAGCCGGTTATCAGGCCGATCACCAGGCAACCGGTCACCAGCAAAAGCATGTGGCGGATCAGGGTGCCATGCCAGTTTTGGTTCACTTGAACGCGCGTCCTTGTCAGCTTGTCGGGCGGGAAAGGTCCGGATCAGGCCTTGGTGGAGAACCGGTAACCGGTGCCGCGCACGGTTTGTACCAGATTTTCGTACGCATCGCCGAGGGCTTTGCGCAGGCGACGGATGTGCACGTCGACGGTGCGCTCTTCAACATAAACGTTGCCGCCCCAGACCTGATCCAGCAACTGGCCACGGGTGTAGGCGCGTTCCTGGTGGGTCATGAAGAATTGCAGCAGGCGGTATTCGGTCGGGCCCATCTCGGCGGGTTTGCCGTCAATGGTCACACGGTGGCTGATCGGGTCCAGCAGCAGGCCGCCGACTTCGATCGGCGTCTCGCCATCGGTAGGGCCGGCACGGCGCAGCACGGCCTTCAGGCGCGCAACCAGCTCACGTGGGGAAAAAGGCTTGGTGATGTAGTCATCGGCACCGACTTCCAGGCCCTGGATCTTGTTGTCCTCTTCGCCCTTGGCGGTGAGCATGATGATCGGGATGTCCCCGGTCAGCTCATCGCGCTTGAGGCGTCGGGCCAGCTCGATGCCGGACGTGCCGGGCAGCATCCAGTCGAGCAGGATCAGGTCCGGCTTGCGGTCGACAATGATGGCGTGGGCCTGCTGCGAGTTCTCAGCCTCCAGGCAGTCATAGCCGGCCATTTCCAACGCAACGGCGATCATTTCGCGAATGGGCGCTTCGTCGTCGACGATCAGAATACTCCTGCCAACCATGCCTTTAATCCTCTTGTCATTTAACTGTCTTGCGCCGCATTAGATAACGGAATTATTGCAGTCGTGTGACAGTATTTTAGTCGCCCGGCGATTGTCATGATCCTGAACTAAGCTCTAAGTCCGACTCCTGACAACCACAAAGGAAGGTTTCCATGAAACACATTGCTCAAACCTGGAAGGCTCTGCTGGTCACGGCTGCGCTAACGCTGCCGACACTGGCCTTCGCCGCCGATCCGGCGATGATGAAAGACGGGATGATGGTCGATCATAAGGGCATGACGGTGTACACATACGACAAGGACTCAGGCGGAAAGTCGATGTGCAACGGCGAGTGCGCTGAATACTGGCCGCCAATGATGGCGCCGGCGGGCGCCAAGCCCGAAGGCAAGTGGAGCACGATCAAGCGTGACGACGGTAAGATGCAGTGGGCCTATGACGGCAAGCCGCTTTACACGTTCATGAAGGACAAAAAACCTGGTGACATGGCAGGCGACAATATGAAGGAAGTCTGGCACATCATGCGCGAGCATAAATAAGCGATTCGTCTGCGCCGTAAAGAGTTCGCAGCCTGCGGTCGCTCCATCCCCCTGTCGGAGCTGGCGCAGGCTGCGATCTTTTCTAACGGTCAACGCAGCGCGTAATCCAGCACGATCCCGACAAAAATCGCCAACCCGGCCCAGTGGTTGTGCAGAAACGCCTTGAAGCAGCGCATCCGGTCCTTGCCACGGGTGTACCAGAACTCCCACGCAAAACAGCCCGCCGCCGCCAGCAATCCCAAGTGGAACCAGCCACCGAGCTCGAATTTCGACCCGGCCAGCAGCAGGCAACCCAGCGCCAGCCCTTGCAGCGTCAGGATGATCACCCGGTCCGCGTCGCCAAACAGAATCGCCGTGGATTTCACGCCGATCTTCAGGTCGTCGTCGCGGTCGGTCATCGCGTAATAAGTGTCGTAGCCCACCGTCCACAGCAGGTTGGCGATCCATAGCAACCACGCCGCTGCCGGCAGTTCACCGGTTTCGGCAGTGAACGCCATCGGCATGCCCCAGGAGAACGCCGCGCCCAGCACCACTTGCGGGTAATAGGTGTAGCGCTTCATGAACGGGTAAGTGAAGGCCAGGGCCAAACCGCCGAACGACAGCCAGACCGTTTTGGCATTGGTGCACAGCACCAGCAGGAAACTCACGCCCATCAGCAGCGCGAAGAACACCAGGGCTTCTTTGGAACTGATCTTGCCGCTCACCAATGGCCGTTGTTCGGTGCGTTTCACGTGGCCGTCGACCTTGCGGTCTGCCCAGTCATTGATCACGCAGCCGCCGGCGCGAGTGAGCACCACGCCAAGGACGAAAATCACGATATTGGCCAGTGACGGCGAACCTTTACCCGCAATCCACAGCGCCCATAGCGTCGGCCACAGCAGCAGATAAATGCCGATCGGTTTGTCCATGCGGGTCAGCTGAATGAAGTCCCAGGCCCGTGGATTCAAGCGATTCAGGGACTTGAGCAGGCTTTGGTACATCAGCAATTCTCCGGATGGGCGCGGGTGGCGTTCCACAGGGTCGGCAAGAAAATTTCGGCCACCAGCACGCTCAAGGCGCCGCGATCGAAACGCGAACGGCGGCCCCACAGCTCAGGTGCCCGGGACTCCATCGGCAGCCACTCCTGAGGATAGTGACAAACCTCGATAGCGCGGCGCTGGAACGCTTGATCGCAAAACAGCAATTCGCCCAGGGAGCGGCTGCCCAATTCGTCCATGTGCAGACCGTCGCCCTGCAACGCACTGCGCGCCGCCACGCTGCGCGCAAATACCCAGGCTTCGCCGTGGCCGCGCAGATACACCTCGCGAACCCAGCCCTCGCTGCCTTCGGCCAGGTCCAGCGCGGCACATTCGTCGGCGCGCAGCAGTTGCCAGCCTTCGAAAAGTGGCGTGACGCTGAAGCCATCATTCGACAAACGGATCAGCCGTCGGGTCAAAGAGCCTTCATCGAACAACCAGTCAAGGGTAGACGTGTCGGGGAGGGGCGTCAGTTGGCTTTGAGGGAGCCAAAGCGGGGTCACGGCGGGGGATTTTGAGTGCGGCACAGTGAGTCATTATTGGCAGCAAATGAGGCGGCGAGCTTACCATGTCAGCCTGCGATTTTGATTGATCCGGCCGGCCATTGCGTCGAACAGGCTTGCATCTGCCGGGCCCCATCAGTACAAAACGCTCTGAGCCGGACGGCAGCGCTCCAACCATCGACCGTTCGCGCCGGCAAAAGCCTGAATCTTGAGGATGTACGTGAATGAAAAAGTGGCAATGTGTGGTCTGCGGCCTGATCTACAACGAGGCCGACGGCTGGCCGGATGACGGCATTGCGCCGGGCACCCGCTGGGAAGACGTACCGGCAGACTGGCTGTGCCCGGACTGCGGCGTAGGCAAGCTGGATTTTGAAATGATCGAAATCGCCGCTTAAATAACTGAGGAGTAAGGAATGAACGCACCTGTCGTGATCGTCGGCACCGGCCTGGCTGGCTACAACCTGGCCCGGGAGTTTCGCAAACTCGATGGCGAAACCCCGCTGCTGCTGATTACTGCCGATGACGGACGCTCCTACTCCAAGCCCATGCTCTCCACCGGCTTCGGCAAAAACAAAGACGCCGACGGCCTGAGCATGGCTGAACCCGGCACCATGGCCGAGCAATTGAAGGCCGAAGTGCGTACCCATACGCGCATCAGCGGCATCGATCCGGGCCACAAGCGCTTGTGGATCGGCGAGGAAGCGGTGTTTTACCGTGACTTGATTCTGGCGTGGGGCGCGGAAACCGTGCGAGTGCCGATCGAAGGCGACGCGGCTGACGCCGTTTTCCCGATCAACGACCTGGAAGACTACGCACGCTTTCGCGCAGCGGCAGCCGGCAAACGTCGGGTGTTGTTGCTCGGCGCCGGCCTGATCGGCTGCGAGTTCGCCAACGACCTGATCCTTGGTGGCTATGAGGTGCAACTGGTTGCACCGTGCGAGCAGGTCATGCCGACCCTGTTGCACCCGGCGGCGGCCGCTGCGGTCCAGGCCGGGCTGGAAAGCCTGGGCGCACGCTTCCACCTCGGGCCGGTGCTCAATCGCTTGCAGCGCGTCGCTGAAGGACTGGAAGCGCATCTGTCCGATGGCCAGGTGATCCCTTGCGATGTGGTGGTGTCGGCCATTGGTCTGCGTCCGCGCATCGACCTGGCGGCTGCGGCCGGCGTGCAGGTCAATCGCGGCGTGGTGGTCGATCGCCACCTGAAAACCTCCCACGCCAATATTTATGCCTTGGGCGACTGCGCCGAAGTCGATGGGCTGAATCTGTTGTACGTCATGCCCCTCATGAGCTGTGCGAGAGCGCTGGCCCAGACCCTCGCCGGAAACCCGACGGCGGTGAGTTATGGCCCGATGCCCATCACCGTTAAAACGCCAGTCTGCCCCTTGGTGGTTTCACCGCCACCACGGGGTTTGGAGGGCATCTGGACAGTCGAAGGGCAGGGCGCGGACATCAAGGTATTGTGCCGCGATGCCGGCGGCAAACTGCTGGGTTATGCCCTGACAGGCGCGGCGGTGATGGAAAAACTGGCCCTGAACAAAGAGCTTCCGGCACTGCTGGCGTAAATACCGGTCGTTCTGTCGGAATCACCCCTATTTTGCCCTTACAAAGGTCGCGCCGAGACTGGCGCGGCTCTTCGCTGCGTGCCATCCTCACTCCCGTCTGCCGCAGAGTAGAGCACCTGCGGCGCTTTGGGCGCTGTTCCAACGAGAACAGCACGGACATAACAACAAAAAACCGTCAAAGGGGCTTCACTAATGCGTAAACCAGAACTCGCCGCTGCAATTGCTGAAAAAGCAGACCTCACCAAAGAGCAGGCCAACCGCGTTCTCAACGCCGTTCTCGAAGAAATCACCGGCGCTCTGCACCGCAAGGACAGCGTTACGCTGGTGGGCTTCGGTACCTTCCTGCAACGCCATCGCGGTGCCCGCACCGGCAAAAACCCGCAAACCGGTGAGCCCGTCAAAATCAAGGCCAGCAACACTGTTGCGTTCAAGCCAGGCAAGTCGTTGAAAGACAGCGTTAATCCGTAACACCTACCGACTTCTCGCATAGCGCGGGAGCGGAATAAAAAATGGGCACGCCAACTTGGTTGGGTGCCCATTTTTTTATGGGGCGAGGGTAACGCCAATCAGTCAAGCCAAGACGCGATCCGTGTAGCAGCTGGCGAAGCCTGCGTTCGGCTGCGCAGCAGTCGTAAAATCAGAAAATGCGGAGCGTCAGGCTCGCCGTGCACTTAGGGTTTACGACTGCTTGGAGAGTATCGCTGCCATTTCCGGCTCAACCAGATGATCCTGCATTCTCTCCACCAACAAATGCACTCCGTCAGCCATGCGGCTGAGCGCCAGGGCTACGGAACGACGGGAACCGTCCACATCGTCGGCGAGGTTGGCGGCGATGGCGCTGATGGACAGCAAATCTTCCGAGGCATTGGCGAGAAGGGTTTCAGGGTTGATGCCCGGGCAGACGCTGAAGAGTTGGCCGTTGCGTTTTGGTGGTTTTGGGTCGGCTGGCGGGAAGTGATGGTCGAGGGCGCGCTCGGCGGCTTCGTTGAGTTTGTTTGAATCGGGGCTTTCGTATGGGGATACCGGATCGGTGTCCGGCGGATTTGGAGTTACCTTGAACATGTCTTAGCTCTCTCTGAATGAGGCTGCGACCAGTCCGCTACTAAACGAAAGGGAGGCAGCTGTACGCAGGTTAGTAGACCGACGAGCTAAGAAATCGGCGCGCCCAAGGGCGCCCTACGCACAGCTACCATCAAGCGCAGGGTTGAGACCCTGACTGATCAGCACTTGTACGACTTAACTACGGCGGGCTACTAAACCCGATCACTGATGGGCAGTGACAGGAACCAAATTACCGACCGACCCCAAGGCGCACAAGCCGGCGGATTCTGGCGTAGCCGTAGGCAACGGCGCAAGGTGTTGTAGCTTGCAGGAAGTAACCTTGAGGCGTTTTAAACAAGCGCTATTGAGCAGTGTTTAACCATCGGAAATGTTGGCACTCCTTACCAACTGCCATAAGGAATTCCAAATTTGTCGATGTAGGCTTTGGACTCTTCTGAAAGCGGTCGATGCTTTCCGCTGGACGTGCCCCCGTAGGGGCCTTTGGGGCTGATCGTGCCTTGGATACGGGTGACTTCGGTCGACTGAAGGCAGGGCCCACCTAACCACACCTTGGCGATTCCTCCTGGTGCCAGGCCGACAGTCAAAAACTTTCGGTAATCGGTTTTCCATTTGCCTACCGCCCCGCAAAAAGCTTTTTCGTCTTTAAGCATAGTGTTCCGCGCAGATTGGGGGATCTCGATGTAGGCCTCGTAGGTCTGCGGTTCTGCCATGGACTGCCAGCGCACATAAACCAAACGAGGCAGGTCAGCCCCCGTTACATATCGCCCCTTTCCTGTTGGATGCTCAAACCAGCCTTTTGCATCGCCCTTGAAGAAAACTGGTATGCCTTTACTTAGCCCCCGGGGATAGCCAGTCGAGGGGATTCCGCTACCGGCACCCCGGAACACATGGTCATTGATGTCCACGACGTCAGCGGTTTCAATCCAGACCTCCATATAGTCGGGGTTAAAAAAATTGAGGCTCCACGCGTCGTAAGGTAATGATCTGCTTTCGTAAGAGGCACATCCTCCCAATAGCGCGAATAGCAGCGCACAGCCGGTCTTAAGCATGTATGAGCGCTTACGCATTGGGATGCACCACGCGCTTATGGTTTTCGGCAGGTCGATTAATAAACACGATGTTCAGATCGCTGTTGTTCCAGCCTTTGGCAGCATTCCAGTTGGCAGACAGATGGATGTAGCGGCGATAGAGCAACTCCTCTTCGTCGAGGCTCAGGCTCGTGCGGCGGGTGGCGCCTAACGCGTAAGCCATCAGTTTTTCGGCAATCGATTTCAGCTCTGTCGGTAATGCGTACGTTTGATTCTCTTCGTCAATAACCTTGAACGGGACGTCGTGCCTGGCCCCCAACTCGCGCATGATTCGCAGGTAAACCAACGCCAGATCGTTGCGCACAGTTCGCTGGCTGCGCACTGCTGCATACACATTTTTCGACTTGGATCTGTCGCCTTTTGCGTTGTTGATTACCTCCACGTCCCAGGTTTTCACCTCCAGTGCAAGCCCATACAGGTTAAGTTGATCCTGAAGGCGACCTAGTTCTTGCTCAGCCCAACGATAGGCGGGCGACGCTGTGGAAGGCACGTAAAGTTCCATGTCGCGGCTGCAGCGCGGCTTGCTAAGCAGGACTCGTTCAATGAAGTTTGGTATATACCCTCCACCCAAGTCGGAGTGGACACCGGGCAGCTCGATATCAGCTGCGCCGGCGCTGTTGAGTGAGAAGTTATGGCGGCGCTCGTCCCGTGCCACCAGATGCACAACTTTTTTTGCGATATCTGGCGCAAGGTACAAATTGACGCCGGGGTTGTTGGCGTCGTGGACGCTAAAGTCACCGTCGGCCACGCTGGCTACTGCGGCAGCGGTGTCGAAGATGCCGATAAAGTTGATGGAGACATCGGTGTTGGTGCGCCAGGAAAAGTCCTCGGTAAACAACGTCGCATTGGCGGGTAATAGCGCTGCTAATGGACTCTTCTCTCCTTTCTGTACTTCATTGGCAAAATGACGTGCAGCTGCGGCACCGCGACTGAAACCGAAGATATCGAACTCAACACGTTCAACTTTTCGATCAGGATTAGACAGTTTGAAATACTCGACCCTTTCAAGAATAAGTGCTGGGCTCTGCGCAACACGCGCCAATACACCGTGTGCGCCGACGCCTGTTGCTAGCGAAAAACGTGAATCCCCTTGACCACTGCTAGTGCCAATGCCGTCCAGATAAACCTGGATGAAACCTATGGTTTCGTCATCATCCAATTGCCGTTGGCTGTCATCGGTGTACAGCTCATACAGCTTCGCCACATTACTAGTGTCATTCCCATAACTATCATCCGGCGTGTTCCCCAGACTGTCATACCCATACGCCTTACAAAACCGCTGAATATCCTCAGCCTCCTCCAGCAGATTTACATCTCGCGCATAACATCCAGCCGCCATCTCACTATTGGACCGGTTATTCCCGGTCCCATCGAAGAACACCCCAATCCGCAAAGTAATCCCTTCCTCTTCGACTTCTTCCTCCTCTTCCTCCAGTTCATCCGATTCATCCGATTCATTCACTTCCGATGGCGAAGGCTCAGGCGCAACGGACACCAACAAGCCTGCCGCTGCCCCCTGCAACAATGTATGCGCAGTCGTACCCGGCGTTGGAGAACCGCCGACCTCAATCGCGCTACTACTGAAAATACCGTCGGAGTTGAGCACGATGTGTTGATCGCCGACCTTTATGGAAAGGCTCTCACCCGCATCTATCACAAGGTGCGCGCCAGCCTTGATGTGCAGGTGCTCACCGGCTTCGATAACCAGCGTTTCATCAGCTCTTGTGTGGCTGTCGCCAGAGACATGCAGGTAGTCGTTGCCGCTTACCTGGATTTTTCGATCCGACGTGATAGTGAGGTGCTCTTCAGATCCCAGCACCGTAATACGGTCACCCTTGATGGTGACTCGACTCTCATTTCCCACCTCAATCCGGCTGTCATTTCCAACCTTCTGCTCCATATCCCGCTGGGCACGCAGGTGGATCAACTCATCGCCAGCGCGATCGTCCATCGACAATTCGTTGTAGCCACCCGTAGTGGGGGAGCTGTGGGTACGAAGTACAGTTTTGGTTTTGTTTTCGGGCAATGGGTAGGCCGGTGGCGTGACCTTGTTGATCAGGCAACCGGTGATCAACGGATTATCGGGATTGCCTTCGAGGTAGGTGACGAGGACTTCCATCCCGATGCGCGGAATGATCACTGTGCCAAAGTTGTCCCCCGCCCAGCTGGACGCTACCCGCAGCCAGCAACTGCTGTTTTCGGTGTTGCGTTCAGACCGGTCCCAGTGAAATTTGACTTTCACGCGCCCGTATTCGTCGCAGTAAATCTCCTCACCGACAGGCCCGGTAACGCGGGCGGTCTGGCAATTCAGCATGGGTCTTGGTGCAGGCATCGGTGGCCGGTAAAAAACGTCCCAGGGAATTGCGCTGAAGCTGTTGCGGTAGCCCTGGGTAAAGCCGTTCTCAGGTTCGGTCGCGCTGGTGATGAACTCCTGGAGCACCTGAGGTTGCTTGCCGGTGTGAGTAACGCTAAGTAGCAGCCAGAGATCGTTGTGCGTTTCGTGTGGGGAGTTAGTCAGGCTGAAAAAGTGACCGCTGCGCAGGGTTGGTTGGTCACTTTCGCCCTCCGCCAACTGATAATCGACTCGGTGCCGTTCCAGTGCCTGCCGGGCAAGCTCTTTGCCGCGCTTTTCGCTCTCCAATGGTAGCGGGTAGCTATAGTCTTCCAGCTTGGGGTCGAACTCAGCGGTAAAGCGACTTTCCAGCAACGCGTTCGGGCGTTTCAGGTCGTAGTCACGGCGGGTCACCACGTTCGGGCGGGTTTTGAAACCCATGGAAAACTGGCTGACGACCGGATGCTCCGCCACCATGCCGGCGTCTTGCTGAAAAGGGGTTTCGCCCAGTTTGGGGAAGTATGTCTGGTCATCGGTAAACACCAGCACATGGCCTTCCGGAGAATGCTGGTGATGCCACGTAATGCCGTCTTCGGCGCAGAGCCGCTGGACGAACTCCAAATCATTTTCCCGGTATTGAGTGCAGTATTCGCGCGGGGGACTTGTTTTGACGTGGAAGGTAAATGCATCGGCCTGAATCCCGTGCCCCTTGAGGACCTGAGCGATGATTTGTGGCACCGTCTGACCTTGGAAAATTCGCTGATCCTGGCTGAACTGCAAGTAGTGCAGCGCCGGCACCAGGTTCACGCGATAGCGGGTCAGGCGCTTACCGACATCCCCCACGGACACCCCTGCGATATGGCCATGAATACCTTCGCCGTTAAGGCCGAATTGCAGAAATGCAGGTTGGTTGAGCAGGCTCTCCAGATCGAAATCCGGATACTCGCTGACCAGGTCGATAGGAATTGAGTACAAGGCGCTGATGGTTTCAGTGCCTTCAAAGGCCAGCACTTGGAAGTCATTGCGAACCGTTGGGATCACAAGGGTGAAGTGGGCAGCATTGGCCGGTGCGAACATGCGCTTATCCTTTTGCTTTTTTAGCTCCTCCTTGAGCTGAGAGAGAAAAATCGCGACGCCCGAGTCGTGCCTGGCCCGAGCAGGTCGTCAAAATGGCGTGCACGCTAACAAGGCATCCAAAGTATTGATGTAGGAGGGATCTTGAATCCCGGCATGAAATTTCCGCGATACCGAAAGTTCCAATTTGGAACTTTGGTTTTAATTATAAAATGCCATCATTGTGATGGCACTTTTCTTATTACCTGTTGCCACTCGCCGTTTTATTCACTGGTATCGGTAACATTTCGGAATGCTCCTACATTCATCATTTTGTATTTTTGGCATGATTCGCGTCCGCCTCAGGGAGCGAATCGGCAATGAATACGGCGTTTATTAAGGTGGAAGAGTCGGATGGCTCTATCTCAACGGTTTCCGGCCAGTGGGTCGAGCAATGTGTAATTAAACCCATCTCAGGGATTCCCTTGCTACATATAGGGACATCTCCTACGAGATAAAAACACGCTTCGTCTTATTGTTTAATCAGATGCTTGCTAGTGGCCATCATTGTGATTACGATGCGCGCACTTGAAAGAGCACGAACTCAATTGGATGAGACTCATCGCAGCTCTTTGATACTGTCCTCGCCCCCTGAAATCTTCTTTGGGCGTATGACCGTAATCCTAAATAAAGGCCATGGATGTCCTACTCAAGCAAACTTTCGGCTCATTATCTCGAACTCGCAAAAGCCTCTGTTTCCAAAGAGAATTTCGCGGGCGAGGATGTTCGCTTTTCGAGCGAATATGAGGCACTGGAAAGCGAGCTGGGCAAAGCCCAATCCATGCACGAAAGCGGTCAGATCGACTGGCTGAAAATCCGCGAAAACAGCGAAAGTCTCCTGCGCACCCAGTCCAAGGATTTGCGGGTTGGCGCCTGGCTGACCTGGGCGCTGTACCAGCGCGAATCCTTTCAGGGGCTGCTGGCCGGCCTCGGTTTGCTGCACTACCTGTGCGAAAGCCACTGGTCCGAAGTCCACCCGACCAAGGCCCGCACCCGCTCCGCTGCCATCAGTTGGCTGGTACCGCGTCTTGAGCAGGTGCTGACCGAAAACGTCGCAATCAAAGAGCAGTTGCCGATGTTTCGGCGGCTGGTCGAGCACCTTGAAGGTCTCGATGCCGCTTGCACCGGGCACTTGGGCGACGATGCGCCGTTGCTGCTGCCGATCTCCCGCCGCCTGAAGAACATGGTCCAGCGTGCCGCCGACAATCAGCCGGAACCTGGCGTCGTCGGCGCGGCGGTGGCTCAGGTCAAACAAGCCGCCACGCAACTGTTCACCCCCGGCGCACCGATCGACAACGAAAAAGAAGCCCATAAAGCCCTGCGCGCCCAGCAGGAAAGCGCGCGGCCGCTGTGTGCCTGGTGGCTCAAGCAGAAAGCCACCGACCTTCGCGCCTTGCGCCTCAATCGCACACTGTTGTGGTTGCCCATTGACGCGGTGCCCGAGCGCAACACCGAGCAGATCACCGTTCTGCGCGGATTGCCAGCCGACAAGCTCAAGGCCTATCAGGACCGTTACGACCAGGCCAAATACGCCGATCTGCTGGTGGAACTGGAGGCGAGCCTGGCGAAGGCGCCGTTCTGGTTCGATGGCCAGCGAATGGTTTGGGAGTGCCTCCAGGGGCTCAACGCCGAGATGGCTATGCGCGAAGTGGAAATCCACTTCGCGCTTTTGATTCAGCGCCTGCCCGGCATCATCGAATTGCGTTTCCATGACGGCGCCCCGTTTGCCGATCCGGCCACCCGGGCCTGGGTCAGTGCCCATGTCATGCCGCACCTGCAAAGCGCCAGTGCGCCGCGCAAGGTCGAAGTCGCCGACAGCCAGCCGGCCTGGGAAGTGGCCCTGGAAGAAGTCTTGCCAATCCTGCGCAAGGACGGCCTCAAGACCGCCGTGCAGATCCTCAAGCAAGGCCTGCAAAGCGCCCAGGGCGGACGCGTCCGATTCTTCTGGCAGTTCGCCCTCGCGCGGCTGTGCTTCATGGCCAAGAAATACGAACTGGCCAAGACCCAACTCGAAACCCTCGACCAAACATTACAGGACTCAGGCCTGAACGCCTGGGAGCCCGATCTTGCGCTGGAAGTGCTGCATTTACTGCATAGCTGTTGCGAGTTGTTGCCGCAGAACCATGCCGTACGTGAACGCAAGGAAGAGATTTATCGCAGGCTGTGCCACCTCGATCTCGAAGTGGTACTCGAATAGGCCCCAGGGCCACAACCGCAAGGAGAA
>Ga0105246_10001214_pt1 | contig 15096 bp, 13 predicted proteins | sample KBSM64metaG_FD_99694 | JGI IMG/M metagenome (GOLD analysis project Ga0105246, IMG submission 99694) | Miscanthus rhizosphere microbial communities from Kellogg Biological Station, Michigan, USA - KBS M6-4 metaG | ecosystem: Host-associated > Plants > Roots > Rhizosphere > Soil | place...
AGTGCCGGGTCGACACTGACGGCATGATCCAGCCATGCCTCGAGATTGATACTGCCGTCGGTGTTGATCGGCTGGTGTGCTCTCACCTGTACCATCTTGCTTACCTTCCCTACGACGCACCTTGGATGCGCCAAAAATCATCGCCGACCTTGCTGCAGATTCCCTGGCAGTTCACGGCCCTGGAGACTGCAGGCCAGTCGGATTAAACGGGCATCCTAGCCCGCTTCAAATAACGCCATGGCCTCGACATGCGCTGTCTGCGGAAACATGTCGAGGATCCCGGCACGCTTTAGCCGGTAGCCTTGCTTGACCAACTCAACCGTGTCCCGCGCCAGCGTCGCCGGATTGCAGGACACATACACCAGGCGCCTGGCGCCCAGGGTGGCAAGTCTGCGCACAACTTCCTGGGCACCGTCGCGCGGTGGGTCCAAGAGTACCGCAGAAAAGCCCTGTTTGGCCCATTCCGCGTCAGTCAGGGGCTGGGACAAATCGGCCTGAAAAAACTGCGCATTATGCAAATTGTTGCTTAGGGCATTCTGTGCCGCGCGTTCCACCATGGTCTGCACGCCTTCCACGGCAACGACTTCGCGTACCTGCCTGGCCAGTGGCAGGGCAAAATTGCCCAGCCCGCAAAACAGGTCCAGCACCCGTTCATCGGGTTGCGGCGCCAGCCATTCCAGGGCCTGGGCGACCATCGCCTCGTTGACCCCGGCATTGACCTGCACAAAATCACCCGGCCGGTACGCCAGCTCCAGGTCCCACGCCTCCAGGCGGAAACCGAGCGCGTTACCCGGCTCGACCGGCTCCGGCTGGCCCTCGCCCTGCAGCCACAACTGGGCATCGTGGAAGGTGCAAAATTCTTTCAATACCTGCATGTCCGCCTCGGACAGCGGTGCCATATGCCGCAGCAACACGGCGATGGCCGTACCACTGAACAACTCCACGTGCCCCAACGCCTGAGGCTTGCTCAAACGGCGCAGCATGTTCGGCAGACGCTGCATGATCGGTTGCAAGGCCTGTACCAGTACCGGGCAATCATCGATGGCGATGATGTCCTGGCTGGCCACGGCGCGGAAGCCTACTTCAAGCTGCTTCGCCTTGGCATCCCAGCGCACGGCCACACGGGCGCGGCGTCGGTAGCCGAACTCCGGCCCGCTCAAAGGCGCAGCCCACGCTTGCGGTTCGACACCGGCCACACGGGACAATTGCTCGGCGAGCATGCGCTGTTTCAGCGCAAGTTGTTCGGCATGGGGCAGGTGTTGCACGCTGCAGCCGCCACAGCGGCCAAAATGTGGGCACGGCGCCGGACGGCGCAGTTCGCTGGCCGTGAACACACGTTCGGTGCGCGCCTCGACCACCTTGCCGTGGGCGCCCAGCACCCGCGCTTCGACTTCTTCGCCGGCCAGCGCGCCGTTGACGAACCAGGTGCGCCCTTCGAAGAACACAATGCCGCGCCCGTCGTTGGCCAGGCGTTCGATGGTCAGGCGTTGTTTCTTGCCCACGGGAATCTGAGGGGCCCGGCTGCCGCCCGTCGGTTGAAAGCGCAGGCCTCTCTCGTGCTTGGCCATCAGTTGGGTTCGTCGAAGATGCCGGTCGACAGGTAGCGGTCGCCTCGGTCACAGATGATCGCGACGATCACCGCGTTTTCCACTTCTTTGGACAGGCGCAACATACCGGCCACCGCACCACCGGACGACACACCGCAGAAGATGCCCTCTTCACGGGCCAGGCGGCGGGTGGTGTCTTCGGCTTCACGCTGGGCCATGTCGATGATGCGGTCCACGCGCGTGGCGTTGTAGATCCTGGGCAAATACTCTTCGGGCCAGCGGCGGATACCGGGGATGGCCGCGCCTTCCATCGGTTGCAGGCCGACAATCTGAATCGCCGGGTTCTGCTCCTTGAGGTAGCGCGAATTGCCCATGATGGTGCCGGTGGTGCCCATGGAGCTGACGAAATGCGTGATGGTGCCCTGGGTCTGGCGCCAGATTTCCGGGCCGGTGCTGGTGTAGTGCGCTTCGGGGTTATCCCCGTTGGCAAACTGGTCCAGCACCAGGCCACGGCCTTCGGCGGCCAGGCGTTCGGCGAGGTCGCGCGCGCCTTCCATGCCCTCTTCCTGGGTAACCAGGATCAACTGGGCGCCATACGCGGTCATCGCAGCCTTGCGCTCGGCGCTGCCGTTATCGGGCATGATCAGCACCATCTTGTAACCCTTGATCGCGGCGGCCATGGCCAGGGCGATCCCGGTATTACCCGAGGTGGCTTCGATCAGCGTGTCCCCCGGCTTGATCTGCCCGCGCAGTTCGGCGCGGGTGATCATCGACAGCGCCGGACGATCCTTGACGGAACCGGCCGGGTTGTTGCCTTCAAGCTTGAGCAACAGGGTATTGCTGGTGTCACCCGCCATGCGTTGCAAGCGGACCAGGGGTGTGTTGCCGACGCAATCGGCGATTGTTGGGTACTGCAAGGTCATGGCGTATTCGCAATCCAGACTGCGGGGGCGGACATCATACCGGGAAAGGTCGGCGGGCCATATCACGCAAAGTGCGGTGCTTATGGCTTATAGGAATAAGGAAGAGTTGGGGTGCCTTTGAGGGCGCTATCGGGGGCAAGCCCCCTCCCACATTCGACCGCATTCTCATGTTGGAACGCTATCCACTGTGGGAGGGGGCTTGCCCCCGATGGCCGCACCGCGATACCCCGCCTGTCCCTAATCCCCACCACCATGATTTCTCTGAAAAACCTCTTCCCCCATCGCCGCAATCTGCCCCTCGATCAACGCTTCAAAAGGTTTGAGCAACGTCTCGAACGATGCCGGCGCTTCCAGGACCTGCAACGCCTGCGCGATGGCTTCGACCGTCGACAAGGCGCCAGGTCCCGGCGCCTTGCGCAAGCGATACCGGGAGACGCCGCCATCGGCCAGCGTGACCCGAGGCAAGGCCGCCAACAACGGGTTGAGGTGCAGCAACTTGCGCGCCTTGCGCCAGGTGCCGTCGGGCACCACCAGCAACAGCGGCTGATCGTCTTGTGCGTAGGCTTGCAGGGGTTGGGCATCATCGGCCGGAAACAACAGCCGCGCCTGATAGCCGGGCGGGTTCAACAGGTTCGCCAGGTCATCGAACACCTCCCCCACCACCAACTGCGCATTGTTCAACCCCAACGCCGCCAGCCGCGCGGTATTGAGCGCGTGGTTGACCTCGCTCGGATGCTGCAGCAGCAACACACGGGTGCGACTTTGGAGACGCGGAATCAGCGGGCACAGGCAGTGGCTGACGGGCCTGAGACAATGGGAACACTGGGGTCTGGACATGTTTTTCAGGCCTGGTTGAGCTGGGCTTTAAGTAAATCGCGGAAAGTCTGGATCAGCGGCTCGCGGCCTCGCCCCCGACGCATGATCATCGAAAACGGCGCCTGGTAGCCGAAGGTGGCCGGCAGCAGTACGCGCAGGTCGCCCTTGTCGGCCCAGGCCTGGGCGTAGTGCTCGGGCAGGTAGCCGATATAGGCGCCGGACAACACCAAAATCAGCTGCGCCTCCATGCTTTCCACGGTGGCCGCGCTGTGCTTGAAGCCATGGCGCGCGAGTTCGGCCTGGCTCCAGTAACCACGCCCCACCATACGTTGCTGGGTGATGACCTGCTCGGGGATACGCCGCTCGTTGAACAACGGGTGCCGGGTGCTGCAATACAGCCAGTGCTGTTCCCGGTACAGCGGCATGTAGATCAGCCCGCTCATGCGGTTGGAAAACGCGCCGATGGCCAGGTCCAGGCGATTGTCCTGTACCCCCAGTTGCAGTTCATAAGGACTCATCACCGACAGATGCAAATGGACTGCCGGGTGTTCGAGGCTGTAGGCACCGATCACCTCAGCGAACGGCAGCGCTTTGTCGCTGACCGTGGAGTCGAGCACACCGAGCTTGAGGGTGCCGCGCAATTCGCCCTTCAACGCGGCGGCATATTGTTCGAAGCCTTCCAGTTCGCCCAGTAAACGCAAGGTTTCCTGATAAAACAGCTCGCCCTTGCTGGTCAGGCTGAAACCGCCGCGCCCACGATGGCACAGCACCAGGCCCAACGCCGATTCCAGCTGGCTCATATAGGTGCTGATGGCTGACGTCGACAGGTTGAGTGCGTGCTGCGCGTTGGCGAACCCCTGATGTCGCACGACGCTGACAAAGATGCGCAGCAGTTTCAGGTCGGGCAAGGCGCTGGCCATCAAATCTCCGCAGGCTCTCTCATTTGAACCGAGTTTACCCCAGGCGTTAGTTTAGAAAAATCTGAACTAAGTATTTGCCTCTGCCGATTCTTCCCTGCCCCCGCTTTTTACAGAATCGGCCCCCTGATAAACACAACAACGATGAGGCAATCCCGTGGACAAGATTTTCCACCAACCACTGGGCGGCAACGAAATGCCGCGCTTCGCCGGCATCGCCACCATGATGCGCCTGCCCCACCTGCAAACGGCCGCGGGCCTGGACGCGGCCTTCATCGGCGTGCCCCTGGACATCGGCACCTCGCTGCGCGCCGGCACCCGCTTCGGGCCTCGGGAAATTCGCGCCGAATCGGTGATGATCCGCCCGTACAACATGGCCACCGGCGCTGCGCCGTTCGATTCGCTGTCGGTTGCGGATATCGGCGACGTGGCGATCAATACCTTCAATCTCCTCGACGCCGTGCGCATCATCGAACACGCCTACGATGAAATCCTCGAGCACGACGTCATCCCCATGACCCTGGGCGGCGACCACACCATTACCCTGCCGATCCTGCGGGCGATTCACAAGAAACACGGCAAGGTCGGGCTGGTGCACATCGACGCCCACGCCGACGTCAACGACCATATGTTCGGCGAGAAAATCGCCCACGGCACTACCTTCCGCCGCGCCGTGGAAGAGGGTTTGCTCGACTGCGACCGTGTGGTGCAGATCGGCCTGCGCGCCCAGGGCTACACCGCTGAAGACTTCAACTGGAGCCGCAAGCAGGGCTTCCGCGTGGTCCAGGCCGAAGAGTGCTGGCATCACTCGCTTGCGCCGTTGATGGCCGAAGTGCGCGAAAAGGTCGGCGGCGGCCCGGTGTACCTGAGCTTCGACATCGATGGCATCGACCCGGCCTGGGCACCGGGCACCGGCACGCCGGAAATCGGCGGACTGACCACCATTCAGGCGATCGAGATCATTCGTGGCTGCCAGGGCCTGGATCTGATTGGTTGTGATCTGGTGGAAGTTTCGCCGCCCTATGACACCACCGGCAACACCTCGCTGCTGGGTGCCAACCTGCTGTATGAAATGCTTTGTGTATTACCCGGCGTGACGCATCGCTGATCAGCGCGTACACGCCTTGAACAGAATAAAAAGCATGGCCGCACACTGAAAAACCCGGGGACTTCCAAGGTCCCCAATCACCGATGTACCTGACCTTGGCTCGCGCGCTTGCCGAGCCGACTGCCGCCTGATCGTCCATAAAAAATATAATCGGAGAATCACCGTCATGGCTTTGGATCTATTTGTCGTCCTCATCTACGCCGCCGGCATGCTGGTGCTCGGCTACTACGGCATGCGCCGCGCCAAGACCCATGAAGACTATCTGGTGGCCGGGCGCAATCTGGGGCCATCGCTGTATATGGGCACCATGGCCGCCACGGTATTGGGCGGCGCCTCCACCGTCGGCACTGTGCGCCTGGGTTATGTGCACGGTATTTCCGGTTTCTGGCTGTGCGCCGCACTGGGCGCGGGGATCATTGTGCTGAACCTGTTCCTGGCCAGGCCGCTGTTGAAGCTGAAAATCTTCACCGTCACCCAGGTCCTGGAGAAACGCTACAACCCCATGGCTCGCCAGGCCAGCGCAGTGATCATGCTGGCTTACGCACTGATGATCGCAGTGACCTCGATCCTGGCCATCGGCACTGTGCTGCAAGTGTTGTTCGGCCTGCCGTTCTGGATCTCGGTGCTGCTGGGCGGTGGCGTGGTGGTGGTGTATTCGACCATCGGCGGCATGTGGTCGCTGACCCTGACCGATATCGTGCAGTTCGTGATCAAGACGGTTGGACTGATGTTCATTCTGTTGCCGATCTGCCTGTACCGCGTCGGCGGCTGGGATGAACTGGTGGCCAGGCTGCCGGCATCGAGTTTGAGCTTCACCGCGATTGGCTGGGACACGATCATTACCTACTTCATGATCTACTTCTTCGGCATCCTGATCGGCCAGGATATCTGGCAGCGCGTATTCACCGCTCGCGACGAAAAAGTTGCGCGGTACGCCGGCACCTTCGCCGGGTTCTATTGCATTGTTTATGGACTGGCATGCGCATTGATCGGCATGGCGGCGCATGTGCTGATCCCGGACCTGGATAACGCCAACAACGCGTTCGCGGCCATCGTCAAAGCCTCACTGCCGGACGGCATTCGCGGCCTGGTGATTGCCGCAGCCCTGGCGGCCATGATGTCCACGGCCAGCGCCGGCTTGCTCGCCGCCTCCACCGTGCTGACCGAAGACTTGTTGCCACGGTTGCGCAGCGGCAAGCAGTCGAGCCTGGGCGTCAACCGCTTGTTCACCTTGCTGACCGGCATCGCCGTGATCGGCATCGCACTGGTGGTGAACGATGTGATCAGCGCCCTGACCCTGGCCTATAACCTGCTGGTGGGCGGCATGCTGATCCCGCTGATCGGAGCAATCTTCTGGAAACGCGCGACCACCGCAGGGGCGATTACGTCGATGGGCATGGGGTTCCTGACCGCGCTGGTATTTATGTTCAAGGACGGACTGGATGCAAACACGCCGATTTATTACAGCCTCGCGGTCGCGTCGGTGAGTTTTGTTCTGGTGAGTGTGGTGTCGCGTAAACCGGGCGCCGTGGCGGCAGGGATGGCTTGACCCCGTCCGGGCTTTAGAGCGGTTTCTTCAGCGGGTGCGACGGCGAATGTCACACCCGTTTTCTTGCCCTCAATGGTCAGACGTTCTGGCCAGGATGATCTCCTGAACCAAAGAGGCCCACACCAATCCCTGGGTAGTGCCTCCGGCATATGTGCCTCCGGCCGCGATTTGATGGTAGGCGGACCAATACACGATCGAAAACCCATCTGAAGTACCCGGCCTCGCACATTCGATTATTTGCAGGTCGCTCTTTTCGACGGCTCTGCGGTAAGACTGTGGAAAATGCCGAGAAATAGCAGCAAGGCACGCCGCGAGTACTTGCTCTTTATATTCAAGCGTTGATCCAGGCGGAACCTGCCCGCCGGAGACAAGAATGCAATCCCCGTCCAGGCGGCAATTCATGACACCGACGGGTAGATCGTACTGCAACTTGAGCCCGCGCATTTCGGCACCTTCATGTCCAATCGCGGGCAGTTTGAAAAACCAACCGATGATCGCGATCACGTTGGGTTCCTCTACGCCCATGGCAGTGACAACGAAGTGATCTTTGCTCAGTTCACAAATGTGTTCCGACGTCAAAAGCCTGGACCGAAACTGAACCCCCGCACGTTGCAAAAGCCTCTCCAACTCCAGAATCAGATCGTCGAATGCCACCTCGTAGCCGGATACTTCTATAGCCCGGCCGACACCATGAACGCCGTAACTTGCCTGGATTTGCGTATGACTGATCTCTGCAACTTCACCTCCTGGCTTGCCGCTCGGCCAAGGACGGCGTTCGATATCGCGCTGTTCGCGTATCGCGCCTTCTACATCAGTGGTATCGCCTATATAGGCTCTTACAATCCGCGCGTGCGCAAAGGATGCCAGCGACGGGTTGTCAGCCAGAAGTTTTTCAAACAATTCAATGCCTGCTCGGTTGCATTCAACGGCCAAATGCTGATTTCCGCAGAGCAGGTACTGATTATGGAGCGGCTTTGCCGTCGTCTCCGTCGCTGACAGGTGACGCATGTTCACCTGCTTGTGGCTGGCGCCATCGCTCTGCCGGTTGCGGCCGTATACGTCGACTTGATAATTGGCCAGGCGAAACATCACGGCTTGAAAAAGGCCGTTGATCCCTCTGCCGATGATCGACACGCGTGGCGCATCGGCCTCTATCTGCTGAACGGGAATCGCCAATGACTGTACAACTTTGCGCCTGGCAAGACCGTGCAAAGCCGTCAAGCTCAATTGGATTGCGACGGCATAGTCGAGATCGCACTGGCAGGCTTCTGCAGTTGCCGCCTGCGCCGTCAGCGTCGCCGGTTTGCGCCACGTGGAGACACTACAGCCGAGCTTTTGCGCGCGCATTCGAAACGCGTCCAATGTGACGAGCCCATAGTCCAATACAAGCTGGATGCCCTCGGCTCGCGCCAGGGCCTGCAAAGCGTCATCGCTGAACACGTCCGGTTTGGCGACGCAAACAACGCGAGCCTGTTTGTGCAGACATTGAATAAGGGCACGGTCAATACGACGGGTGGAGTCCTTAGTCAGAGATAAACACAGAGCGACTGCACGGGCCCCCTTCATCGCCTCGAACCAGTCGACTACAAATGACACCCGGCTGTTTTGGGAGACTTTTCTGCCAAGTGCCGAAGGGCAGCGGCTTAACACCTTAATTCGAACATCCGGGTCTCGATCAAGGAGTAACGTGACAAGTTCCTGACCGACATTGCCATATCCCAGCACGCAGATGTCACGGGGTATCGAGCCATCGGCCAGTGTCAGCCAGCGCGCAATATAAGCGGCGACATGCGGCGCGTTCACACAGGGCGTGTTGACCACTTGAATCCCATTGGATGCGCACAGGTCCAGTCGAACCTTATCGAGGCTCGTCCCCCTGCGAATCAGATGCAGGTTTCCAAATGGGTGGGCTGAACGCCAGAGGTCTATGACGTCTGCATCCATGGCTTGGTCCCCAACAACGATTGTTGCTGGACGCAAAAGCCCGATCTGGGTGAGCAACGCCTGCTTGGTTATTGTCGGGGAGAGAAACACGATGTTGTCCGGAGCATCAGCTTTCCAGCCTCTGGAAACCGGCGCGATATGTAAAATGCTCTCGGTTGTGGCGATCAAGGATGCGGCGACGGGCGGAACGGGAAAGCGCGTCATGGCTTAATCTCCAATAACTCTGACTTAGTAATGCCCCGAAGAGAGGTTTTATAAAGTTTGGAGTTACGGAAGCGGCCGTTCTCTATTCCTGGATTTTGTTTGACCTTTCCACAAAGAATTGCAACAACCGATGAAATTCCGTAACGGAATTCAACCTACGCTCATCTTTTAAAATGAATAAGCCAGCCAATTCTGACGAGCGAGTAGCCCAATTCCGACATTTGAAGGCGAGAGATGTAAGGCGCTTTAACCGATCTTCGTGCCTGTCACAAACGAAATATGGGAGCGAACCTGCTCGCGAATGCAGTAAACCAGTCAACTACTTATCGACTGACTCACCGCATCGCGAACAAGCCCGCTCCCACACGAATACCGGGTTGGCTGGGGATCAACGCCGACGTGGGCGGCGTTGCTCGTCATCGGTACGAATCGGCACCGGCTGCAGTGGAGGCTCGATCAAGCCCAGCGCAACGCCAAGGTCATGGAGCCAGGTTTGAATTTTCTCTTTCATGATTTGCCCCCTTTGAGGGTAATGCGGGTAGACGCCTGTCTTGTCGCCCTTTCCTACACTGATAGTAGCCCTAAGTCCTATGTATTGCTTGCGCGAAACCACAACGAACTATTACTGAATGGATCAGGATCCTGTCGATTCGTTCAAGCAATCTCGCGCCTGTCTTGCACGCTCTCTGCCTGGCTCGCCTGCTGCAGCTCGATCCATGCATTGAGGTTAGCGCCGAGCATACCCTTTCGCCACATTAACCAGGTGGTGGCAGTGGCAAAAGGCCCAGTCAGCGGATGAACGGACACACTGTCCTTGCCCGGCAGGCTCTCGAGCATGGATTCGGACATCAATGCCACGCCTGAGCCGGCGATCACACAAGCCAGCATGCCTTGGTAGGACTCGATCTCGATGGCGCGGCCCATGGCCACGCGCTCGTGGGAAAACCAGGTTTCCAGGCGGGTGCGATAGGCGCAACTGCGGCGGAACGTGAAAACCGAGCGGCCGGCCACGTCCTGGGGGCCGCGCACCGGTGGGTGGTCGGCCTCGCAAATAATCACCAGGCGCTCTTCGCACAGCGGCACGCCGTCCAGCGTGGCAATCGTCAATGGACCATCCACCAGCGCCGCATCCAACCGCCCGGTGATCAAGCCCTCGAGCAGTTCGCCGCTCGGCGCGGATTGCACCTGCAAATTCACCATCGGGTAGGCCTTGTGATAACGCGCCAATAGCGTGGGCAAGTGAATCGCCGCCGTGCTGTACATGCTGCCGAGGACAAAATCACCCGCCGGCTGCCCGCCCTGCACCGCGCCGTGAGCTTCATCGTGCAGGGCCAGTAGACGGGTGCTGTAGTCCAGCAGCACTTTACCCGCAGGAGAAAGCTGCAAGCGCTGGCGTTCACGCACGAACAGCTCGACGCCAAGCTGTTCTTCCATTTGCTTGAGCCGGGTCGACAGGTTCGACGGCACCCGGTGCAGGCGCTCGGCGGCGCGGGTGATGGAGCCCTCTTCCGCTACCGCCTGGAAGATGCGCAGTTGACTGAACTCCATAGCCTTTCTCCAAAACTGAACAAGTTGCTCACTATTATTCATTTTTACAGAAAGTCAATCCGCTTTAGCCTGAAGGTCTTCGCTTTCTCGCAGGACACGTGCACATGTCACCGCTGATTCGCTTAACCGCCAGCTTTGTCGCCCTGATGATGGCCATGGGCATCGGCCGCTTTGCCCTGACTCCGCAGATGCCGCATTTGCTCAGCGAAGGTCAGATCGACCTGACCGGCGCCGGGTTGATCGCGGCCGCCAATTACCTGGGTTATTTCGTCGGTGCGGTGGACTCGATCTTCGCCCGCAGTCATCACCACATTAAAGGGCGCTTGTACGGCGGGTTGTGGCTCTGCGTGCTGCTGACCCTGGCGTCCTGTTGGGCCCACGGCTTCTGGCCTCATCTGCTGCTGCGTTTCGGCACCGGTGTCGCCAGCGCCTGGGCCCTGGTGATGATTACCAGCCTGAGCCAGCCGCTGGCGATTGCCGCCGGCAGGCCACGCCTGGGAGCGCTGGTGTTCGCAGGACCTGGCTTGGGCATTGTGCTCACCGGACTGCTGGCGCTGGGGTCCAACCTGTTGGGGCAAAGCTCCGCAACGCTGTGGTTGGTGTATAGCGCGGTGGCACTGGTGATGCTGCTGGCCATCCTGCCATTCCTGCCAACGCCGACCACGCTGGCTGCGCCCGCCTCCAACGCGGGTAATAACGGCAGCATCGCGCACTTGGGCTGGATCTACTTCCTGTTCGGCCTGGGCTACATCATTCCAGCGACCTTCCTGTCGCAGATGGCCAGTGCGCAGTTCAAGGGCGCCTGGCAGGCCGACTTGTTCTGGCCGTGCTTTGGCCTGGCCGCAGCGATGGGCGTGGTGATAGCCAGCCTGCGCCGCAAGGCCCCGAACACCACCCGACGCTGGCTGATGACCACGCTGTGGCTGCAGGCGGCCGGCGTATTCACGTGCCTGCTGGGCAATGCCTGGGGCCTGGCGCTGGGAGTATTGCTGTGCGGCGCCCCGTTTCTGGCGTGCATGCAATTGGTCATGGCGCGCCTGCGCGAGATTGCGCCCCACGGCTACCAGCGCAACACCGGCTTGTTGACGGCCAGCTTTGCCATCGGCCAATTGAGCGGGCCGCTGCTGGCCTCGGTGAGCAGCCACCTGAGCGGCGGCCTGCAACCGGCGCTAATAATTGCCGGTTGCGGCCTGTTGGTGGCCGGCGGTGTCGTGCTCAGCCAGCGACCAGAGGGGTCGGCAAGCGCACCTGCTCACGCCGTGCCAGTAGCAGAAAAAACAGCCCTCCCAGGAAGCAGCCGGTAAACCAGGCGAAATTGGCCATGCCTTGCAACGCCGGCGTGAAGGTGATGGCGACGCCCACCAGCGTCGCCGGTACCAAGGCCTTGACCGCCGTCCAGTTCACCCCGCCGTCGAAGTAATAGCGTCCGCTCGGGCTGTCATCGAACAGTGCATCCACATCAATCTGCTGCTTTTTGACCAGGTAAAAATCCACCAGCAGGATGCCGAACAGCGGCCCGATAAACGCGGCCAGGATGTCCAGGGTGTAGTGAATCATCAGCGGGTTATTGAACAGGTTCCACGGCGTGATAAAGATCGACGCCACGGCCGCGATCATTCCACCCGCACGCCAGCTGATTTTGCTCGGCGCAATGTTGGCGAAGTCGAACGCAGGCGAGACAAAGTTGGCAACGATATTGATGCCGATAGTGGCGGTCACGAACGCGAAGGCGCCCAGCAGCACGGCCATGCTGTTGTCGATGCGCGACACCGTGGCGATGGGGTCATGCAACATTTCGCCAAATACTGGCAGGGTGCCCGAGACGATCACCACGGTTACCAGGGAGAAGGCCAGGAAGTTCACCGGCAGCCCCCAGAAGTTGCCACGGCGCACGTCCTGCATGCTGCGGCAGTAGCGACTGAAATCGCCAAAATTGAGGGTGGGTCCGGAGAAGTACGACACCACCAGCGCCGTCGCCACGATCACCTGGCCGAACGCCTGCCAGCCCGACAGCGACTTTTCCGCCAGGGTAAAGCTGATATTCGCCCAACCCGCTTTCCACACAATCCAGCCGGCCAGGGCAAACATCACCGCATACACCACCGGGCCGGCCCAGTCGATAAAGCGGCGGATGGATTCCATGCCAGCCCAGAACACAGCGGCCTGCAGCACCCACAACGTAAGAAAGCCGAACCAGCCCAGGTACGACAAGCCGGCAAAGTGCGGCTCTGCATACACAGCCATCGACGGAAAAAAGCGCAGCACCACGATGATCAAGGCACTCGACGCCAGGTACGTCTGAATGCCGTACCAGGCAACCGCGATCAGGCCACGGATCACCGCAGGAATATTCGCGCCAAAAACACCAAATGCCAGGCGGCAAATCACTGGATAAGGCACCGCCGCCTGCTGACTCGGCTTGGCCACCAGGTTGGCGATCAGTTGCACAATGCAAATGCCCGCGAGCAAGGCGATCAACACCTGCCAACTGGCAAGCCCCAGGGCGAACAGGCTGGCGGCGAACACGTAGCCGCCGACGCTGTGCACGTCGCTCATCCAGAAGGCGAAGATGTTGTACCAGGTCCATTTCTGCGGCAGTGGGCCCAGGTCCTGGTTATACAGCCGTGGGCTGTAGCCGTTGGGCAATTGGTCGGTCATCGCGGGACTCCTCGTAATATCGCCCTGCGTTGCCGTAGCGATATGCATACGGTACGCAGTATGGGTTGTATACGAGGTAGTCAGCAGAATGCATGCCAATAGCACACAATGCCCGGGGAACGGCGTTCCAAAGACATTATAAAGGTTTAGATAGAACAGCTATGCGCAACAACGGTGCACGACATTCCTGTACACAATCAGTGGCGCACTCGTTGTGCACAGAGATAGCCGACTGTGCAACAGATCGCTGTGAGCACAGTCCCCCACGCCATGTCCATTACCGCCAGGCCGGCGGACCAGCCTTGCAGCGTGGCCCAATTGCTCAGGTCGTAAGTGCCATAGGCCACCAACCCCAGCAAGGCCCCCAAACGCGCAGCGCGTTGCCAGCTCGCGCTGGGCAAGACAACGAATATCACGCAACCGAGGACATACAGCAGATAGAACACGACGGCGGGCAACAGCCGGGGCTGATCGAGCATCAGCGAGCCGAGCAGGCTCTTATAGGTAGGTCCCATCAGGACGCCCAGCCAGAGGCCGTCCAGCACCAGGAAGGCGACCAGCGTACCGAGGTAGGCAAACAAGGTTTTCTTCGACATTTGACCATCCACTGTAGGAGCAAGCGTGCTCCTACAGGAGAGCCGGCCGCACTCAGCTTAGTTCAATGCGATCGGCATGAATCACAATCTGCCCCTGCTTGTAGAGCGCACCAATAGCCTTCTTGAAGTTGCCTTTGCTGACGCCGAACAAGTTGCTGATGACAGCCGGGTCGCTTTTATCACTGACCGGCAAGGTGCCGTTGTTGTCACGCAATTTGGCGAGGATCTTCGAGTTGAGGCTGGAAGCCGCTTCCTGGCCAACCGGCTGCAGGCTCAGGCTGATGTTGCCATCGGCGCGGATCTCTTTGATAAAGCCTTTCTCTTCCTTGCCCGGGCGCAGGAACTTGAACACTTCGTTCTTGTGGATCAGGCCCCAGTGTTTGTTGTTGATGATCGCCTTGAAGCCCATGTCCGTGGCTTCGGCCACCAACAGGTCGACTTCCTGGCCCACCTGGTAATTGGCCGGCGTTTTGTCCAGGTAGCGATCAAGGCGCGCAGTGGCGGTGATGCGCCGGGTGTGCTTGTCGAGATAGACATGCACCACGCAGTATTCACCGGCGCTCAGTTGACGCTTTTCTTCCGAATAAGGCAGCAACAGATCCTTGGGCAGCCCCCAATCGAGGAACACACCGATGCTGTTGACTTCCACCACTTTCAAACTGGCAAATTCGCCCACTTGAACTTTGGGTTTTTCAGTGGTGGCGATAAGTTTGTCATCACTGTCCAGATAAATGAAAACGTTAAGCCAGTCTTCATCTTCACTGGGAATGTCCTTGGGGATATACCGATTAGGCAAGAGGATTTCACCGTCTTGCGCACCATCCAGGTACAAACCAAAGTTAGTGTGTTTAACCACTTGCAAGCTGTTGTAGCGCCCGACTAAAGCCATTTCCAGATACCCTCATTGCGTGGGCGGCATTCTACCCGAGTTGAGCCAGACACGCGCGCGCGCCTGCAAAATCCGCAGGCCGACGTGGCACTGCAATGGCAGTGCCCCGCTCGTCTGATCAATCCTGCGAATTTTACCCGTCGCCAGCGCCTGCACGTTTCAAGCTTTCGAGTTAAAACAGTCAGTTAGCGGGTTATTGGGTTGCTCAAGTTCGGTCTTTTGCAGAGGCGACATTTAATTCCCAGAGGATATTTGCCAAGCAATTGTCAAGTAATTCCTGTACGATGCCTGGCCAAGTTAATTTTCTACAGGTTAGTGGCCGCCATGCGCGTAAAAGCATCCAACAGCAAAGCAAAGCCAGCTCCCGCCGTTGAAACCAGCGAATCGATCAACAGCC
>Ga0105246_10001217_pt1 | contig 15078 bp, 11 predicted proteins | sample KBSM64metaG_FD_99694 | JGI IMG/M metagenome (GOLD analysis project Ga0105246, IMG submission 99694) | Miscanthus rhizosphere microbial communities from Kellogg Biological Station, Michigan, USA - KBS M6-4 metaG | ecosystem: Host-associated > Plants > Roots > Rhizosphere > Soil | place...
ACGGTCTGGTCCTCACCAGGGAGCAGGAGCGCTGCATCTACGTCTTCCGTCACCGTGAATTCGAACGTATCCACGAGTCCATGCGGGAGGCACCCTTCTCCTCCAAGCAGGCTCGTGACTACATCCGGGTTTTCCTGTCGGGAGCCTCTGACGAGGTACCTGACAAGCAGGGGCGGGTGACGATTCCGCCGGCGCTCCGGGCCTACGCAGGACTCGACCGGGAACTGGCGGTCATCGGCGCCGGCACCCGGGCCGAGATCTGGGATGCCCAGGCTTGGGACGAGTACCTCACCGAGAAGGAAGCCGCCTTCTCGGAAACCGACGACGACAACCTTCCCGGATTCATCTAGACGGATTCATCTAGGCGACGGGCAGGACCCGCTTCTTGGACGGGATCTCCAGCCGCCCATTGCTTCGCCAACCTGGCTCACCTTCCCCGGAGCCAGGCGGACGCAGTGATAGGCGCGGATGGGGATCCGGCCCAAGAAGCATTTAAGAGCCAGTGAACGAAACCCGAGGAGGCCGTATGGACGGGCAGGACACGCCGAAGCCGACCTCTGAGCGCCATGTGCCGGTCCTGAAAGACCGGTGCATCAATCTGCTGGCACCCGGATTCGAAGCCGCCCGCAGCCGCGGGGAGACCCCGGTGGTCATCGACGCGACCCTCGGCATGGGTGGCCACTCCGAAGCCATGCTCCAGCGTTTCCCTGACCTGCACCTGGTGGGGATCGACCGCGATGAGGAAGCCCTGGCACTCGCCGGGGAGCGGCTCAAGCCTTTCGAGAAGCGGACCGACCTCGTCCACGCCGTCTACGACGAGATCGAAGAGGTCCTCGAGGACCTTGGCATCTCCGAAGTGCATGGGATCCTCATGGACCTCGGCGTCTCCTCCCTGCAGCTGGACGAACGCGAACGCGGCTTCGCGTACTCCTACGACGCTCCCTTGGACATGCGGATGGACACCAGCCGCGGCCAGACCGCTGCCGACGTGGTCAACAACTACTCCGAAGAGGAACTCGTCCGGATCATCCGGAAGTGGGGTGAGGAGAAGTTCGCCGGCCGGATCGCCAACCGCATCGTCACGGCCCGCGCGGAGAAGCCCTTCGCCACCACCGGGGAACTCGTCGAACAGATCCGCAGCGTGGTGCCGGCAGCGGCCGCCAAGTCGGGCGGCCATCCGGCGAAGCGCACCTTCCAGGCGCTGCGCATCGAGGTCAACGAGGAACTCGATGTCCTGGAACGGGCCATTCCCGCCGCCGTCGATTCCATTGCCCTCGGCGGGCGGGTGGTGGTGATGTCCTACCACTCGCTCGAGGACAAGATCGTCAAGTCGGTTTTCCAGAAGCGGTCCAAGTCCTCGGCGCCGCTGGGCTTCCCCGTGGAACTTGAGGAACACAAACCCGAACTGAAAACACTGACCAAGGGCACCGAGGTGCCCACCGCGGAAGAAATCGCCGAAAACCCCCGGGCTGCCTCGGCCCGGCTGCGGGCCGTCGAACGAATCAAAGCAAGGAGAAACGCATGAGCACCGCTGCTGCCAAGGCAACGCCGTCCACCGTGGGCAACACGGCGCGCTCCCTGCCGCTGCGTTCGCCCGACACCGGCCGCAAAGTCCGGACGCCGCTCTCCGTGGTGCACAGCACCCCCGGCAAGCGCCGGGTACCCTTCTTCGTCTTCTGCTTCGGCGTGTTGGCGGCGGCGTTGCTCACCGTCCTCGTGCTCAACATCTCGGTGTCCACGGCGCAGTACAACCTGGTCCAGCTGAAGGCCCAGGACGCTACCTTGACCAAGCAAAACCAGGAACTGACACAGCAACGCCAAGCGTTCGAGGCTCCCCAGAATCTGGCCGCGAAGGCTGCACAATTGGGAATGGTTGCTTCCACTGCCAAGGGCCAGATCAACCTGGAGACGCTTGCGATCACGGGCACCGCGACGCCGGCACTCAAGGGGCTCAGCCAGGGCGCCGTTATCGCGCCCCCAGCGATCACCGGCCAGCTTGATGTAGTCCCCCCGGCCAGCACCAAGGAACCATTGGAGAGCCACGCCCCGTCCGCCGCCGACGCGAAAGCTGAGGCAAAGGATGCAAAGGCCGACGCCAAGGCAAAGCCGGAGAAGAAGGCCGAGCCGAAGGCTCCGGCCGTGAACCTCAACGGGGGTTCGGTGCCGGCTCCCCAGCAGAAGGTGCCCGGGCAGTAAGCCTCCAGCCGAACCGACAGCAAGGCAAGCAGCAAGGAACCGACGTGGCGCAGAACTCCGGGAAATCGAAAACGAAGAAGGCGTCAACGGCCAAGCGGCGGCTGCGGGTGGGCCTTGGCCTGATGCTCACCCTGCTGCTGGTGGTGGGCGGCAAACTCTTCCTCGTTCAGGGACTGGACGTGGGCGGCATGGCCGAAGCCGGCATCAACAAGAGGCTGACACCTGTCGAGCTCCCGGCCGAGCGCGGCCAGATCCTTGACGCCAACGGCACGGTGCTCGCCAGCAGCGTGATCCGCTACGACATCGTCGCGGACCAGAGGGTCAACACCAACACTCCCGAATTCGGGCGCTACAACAGCGCCACCGCAGAGGCGGAGACTGTCAGCCGTGAGCAGGGCATCAAGGACCTTGCCTCAGCGCTCGGAACCGACCCGGCGGCCCTGACCACTGCCCTGACGGGGGACAAGCCCTACGTCGTGCTCGCCCGGGAAGTGAAACCCGATCTTGAGGACGCCATCTCGAAGCTGTCCATTCCGGGGGTGGTCTCCAAGGCCATCTCCAAGCGCGTCTACCCGAACGGCAGCGTGGCCGGAGGCGTCATCGGCTTCCTCCAGGACGGCACCACCGGCCAGGCAGGCATCGAGCAGACCCAGGACGAAGCACTGCGTGGGACCCCAGGCAAGCGCGTCTTCGAGATCGGCGCCGACGGCCTCCGCATTCCGGTCGCTACTGACGAACTGACCCCCGCCGTCGACGGCAAGGACGTGAAACTGACGCTCAACACGGACCTGCAATACTTTGCGCAGCAGGCCATCCAGAGCCAGGTCAACAACCTCAGCGCACAGTGGGGATCGATCGTGGTGATGGACGTCAAGACCGGCAACATCATCGTCATGGCCGATACCAACGCCCCTGACCCGAACAACCCCGGCGGGGTTGCCCCCGAGGACCGGGGCGTGCGATCGGTGACCGCGGCCTACGAGCCCGGTTCGGTGGAGAAGATGATCACCGCCTCAGCAGCGATCGAAGAAGGCAAGGCCAGCCCGCTGGACACCTTCACGATCCCGCCGGCCTATACGATCGACGGTGAGACCTTCACCGATGCCTTCGACCACGGCACCGAAAAGCGGACGCTCGCAGGCATCCTGGGCTGGTCCATGAACACCGGCACGGTGATGGTCGGCAGCCGGCTGAGCAAGCAGCAGCGCTACGACTGGCTGAAGAAGTTCGGCATCGGAGAGGCCCCCGACATCGGACTGCCTTCGGAGGCCAAGGGCATTCTTGCCAAACCGGATCAGTGGGACAACCGCCAGCAGTACACGGTGTTGTTCGGCCAGGGTGTTTCGCAGTCCACACTGCAGACAGTCCGGGCCTACCAGAGCGTCGCCAACGACGGCGTCATGCTCCAGCCCCGCCTGATCGACAGCTACATCACCCCGGACGGAAAAGAAGAGAAGGTCCCTGCCAAGGAATCCCGGCGGATCGTCAGCAAGGAGACGGCGAAGAAGGTCCGCGACATCCTTGAGAGCAACGTCACTGAAGGCCAGATCAAGGAGGCCGCCGTTGACGGTTACCGGGTAGGCGCCAAGACCGGCACCTCCCAGGCCCCGCGCGAGGACGGGCTTCCCGGCTTCGACGGCTACACGGCCTCGATGGTGGCCATGGCCCCGATGGACAACCCGCGGTTCATCGTCGAAGTAGTGGTGCAGCGCCCGAAGGGCAACATCTACGGCATCACCAACGGGCCGGTCCTGCGCTCGGTCCTGGGCCAGGTGCTGCGCACCTACAACGTTCCGCCATCCACGGGAACCCCGGCCCGGTTCCCCCAGTTCGCCAAGTAAGCCAGTCCGCCACGCACGCGATCCGGGCGGCACAGCCTGCCGAGTAAGCTTGTGTGGCAGTTGCCCGGCCACACCCTGAGTCCATCTACACCGATCCATCCACGCCGCATCCGGAACCGTTCGCCCTGATTCACCGGGCCCGGCAGCGGCCAGTTCCACGAGCACCATCGGAGACCCACCTTGCCAGAGCAGAATGACGCCGTTCAGATCCCGTCCGGGAACCACGCGACGGCGGGAAGCACGGCCGCCGGCAGCCGCGGTTTCCGCCCGGCCCGCGTGTCTCCGGTGCCGCTGCGGGAAATTGCCGAGGCGCTGGGAATCCAGGCGCCCGCAGGGAGCGCCGGCGTCGCCGTCACTGGCGTCTCGCTCAACTCCCGGACCGTGGAGCCGGGCGATCTGTACCTCGCCCTGCCCGGCGCCAGCCGGCACGGCGCGGAGTTCGCAGCACAGGCCACAGCCGCCGGGGCGGTCGCCATCCTCAGCGACGACGACGGCGCGCAGCGGCTTCTGGCCGACGGCGGCCCGGGCGTTCCGGTGCTGTCCGTCCGGGAGCCGCGTACCGCCGTCGGGCCGGTTTCAGCGCTTGTCTACCGCAGCCAGCCGGCAGGGGAAGCCTCGCCCACGCTGTTCGGAGTGACCGGCACCAACGGCAAGACCACCACCACCTACTTCATCAACTCGCTGCTGCGTGCCCTGGGCAAGACCCCCGGCCTGATCGGGACCATCGAAATCCTGGCCGGCGCCGAGGCCATTCCGAGTCTGTTGACCACCCCTGAATCCCCGGACGTCCACGCCCTCCTGGCGCTGATGCGGGAGCGGGGGCTGGACGCGGCTTCCATGGAAGTGTCCTCCCATGCGGTGTCCTACCGCCGCGTGGACGGGGTGATGTTCGACGTCGCCGGTTTCACCAACCTCACCCAGGACCACCTGGACCTGCACGGCAGCATGGAAGAGTATTTCCGCACCAAGGCGGAGCTGTTCACTCCTGCCCGATGCCGCCGCGCAGTGGTGATCGTCGACGACGACTGGGGCCGGACCCTCGCGGCGGAAACAACCGTGCCGGTGACCACGCTGTCCCTCCGTCCCGCCGTCGAAGGCCCCGAAGCCGACTGGACCCTTGCCTCCAGCACCCCGCGCGGCCTCGGCAACGGCTTTGTGCTCCGGCACCGCGACGGCGGCGAACTGCGGGCACGCACGGCCCTGCCAGGCGACTTCAACATCGCCAACGCGGCTCTGGCCATCATCATGGTCCTGGCCTCCGGCGTGGGCCGTGAAGCGCTTCAGGCCGCCCTCGAACGGCAGGATCCTTTCGCTGTCGCCGTTCCCGGCCGCATGCAGCTGGTGTCCGAGGCGCCCGCCTCGGTGGTCGACTTTGCGCACAATCCCGACGCCCTGGCCCGCGCGCTCGAAGCCGTGCGCTCCCGCGAGGAAGGCTCCCGGGTGATCGTCGTTTTCGGCGCCACTGGCCAGCGCGACCAGGGCAAGCGCCCGACCATGGGCGCGATCGCCGCCCGCCTGTCCGACGTCGTGATCATCAGCGACGACGACCCGCACGACGAGGACGCCGCCGCGATCCGCGCGGAGGTGCTTGCCGGCGCAGTCGCCGCCCGCGACGCCGAGCAGCTGGCCTGCGAGATCATCGAATCCTTCCCGCGTGACGTGGCGATCCGCAAGGCCGTGGAGCTCGCCACGGAGAAGGACACCATCCTGGTGGCCGGCCGCGGCCACGAAGTCTGGCAGGAAGTCAAAGGCGTCAACCTTTCCCTTGATGACAGGGAAGAACTGAAGGCTGCCTTGACAGCCAGGGGATTCCGGGTTCCAGCAGACGAGCGGATAGAGTCCTAGACCGAGATGATTGCACTGACAGCGGCGGAAATCGCCCACATCACCAATGGCACGCTTGCAGCCGATCCCGGGATCGTTCCCCTCTCCGTGGTGACGGACTCCCGCGAAGCCGGGACCGGGTCGCTCTACGTGGCCAAGCCCGGAGAACACGCGGACGGCCACAACTTCGTCGGAGCTGCCTTTGAACGCGGCGCCGTGCTGGCCTTATCCGAACGGGAAGTCGTCGATGCCGAAGGCCGGCCGTACCCTGCGGTCATCGTCGAGGACGCCGTCCTTGCGATGGGCGCCCTCGCAGCCGAAGCGGTCCGCCGGATCCGCGCGGAGCGTGCCGCAGCAGGCGAACAGTTCACCGTCATCGGTATCACGGGCTCGGCGGGCAAGACCACCACCAAGGACCTCCTGGCCGGAATCCTGTCCAAAGCCGGAAAGACCGTGGCGCCCAAGGGCTCCTACAACGGCGAGGTCGGCGTCCCGCTCACCGTCTTCACCGCCGACGCCGGCACCCGCTACCTCGTGATCGAAATGGGCGCCACCGGAATCGGCCATATCGAATACCTGGCCGGCATGGTCAAGCCGGACATCGGCGTCGTACTCGTGGTGGGTACCGCCCACGCCGGCGAGTTCGGGGGAGTGGAGAACATCGCCAAGACCAAGGGCGAACTCCTCGAAGCCCTCGGCACGGACGGCACGGCCGTTATCAACCTCGACGACCCGAGGGTCGCCGCCATGGCCCCGCGCACTGTCGCCCCGATCCTGGGCACCAGCTCCGCCGGCGCGGACGGTGCCGCCGTCGAGGCCCTGAACGCGGACATCGACGATCTCGGACACCCCGTGTTCGACCTTGTACTGCCCGAAGGCGCCAAGCCGCGTCCGGTGCGCAGCAAACTGATCGGCGCGCACCACCTGGGGAACCTGCTCGCCGCTGCGGCAGCCGCCTACGCCGCGGGCATTCCCGGTGACGACATCGCGGCCTCGCTTTCGGAGCAGAGCGCCGCCAGCCGCTGGCGCATGGAACGCACCGAACGCGCGGACGGCGTCACCATCATCAACGACGCCTACAACGCCAACCCGGAATCCATGCGGGCCGCCCTGCGCACCCTGGCGGACATCGGCCAGGGCCGCCGCACCTGGGCGGTGCTGGGCGCCATGCTCGAACTCGGCGAGGACTCGATCCGCGAGCACACGGCCATCGGAACCCAGGTGGTCCGGCTGAACATTTCCCGGCTCGTCGTGGTGGGTCGCGAGGCGCGGGCACTCTATATTTCGGCGATCCAGGAAGGCTCCTGGGGCGACGAATGCATCTTCGCCGAGACCGCGGACGAGGCGTTCACACTCCTGCAGCAACAGCTTGAACCCGGCGATCTGGTGCTGTTCAAATCCTCGAACGGCGTTGGCCTGAGGCATCTAGGCGATCGGATAGCATTAGCCCCACAAGCCGGGGCAAGCGTGGAAACTGCGGCCGTTACTGCCGCCAATGAAGGGAACGAGCTGCTGTGATTGCACTGTTGATCGGCGCCGGCGTCGCCCTGTTGGTGGCCCTCATCGGCACCCCGTTGTTCATCCGTTTCCTGGTCGCGAAGAGCTACGGCCAGTTCGTCCGTGACGACGGACCCACCTCGCACCACACCAAGCGCGGCACCCCCACGATGGGCGGCACCGTAGTGGTGGCGGCGGTCCTCATCAGCTACGGACTGACCCACCTCATCATGTGGATGATGAATCCGCGTTCGCCCGGACCGTCCGTGTCCGGCCTGCTGCTGCTGTTCCTCATGGTCGGCATGGGCTTCGTGGGCTTCCTCGATGACTTCATCAAGATTTCCAAGCAGCGCAGCCTCGGCCTCGACGCAAAGGCGAAGCTCATCCTGCAGGGGGTGGTGGGCATCGCCTTCGGCATCCTGGTTCTGCAGTTCCCCAACGCGGACGGCATAACCCCGGCGTCCTACCAGATCTCCCTGGTCCGCGACATTCCGTGGCTGAACCTGGCCTTCGGCGGCACCGTGCTCGGCGCCATCCTCTTCGTGGTCTGGTCCAACCTGATCGTCACGGCGGCCACCAACGGCGTCAACCTCACCGACGGCCTGGACGGCCTCGCAGCCGGTGCCTCGATCATGGTCTTCGGGGCCTACACCCTCATGGGGATCTGGCAGAACAACCAGGCCTGCGGCTCGCCCCGGGAAGCCGGCAGCGGCTGCTACATGGTCCGCGACCCCCTGGACCTCGCCCTGCTCGCGGCCATCATGAGCGCCGCCCTGGTGGGCTTCCTCTGGTGGAACACCTCCCCGGCGAAGATCTTCATGGGCGACACCGGTTCCCTGGCCATCGGCGGTGCCGTGGCCGGCTTCGCGATCCTTTCCCGCACCGAGCTGCTGCTGGGCATCGTCGGCGGACTGTTCGTGCTGATCACCCTTTCGGTGATCATCCAGGTGGGCTACTTCAAGGTCACCAAGGGCAAACGCTTCTTCAAGATGGCCCCTCTGCAACACCACTTCGAGCTCAAGGGCTGGGCCGAGATCACCGTGGTGGTGCGCTTCTGGATCCTTTGCGGCCTCTTCGTCGCGGCTGGGCTCGGTATTTTCTACGCTGAATGGGTGGTGCTGCTGTGAACACGAACGACCGGTACGGAAACGAGCGGCTCAAGGACCTCACCAGCTGGGATGCTGACTGGCGCGGCCTGCGGGTGGTGGTCACCGGTATCGGCGTGTCGGGGTTCTCCGCCGCGGACACCCTGATCGAACTTGGCGCCCGCGTGGTGGTGGTCGACGCCGCCACCACCCCCAAGGCCGAAGCCCAGGCGGACACCCTGAAGATCGTCGGCGCCGTGGATGTCCTCCTCGGGCCGGACGCCGTGCTCACCGTCCCCGAGATCGACGGCGAGAAGCCCGAACTCGTGGTGACCTCCCCGGGGTGGCGGCCGGACCAGTCCCTGCTCGCCGCGGCCAAGCGTGCGCACATTCCGGTATGGGGCGACGTCGAACTCGCCTGGCGGCTGCGGGAACGCAAGGGCCGCAAGACGGCGGACTGGCTCACCATCACCGGAACCAACGGCAAGACCACCACCGTGGGTATGACCGAATCGATGCTGCAGGCTGCGGGCCTGAAGGCGATCGCCGTCGGCAACGTCGGCACCCCCATCCTGGACGCCCTCCGCGACCCGGTCGACTACGATGTGTTCGCCGTCGAGCTCTCCAGTTTCCAGCTGCACTGGAGCGAATCGCTGTCACCGGCAGCAAGCGTCTGCCTCAACGTCGCCGAGGACCACGTGGACTGGCACGGCTCCTATGAGGCATATCTGGCGGACAAGGCCAAGGTCTTTGAAAACACGCGGATTGCCTGCATCTACAACGCGGAGCAGATCGAAACCGAGCGCATGGTGGAGAACGCCGACGTCGTGGAAGGCTGCCGCGCCGTCGGCTTCACCACGGTGACGCCCGCCATCAGCATGCTCGGCGTCGTCGAAGGCCTGCTGGTGGACCGGGCATTCATCGCCGAACGCAAGGACTCGGCCGCCGAGCTCGCCGCGCTGTCCGATCTCGGGCCCGTGGCGCCCCGGCACCTCGTTGCCAATGCGCTGGCCGCCGCGGCACTGGTCCGCGCCTACGGTGTGGAGCCCGCGGCCGTGCGCGAAGGCCTCAAGCATTACCTGCCGGGCAAACACCGCATCCAGCCAGTCAGCAAGCACGGCGACGTCCTCTGGATCAACGACTCCAAGGCCACCAACCCGCACGCCGCTGCCGCCGCCCTGGCCGCATTCGAGAACGTCGTCTGGATTGCCGGAGGCCTTTCCAAGGGCGTCAACTACGACGACCTGGTCAGGGACCAGGCGCACCGGCTCAAGGCCGTGGTCCTTATCGGTACCGACACGGAAGCCCTGGAAGCCTCCCTCCAGCGACACGCAGCGGATGTCCCCGTGATCGGGCAGCCCAAGGGCGAAACTGAAAAGGCGCAGACCTCCGGTACGGACGCATCCGGTGCTGACGGCAAGGAACTTTCGCCGATCTTCGGCGACACCGTGATGGCCCAGGCTGTTGCCGCAGCTGCCCGGATCGCCGTGCCGGGCGACACCGTGCTGCTGGCTCCGGCAGCCGCCTCAATGGACCAGTTCTCGTCCTACGCCCACCGGGGCGACGCATTCATCCAGGCAGTTCGCGATCTCGTGGAAGGCGATCCCGCGGAAGGCACGGCACAGACCACCGAGGAGTAGCAATGGTCACCACGCCCACCCGCCAGGCACCCGCCAAGAAGGCGGCCCGGCAGACCAGAGGGCTTCGGGACCGCCTCCGCAGGATCTGGGACGGCATCGAAGGCAAGGGCGCGGCAGCCAACAGTTCCACCTATTACCTGATCCTTGGCTGCACCCTGGCCCTCACCGCGATCGGTATCATGATGGTGCTCTCCGCCTCCAGCGTGGAGGCCATCTCGGTAGGCAGGTCACCGTATGCGGATGCCATGAAGCAGGCCGGTTTCGGCGCGCTCGGCGTAGTTGCCATGTACCTCATTTCACGGACCAACGTGACCTGGATGAAGCGGCTTTCCTGGCCGGCCATGGGCGCGGTGGCCGTACTCCTTGTCCTCGTCCAGGTGATCGGCCGCAAGACCCTCGGCAACCAGAACTGGATCGACGTCGGCGGGGTCAGCATCCAGCCTTCGGAAATCGCGAAGCTGGTCCTCTGCGTCTGGATCGCCACGGTGCTGGCCCGCAAGGAGAAGCTGCTCCACCGCTGGATGCACGTGATCATCCCGGTGGTGCCGGGTGCCGGACTCATCCTTGGCCTGGTCCTGTTGGGCAACGACCTCGGCACCGCCATCGTCGTCATGGCGATCATCGCGGCCGGCCTGTTCTTCGCGGGCGTGCCCGGGAAGATGCTTGCCATCGCCGGCGCGGCCGGCGCGGTCGCCGCCACCGTGTTGACCCTCAGCAGCGCCAACCGCATGTGCCGCATCACCTCCTGGCTCGGCAACGCCTCGGACACCTGCAAGGCGCAGTTCGACTTCGACTTCCAGTCCACCAACGGCATGTACGGCCTCGCCCAGGGCGGTTGGACCGGTCTTGGCCTGGGCCAGAGCCGGCAGAAGTACAACTGGCTGCCCGAAGCCCATAACGACTTCATTTTCGCGATCATCGGCGAGGAACTGGGCCTGTTGGGCACCATCGTCGTCCTGCTGCTTTTCGCGATCCTGGGCATCGCGATCTTCCGCGTGGTGATCCGTCAGACCGACCCCTTCCAGCGCACCCTGGCCGGCTCCATCATGGTGTGGCTGCTGGGCCAGGCGAGCATGAACATGGCTGTGGTCACCCAGCTCCTGCCGGTCATCGGTGTGCCCCTGCCGTTCATTTCCTATGGCGGCTCGGCGCTGTTGATGTCCCTGTGCGGCGTGGGCGTAGTGTTGTCTTTGGCCCGCGCCCAGATCGCACCGGGCAACCGTCCCCGCCTGTGGCGCAGATCCGCGAAAACTGCACGAAAGCGTAAATAGCACTTCATGAATTCCCAGTCGAAGCCACTGTCAGTGGTGCTTGCCGGAGGCGGAACCGCCGGCCACATCAGCCCGATGCTCGCCATTGCCGATGCCCTGAAGGCCGCCCGCCCCGACGCCTCCTTCCTGGCAGTCGGCACCGCCGAAGGCATGGAAAGCCGCCTGGTCCCGGCTGCCGGCTACGAACTGGCCACTATTGGCAGGGTCCCGTTCCCGCGCCGGCCCTCGCTGGCGATGCTGAAGTTCCCGGCCCGTTTTGCCGGTGCCGTGAAGCAGGCCGGCCGCATCCTGGACGAAGCCGGAGCGGATGTGCTGGTGGGAGTCGGAGGCTATGTCTGCACTCCGATGTACCTGGCTGCCCGGAAGCGGAACATCCCCATCGTCATCCATGAGGCCAACAGCCGCCCCGGCCTGGCCAACCGCGTGGGTGCCCTGTTCAGCCGCCACATCGCCGTGGCCTTCCAGGAAACCCGGCTGCGGAACGCCCGCCACGTGGGCATGCCGATGCGCAAAGCGATCTCGGGCCTCGACAGGCACTCGGCCCGCGCGGAGGCCCGCCGGGCCCTGGGCCTGGCCGAAGACCGGCCGGCCCTCATTGTGACGGGCGGCTCCTCAGGCGCCCAAAGCATCAACCGCACCATCTCCGGTGCGCTGGACGCCCTCGCAACGGCCGGCGTCCAGACCCTGCACATCACCGGACGGGGCAAGGAAGTCAAGGACGACGGCGGCGCGCTGCTCAGCGCCGACGGCTACCGGCAGGTCGAGTACGTCGACGGCATGGAAAACGTCTACGCCGCCGCCGACGTGCTGCTGGCCCGCGCCGGCGCGGCGACAGTGTGCGAGGTGGCCGCCGTCGGCGTTCCCGCCGTCTTCGTTCCGCTGCCGGTGGGCAACGGCGAACAGGCCCTGAACGCCCGCGCCCTGGTGAACGGCGGCGCCGCCCTCCTCGTTGAGGACAAGGCCCTCACCGCCGAGTGGCTCGAGCGCGAACTGATCCCGCTGCTCGGCGACCGGCAGCGCCTCGAAAACATGGCCGCCAAGGCCGAAAGCCTCGGCATTAGAAACGCCGATCAGCGGATGGCTGATCTTGTCCTGGAAGCGGTATCCGAATGACCCAGCCCATCGCAGACCTCAACTCCCTTGGCCGGGTGCACTTCATCGGGATCGGCGGGGTCGGCATGTCTGCCGTCGCCCGGATCATGGTTGCCCGTGGCGTGAATGTCAGCGGCTCCGACGCCAAGGACCTGCCCGTCATGCGCGAACTCGCCGCAGCAGGAGCACGGATCGCAGTCGGCTACGCCGCGGAGAACCTGGGGGACGCCCAGACCGTGGTAGCGGGCTCCGCGATCCGGCAGGACAACCCCGAACTGCTTGCCGCCCGGGCCGCCGGCCTGCCGGTGCTGCACCGCTCGGAGGGCCTTGCAGCGACCATGGGCACTGACCGTGTGGTGGCGGTGGCCGGAACCCATGGCAAGTCCACCACCACCTCCATGGTCACGGTGCTGCTGCAGCAGATCGGCCTTGACCCCTCCTTCGCGATCGGCGCCAATGTCCCGGCGCTCGGCGTCAACGCCGCCAGCGGCCGTTCGGACATTTTCGTGGCCGAGGCCGATGAATCCGACGCCTCCTTCCTGAACTACCGGCCGCTGATCGCCATCGTCACCAACGTCGAGGCCGACCACCTGGACCACTACGGCACGCCCGAGGCCGTCTTCGCCGCGTTCGACGCTTTCGCGGCCTTGTTGCCGGCGCACGGGCTGTTGCTCGCCTGCGCGGACGACGACGGCGCCCGCGCCCTCGCTGCCCGGGTCCGGGCCGCAGGGGCCACCCGGGTCATGACGTACGGAACCGCCGACGACGCCGAGGTCCGACTGTACGACGAGGGTGCAGACGGCAGCTGGGTCGGCCTGGTGGGCGAAAAGCAGCGCCTGGAGCTCCAGGTCCCCGGCCGCCACAACGCGCTCAACGCGACGGCAGCCTTCGCTGCCGCCGTCGAACTCGGCGCGGAGCCCGCGGCCGCAGCCGCCGCCTTGGCGCACTTCAGCGGCGCTGCCCGCAGGTTTGAGTTCAAGGGCGAAGGCAGGGGAGTGCGCGTCTACGACGACTACGCCCACCACCCCACGGAGGTCCGTGCCGCCCTCTCCGCCGCGCGCACCGTCGCCGGGGGCAAGAAGGTGCACGTCCTCTTCCAGCCGCACCTGTTCTCCCGGACCCGCGAGTTCTCCCGTGAATTTGCCGAAGCACTCAACCTGGCGGACACCGCCATGGTCCTGGACATCTACCCGGCCCGCGAAGATCCCATCCCGGGCATCACCAGCGCGCTGATCACGGAGCACCTGCGTTCCGGACGCCTCGTTGCCGCCGACGACGCCGTCGGGGAAATCGTGGCCGGCGCGGCGGAGGGCGACATCAGCCTCACCGTGGGCGCCGGTGACGTCACGGCCTACGGGCCCCGGATCGTGGAGCGACTGCGTGGCTAGCACTCGGAAACCCACCTTCAAACCCGGGAGCGGTAGCAAGCCGGGGGCCGAGGCCGGGCCCGGCGTGATCAGCGCGGAGCGGACACTCGAGGGGCAGGCGTCACCCGAAGGCGGACGGCCCGCGGGTTTCTCCGCCACCAAAGCCGCGGCACCTGGCGTTGCCGAAGCCGTCGCCAAGGAAAGCAAGGCCAAGGAAAGCACTGCCAAGGAAAGCAGTGCCAAGGAAAACACTGCGAAGGTCCTCGCTTTCCCCGAGCCCAAGGGGCGCAAACGGAAGCGCATCGCCCTCACGACTGCCGCCGTGATCATTGCCTTGGTAGCGGGGTTCGTCGCGGCCGCAGTCTATTCGCCCATGCTCGCCGTCCGCACCATCACGGTGGACGGAGCCAAACTGCTGAAGGCGGACGCCATCCGGAAGGCGCTGGCCCCGGTGGAGGGGACGCCCCTTCCGCAAATCGACGACGCCGAAATCACCCGGCTGCTCAAGCCGCTGGTCCAGGTGCGCTCGGTCAGCACGGAAGCCCGGCCGCCGTCGACGCTGGTGGTCCACGTCGTGGAGCGGGTGCCGGTGGCCCTGCTGAAGAAGGACAGCGACTACCTGCTGGTGGACGTGGACGGGGTCCAGCTGGGCTCCACCAAGGACCCGGCCTCCGTGCCCCTGCCCCTGATTGAGGGCAGTGCGGCCAGGGCCGAGCTGTTCAAGGCCATCACGGCCGTGCTGGCAACGCTTCCCGCGGATGTCCTGGCAAAGATGGCCAGCGCTTCGGCCAAATCCCCGGACGCCGTGGAGCTCAGGCTCATTGACGGCAAGACGGTGGTTTGGGGCAATGCGGAGGAAAAGGAGCTTAAGGCCAGGGTGCTCGAAGCGCTCCTGAAGGCCCCGGCCGATCCCAGGGTTCCGGTGAACGTCTATGACGTTTCCGCGCCCCGGCATCCACTGACGAAATAGCCCCCGCCGGGGTGGCTGAAGCCCGGTAACAAGCAGGCGGCCTCGGGCTAATTTCGGGACATTCACACGACACGCTGAGCCGGTCATTGAATGTCCGATGCCCAGCCCATACCGTCGCATAAGAGTTACTTGACATAACTATAACCTTCAACTAGAGGGTTAAGGTCCAAGGATTCAAGTTGGACTCGATCAGTTTCGCTATAGGACACAAGCAAGGGGCACGAAACGTGGCAGCACCGCAGAATTACTTGGCCGTCATCAAGGTCGTCGGCATCGGCGGCGGTGGCGTGAACGC
>Ga0105246_10001229_pt1 | contig 15003 bp, 14 predicted proteins | sample KBSM64metaG_FD_99694 | JGI IMG/M metagenome (GOLD analysis project Ga0105246, IMG submission 99694) | Miscanthus rhizosphere microbial communities from Kellogg Biological Station, Michigan, USA - KBS M6-4 metaG | ecosystem: Host-associated > Plants > Roots > Rhizosphere > Soil | place...
CGGCGAGGAACCCGGATTTCGCGGAGCGGGATTCGGGAGCCGGCGGGTGGGCCCACGTCGGCGAGGAACCCGGATTTCGCGGAGCGGGATTCGGGAGCCGGCGGGGACTAAAGTCGAACCATGACTGACGCGCACACCGGCCTGGTAGACCAAGCCGTCCCCGAGGATCCCACCGCCACCCTCATCGAGCTGCTTTCGCTGGCCGATTTCGACGGCGCCAGGACCGACGAGGACATTTTCCTCGGTCCCTCGCAGAAGCAGCCCCGGCACCGGGTGTTCGGCGGGCAGGTTCTGGCACAGTCCCTCATCGCCGGGATGCGGACCGTGGACGACGACCGCGTGGTCCACTCGATGCACGGATACTTCCTGCGCCCTGGCGACGCCAACCAGCCGATCACCTTCGGCGTGCAGCGCCTGCGGGACGGCCGCTCCTTCTCCGCGCGCCGCGTGCACGCCTACCAGAACGGGCAGCCGATCCTGTCCATGATCGCGTCCTTCCAGACGGAAGCCGACGGCGTTGAACACCAGTCCGCCATGCCCGAAGGCATCCCGGACCCGGAGAGCCTGCCGAGCACCGCGGACCTGCTCCGGAAGTACGACCATCCGCTGGCCCGCCACATGTCCTTCGAACGCCCCTTCGACGTGCGGCACGTCGACTCCGCCCTGTACGTGGAGGCTCCCAAGGAGCACGTGGCCAGGAACGCCGTCTGGATGAAGACTTTGGGTCCGATGCCACACGACCCCGACTTCCACCGGGCAGCCCTCGCCTACGCCAGCGACTACACGATCCTGGAACCCATCCTGCGCCGCAGTGGACTGAGTTGGATGACTCCCGGAATGAGTGTGGCGAGCCTGGACCACGCGATGTGGTGGCATCGGCCAGCCCGTGTGGATGAATGGCTGCTCTACATCCAGGAATCCCCCAGCGCACAGGGCGCGCGCGGCCTGTCCACCGGGAAGATCTTCAGCCGCGACGGCACCCACGTCGCCACGGTGGCGCAGGAGGGCATGCTCCGGCTCCCGGAGTAGGCACAGGACGAACAAACGGAAGGCCGGCCCCGTGCGGGGCCGGCCTTCCGTTTGTTCAGTGCTGTTAGTCGCGGGTCAGCTTGCGGTGCGTGACCCGGTGCGGCTTGGCGGCGTCCGGTCCGAGCCGCTCGACCTTGTTCTCCTCGTAGGATTCGAAGTTGCCTTCGAACCAGTACCACTTCGAGGGGTTCTCGTCGTCACCTTCGTAGGCGAGGATATGGGTCGCCACACGGTCCAGGAACCAACGGTCGTGGGAGACCACGACGGCGCAGCCCGGGAAGTCGAGCAGCGCGTTTTCCAGGCTGCTCAGGGTTTCGACGTCGAGGTCGTTGGTGGGTTCGTCGAGGAGCAGCAGGTTGCCGCCCTGCTTGAGGGTCAGCGCGAGGTTAAGTCGGTTGCGCTCACCACCGGAGAGCACGCCGGCCTTCTTCTGCTGGTCCGGGCCCTTGAAGCCGAAAGCCGAAACGTAGGCACGTGAGGGCATTTCCACCTGGCCGACCTGGATGTGGTCCAGGCCGTCGGACACGACCTCCCACAGGGTCTTGTTCGGGTCGATGCCACCACGGGACTGGTCCACGTAGGAGATCTTGACGGATTCACCGATCTTGAGGTCGCCACCGTCCAGCGGTTCGATGCCGACGATGGTCTTGAAGAGTGTGGACTTGCCCACGCCGTTGGGGCCGATGACGCCGACGATGCCGTTGCGGGGCAGGGAGAAGGACAGGTCCTCGATCAGGACACGGTCGTCGAAGCCCTTCTTGAGGTCGGTGGCTTCGATGACCAGGCTACCGAGGCGCGGTCCCGGCGGGATCTGGATCTCTTCGAAGTCGAGCTTGCGTGTGCGCTCGGCTTCGGCTGCCATTTCTTCGTAGCGTGCCAGACGCGCCTTGGACTTGGTCTGGCGGCCCTTTGCGTTGGAGCGGACCCACTCGAGTTCCTCGCTCAGGCGCTTGGCCTGCTTGGCGTCCTTCTTGCCCTGGATTTCCAGGCGGGCGCGCTTCTTCTCCAGATAGGTGGAGTAGTTGCCTTCGTACGGGTACAGCCGGCCGCGGTCCACTTCACAGATCCATTCCGCGACATGGTCGAGGAAGTACCGGTCGTGGGTGATGGCGAGAACGGCGCCCGGGTAGCTGGAGAGGTGCTGTTCGAGCCAGAGCACGCTTTCAGCGTCGAGGTGGTTGGTCGGTTCGTCGAGCAGCAGCAGGTCCGGTTTCTGCAGCAGGAGCTTGCAGAGGGCCACACGGCGGCGCTCACCGCCGGAAAGCACCGTGACGTCGGCGTCGCCCGGGGGGCAGCGCAGGGCGTCCATGGCCTGCTCCAGCTGGGAGTCGATGTCCCACGCGTCGGCGGCGTCAATGGCCTCCTGGAGCTTGCCCATCTCGTCGAGCAGGGTGTCGTAGTCCGCGTCGGGGTTGGCCATCTCTTCGGAGATTTCGTTGAAGCGCTGGATCTTGCCGTAGATCTCGCCGACGCCTTCCTGGACGTTGCCCAGGACTGTCTTTTCCTCGTTCAGGGGCGGCTCCTGCAGGAGGATGCCCACGGAGTAGCCGGGGCTGAGTCGGGCCTCGCCATTGGACGGGGTGTCGAGCCCCGCCATGATCTTCAGGATCGTGGACTTACCGGCGCCGTTGGGGCCAACGACGCCGATCTTCGCACCGGGGAAGAACGACATGCTGACATCGTCCAGGATAAGTTTGTCACCAACGGCCTTTCGGGCCTTGGTCATCGTGTAAATGAATTCCGCCATGCCGTTAAATCTAATGGGTGGCAAGGCAGATCTCACATTCGGATCAGGCGCAGCGGGCCTAGCGGGCGTCGCCCACAAAGCATTTGCCGTCGGTCAGCAAAGGCTGCACGGTCACCACGATGCGGCCGTCCCGGACTTCGCCGATGACGCATTCGACGCCGGAGCTGACTGCGGCCTCGACCGCGTCCACGTCCAGGCCCGTGGGAGTCTTGCTCACGGACACCTCCACGGCGTCGGAAGCGATGCCCGGAGCGACCAGCCGGGACCGCAATGCTTCCTGCCCAGGCTTGGTGCCGGCAGCCTTCAGGGTGGTTTCCATGATCCGCGCCAGGCGGGCCGTCCCGGGCGCCACCGCGGATTCCGCAGCCGGGGCCGCGTTCCCCGGGGTTCTGTTCCTCGGAGTGCCGTAGGTGCCGGCGCCTAGGCCCGGTGCAGGCGCTGAGCAGGCTGAAATCGCAAATATGAAGGCTCCGGAAAGCAACATCCCGCGGAACAACGCATTTGCAGGTGCCAGGGTCCCTGAACTGCATCGCCGTGCGATGGCCTTTGAGTGCCTACCGCTGTGCTTCACCGGGTCATTCTGCCACGCGAATCCGGCCGCCTCCCGGATCCCCTGCAGCCAGGGCGCCGGGAGGGCGGACGGGTGAAGGCGTCCTGGTGCCGGCTCACGCGGAGGCGTCCAGGAGTTCCCCGGTCGCGGTGTCCACGAGGGCGGTGTCGCCGTCGTCATCCCCCACCGGGATCTCCAGGCTGGAACCGGGGTCGCCTCCGTCGCATTCCTCATCGTCCTCCGGAAGAGGGGCCTCGTTGTCTCCGCTGCCTTCGGGCCACGGCGCATCGGCCGCTTGGCCCGGACCGGCTTGCGCCGGCGCCTGTTGGGCGGAGTTGCTTGCCATCCGGGTGAAGTTCGCCGAACCCCACATGAGGTCATGGCCCACGGACTCGGCGTCGATTTCTGCGACATGGTAGATGCGGCCGTCGCGCTCCCATTGGCGGAGCCTGAGTTTGCCAAGGACGATGACACGCTGGCCCTTCTTGATGCTGCAGCCGACATGCCCCGCCAGATGCCTGAAGCTCTGAACGGTGAACCAGTTGGTGTTTCCGTCGATCCAAACGTTGTTGGCGCGGTCAAAGCGACGCTCGGTGGACCCGATCCTGAAGGAGGCGGTGGCAATGCCGCCCGGCGTGGTGGAACTTTTGACCTCCGAGGCAACGAAGCCGCGGACAGTGATGATGTCGTTCATGATGCGTCCTAACGTGGTTGGCTTGCCTGTCCGGCCCTCCCAGCATCACGCCGGCGCATCGCCGCGGGCAGGCCCCGCTGCGCGTATGTGGATACTTCAGTGAAATTGAGGCTGTGGAGGGGCAGTAGGCGGCTTGGACCCGGCCTGGACCCGGGCGACGGCCAACGGCCAACAAAAAAACACCCCCGGTCCGCAGACCGGGGGTGTCAGGGATGTGATCCCGCATCACGTAAGCGCCCCGGGAGGGAATCGAACCCCCGACCAAGAGATTAGAAGGCTCCTGCTCTATCCTCTGAGCTACCGGGGCGGGCGCCTGCCGGTCCTTCCCGGCGGCGACATCACGAGTTTACCCTGCGCAACGGTTCCGGTTACCCGCGGTGGCGGAGTGCGGTGGCGAGGACGCGGCACTCCTAGGGATAGGCCTGCGGTTCGCCGGTTTCCAGCGGCGTCTTCGGGCTCGGAAGAACCCCGGGCCGGCCGTCGGTGGCTCCTCGCGGGATGGTGCTGCCTTCCTCGAATCCCGGAGGGGTCACTCTCAGCATTGATCGGAGCATCCGTTGCTGGAGCGGCGGGGTCATGAGGGCTGCCACCGTCCGGTACACCGGGTTAGACTCCCTGCCATGGAGCAGAACTCCGCAGGAATCCTGACCCGTCCCGCACAGTGGGCCGAGGTGGACGAACTTTTCAGCGGCAAGGGCGAACCCGGCCGGTGCTGGTGCCGGTGGTTTTCGATTCCCGGCAAAGCCTGGCAGGAAACTCCCGCGGAAGGCCTTCGCGAGCAGTTGAAAGCGGCGTTCGATGCCGGGCCCGAACCCGGTGTCATCGCAGTCAAGGACAGCGTCCCCGTGGGATGGTGCGCCGTCGAACCCAGGCACTGCTATCCCCGGATCGAGCGCTCGCAGATCCTGCGCTCGGCCGGCGCTGCCGCCGCCGATGGCGACGGCGTCTGGTCGGTGACTTGTTTCGTCGTCGCCCCCGGGCACCGGCGCGGAGGCATCGCAAGCGATCTGCTGGCTGCCGCCGTCGGGCACGCTTTTGCGCACGGTGCACGGATCATCGAAGGCTATCCAGTGGATCCTGCCCTGCGGCCGAAGGCCGGCGCAGCGGACCTTTACCACGGGACGGTATCCCTGTTCACCCGTGCTGGGTTCGAGGCGGTCCCCACTTCGGTTCCCGGAAGGGCGGTCATGCGGCTGCGGCGCCCGGACGCCGCCCCCTAGCGACCGCCCCTGCCCCGCAGGGAATCTGCCCCGCAGGGAATCTGCCCCGCCTACAGTGGAGCCATGCACAAGCACGAGCTCATCGTAGCTATCCGGGCATCGCTCAGGGACGCCGGCGATCCGGAACGCGCCCGGTCGGTGCAGGCGTACATGAAGTCCGACATGCCATCGCTCGGCGTGCCTGTTCCCGAAGTGCGCAGGATGGTGAAGGCCGCTGCGAAGGCATCACCGTTCACCTCAGGTGCCGAACTGCGCGACACCGTGCTCCGCTTGTGGCGCCATGCCGGCGTCCGCGAGGAACGGTATGCGGCGATCGATCTCACGGCTGCGCGGCTCGTCGCCGCCGAGCTGGAGATGGTTCCTGTATATGAGGAGTTCATCCGCAGCGGCGCCTGGTGGGACCTAGTGGACGGCGTGTCGCCACGGATCCGCGAGCTGCTGCTCGCGCATCCGGACGTGATGGCGGAGCTGATGCTGCATTGGGCGGCCGACGGCGACATGTGGGTCCGGCGCGCGGCGATCACTTCCCAGGTGGGGGCCAAGGACCGGACGAACAGGACGCTGCTGGCGGCGGTGATCCTGCCAAACCTGGGAGACAGCGAGTTCTTCATCCGAAAGGCGATCGGTTGGGCCCTGCGCGAGTACGGCAAAAGCGATCCGGACTGGGTGGCGGGGTTCGTTGCCGAACACAAGGAACGGCTGAGCGCCCTGTCCTACCGTGAAGCCGTGCGCCGCCTGCCGCCGTCCGGCGGCAGCGACGCTAAATGACGGTGTGGCTGAGCGGCTGGTCCCGGCGGCTGAAGAGGTGCTTGGTGCGCGGGTCAAGGAAAATCAGGTAGAGGGCGAACAGCAGGGCGATGATGGCGGCCGCGTTCCGGGCGAGCACCAAAGCCAGGCCGACGTCCCCGCTTTGGAGGTACGGGAAGACCTCCAGCTGGTCGGAGATCGCATAGACCATGAAGAAGGAGACCACGAAGTAGAGGGTCTTCACCTGCCAGTCGTTCCGGATGCCCGTCACCGCGAACAGCGGAATCAGCCATACGACGTACCAGGACTGGATCATGGGCGACAGCAACACGATCGCAGCGAAGGCAAGCGTCAGGCGGCGCATGACCCGGTCATGGTTGCCGCGGAAGACCTGCCAGGCGACGATTCCCAGCGCAAGGACCTTCCCGGCGTCGTACACCCACTTCGCAAGGCCCCAGCCGTCAAGGCCGAACACATTCACGATCGAGGCGACGATCAGGCCGAGCAGCCCCACGGGGGCGTACCAGATCCACACACTGCCCGGTGCCGACAGTCCCTTGATCCAGCCGAAGCCGAAGCCGTTGACGGCGCCCAAGGCATAGAGGAGCGCCAGGGACAGGCCGGCGGTCAGGGCCCAGAACAGGAACTTGCGCGGCCAGCTGGCACCCTTGCCCGCCCAAAGGAGGCCGATGAACGGCAGGAACACCACGGTGATCGGTTTGACCGAAATGGAAAGGGTCACGAGGACGATGCCCAGGACCACCCGGCGGGTGGCGCAGTAATAAAGCCCGGCGAGGGCCAGGCCGATCATCAGGGCGTCATTGTGGACGCTGGCGATGAAGTTGGTAAGGAAGAGCGGATTGGCTGCGGAAAGCCACAGGGCACGGTGCGGATTGACGCCGTGGAGTTCGGCGAGCTTGGGAACGTAGATGACACAAAGCACAATCCCGACGGCGGCCGCCACCCTAAAGAGCATGATGCAGGCTTCCGGCTGGACATTGGTCGCCCACACGACGAATTGCTCGATCCAAAGGAACAGCTGGCCATAGGGAACCGGGGCTTCGGTCCACATCTTGTCCGCGCCCAGCTGGAAGTAGTTCGGCAAGGCCGAGATGCCGTTCTCGTAGGGATTGATGCCTTCGACCATCAGCCTCCCCTGGCCGATGTAGGCATAGACGTCACGGCTGAACAGGGGGACGGTGAACATCATCGGCAGGCCCCAGGCGAGGATCGCCTGGAGGGTCGCCTTGCGGGCTTCCTGGCCCCAGACCCGCACACGCTGGCCCAGGCGAAGCCACGCCCGTACCAAGAGCATTCCGCCGACCGACAGCAACACGATGGACAGCGCGACGCCCGCGGCCTCCGTGCGCATCCAGATGAACAGCGGCAAGCGGCGGAGTTCGGACACGGGGGCAAGCCACCCAACTCCGAGGGACCCGAAGACCAGGAACATCGATCCGATGAAGCCGGCAATCAGGGGCGAGCGGGGATTGTCCACTTCCGCCGACGTTCCTGCGGCCGACGGCGTCCCGTCGTCCTTGCTGGCGGCAGGTACAGGCGCCCTCATTGTCAGAAATATCCAATCGTTTGCCGAGCAGGTTCCGGACGTGCCCCGCGGGCAGCCCGTACAGGGAAAAAGCAGGGCGGAAACCAGCCTCTGCCATGCTCGAAATCGTATCACCGGAGCGGCATCGGGCAGCCGAACTGTAGGCTGGGCGGGTGCCTATTACTAATGAACGCATCGTCTGGATCGACTGCGAAATGACCGGCCTGGATCTTGAAAAGGACGCCCTCATCGAAGTGGCCGCCCTGGTCACCGACTCCGAGCTGAATATCCTGGGCGAGGGCGTGGATGTTGTCATCAAGCCTGATGACGCAGCGCTCGAGCAGATGAACGACTTCGTCCGGGACATGCATACCCGGTCCAAGCTGCTTGACGAACTGCCCCACGGCAAGACGATGGCGGAGGCCGAAGCGCTCATCCTGGAGTACATCGAAGCCTGGGTTCCGGACCCGAAGAAGGCCCCGCTGGGCGGAAACTCGGTCGGCACGGACCGCACCTTCCTCGTACGGGACATGCCCAACGTCATCGAGCACCTCCACTACCGGGTGATCGATGTCAGCACCATCAAGGAACTCTCCCGCCGCTGGTTCCCGCGGGCCTACTTCCAGGCGCCCGCCAAGCACGGCGGCCACCGGGCACTTGGCGACATCAAGGATTCGATCGACGAGCTCCGCTACTACCGCGAAGCCGTCTTCGTCCCCGCCCCCGGACCGGACACCGCCACCGCACAGAAGGTATCCAAGCGCATCTCGGAGAGCGTCGAAGACAGCACCGCAGTGTGATCTGCGTTACCTTTTCCGGAATTTTCCCTGAAACGGCAAAAAGTGGCGTTGCGGCCGTGAAACACGAGGTATAGTTTTTGTCGTTGCCTTCGCAGGCGGCGGGTCATTCCGCTGCTCACAAGGCGCATGGTGGGCGTAGCTCAGTTGGCAGAGCGCCTGGTTGTGGTCCAGGAGGTCGCGGGTTCAACCCCCGTCGCTCACCCGCATAAGGCTGGTAGTTGGTACCGGTCAGCCAAAGGCCGCACTGGTTTCCAGTGCGGCCTTTGCTTTTCTCCGCAACCGTCACGCAGCAAGGAACCAGCCGCCATGACCGTCCTGCCCATCACCATCTGGGGCGAGCCCGTACTGCACCGCCGGGCCAGCGAAGTAGAAGTCTTCGACGACGAGTTGCGCACCTTGATCGCGGACATGATCGAAACCAATGAAGCGGCGAACGGCGTCGGCCTTGCCGCACCCCAGGTGGGCGTGGGCAAGCGGGTCTTCATCTTCAAGTACGCCAATGACGACGACGCACCGGATGAAGGCGTCCTGGTCAACCCGGTCCTGACCCTGTCCAAGGTGTCCGGCGCGCTGCCCGATCCGGACGAACATATCGAGGGCTGCCTCTCCTTCCCCGGCGAGCACTACCCTTTGCAGCGGGCCGAGTGGGCCCGCGTGCAGGGTTTCGACGGCGACGGCAAGCCCGTCGATTTCGTGGCCACGGGCTGGTTCGCCCGGGTCATGCAGCACGAATTCGACCATCTGGACGGAAAGCTCTACGTGAACCGCCTCGTGGACCGCTATTCCAAAAAGGCCATGAAACAGGCCAAGAAGCACGGCTGGGGCGTCCCGGGACTGACCTGGATGCCCGGCGTCGACGCCGATCCCTTCGGGCACTGAGCCGGCCGCGGCCCTCGACATTGAGCTGACCCGACTTCGAGCGATCGGACCTTCGCGGTGGACAACACAGCATTGTTTGAACTCCTGGACATCCGGGACGACGACGCACGCGAATGTGCGGCCCTCCTGTCGACACCTCCGGGCAAACAGGTCCTTTCGGCCCTGTCGGCGTTGGAAGCGCGGCTTGGCACTTTCCCTACCGAGGCTGCGTCCGCGGCGGGCTGCACCGAACGCGACTGGATCGAGGCGCTCCTCCGCTTCGCCCCCGCCACAGCGTCGTACCACCGCTCACGCGGGATCGCGGCCGGGCTTTCGGCCGCCATCCTGGCCGACGTCGGCTTGAACCTGCGAATCAACCGCCGCGTCCACGGGCGCTTCGGCCTGGACACCTGGGCATGGCTCACATTGCACATGGCCGGAAACATGTTCCGGCTCGGCCGCCTGCAGTACCACCTGGTTCGCAGCGGTGGCGGCCCGTCACCGGCACATGAAGGCGAATGGATCGTCGGCCTGCACATTCCCGAGGACGGCGGCCTCTCCCCTGCCGTGGTCGACGAGAGCCTGGTCCTGGCGCGGGCCTTCCTGGACCGCCATTTCCCGGACAAACCGGTCCGGCTGGCCACGTGCGACTCCTGGATGCTGGACCCTTACCTGGCCGAACGGCTTCCTGAGAGCAACATCGCCTCCTTTGCCCGCCGCTTCACCGTGGACCGGTGCTCGGACGCTCCCAGCGATGCCGTCTACTTCACCTTCCGTACCAGGGACATGGAGAACCTGGCACAACTGCCCCGGGACACGTCGCTGCAGCGCGTGGTGCTTGAGCGGATCGACGACGGCGGCAGCTGGCAGCTCGGGCACGGTCACCTGGAGCTGCCAGCGGCACCCTGACGGTAGCCCGGCGCGGCGCGCGGCCGCTCCTGGTCTAGGGCCGGATGGTCTGCTGCCCCGGGCATCCGGCGAGCACGCGCTTCATGGCGTCCTTTTCGGCGGCGGTGACCCAGAGCCGGTAGGCCGCTTTGACCGAGATCTGCCGGGCAACGTAATGGCATCGGAAGTTTTTGTTGGCAGGAAGCCAGGTCGCGGCGTCGCCGGCTCCCTTCTTCACATTGGCCGGCCCATCGACGGCAATCAGGTTCAGCGGATCGTTGGCAAAGCTGCTGCGCTGCTTCGGCGTGAGCTGTTTGGCACCCTTCTGCCAGGCGTCCCCGAGCGCCACGACATGGTCGATCTGTACCGCCTTGCTGCTTTCCGGTCCGCGCCGGAATTCGAGCGCTTTTCCGACATACGGCTCGGCAAGGCCGCCACCGGCCACTTTGCATTTCGAACCGTCACTGAACCGCACGGAGCTTAGGTCACGTCGGAGGATGTCGTTCCGGGTATCGCAGCCGTTGTGGTCCACGTCCAGCCATGCCTGGCCGAACTCCGCGCGGTCGTAGTCATCCTTGCCTGCACGGCCTTTGACGGGAAGGGACTCAAGAGCGTCGGCCGCTGTCCCAAGCGGAACAGGGGTCACCGAAGGGACCGGCTTCATCCAGCTGTAGTCCAGCACCCGTGCCGTAGCGGGCCCGCCGGCCGGACCTTCCGCCACCGCAAACTGGCCGCTGCTAAAGAACCATGCAACGCCGCCCACAGCTGCTGCCACGACGACGGCCAACACGGCCCAGGCTTGGCGGGATCGGCGTCGGGCACGCCGGAAGGCGGTCCAGGTGGTACTCAAGGGAAAGTCCTTTCACTGTGGTTTCAATCCCTTGAGCCTAGGCCAGGCGGCAGACATTATCGGCGCCTTCCACAGTGTGGAGGAGGACACACCGGCCCCGCAGGCCATCAAGTAATAGTGGAAGCTATTGCTCCCGGGCGACCCGTTTGAGGTCTTCGTCGGCAATCGCCAGCAGCGATTCAAGCTGCGAGACACGCTCGGCGGTGACATCTCCGGCCTGGTGGGCGGCACGGGCGCTCTCCAGGAGCCTCTTGGCTTCCTTCTGGTTTGCCCGGGCTACGTCGAGTGCGTGCTCCAGCGTGGTGTCGTGGTCCAGGGTCTCTTCGCGTTCCATGGGTCCATTTTGCGCAGCTTTCCCGGCCGATTCCAGAGAACCGGCCGGGAAAGCCGAACTTCCTGAAATCAGGATCAGACGGTTACCGCTTCCAGGGCCGGTTCAGCGGCGGCGGGCGCTTCCGGTGCCGGGAAGAACGGCGGGTTCACGCCGGCCATTTCCTCCATCACGCGGACCACCTGGCAGCTGTAGCCGAATTCGTTGTCGTACCAAACGTAGACCACGAGGTTCTTGTCGTTGGCGATAGTGGCGAGGCCGTCGACGATGCCTGCACGGCGGGAGCCGACGAAGTCGGTGGAGACAACTTCGGGCGAGTCGATGTAGTCGATCTGCTTGCGCAGCGAGGAGTGCAGGGACATCTCGCGCAGGTAGTTGTTGACCTCGTCCTTCGTGGTGCCCGTCTCAAGGTTGAGGTTCAGGATGGCCATGGAGACGTCCGGGGTGGGAACGCGGATGGCGTTGCCCGTCAGCTTGCCCTGCAGTTCCGGAAGGGCCTTGGCCACAGCCTTGGCCGCACCGGTTTCGGTGATGACCATGTTCAGCGCCGCCGAACGTCCACGACGGTCGCCCTTGTGGAAGTTGTCGATCAGGTTCTGGTCGTTGGTGAAGGAGTGCACGGTCTCGACATGGCCGTGGACGACCCCGAACTTGTCGTTGAGAGCCTTCAGGACCGGGGTGATGGCGTTGGTGGTGCAGGACGCGGCCGTGACGATCGTGTCGCTGTCCTCGATGGAGCTGTGGTTGATGCCGTGCACGATGTTCTTCAGCTCGCCCTTGCCCGGTGCGGTCAGGAGCACGCGTGCCACGCCCTTGCTCTGCAGGTGCTGGGACAGGCCTTCGGCGTCGCGCCAGCGGCCGGTGTTGTCCACCACCAGGGCGTCCTTGATGCCGTAGGCCGTGTAGTCCACGGTGGAGGGATTGTCCGAGTAAATCACCTGGATCTGCACGCCATTGGCGGTGATGGTGTTGGCTTCCTCGTCCACGCGGATGGTCCCCTCGAAGGAACCGTGCACGGAGTCGCGACGCAGCAGGCTGGCGCGCTTGGCGAGGTCGTTTTCCGCGCCCTTGCGGACGACGATGGCGCGCAGGCGCAGGCCGTGCCCGCCGCCGGCCTTTTCGATCAGGAGGCGGGCCAGCAGGCGGCCGATGCGGCCGAAGCCGTAAAGCACGACGTCGGTGCTGGTGCGGTCGTCGGCGCCCCGACGGCCCACGATGGCGGCCAGCTCTTCGCGGAGGAAGCCCTCCAAGGACGTTCCGGGGGCCTGGGCCTTGAACTTTTCGTTAAGCAGGGCGATGTCGATGGCTGCCGCGCCGAGCTCGAGTCCGGCAAGGGCATCGAGCAGCGGAGCGGTTTCTTCCAGCCGGAGCTCTGCGTTGCTCATCCGGCGGGCGAAACGGTGTGCCTTCAGGATGTTCATGGAGGACTTGTTGATCAGGCTGCGCCCGTGAATGCTGGTCACCACATTGTTTTCACGGTACAAACGGCCGATCACCGGGATCATGGCCTCGGCGAGCGCCTCGCGGCCCATCCACGAATCAAGACAAGAATCAGACGACTGGGTCACAGAACTACCTTCCTAGGGTCAACCGCGCACGTCCTCGTACGCAGATGGCGGCCGCCCGGAGTAATCCTGCGGCACTGGCCTCGCTGGGGCTTCGGTCCGCCCCGGACGCCACGACGATCGCAAAGAAAAACCGCCGGCTGCGAACGCAGTATCGGCGGGGAACTTCAGCGTTCACCATCCATTCTAGGGTCTGGGAAGCACGCGCAGGTCGTCCGGAACAGTGAATTCACTCACACGGGCCGGGCAGCGGGCCGGCTCGGACTCTGGCCGCCGCTTATGGCTGGCCCTACAATCCAATCATCGGTTGCCGGTGCGCCGGTCCCGCCGGGCGAACGGAAGTCCTGTCGTGAGTGAAATCCTCGAGCTGCCGGGGTACTTCAAGGATGCCGACTCTGCGTCATTGAAAGGCCAGCGGAAGTACCTGTTCCTGAACCGGTTACGCCTCGGCAGCACCATTGCCGGCGCGTTAGGCGCCGCGGTCCCCTTGGCGGTCGGGAACCTCGGCCTCTCTTCGCTCGTGGTGCTCGCAGCCTTCCTGATGGCACTCATCTGCGAGCTCATCCTCTCCTACGTCCAGCCGGAGCGTGACTGGTACGCGGGGAGGGCCCTTGCGGAATCCATGAAAACCATGGCTTGGCGCTACTCCGTCCACGGCGCCCCGTTCGGGACCGAACTCAGCGACGCCGGCGCACGCAAGATTCTGCGGGAGAGGGCCGAGCAACTGACCCAGAAGGGCGGCGACCGGGTGGCGATTGCCACGGACAGCCCGTTGGTCACCGACTCCATGACCGCCTTGCGGCACAGCAGCTTCGAGGAGCGGAAGTCCGCCTACCTCAGGCAGCGGACGCTCGCCCAGCGCCAGTGGTACGCGTCCAAAGCCGCCGCTAACAAGCGGCGGGCCGAGGTGTGGCGGACCGTGCTGGTCTCTGCAGAGATCCTTGCCGTGGCATTGGCAACGTTGAAGTTCGCCGGCGTCTCGGAGATAGATCTCGGCGGGGTCCTTGGCTCCGTCATCGGCGCCAGCGCCGCCTGGCTGGCTCTCAAGCAGCACGCCCAGCTTGCCGCCGCCTACAGCCTGACGAGCCGGGAACTCGCCCTGCAGGAATCGCTCCTGCAGGATGCCGATGAGGCATCCTGGGGAACGGCGGTTTCCGACGCCGAGGACGCAATCAGCCGCGAGCACACCATGTGGCTCGCTTCGCGCGGGGGCTAGCGACGGTCACGCCGGACGCGTATCCTTTATTTCACCAATCATTGTATTTATTCGTTCAGGCGAGACCAGGATCCCATGAGCGGAACAGCAGCTTCTCCATCGCCTGGCCGCTCCGGCAGGCGGGTTTTCATCTCCTACGCCCGGGAAGACCAGGACGCGCTCAACGACATCCGGGCAGGCATTTCGGCCCTGCACCATGAGGCTTGGGTGGACAGCAACCTGGACGGCGGCCAGGCATGGTGGGACGTCATCCTCGAACAGATCCGCTCTTGTGACGCCATGATACTGGTGGTGTCCCCCAGCCTGATCGACTCCGAGGCAGCAACCAGGGAACGGGACTACGCGCGCAGGCTTCGCAAACCACTGATACCGCTCGTCGTCAAAGCCGTCCGCTCGGACTTGCTCCCGCCGGACATCGCGACACTGCAATTCATCGACTACACCAACAGGACTCCCCTCACCGGCGCCCAGCTCGCGAATGCCCTTTTCTCCATTCCGCCGGACGCAGCGCTGCCCGATCCCCTCCCTGACCCGCCGGCCGTCCCCGTGTCCTATCTGGGCGACCTGGCCGCCGTCCTGCGACGGGATCTGCTTAGCGCAGACGAGCAGTTCTCCATCCTTGCGAAGCTCCGGGCCTCACTTGAACGCCCCCGTGAACATGACGCAGCCGCGGAGCTCCTGGAGGTGCTGGAGGGCCGCCGCGACCTCCTTCACCAGGTGGCCAAGGATATCGAGCGGGTGCGGCAGGACGATGTCCTTCGGTCCGGCGGCAACCGCGCGGAGGCAACCGTCGCGAAATCGGGCCCGTCACCAGTAGCCCAGCAGGCGGCAGGGCCACTACCCACAGCCGGAGGCCCTTCCGCGACGGCGCCAGCGACGGCGCAGAAACCGGCACCGGAGTTCGTCTCCGGGCAGGGCACCGCGCCCGGCCTGGCAGCGGGGCCTGGACCCGCTCCCGCCAA
>Ga0105246_10001232_pt1 | contig 15001 bp, 15 predicted proteins | sample KBSM64metaG_FD_99694 | JGI IMG/M metagenome (GOLD analysis project Ga0105246, IMG submission 99694) | Miscanthus rhizosphere microbial communities from Kellogg Biological Station, Michigan, USA - KBS M6-4 metaG | ecosystem: Host-associated > Plants > Roots > Rhizosphere > Soil | place...
CGGCACTGTGCCCTGCAAGATATGGCGCGCCCGGAGAGACTCGAACTCCCGACCCTCAGGTTCGAAGCCTGATGCTCTATCCAACTGAGCTACGGGCGCGTCGCGAACCGACGGCCGCTATCGTAACTGATGGCGACACTCTCGCGTGACGCGGCTCGCACCGCGGCATGCCGACACGCGCGCGCTAGTTCACCGGCCCGCCGCCGAACATCACCATCTCGGTGCCGTCCTTCAGCGTCGCGCGCAGGAACGTGCCGCCGGGCTCGCCGCTCTTGAGCGGCGCGTAGACGATCTTCACGTGATCGCCGGGCTTGAGCGTGTTCTTGCTCCAGCCGCGGCGCCCCAAGAAGTTCGGGCTCATGCCCTCGAAGCCGTACTTCGTGACGCTGCCGTCGTCGGCCTTCACGTCGACCCAGGTCCACGTGTGCGGGTTCGTCCACTGGAAGTCGGAGACGGTGCCTTCGATCGTCTTCTGCTGGCTCATGTCGAACACCGCGAACGAGTGGTGCGCGCTCGCGGCGCCGGCGACCGCAAGCGCGGCGCCGACGAGCGTGCCGATCGCGGCGCGCCGCAGCCATGTCCAATCACCCACCGACTCCACTATCTTCGCTTCGCTCATCGCTCGATCCTCAATGCTTGAGATTGATGCCGGCCTTGCCGTCATCCGTCGTGAAATTGCGGTTGTTCTGCTGACACTGGTACTCCGCGAGCGTCCAGTCGCGATGCCGTCCGTAGACGCGCGTCGAAGTAAGCGGTTTTGCGAGCGCCTCGGGATCGGTGATCGTCGTCTCGATCTGCAGCTTGTCCCCTTCGACCACGTGCATGCGCTCGACGATGTGCATCTTGTCGCTGTGCTTCACGCCGAAACCCGCGAGCGCGGTGTCGGTCGTGAAGCCGACGGTGTCGACGACGAGCGTGTCGCCTTCCCAGTGGCCGATCGAGTGGCCGTTGAACGTGAGATCGGGATCCTCGGGATGCTTGCGGCCGTCGGTGAAGATCTGCCGCCACTGGCTGTACGCCTCGATCATGATCGTGACCTTGCCCGGCGTGAACAGAATCTCCATCGGGTACGGCTGCGTCATGATCGCGGGCATGCCGTTCGGCACGCAGTTCGCGGCCGGCGTGTCCTGGATCTCGCCGCGCTTCTGCGCGTCCTGGTACTCCTTGAGCTTCGCCTCGTACGCGGGCGTGAGCGCGGGCGCCTCTGGCCGAGCGCCGCGCGGACCGCCGCCGAACGTCACTTCCCAGATGCCGCCCCAATCGGGCAGCTTCATGATCGACGCCCAGGTATCCCCTTGCGGCGATGATTGCGATGATGCCTTCGACGGCGCCTGCGCAAGCGCAGGCTGAACGCTCGCGAGCGCGGCGATCAGTGCGCCGCTCGCGAGAGTCGATGTCGAGAGCGAGACGAAACGCGAGCCAGCCATCGGCATTCCCCCTTCGGAACGGCCGCGATTCTACCGTGCGGGCGCTCGCCGTCAGAATCACGGCAACGACCTTCGTATACACTAGCCCGCGCCGCGCCTCACGCGCGGCGGCGCCTAGAGAAAAGTTGAGACCCCATGCTGCCTAGAGACGACAAGGAGCTCGCCGAATCCTGGCTCGACGGCGCCCTCGCTCGCTTCGCCGCACACAACGACGACCTCGTGCTCCAGACCCGCTCGCTGCTCGCGCGGATCGTCGCGGACACGCAGCGCCACGCGCGGCTCGCCAACACGCTGTCGATGCTCGAGCACCTCGGCAGCCACAAGATCATGACGACGCAGCACGGCGCCGACATCGATCAGCCGACGCTCAAGCATGTGCACGAGGAAGCGGGCCACGCGCATTTCATGAAGCGCCAGGCCGAGAAGACGGCGCAGCGGCCGCTCGAGTACGTCGACGACGACTTGCTCGCGCCCGCGTCGGCGCGAATGTACTTCCAACGGCTCGAGGCAGCGCTCGAGCGCAGGCTCGCGCAACCACGGAGCACGCGTGCGGTCTATCTTTATATGTCGATGATCGTCGAGTTCCGCGCGCTCTGGTTCTACGGTCTGTACCAGCAGGCACTGCAGCGCGCGCGCGATACTTTCTCGCTGAAGCGCGTGCTCGGCGAGGAACAGAGCCATCTCGGCGACGTCGCAAATCGGCTCGAGACGGCGGGCGAGCTCAGCGACACGCGCACGACGGAGTTCGTCGAGTACGAAAAGGCGCTGTTCGGCCGCCTTCTGGCCGCGATGCAGCGCGCGGTGGCCTGAGCGGCCCGCGAGCAACCGAGCCGCGCATGCCGCGTCAGCGCCAACGACATCTCCGTCCGGCGCCTAGAAAGGCGTCGCCGCCCCAGGGGCCGACCGTATGCCGCCTCTGATCTCGCTGTACCCGCCGGCCGCGATCGTCGCGGCGCTCGTGCTCTCGAGTCTCGCGATCTTCCTGTTCACGCGCCGCGCGCTATTTTCGTTGGCGCTCGGCCTGATCGGCGCGCTCGGCGCCTACGTCTATTGGACGTTTGACCTACTCGCGATGAACCTGCGCACGAACCGCGAGTGCGGCGCCGAGCAAGCGCAGATCCTCGCCAGCCGAAGCGACGTCTCGGCCGTGCTCTTGCCTCCCGACGTATCGACATTGGACCCGAGCGCACTCGAACGCTTCGTCGCGACTTACGACGTAGTGGTGACCGACGGCGTGCCGACGGCCGGCATTCCGCGACAGCGTTGGCGGCCCGCCGCACCGTCCGAGTTCGCGAACTACAGCAGCGGCAAAAGGCGATTCGTCTCCGTCGCCGTGAACGAAACCGACCTGCCGCGTTACCGCGTGGTCGAGCAGTGGTCAGGGCCCACCGAGCCCGGCCAGGGCTACAAGATCGAGTCGGGCGAGATGCGGATCGAGGATCGCATGACGAACGAGGTGCTCGCCAAGGTCGGTATCCATCACGGCACGAGCCTCGCCGGCGACCCGCTCGCGCTCCAGCGCTCGTTGCTGCCGGTGCCGGGCGGCTCCAGCTGTCGCGTCGGCGACCGAATCGAGCTCGTGAAACAAGTGCTCGCTCCCGCGGCCCATTAACTTGTCTGCCCTGGCGCGTCGCGCAAAGATAGCGCGCGGCGCACGGTCCGACGCCGGCGCATCAGAACAACGAATTGCATGAACCCGACGCGGATCCTATTTGCGAGCCTGATCGGCACGACGATCGAGTTCTTCGACTTCTACATCTACGGCACGGCCGCCGTGCTCGTGTTTCCGCAGTTGTTCTTCCCGCCCGGCAATCCGACGGCTGCGACACTGCAGTCGCTTGCGACGTTCGGGCTCGCTTTTGTCGCGCGGCCGATCGGCTCGGCGATTTTCGGCCACTTCGGCGACCGCGTCGGCCGCAAGGCGACGCTCGTCGCCGCATTGCTCACGATGGGCCTCTCGACGGTCGCGATCGGCCTGCTACCGACCTACGGCTCGATCGGCGTGGTCGCGCCCGCGCTGCTCGCGCTCTGCCGCTTCGGTCAGGGCATCGGGCTCGGCGGCGAATGGGGCGGCGCCGTGCTGCTCGCTATAGAGAACGCGCCGCCCGGCAAGCGCTCGTGGTACGGAATGTTCCCGCAGCTCGGCTCGCCGCTCGGTTTCCTGTGCGCGAGCGGCGTGTTCCTGGTGTTGACGGCGATCTCCGGCGAAGCCGAGTTCTTCGCGTGGGGTTGGCGCGTGCCCTTCATCATGAGCGCGTTACTGGTGGTCGTCGGTCTATGGATACGCTTGAAGATCACCGAGACGCCCGAGTTCGAGCGCGCGGTCGCGAACCACGAGCGCGTCGCGCTGCCGCTCGTGACCGTGCTGCGCGAGCACTTCGGTACGGTCGTGCTCACGACGGCCACTGCGATCACGGTGTTCGTGATCTTCTATCTGATGACCGTGTTCACGCTGAGCTGGGGCACGAGCGAGCTCGGCTTCGCGCGCCAGGAATTTCTGGTCTATCAAATGATCGGCGTGCTGTTCTTCGCCGCCGCAATTCCGGTCTCCGCGGTGCTCGCGGACCGCGTCGGCCGGATTCCGATGATGATCGCGACGACGCTCGTGGTTCTCGCGTTCGGATTCGTTCTCGGAAGTTTTTTCGCCGTGCACGACTCACTGCGCGTCGTGTTGGGACTCTCGCTCGGGCTCGCGTGCATGGGGCTCACGTACGCGCCGCTCGGCACCGCGCTCACCGAGCTGTTCCCGACCGCCGTGCGCTACACGGGCGCTTCGATCGCGTTCAACGTCGCGGGAATCCTGGGCGGCTCGCTCGCGCCGTACGCCGCGACGTGGCTCGCGAAGAATTACGGCATCGCGGCCGTCGGCTACTACCTTTCGGCGGCCGCGGCGATCACCCTCGCGGCAGTCCTCGTGATCCAGTCGCGCGAGCGAGCGCGCGCCGGCGCGGCGGCGGCGTTGCCGGACATGCCCTGAACGGGAGAACGACGATGGCTCGATCCTCGGCTTACAAGTTTGCTGCGTTCGCGGCGCTCGCTTTGACGTCGGGCCCCGCACTCTGCGCCGATCCGCCGCCTCCCGAAGTGCAGCAGCTCTTCGTATTCGTGGGAGCGTGGCGCGGCAAAGTGGAGATCGTTCAGTCCGGACAGTCCGCGCAGACGCTCGATTTTCAATTCGACTGCAAGGTCGTCGAGGCCGCATGGGCCGTCACGTGCACCGGCATCGAAAAAGGCGCCGACGGCACGACGACGGAAGCGGACGTCCTCGGCTACGATCCGAACGACAAGCTCGTCCACTTCTTCACGGTCGACAACGCAGGCGAGACTCACGATCACAAAGGCCGTTGGACGAGCGCCGACACGCTCGCGCTCGAGCACACGGGCACCCTCGAGGGCAAGCCGTTCAGTGAGAAGCTGACGATCGTGTTCCGCGGCCGCGAGCTCGCGGCGGAGTTCATAGGATTGGCCGGCGGCGCCGAGATTTATCGCGGCAAGATCAGCGCGAAGAAGTAGCGCTCTCATGCGCTAGAGGCCACCGCCTGCAATGAGTGGTCATGACTTAGGAAACCGCAAACTCGGCTATATGCTGCTCACCCGGATCATCGTGCGCGTAGCGGAGAGCGATATGGCGATATGCCGGGCGGGTGCCTTCACAATTGTGGTCGCCGTGTGCGGCACCGCGCTCGCGTCGGTCCGAGCCGACGAGCTTGTCGACCACCACCAACACCTAATCAGCCCGCAAGCGCTGGCCGTTTTTTCGGCTCCCAAGGCAATCACGGCCGCGGATCTGATCGAGCAGATGGATATCGCCGGCATCGACCGCGCGGTGATTCTTTCCGACGCCTACGGATTCTCCAACCCGTTCAAGGACCCGGGCTCGGACGAGTACGCCAGAGTTCGCGCGGAGAACGACTGGGTCAGCACGCAAGTCGCCACGTACCCGACGCGTTTGATCGGGTTCTGTGCGGTCGATCCGCTCCGTGACTATGCGCTCGACGAAATCGAGCGCTGCTCGAACGATCCTAATCTGAGCACGGGACTCAAGCTCCACTTTGGCAACTCTGATGTCAATCTCGACATAGAGGAACACGTGGAGCGCGTACGCGCGGTCTTCGCATCGGCAAACGCGCACGGCATGTCCATCGTCGTTCATGCCCGGGCGAACATCGATCACGGCCGTCCCTATGGGTCGAAGCAAGCACAGGTCTTCCTGGAGCGACTGCTCCCGGCTGCTCCCGACGTCACTGTCCAAATCGCCCACCTCGCAAGCGGAGGTGGCTACGACGCGGTGGTCGACGATGCACTCAAGGTCTATGCCGAAGCTATCCAACGGCGAGACCCGCGAGCTCGCAATCTCTACTTCGACGCGTCCGGAATTCCGATCACGGGCATGTGGGAGCAAAACGCGTCGCTGCTAACCGAGCGGATGCGTCAGATCGGGATGAACCGCATCTTGTTCGGCGTCGACGGGATCATTCCGGGCAATAGCCCAACGGAGTTCCTCGAGCGCTGGCATAAGCTTCCGCTCAGCGCCGACGAATTCAGGCAAATAGAATCCAACGTCGCGCCGTACTTGCGTCCCGCTTCCGTTCGCCGCGCGATCCCGTGAAATCCTCCCGATGCGCGGGGCCGCGACGAGCGCGCGAATGGATGATTCCGCTTCGGTCACCAGTAGTAACGCCAAACGATTCGCGAATCGCCTATCCGCCCGTCGGTCACCCTTGGCCGGAATAGCCCGGCTTCGATCGACGCGACGAGCTCCCGCTGTTGTGCCTTCGCAGTATTCGGCGTCGCGCTGAGGACCTTGACGTTCCGGGCCCGTCCTTCCGCAGTGATCTCGAACGCGATGTCGATGTGACCGGCCGCAGCCTCGGGACTCGCCGCTTGCGGCATCGCGTACCGCGTGACCGGCGGTCGCGGCAACAACATGATCGGCACCGCCGGCGAGAAAAGTTCGGCGATTGTTGCGGGCTCGACATTGAGTCTATCGAGCAGCTCGTACACCTGCTGATAGGTGTCTATGGCCCCGCGCTGTTCCGCGCTCCGGGTCTTCGCGGACTGCGTGCCGGATAGCTCGTTCGAGCAAACAAGATCCGAATCGGCCGCCTCGACGAGCGTCATCGCTTGGTCGAGCGCCGGGTCCGAATTGATCGCGGCGTACGCCATGAGCCGAATGTAGCCTTGCCGAACGAGCTCGCAGCTTCCTTGGTTCATGAGCTTGCGCTCGAGCTCTCGCAGCTCGGGGCTGGAGAAGAGCCTATTGCGAACGAGCACCCTGATCGCCTCGGACCAAAGGTTCATCGCCCCTAGTTGGACATACAAGGTCGCGCCGTAAACGCGGCGCGAGTAGCACATCTGCGCAGGCCCGCACAGCCGCAACGTTGGTGCGCCCTGGCGCTCCCAGCACAGCTCACCGGCCGACTCGCGCTGACACAGCCACCGTGAGAAGTCGGCGTTCGCGGCTCGTGCCAACCGTCTGTCGCCGATCTCCCGAAGAATCGGCACGGTCCGCGTATCCGCCGGGTGGAGTCGTGCGAGCGCCAGTAGCTGCTCTTCGAGCTCCCATCCCGTCTCGGCGCTCGTCTCCGGGGCGGCGATCAACTGCAAGATCGCCGGTGCCTGCTCGAGAGAATCGAGACCTCCGTCGGACCGTGCGGTCTGCAACACCTCCTCGGCCGTGGGGCCGACCGGCTGCGATCGCTCCGTCGGCGCAGCCTGCGAAAAGGCCGCCGACGGGACGATGACGGCCGCGAGCGCAAAAACGCGAGCCGCCCGACTCAGCTTCCGATGTACCGGCCAGACCACACGACGCTCCAATCCGGAGCTCAAGGTTGCCAGGGCGCGAGCGCGCCCCACGCGCCGAGCACGACCGCGAACGCGGCGAAGAACAAGAACGCGAGCGTATAGCGCGCTTTGCGCCAGGATGACCAGCCCGCGGCCGGGCGCGCGCCGTCGAGCGCGCCGCGCCAGACGACCGGCAAGAACAAGGCGCTCACGAGCGTGAGCACGCTCGCGGCGAGCGCCGCGCTCGATGCGATGAGCATCGGCAGGCCCGGCCAGTAATAGACGACGTTGACGGAGTCCGCCGCGCGCGCGGCGAACGCGGCGAAGCCCGCGACGCTCGCGAGCCAGAGCCATGCGCATGCGAGCTGCACTCGGCCGGCGAGCCGTTGGCCGGCGCTCGCAGGCGGCCTGCTCGCGAGACGCAGGAAGCCGCCGATCGCGATACCGATGGCGCTCAGCAACGCGAGGCCGGCGCAGAGCGCGAGCGTCGAGCGGTCGTAGAGGCCCGTCGTGCGCTCGAACGCGATCGGCACGATCGCGATGCGGACCGCACGCTCGCCGTCGCGCTCGAAGCGAATTCGGCCGAGCGGTCCGTTTGCTCCGTTCGCGTTCACGAAGTCGTCCGGCCCCGGTCCCTGCACGAAACGCAGCGGCGAGCCGCCGACACCGCTGGCGAGCAGATAGCCGTCCGGGGCCACGCCGATCGACACGACCGACTGCACGCGCATCACGAATCCTTCGAGCCCGGAGTAACGGCGGCGCGTCGAGAGATAGTTGCCTGCGAAGACTCGCCGAGCCGCCGCTATGTCGATCTTCGGCGCGTCGGCCGGTGGTTCGCGCGGCGGCGCGTAGAAGCGTTCGATCACGCGCGCCGGCAGCGCATCGCTTAGCGCGCCGCCGCCTTCGGTGTTCGTCGAGGCGAATACGCCCAGCCGCAACGCGGGCACGACGGTCATGTCCGAGAAGAACGAGAGCGTCGCACCGTCGTGCCCGTAGCCCCGGAAACCGCCTGGCAGCGGTTGGTCGAAAAAGCCCGCATCGAGCGCGCCGAGCTCGGGCGGCAACTTCGAGAGCGGCGTCCGGAACGCGCGTGCGGCCTTCGGGCCGAACACAGTCGCGCCGTCGAGCGTGCCGTCGCCGAGCAGAAGCAGCATGTAGCGCGCCATGTCGTGCGCGCTCGCAGACATCGCACCGGCCGGCGCGATCTGCGTGATGTACTCGAACGAGCGCTCGCCGAAACTAGTCCCGTTCCAGCGAAACGGCTTCGAGAGATCTTGCGCGAGCGCGGCCGAGAGCGGCTCCGGTAAGACCGCGCGAGCCGGATACGGCTCGCGGCCGGTGATGTGCGTGGCGCCGATCGGCCCAATCACGTCCCGCTCGATCAGGTCCTGCCACTTCGCACCATTCACCTGCTCGACGATCGCGCCGGCGAGCGCAGCGCCGTAGTTCGAGTACGACGACACTTCGCCCGGCTCGCGCACACGCCGCGGCCGGTAGCGAGCGAGGAATCCGTCGAGCGGCAAAACATCGTCGGGCTTTGCGGCGAACAGCACCCCGAGCACGCGATCCTCGAAGCCAGGCGAATGCGTCATCAGATCGCGAACGCGGATCGGCTCTTTGAAGCCCTCGTCCGGGATCTTGAGCTCGGGCGGCAGGTAACCGTTCACGGGCGCGTCGAGATCGATCTTGCCGGCCTCGACCGCGCGCATCACCTCGATCCACGTGAACGTCTTCGTGATCGAGCCGATCCGAAACAGCGTGGTCGCCGGATCGACTCTGCGCAGCGGCGTGAACGACGCGAAGCCGTAGCCCTTCTCGAGCACGATCCGGCCGTCTTGGACGATCGCGACCGTCGCGCCGGCGATGTGCTTGTCGTCCATTGCGAGCTGCACGGTCGCATCCACGAACGCCTCGAGCTCTGGGGCCGGTATGGATTGCTCGGGCGTCAGGCGGGGTCCCGAGCGCTCCGCGAGGGGCGCCGCCACCGCAGGCTCCGCTCGCGGCGCGAGCTCGGCCGGCGCCTGGGCGCGCGCGGCGCCGAGCATCGCGAGCAGCGAGAGCGCGAACGCACCACGCATGCGCGCCAAGCGCGTCAATAGCCGAGCTTCACGACGCCGGTCTTCATTCCTTCGACCGTGCCGGCCGTGAGCCACTCGAGCGACGCTCGAAACAGCAAGAGGTGATTGCGCTCCCACATCGCGTTGTGCGACGAGCAGCCGAGGTCGACGAGCACCTTCTGTTCCGAGCCCAAGTCTTCGTAAAGCTCGTGCACGCGCTCGGGCGCGACCTGCTTGTCGTGAATTCCGGTCACCATGAGCACCGGAACTTTGATCTTCTCGACCGTCGACTTGCCGAAGCCCCAGACCGTCGTGTTAGGCGCGCGGCGCACGCCCTGCCCCCAAGTCGCGCCGACGGGGTCGGAAGCCAGCATCGCGCCCCAGACCGCATCGCTCGCGGCCTGCTCGTACTGGTTCTCGCAGCCGACCTGCCGGTTCCAGCCTGCGACGAAGTCGAGATGCGACTGCGCGTTGAACGCGGAACCCTTTGCGGGATTCGGCATCGGCGGCTGCGCCGTGAGCGCGCGGTTGTACGCCGGCGCGAGCACGACGACCTTCTCGACCTTGTCGGCGTGCTGCGCCGTGTAGCCGCCCGTGCGTGGACCGCCGAGCGACCACCCGATGAGATTCACGCGCTCGACGCCGCGTAGCGTGCGCACGTAGTCGACGACCGCGTCGAGGTCGTTCCAGTCCGACGCGATCGTCGTGAGCTGCTCGCCGAGCGACGCCTTGCACGCCTCGCGGCCGAGCGCGGTCTGCTGCTCGGCAGGCAGGTTGCAGACCTCGTTCATTCCGCCCGGGCGTGTCGAGCGCCCGTAGCCCGTCATGTCCATCGAGAACACGTCGAAGCCCGCGTTCGCGAGGTACGCCATCCAGCTGTAATCGGAGTACGGCACGTCGAATGCGACTTCGGCCGGCGTCCCCGCGCCGTGCACGAACACCACCACGCGCGTCGCGCGCGGCGCGCCGCGCAGGATGGTCGCGGCGCGTGCGCGCTCGCGCACGTAGATCTCGGTCGTCTGACCCGAGATCGACGGCACTGTCGAGCGCACCGCGACGTAGTGATCGATGGTGAGCAGCCCGTCCGAGTCGGCGCCGGCTTGCGCGAGCGCGCTCGGAACGAACGTCGCGAGCGCGGCGCTTAAGGCCAAGGTCGCGGCGAGCGCCGTCGTTCTGGCTTCGAGCATGCGAATCCCCCTACCCCATCCGCACGTTGCGGCCGTTATCGTGTCAGGTTTGCAGGGTCGCGCCTAGCGCATCAGGAAAAAGAACGCTCTCCCGCGACGAGCTTCGCAAGGGCGGTCGATTCGTCCGTGCCACGCGCCTCGAGCCGCGCCGCAACGCGCGTGCGGTCTTCGGCCGAGCGGTTCTGGCTCACCTTGAACTTGCCCTGGATCTCGCGGATCGCGATCTCGATGCCGACGATGCCCGCGAGCATCCGCGGGTCGTATTCGGGCACCCAAGGCGCCGCGCTGCCGCGCTCGAAGCGCGCCGCGAGCTTCTCGACATGGCGCCCGGTGGCCGCCGCATCGTCGACCGCGCGAGCGCGGCCGTAAACGTGCACGGCGGCGTAGTTCCAGGTTGGCACGCCGGGTTTCGCGTACCACGTCGGCGACACGTAACCGTGCGGGCCCTGGAAGATCACGAGCACTTCCGGGTTGTCCGCGATCTGTTGCCACTGTGGATTGGCGCGCGCGAGGTGCGCGTGCAGCGTATGGCCCTCGCGGTCGTGGAGGAACGGCACGTGCGACGCGAACGGCAACCCGCGCTCGATCGTCACGAGCGTGCCGAACGAGTGCGCGTCGATGAACTCGGCGAGCACGCGCTCGTCCGACTCGCGAAAGTGGCTCGGGATATACATGAGCTCCTCCCAGGAGAAGCGCGCGATTCTACCCGCGCGCAAACGACTGCACAGCGAAACGTTTGCCGCCCGTCGCGGTGACGGTATGCGCATCGAGCGCACGTAAATCGCTCCGCGCCGCAATCTTTGCGAGCCGCTCCGGCGCCAAGAGGCGCAGCCGCGGCGCGAGCCGCGCGAGGCTCGTGAACGGCGACGGCGTGATCTCGGGTGAGTCGGCACCCGGGAGCTGAAGCACGGTCGTGAGCGTTCCGCTAGGCGCGAGCCACCTCGAGATCCGGTCGAGCACCACCTCGGGCTCGACGTACTCGAGCACGAGCGCCGCGAACACGAGCTCGACCGGCTCGAGCTCGAGCTGCGTCCGCTCGAGATCGGCGACGTGGAGCTCGAGCCGCGGCAAACGATGCGCGAATCGCGCGCGCGCCGCCGCGACGTAATCTCCGTTCACGTCGACGCCGACGACGCGCAGCGCGGCCGGCGCATGCTCGAAGCCGTTACCGCCGGCGCAGCCGAGCACCGCGACCGAGGCCGGCGAGCGCGCGCGGAGCTCGGCCGCGAACAGGTCCGCTAGTAGCTGCGCCTGGCCGACGTGTGGCAGCGCCATGTGCGCCTCGTAGTCGGCCAGTGGGATCGTGAGCCACGGGTTATCGGCGGACATCGCCGCTACATTATTGACCGCCGTTGACCCATTCGCGATGATCTCTCGCGCTTCCCATCCCAAGCCCGCGCGAGCGGCGCCCGTCGAGCGGCCACTTCGTCGATGCGGCGCCCAAGGACGATGATGAAGAAAGTCGCGATCTTCGCGGTTGCAGCGGTCGCGCTCGTGCTCCTTGCACTGCCGCCCGTGCTCGGCATGCTCACCGAGTCGCAAGTGAGGGCGCGCGTCGCGGCGCTCGACATGAGCGGCGTGTTGAAAGCCACGGTGCGCTCGTACGAGCGCGGCTGGTTCCAGAGCCGCGCGCGGGTCTCGCTCGCGCTTGCTCCGCAGACGATCGCGCGGCTCGACCAGCTCGGCGCCGTGCTCGGCTTGCCGCCGCTTTCGGCCGACCTCGACCGGCGCCTGCCGCTCGAGCTCGAGATCGCGCACGGACCGCTCGCGCTGCTCGACGGCGCGTACTTCGGCTGGTCGAAGATCGTCGCTCGACCCGATTCCCTCGCACGCAATGTCGCTTCGCTCGAGCGGGGCCTCGGTGTGCCTTACCTGTTCGAGTTCCGCGGCCGCACGAGCTTCATCGGTGGCGTCTCGTTCGATGCGAGCTTGCCGGCCGTCGATCTCACGGCCGAAGGCGTGCACATAGCGTTCTCGGGAGGCGGCATCGACGGCGCGCTCGTCGGCCAGCGCCTCGTGTCCGACTCGCGCGCCGGCGACTTCTTGCTCACTTCGCCCCCCGGCGCGGTCACGATTCGCAACGTACGCGCGGCGACGGACATCGAGCTCGGCTCGTCGAACATGCTGCCCGGCGACGCGAAGCTGTCGATCGAGCAGCTCTCGATCGTCGACGCCGAGCGCGGCAACAGCCCCGTTCTCGACGCCGCGAACATCAAGATCGCGAGCAAAGTCGGGCTCGAACCGCACACCACGCTGCTCAACCTGCACGCCACGTACGACGCGGAGTCCTTGCTCCTCTATGGCACGCGTATCGCGGACGCGAACGTCGGGGTCTCGCTCGACAAGATCGACGTAGCGGCGCTCGACACGTATTCGCGTTTGCTGGAGAGGATTTCGGTCGGCGCGGATTCCGCGGCCGAAGTCGGCAAAGCGCTCGCGCATACGCTCGCCGCAGGCCCGAGCCTCACGATCGACCCGCTCCGTTTTCGCCTCGACGGCGAACCGTTCACGGCACACCTCGAGATCGCCGCGAATCCCGCGGCATTCGCAGCGACGGACTCCGTCGACTTCGACAGCTGGCTCGCGCTACTGCCCGCGCTGCGCAGCACGGTCAACGTCGACGTGTCGAAGAAGCTCGCGCGCGAGATCGCCGTGCTCACCGCCGAGATGCGCTACGTGGACGACACCATGCCGCCGGAGCAGCGCCGCCTGCTCGCCGACGCGCAAGCAGGGCTGATGCTCGTGACGCTGACGAGCCAGGGGATTCTGATCGACGCGGGAGACACCTATCGCGCCGAGCTGCGCTTGGCGGACGGCGCGCTCACGTTGAACGGCGGCCCGCTGCCGTTCGATCTGCCGTGACGGCCCTCAGCGCGGCGTGGAGTCGGTCGGCGCAGCTTGCTCGCTCGTTGGCGCCGGCTCGCCAGGCGCTGCCGGCTCGCTCGGTGCTGCGGGCGGCGCCTTGCTCTTCGCCGGCGGGAGCTCCGCCGGCTTCGTCTTGATCGCGCCGCGCGTCGAGTTCGGCTTGTCTTTCTCTTTGCGCAGGAGCTCGGCCTCTTCGTAAGGCAGCGGATAGAACGAGCCGAGGCCGCACGTGAAGCCGTCGCGCAAACCCGCGCCCCATTGCTCGAGCACCGTGATCAAATCGGTGTTGCAGAGCCGGTTCATCGTCGTCTTGTAAGAGAAGCGATTCTCGCGAGCGAGGTTCGGGCACGTGTGCGGCAGCGTGTTACGGTAGGTCATCTTGGCGCCGCCGCGCATGTAGAACAGGATCGTCGAGTCGTCGATCACGACGGTCTCCCTGACGTTGGACAGCGTGACGCAATCCGTCGGCGTGCGATCGAAGTTGTCGGCCTTCGAGTCCGCGGCCACGGCATTCGCGGGCGGCGTGTCGCCCGCGGCGGCGGCCGAGTCGCCTGGCGCACGCGATTCCGCGGCTGGGGCCGCGGGCGAGCCTTGCGCAGCCGCACCTGTGGCGACGAGCGCGGCAGCGGCAAGAACGAGCGAACCGAGCCATCGAATCGAGTGGGTCATCTTCGTGACTCCTCTGCGCCGTCCGGAAGCGCTCCTTTTATAACGTAACGCGTCGTGGACCAGAACACGGGGCCGATACGCGCCGCTTACGCGCCCGCTCGGCCGCGACACCGCGGCAACTGTGAGGCCATTCACAGTGAGCCGGCACGCGTCTTGCCTAGAGTGCCTTCGCCCTGAAACTGCAAGGACGCCCATGACCCCGTCGCTCCTTTCGACCCACGTCAATCGCCGCAAGTTTCGTTCATCCACGCGTTGCGTCAACGGAGCGTGGTAATGTCCACGGCCCAAGCACGCCCCCTGTCGAACCCCGTCAACGCTCGCGCAGCGGCGAAGCCCAACACCGCAGTCGCCGAGCACATCCTGATCTCATCGGACGAGGTTTCCGACCCGAACGCCGCGAAAACCGTCCGTGAGCGCTGGCGTCTCAGCAATCCGCTACGGCGCGAGAGCACGCAGATCACGGTATTCGAGGAAGGCTACGCCGAGATCAAGCAGCACGGGGCCCGCAGCAGCGCCGCTCCGTTCCGCCTCGACCTTCGCTATCTCGATCCGATTCCGTCCATCACACGAGTGATCTCGACACGTGCGTGGTGGACCGCCGTCGGCTGCGTGGCCGCCGCGCTCGGCGCGTACGCGCTGGCGTATTCCACGTCCCTCGGTGCGCTCGCCGTCTCGTTCGGGCTCGGTGCGGCGGCCGCGGCGTCGGTAGCTACCGCGATCGCGCTGCATCGCAGCCACGAGACGATCGAGTTCTTCACGCTCCACGGCCGCGCGTGCGTCCTCGTGCTCGTGGCGAACTTCGGGGCGATCAAGCCGTTCCGGGCATTCGTGCCCGAGCTCAGCCGCGCGATCGAGGAAGCGGCGGAGGAGATCACCGGCGACACCTCGGCGTTCTTACGCGCCGAGATGCGCGAGCACTATCGCCTCCGCAGCGGTGGCGTGCTGAGCGTCGGCAACTGTGCCGAGTCGACGGGCCGCATCCTCGCGCATTTCGACGTCCAGCTCTGAAACG
>Ga0105246_10001233_pt1 | contig 14994 bp, 13 predicted proteins | sample KBSM64metaG_FD_99694 | JGI IMG/M metagenome (GOLD analysis project Ga0105246, IMG submission 99694) | Miscanthus rhizosphere microbial communities from Kellogg Biological Station, Michigan, USA - KBS M6-4 metaG | ecosystem: Host-associated > Plants > Roots > Rhizosphere > Soil | place...
GCCATGCTCGAGCGGCACGAGACCATCCACGGCTGAAGGTGGCCGATTGCGGACCGACAGCTTGTGGCACAAGGCGGTGGCAAAACAGACATTCAATGGGTTAGTGCTCGCGGCCGCCGAGTTTCAGCACTCCTCATTCAAGGCCGCGGAAACGGCAATCGTGATGACCCTGCGCACGACCTCGTCGCGTCGCAGATTCTGCGGCTCGATCTTTTGGATCATATGCTTTCGACGGAGCGAGGCGAATCCGTAGACGGATGACCACAGCGCCAAGCCCCGTAATGCAATTTCGTCGTCGCCGAGATTAGGCAGTGCCTCGCGAACCGGCCCGGTCAATGCCGCGTGTCCTATGTCTTGGTATTTGACCAACACAGGATCCACTGTCGGACTGGTCAACTCGCTTTCGTACATAAGTTCGAGCAGGCGGGGGCTGGAGCCTGCGAAGGCGACGAACTGTAGGCTCAGCTCAATCAAAGTCTCTTCAGGAGGCAGGCCCGATCCGATTACCTCTCCGGCAGCATCAGCAAGCTCGGCATAACCCTCGCTCGCCAGCGCGAGCAGCAGTGCCCGGCGGTCGCGAAAATGATGATAGGGTGCACCGGGAGACACTCCGACCGATTGCGCCAGCGTGCGGACCGAAAGGGAATGGTGCCCCTCCTTTGCAATGTACTCGCGGCCGGCGCGCAGCAAATCCCCGCGCAGATCGTCACGATGATATTTCTGAGCCTTTGTCGCCATCTCGATCCTCGCTGCACCCCGGGCCTCTGGCGATAGCGAGCATGAGCGCTCTTGCCAACGATCTAATCACCGCTTAAAGGCAATCTAATCGTGACTTAGATTAACGAGCGCGACGGGAGTGAATGCAGGGCATGCGCAAGAGCAGGATTGCAATTGTAGGCGCCGGCCCAGCCGGGTTGGCGGCCGTCGACCTGGCCAAAGCGGGGGCGGGACGCGCCGCACTCCAACGCTACGAGGATCGGCGCAAACCCCACACATCGCGCGTCTTGCAGGAGGCCTGCCTGACCGGCCGCCTGTTTCACCTCATGCCCATGCGTCGTTGCTGCAGAAGACGGTGGGCGACGCAATGCCCCAGCACAGTCTCTCGCAACTGGCAGAGATCGAGGACGCAGATCCCTATCTTCCCACGCATCGGCGGGAGGAAGTGACCGCCCAATGACCTCCCAATTCAAGTACGGCGTTTCGCTGTACAGCTACACTGATGACCTCGGCACGGTAATGACGCTGGACGATGCGTTCGACCACGTCGCCGACACCGGTTCAACGGGCATAGAGATTCTCGGCGAAGCCAGCGTCCCGAACTACCCCGAGCCGCCGGCCGCGTGGATCGATCACTGGTTCGCCCAGCTCGACCGCTACAAGCTCGAGCCGACCAACTTCGCGTCCTGGGTGGACACCCGAATCCAGATCGATCGCAACATGAGTGCCGAGGAAGGTGCCGCCCAGATCGCGCAGGACCTGCGGCTGGCGCACCGGTTGGGCTTTCAGTTCGTACGCCCCAAGTTCGGCGTGATTGACGGCGAACTGACGCCGGACCCGATCTGGGAACCGGCGGTAGAGCGAAACCTGGATCTGGCTCACGAACTCAGTCTCGCCATTCTGCCCGAGATCCATTCGCCCACTCCGATCCGTCACCCTGTAACCGACGCGTACATCGCCTTCATCGAACGAACGGGCACGAAGAACTTCGGGCTGTTGATCGACACCGGCATTTTCCAGGACCGTCCGATCGACGCATGGGGTGGTGGGGCGACCGAGGAGATCAAGAAGGGTGCCGCCAGCTTCCTCAACGGCATCAACGTGCCGGTAGAACACCTCGACGACGTGATCCGGTACGTGGGGTTCATCCAGGCCAAGTTCCACAACATCGACGAAAACCTGCACGACCACAATATCCCGTGGGACCGCATCGTGCCCGCGCTCAAGCGGCTGGGGTACACCGGTTACCTGTCGAGCGAATATGAAGGTGCGCGCGATCCGTGGGTCGCGATCGAGCAGGTGCGCCGCCAGCACGCCCTGATCCGCAAGCTCGAGGGCGAGTGGGACGCCGCCAACGGAAGGGCCCGCCATGCTTGAACGCAGCCACATCCAGAGCACGGGTTTCCGCAATACCGGTCCCGACAGTGCCCGCACGGGCTTCGAGTTTCGGATTCGGCAGGCCAACTACCGCTCCTCGCGGCTCAGCCTGATCGAAGGTGTCGATATTACCGTGGACGGAATCCTCTATCCGGCGGAGCACAACCTATTCCGTCTGCGCGACAAGACGTACTCGCAGGCCGACATGGCAGCGGCAACTGATGCCCGCCTCTATGTCGGCGAGTACTTCACGGTTGTGGTGCCGCGTTCCGGAGGTCTCGAGCCGGGGGTTCACTTGGTGGCGAGCGCGATCCGCTATCGCCACCCCTATTTTCCGCCCGAATTCCAGCCCGTCGTCGTTCGCGACGAACGCCATGCAACAATCATCATGCGCTGAAGAAGACCGATGCGATCGGTCCCGGCCGCTCGGCCGGAAAATACCGAACAGGAGAGGGAACTGATTATGAACAACCACCGCAAGTACCGGCTGGCCCAGTCGGTTTCGACCGCCGTGATCGCCCTGTTTTCAGCAGTCCCGGCCATGGCCCAATCGGCAGCCAATCCCGGCCCGGCGGCCGAAGAGCCCAGCCCAGCGGCGGAAGAGCCGGGCGCGATCATCGTCACCGCCCAGCGCCGCAGCGAAAACGTGCTCAAGGTGCCCGTCAGCGTGACGGTGGTTGGCGAGGAGCAACTTGCCCAGCGGGGGGTGAACGACCTCAGCGCCGTGACCAAGCTCGCCCCCAGCCTGCAGGTCGCGCAGGACAACACGTTCTCGATCCGCGGAATCGGTACCGCCACCTTCGCCAACACGGTAGAGGCCAGCGTGTCGCAGGTGGTTGACGATGTCGTGCTCGGCAATCGCGAGTTTGCTTCCAACGCCTTCTACGATGTGGCGCGGGTCGAAGTCCTGAACGGGCCGCAGGGCCTGCTTTTCGGCAAGAACGCTTCCGCCGGCCTGGTGAATATTGTCACCAATAAGCCCAGGCTCGGGGAGCTCTCCTTCGCTGCCGACGGCGAACTGGTGCAGCGCGCGCGGCCCGGTGATGACGGCACCGGATATCAGGTCCGGTCCACTCTGAACCTCCCGCTGGGTTCCACCGCCGCGTTTAGGGCCAATGTCATTTATAGTGACCAGGATCCGATCACGGCTCCCAAGGTCAATCCGGCAGTTCGCAATGACATGAGCCTGCGGAACTTCGGGATCAGAGGAAAGCTCCTATTCGAACCGACCGACGCTCTGTCGATCTACCTCGCCGGCGATTTCAACCGCCAGCACGGCATCACCGGCCGCTATGACATCACGTTCCGCCAGTTCGGTCCGGGAAGCCAACTCATCGGACTGGGCCTCAACGCTGGACCGGAGAACCTCGACTACGTTACCGATGCCCCGAACTACCGCGACAGCGACACGGGCGGGCTGCAGGCGAACATCCAGCTGGCGCTGCCCGGCGGCGTCGAACTCAGCAGCATCACGGCATGGAAGACGTCGGTGCTCGATTTCCAGTTCGATTCCGACGAGACTCCGGTGAACTTCTTCAACTTCAACCAGTCGCACCAAAGCTATGACCAATACTCGCAGGAATTGCGACTTGCCTTGCCCAGCGGCAACCGCCTGTCGGGCCAGATGGGCGTTTACTACTTCCACTCCGAAAGCAGCGTGAACGGCTTCCGCGGCGGCAACAACGGGTTCCCCGCGCCAGCCCTGCCGGGCTTCCCGTTCTGCGTCGGTGCGACGGTCTCTGCGGGTCCGCCACCGGCCTGCAACGTTAGCAACACCTCGTTCCTCGGCCAGGATTACAGCTACGACCTGACGCAGAACAGCTATGCCGCGTTCGGCCAACTGACATACGCCCTGACCGATACTCTTAAGCTGAACGCGGGCGGGCGCCTGACGTACGAAAAGGCGTCGATCGACCTGCTCGAGAACACCGGGCACTATTTCGTGACGCTCGGGGTGCCGAACAACCGTTCGCGCCAAAGCACCGATGCCACCGATTTCAGCTACAAGATCGGACTCGACTGGCAGGCCACGCCTGACCTGCTGGTCTATGGTTTCTACGGCAAGGGCTTCAAAGGACCCGGCTTCAGCAACACCTCGCCTGCTCCCAATGCCGACCTTTCCGTACGGCCGGAGATTTCCCGGGGAGGGGAACTGGGGATCAAGGGCCGCCTGTTCGACGGTGCGCTGACCTTCAGCCTGTCGGGCTTCTACACCCGGTTCGAGGACCTGCAGATCCAGGCCTGGGTGTCCACGCTGCGGACCTTCGTCCTCGGCAACGCCGCAACAGCGACCACGAAGGGCATCGACCTGTCGTTCCAGGCACGGGCGTCCGAACACCTGACTCTGTCGGGATCGTTCTCGCTGGCCGATGCTAGCTTCGACGACTACCCGGGGGCGCAGTGCTATCCCACGCAGATCACCAGCGGCTGCCATGCCAACGTCAATTCCAGCGATCCCACATTCGTCGGAACGTTCAACGCCAAGGGCTATCAGCTGCCGCTCTCGTCCCGCTTCACTGCGTCGCTCGGCGCGGAATACAGCACCCCGATCACCAGTTCGCTCGAGGGTCAGTTCGGCGTCGGCTACTATCACCGTTCCAAGCAGTCGGGAGGTATCGGCCAGGTGTTCGACATCCCGGCGTGGGATACCTTGGACCTGCACGCTGGGGTTAAGGCCGACGCCTGGAGCCTCAGCCTCTTCTGCAAGAACTGCACCAACGTCGTCCGGCCAATCGCCATCGGATCTGACGGCGGCGATGCCAACCCGCTGTTCGGTCCTGCGGTGCTGACCTTGAATCAGCGGTTCGGTTTCGACTCCGTGCGAACCATGGGCGTGCGTCTCGGGGTAAACTTCTGATGCAGCGGCAAAGCGGGGCCGATACGAGGCGTGCCCCGCGACCTCGAACCAAGGAGTGGGGCACGACATGAGCAGCAGGCGGCGCTTGCGGATGGGGATGATCGGTGGGGGCTCCGGGGCCTTCATCGGCCCTGTCCATCGCATTGCTGCCGAAATGGATCGGGAAATCGAGCTCGTCGCAGGAGTCTTTTCGAGCGATCCCGAACGCAGCCGCGCAGCCGCCGAAAGCTACCGCATCGACCAGGCGCGCGGCTACGGTTCGCTCGAAGAAATGTTTCGCGCGGAAGCGGCGCGACCTGACGGGATCGACTTCGTCGCGATCGTCAGCCCAAACCACCACCACCTGACGGCCGCCCGCGCCGCCCTTGCTGCGGGCCTGCCCGTCATCTCGGACAAGCCCGCGACCGCCACTCTGGCCGAGGCGCAAGAACTGGCGCGTCACGCTGCCGCAAGCGGCAAGCCCTACGCCTTGACCCACGTTTATTCGGGCTACCCGCTCGTGCGCGAAGCCCGGGCGCGCATCGCGGCTCGCGCGCTTGGCGAGATTCGCAAGGTCGTGGTGGAATATCCGCAAGGGTGGCTGGCCGGCGCCGCGGAAAGCAAGCAGGCCGAATGGCGGCTCGACCCTGAGCGCGCAGGAATCGGTGGTTGCATCGCCGACATCGGGACGCACGCGTTCCAGCTGGCGGAGTTCATCACCCGGCTGCGCGTGTCCGAGATCCTTGCGGACCTGGGAACGCTGGTGCCCGGCCGCCGCCTCGACGACGATTGCACTGTACTCCTGCGGTTTGAGAACGGCGCACGCGGGGTGCTGCTCGCCAGCCAGATAGAGGTCGGCGAAATGAACGGCCTTCGGATCCGCGTCTACGGCGAAAAGGGTGGCCTCTCTTGGCGGCAGGAGCAGCCGAACAGCCTCCATTTTCAAACAATGGACGGGCGCAGCGAGACGATCCACGCTGGCGGCGCACAGCTTGGCCCCGATGCACAAACCCGAACCCGCACTCCTGCCGGCCACCCAGAAGGGTTCCTCGAAGCCTTCGCCAACATCTACCGCGATTTCGCTGCCGTGCTGCGCGGGGAGCAGGCGTCGCTCCTGCCGGGCATCGAAACGGCGCTGCGCGGGATGGCCTTCGTTGCCACCGCAGTGTCCGCAAGCGCCGCGGGGCGGGGATGGGTGCCGCTGCTCACCGGAGAGGAATGGCCATGAAGACGATCAAAGGCCCGGCCATCTTCCTCGCCCAGTTCGCGGGCGACCATGCTCCGTTCAGCAGCCTGCCGGCGATAGCCGACTGGGCTGCTGCGCTCGGTTACAAGGGAATTCAGATCCCAAGCTGGGACAAGCGGCTGTTCGACCTTGAAAAGGCGGCAGAAAGCCAGGCCTACTGCGATGACATCACCGGCATGTTGGCCGCCAGAGGGCTGGCGATCACCGAGCTTTCAACGCACCTTCAGGGTCAACTCGTTGCGGTCCATCCGGCCTATGATGCCCAGTTCGACGGTTTCGCGCCGACAGAGGTTCGCGGAAAGCCGCAGGCGCGGCAGGAATGGGCGGTGGAGCAGGTCTGTGCCGCTGCCAAGGCCAGTCGGCGGCTGGGCCTCACCGCCCATGCCACCTTTTCCGGTGCGCTGGCGTGGCCCTATTTCTACCCCTGGCCCGCGCGGCCGGCTGGACTCGTCGAGGACGCCTTCGACGAACTTGCGCGGCGCTGGAAGCCGATCCTCGACGTGTTTGACGAAAACGGCGTCGATGTTGCGTTCGAAATCCATCCCGGCGAGGATCTGCACGACGGTGCGACCTTCGAAATGTTCCTCGAACGGGTCGGCAAACACGCGCGCGCGAACATCCTTTACGATCCAAGCCACTTCGTGCTGCAGCAGCTCGATTACCTGGCTTTCCTCGACATCTATCACGAGCGGGTGAGGTGCTTCCATGTGAAGGACGCCGAGTTTCGGCCCAATGGCCGCTCCGGCGTTTACGGCGGCTACCTCGGCTGGGCAGAACGGCCCGGCCGCTTCCGCTCCCTGGGTGACGGTCAGGTCGATTTCCCGGCGATCTTCTCCAAGATGGCGCAGTACGACTTTCCCGGCTGGGCGGTGCTCGAATGGGAATGCGCACTAAAGCATCCCGAGCAGGGCGCCGCGGAAGGAGCGCCCTTCATCGCCCGGCACATCATTCGCGTAACCGATCACGCCTTTGACGATTTCGCCGCGGGCGGTGCCGACCGGGCGCTGAACTGTAAGCTGATGGGCCTGTGACGAGCGTGGACAAGACGGCCGGAAAGGGCTCGACCGCAAAGGGCGTCACGCTGGTCATGGCGCAGGTGCTGCCGGTGATCGCCATCGTCTCGCTGTTCCCAGCGATCCCGAAACTCGCGCGGGCGTTTGCCGGGGCGCCGAGCGCCGGCTTCCTCGTCCCTGCGCTGGTGACGATCCCGTCCCTGGTCTGCGCCGTATTTGCCCCGGTCGCCGGGATCATCGGTGACCGGTTTGGACGGCGGCCCAGCTTCATCGGCGGGATGATCCTCTACGTGCTGGCAGGGATCGCGCCCCTGTTCCTTGACCGGCTCGAACTCATTCTCGTCAGCCGGGCCATCCTGGGTGTCGCCGAGGCGTTCGCGATCACCATTTCCAGCGCTCTTATCGGTGACTACTTCAAGGAGGACCGCCACCGCTGGGTCGCGTGGGTCGGTGTCGCCACGGCGGTGACTGGCACCGCCCTGATCGCGCTCGGTGGAGCGCTCGCGGACATCAGTTGGCGCGGCCCCTTCGCCGTCTATTTCGGGGTCCTGCCGATCCTCGTTCTGGCTCTGATCTTCATCGACGAACCGGAACGCGAACCGCACGATCCCGCTGCGTCGCTCGAATTGGCGCAGTACCCGTGGCGGGAGGCCCGCATCATCGCCCCGCTCATCTTCTTCGCTTCGTTGTTGTACTATGTCGAACCCCTGAACATCGCCGTAGTGCTCGCCATGCGGGGGGCGGCGTCATCGACGCAGATAGGCCTTATCCAGGCCGCTACGGCGCTTCTCTGCGTTGCCGGTTCGTTTCTGTACCGCCGCATCCACGGCCTCTCCTTCGGCGTGCTCGTGGCAGTGGCGGGGGTATTCGTCGGACTGGGCGAGATCGTCATCGGCAGCGTGCCGAGCCTGCACCTCGTGATTGTCGGGGCGGGAATCCAGCAGGTGGGTGCCGGCATGCTGCTGCCGATACTCCTGGCGTGGGCGCAGTCGCTTCTCCCGCTCGAGCAGCGCGGCCGCGGCATGGGGATCTGGACCACGGCGTTCTTTTGCGGAACCTTTCTGTGCAGCCCGATGGTGAACCTTTTCGCCGATCACACGGGCGGCCTGCTACCGGCGATCCGTCTGCTTGGCATTCTCACTCTCGCCTGCGCTGCGGCTGCCATCTTCCTTCCGTCGCCTCAACGCCACCACGTCGAACAGTAGGCACACGTGATCAGCGACACTTTCGATTACATCATCGTCGGCGCGGGCTCGTCCGGCTGTGTCCTGGCCGACCGCCTGAGCGCCGACGGTCGGTGCACGGTCCTGCTGATCGAGGCTGGCGGCCGCAACGAGACCGAGTTGGTCAACATGCCGCGCGCCTTCATGAAGATGTTCGGCAATCCGGCATACTTCTGGCACTATCCGGTGCAAGAACAGGATGGGCGCCCGGCCGGCGAAGTATGGCCCTATGGCCGCGGACTCGGCGGATCGAGTTCCACCAACGGCACCTGGTACATGCGGGGCGTGGCGGCCGACTACGACACGTGGCCATCCCCCAACGGTGAATGGTCGTGGGACCAGATGCTGCGCTGCTTCACCGAGATGGAAAGCTACCGCGAACCCGGCGCCGACCCGCGGCGGGGCCGCGACGGGCCCCTGCAAGTTACGCGGTTGCCGTTTCGCTCCCCAGCGATATCGGCCGCCATCGAAGCCGGCGAGCAGATGGGGTTGGAAAGGCTCGACGACGTCAACGCTCCGGGCAAGTGCGGCATCGGCTATACCCAGGCCACGGTGAACCGGCGCGGGCGCCGGGCTTCGAGTTACCAGGCGTTCCTCAAGCCGGCGATGTGGCGCCCGAACCTGACGGTGCTGACGAACACTCTGGCGGAGCGGGTCGAACTTGGCGCTGCCCGCGCAACAGGAGTGTGGATCCGCACGGCGGAGGGGCCCCGGCTGGTCGGGGCCCGACACGAAGTCATCCTCTCGGCCGGCGCGATCCAGAGCCCGCGGCTGCTCCAGCTGTCGGGCATCGGCCCGGCCGGCGTGCTGGCAAAAGCCGGCGTCACCCTCCGGCACGAGCTGCCCGCGGTGGGCGAGAACCTGGCCGACCATGCGATGTTCTCGATGGCCTTCCGGCTGCTCGGCGATAAAGGGTTCAACCGCGAATTCGGCGGGTGGCGGCTACTCGCCCACACCGTACGGTATTACCTGACCCGCAAGGGACTGATGGCCTATACCTCGCCCGAGCTCACGGCGCTCCTGTCCATGCGCTCGGCCCCGGACTGGCCCGATGTGCAGTTCGGGATCGGCCTATTTTCGCTGCGTTCGAGCGAGGAGATAAAGACCGATCCGGGACGCGGCGCCTTGCACGACGAGCCGGGCATCACCGTCAACGGCATCGCTCTGCGGCCGACGAGCCGCGGCAGCGTACGTATCAGGTCGGCGGCCGCCGAAGACTTGCCGCAAGTCGATGCGCGCTGGTGGAGCGATCCCGACGACATGGCATTCATGGTCGAGATGGCGCGGCTGGTACGGCGGTACATGGATCAGCCCGCACTACGGCCCTTCGTCGGCGAGGAGATGACCCCCGGTGCCGCGCTGACCAGCGACGAGGACCTCGCCCGAAGCCTGCAATGGCTAACCAGCCCGGGCATCCATGCCACCGGAACGTGCCGTATGGGCTCTGCGGGCGACAGCGTCGTCGACAGCCGCCTGCGGGTCCACGACATCCGAGGGCTTCGCGTCGTCGACTGCTCGGTGATGCCGCTGCCGCCTGCCGGCAACACCAACGGCCCCGCCATGGCCCTCGGTTGGCGCGCGGCCGAACTGATCAGTGAGGACCGGCGTGCTGAGCGCGTGCCCCAAGGAGTTACCCGATGACGAAGATGCCGCGTCCATCTGTGCCGCTGCTATGGTCACGCTTGGCGCTCCCCGCCGATCCCTGCGGAGTGCGGGCGCAGGTCGGCAGCTCGGAGAAAGGCTGGTTCGGCGTGGTGCGCCGGTGGATGCCGACTCACGGACTGCTCGCGCACGGAGAGCCTGCCAAGTGAATACGATCGACCGCCGGGGGCTGATGTCTGCTGCCGCAGCCGTGGGCGCCACCGCAGCATTTCACAGCACAGACCTGTTTGCGCGGAGTGCTGAGCCGAAGCCCGTCGATCCGCACTTTCCCCCGGGGTTCCTCTGGGGTGCGGCGACCTCGGCCCACCAGGTCGAAGGGAATAACCTCAATGCCGACCTGTGGGTGATCGAAAACGTCCCCGGCACCATCTTTGCCGAGCGTTCCGGTGACGCCGCAAACAGCTTTGATCTTTGGCCGCTCGATCTTGACCTGGTCAAGGGCATGAGCCTCAACGCTTACCGCTTCAGTCTCGAATGGGCGCGGATCGAGCCGGACAAGGGTCAGTTCTCGCTGGCCATGCTCGACCACTACAAGGCCATGATCGAGGGATGTCGTGCGCGCGGATTGCACCCGGTGGTGACCTTCAACCATTTCACCAACCCGCGCTGGTTCGCGGCTCAGGGCGGGTGGCACAGCCCGGAGGCGCCCGGACTCTTTGCAAGGTTCTGCGAGCGTGCGGCGCGGCACCTGTCAGAAGGGATCGCGCTCGCCACGACCCTCAACGAGCCAAACCTCGCCGGCCTTGTCGGTGAAATACTGCCCCCAGAATTGCGCGCCGGCGATCGGGCCACGCAGGAGGCAGCGGCACGACTGCTTGGCGTCCCGCTCTATTCGCCAGGCGTGGCGCTCTACGTCAAGGATCCACAGACTTACCGTGCCAACATGATGGCGGCGCACCGCGAGGGAGTCGCCGCCATAAAGGCAGCGCGCGGTGAGCTTCCGGTAGGGGTCAGCCTCGCCATCATCGATGATCAGGCGGTAGGGCGGAACTCGATGCGCGACGCAGTGCGCGAGCATTACTACGGCGAATGGGTGCGCCTTGCCGCCGCGACCTGCGACTTCATCGGGGTGCAGAACTACGAGCGGAAGGCATGGAACGAGACGGGCGCCTTGCCGCCGCCGGCCGGTGCCCGGTTTAACACGGCTGGCGCGGAAGTGTGGCCTGGTTCCCTGGCCGGCGCGGTGCGGTATGCTTGGGAAGCCACCAAGCTGCCGGTCTACGTCACTGAGCATGGCGTGAACACGGAAGACGACGCCCTGCGGCAATGGCTCATCCCCGAAGCGCTGCGCGAACTGAAGCGCACGATGGATGACGGCGTACCGGTGCGTGGATACTTCCACTGGTCGCTGATCGACAACTTCGAATGGGGCTTCGGCTACAAGTACAGGTTCGGGCTTCATTCCCTCGACCGGAGAACCTTCCGCCGTACTCCCAAACGTAGCGCGGCGCTGTACGGTGAAATCGCACGGCGCAACGCACTCTAGCCTCTTAGGGCGGGGAGAAAGCTTCTCCGCCCCGGAGGATTTGGTTCTCCAAACGAACGCGGACGCGCGAAGCGGCTCAGGACGACATAGTCCTTCACCGCGTCACCGCGGCGCTCCAGCCAATTGAGGAGTGTTGATCTGGATTGACCTGCTGGAGAAATGGCAAGCCGACTTTGTCCGCTTTGAATTGCGCAAGCGAGTTCAGCTGACGACCGAGATGGGCGCAAAGCGGCCACGCTGACCCTAAATCCGTCCCTAATGACCTACGCGGATGTGGTTGAACGATGCCGGACTGATACGGGCGGCTCGCGTCAGGGCGTTGGGTGTTCCGAACGCTATCGGTCAGTATTGGATCGAAAATGGCGGAGACGGAGGGATTCGAACCCTCGATACCAGTAATCCCGGTATGACGGTTTAGCAAACCGTTGGTTTCAGCCACTCACCCACGTCTCCGGATCGCAGCGGCGAACGGCGCCTATAGCGGCGGGGTCGAAGCCGGGCAAGGGCGCAGCGGGGGCCATTTTCCGACTCGTTTCACCGCAAAACGGATTCGTCTGGCCGCGCATTCATTGCCGCTTCAGCCGCGAAGGATTCTTCTAGCGCGCGGACAAATCCGCAGCGACCGGACGGGAATTCAACATGCTTATCAAATTCGCGGCGAACAGTCTGCGCCCGCTTGGTGCAGCGGCGCTGGCGCTGATCGTCACCGCCGGCCCGGCACCGCTCGCCGCGCAGGAAATTCAGGCGGTCGATCCGAACCAGTCGATCAATTCCGACCTGGCACCGCCGCCGGCCGCCGCGCCTTACCAGGATCCCGGGCAGCCTCTGGACCAGGCCCCGCCCCCCGCGGCACCGCCGCCTGACGCCGGCTTGACCGAGCCCGCCCCGGCCGCGCCGGCCACACCGCTGCAAAGCGCCACGACGACCGACCCGAGCGAGACTTACAAGGAAGACGATCTCATCGGCGCGGCCGAAGGGGTGTTCGGCAAAGGCGCCCAGGGCGTCGCCAAGATGATCCAGGGCATCCTCAAGAAGCAGGGCGAACCGAACGGCTATATCGTCGGCCGCGAAGCGAGCGGGGCAGTCGGCGTCGGCCTGCGCTACGGTTCGGGCACGCTGTACCACAAGGTCGAAGGGCAGATGCCGGTCTACTGGACCGGCCCATCGATCGGTTTCGACCTCGGCGCCAACGCCGGCAGCACCTTCGTGCTGGTCTACAACCTCTATGACACCGACCAGCTGTACGAGCGCTATCCGGCGGGCGAAGGCGACGCCTACGTCGTCGGCGGCCTGACCGCGAGCTACATGCGCAAGGGCAACGTGGTGCTGATCCCGATCCGGGTGGGCGCCGGTCTGCGGCTGGGGGTCAACGCGGGCTACATGAAGTTCTCCAAGAAGCAGCGCTGGTTGCCGTTCTGAAGCAGGGTCCCCTCCAGCTCGCGGGAGGGGAGCAGGTTGCGATTGCAGCTTGATAGAGGGCGGGGCCGCTTCTAGGGCGCCGCCATGCTCGACAGACTCGACCAACAGCCCGCCGACGCGCTCCTTGCGCTGATCAAGCTCCACGACGCCGACCCGCGCGCCGACAAGATCGACCTCGGCGTCGGCGTCTACCGCACCGGCCAGGGCGCGACGCCGGTGTTCGGCGCGATCAAGGCGGCCGAGCAGAAGCTGGTCGACGAGCAGGACACCAAAGCCTACCTCGGCCCCGAAGGCGACATGGGCTTCGTCCACGCGCTGATGCCCTATGTCTTCGGTAGCGATCCGACCCGCGGCGGGCGGATCGAGGGGATGCAGACCCCCGGCGGCACCGGCGCGGTGCGTCTGGCGCTGGCGCTGGCCAAGCGCGCCGGGGTGACCCGCGTGCTGATGGGCACGCCAAGCTGGCCGAACCACGCGCAGATCGTCAAGGACCTCGGCCTCGAGCTCATTCCCTTCGACCATGCGACCGCCAGCGGCGCGGCCAACCTCGATGCCTTGAAGGCCGCGCTGGCGGCCGCGCGCGACGGCGACACGGTCCTGCTCCACGGCTGCTGCCACAACCCGACAGGGATCGACTACACGCCCGCGCAGTGGGACGAGATCGCCGCGCTGCTCGCCCAGAGTCCCGTGCTCCCGGTGATCGACCTCGCCTACCAGGGCCTCGGCCAGGGAATGGAGGAGGATGCCTACGGCGCCCGCACGGTGATCGCCGCCGTGCCCGAGGCGCTTATCGCCTACAGCTGCGACAAGAACTTCGGCCTCTACCGCGACCGCGTCGGCGCGCTTTATGTGCTCGCCAAGGACGGCGACGACGTCGAGCGCATCCTTTCCAACGGTCACGCGCTGGCCCGCGCCGCCTGGTCCATGCCGCCCGACCACGGCGCGGCCGCGGTGCGTCTGATCCTGCGCGATCCCAAGCTGGCCGAAAGCTGGCTCGACGAGCTCGAGCAGATGCGCACGCGCATCCGCCAGGTCCGCGCCAAGCTGGCCGAAGCGGGCCGGCTCGGCAGCGTCGACCTGACGCCGCTGGGCCAGCAGAACGGGATGTTCGCCACGCTGCCGTTGTCGAAGGCGCAGATCGACACGCTGCGGAGCGAGCACGGCATCTACATGGCCGGATCGGGCCGCATCAACGTCGCCGGGCTGACGACCGACAACATCGCCACGTTCACGGCGGCGCTGGCCGAAGTGGCGGCGGTGGAAACCGTCTGAGTGGACCGGCAGCCGGTCCTCGAAGGGGAGCGGCTGCTGCTGAGACCGCTCAGGCCGGACGACTGGGAGGCGCTCTTCGCGGTCGCTTCCGACCCGCAAGTATGGGCGCTGCACCCGGCCCACGACCGCTGGCAGGAGCCGGTGTTCCGCGCCTTCTTCGACGATGCCCTGGCCAACGAAGGCGCGCTCGCGGTGGTCGAGAAGGCCAGCGGCGCGATCGTCGGCTCGTCGCGCTTCCAGGGCTATGACCCGGCCGACGGCGGCTCGGTCGAGATCGGCTGGAGCTTCCTTCCCCGGCGCCTGTGGGGCGGCGGCTACAACGCCGAGATGAAACGGCTGATGCTCGCGCACGCGCTGCAGCATGTCGAACGGGTGCTGTTCCGGGTCGGCGCCGACAACGTGGTCTCGCGCGGGGCGATGAGGAATATCGGCGGGCGCCTGACCGATCGGACCGAGGTGAAAGAGTTGGCCGGCGAGCCGGTGGTCCACGTGATCTACGAGATCGACCGCGAGGGATTCGCGACCGGACCACTCACAAACGCACTTTCCTATTGACATTTTGAACCATATCGGTTATACGACCGCCGTCAGCCGCAAGCTGACAACACGCGGACGGGTGCAGGAGCGGTAGCGCTTCGCTCTCTCACTCCCGCACATAAGGCCGGCGCTCGCGGACATCCTCCGCGGATGTCCGAACCAGGATGCGAGGGCGCAGGCCAAGGGCGGTTCCATCCGTCCGAAGC
>Ga0105246_10001236_pt1 | contig 14986 bp, 15 predicted proteins | sample KBSM64metaG_FD_99694 | JGI IMG/M metagenome (GOLD analysis project Ga0105246, IMG submission 99694) | Miscanthus rhizosphere microbial communities from Kellogg Biological Station, Michigan, USA - KBS M6-4 metaG | ecosystem: Host-associated > Plants > Roots > Rhizosphere > Soil | place...
CATCCACATGGTGCAGAGCTTCCTCGGCGGCGCCGACGAGAACTGGTTCGTGATGGTCCACGTGGCGATCGAGGCTGAGGCCGGGGCGTTGCTGGACAACGCGGTCTCGCTGGTCGACGCAGCCAGCGCCAACGACGCCGGCGAAGCCGAGCGGCTGCTCGTCGACATGAATCAGGCGTGGGAGCGGATCTACGCGCACTTTGCCCGCATGCCCGAGCGCTGCGATCCCTACATCTACTTCCAGCGCGTACGGCCCTACATCCACGGCTGGGCCAACAACCCGGCGCTCGGTGACGGGCTGGTCTACGAAGGCGTCGACCGCTTCGAGCGCCGCCCGCAGGCCTATCGCGGCCAGACCGGCTCGCAATCGAGCATCGTCCCGGCGATGGACGCGCTGTTCGGCGTCGGCCACAGCGACGATCCCTTGAAGCGCTTTCTCGACGAGCTGCACCAGTACCGTCCGGTGCAGCACCGCCGCTTCGTCGAGGACCTGGCGGCGCAATCGACGTTGCGCGAGTTCGTGGCCGGGTCGGATTCGCCGTCGCTGAAGGAAGCGTTCAACGCTTGCATCGAGCAAGTCGCTCGCTTCCGCACTCGCCATCTCGAATACGCCGCGAGCTACATCAACAAGCAGATGGTCTCCAATCCCGGCAACGACCCCGACGTCGGCACTGGCGGAACGCCGTTCATGAAGTACCTCAAGAAGCACCGCGACGAGAACAGGGCGCAGGTGATCTAGCGGACCCGAACCCGGCCACGAGCATTGTCCGCCCATGGCGTCCGGCGGCAAGCTCGTGGTCCTTGCCGCGCTCGGCGGCAATCTGGCGATCGCCGCGACCAAATTTGCGGCGGCGCTGATCGCCGGCAGCTCGTCGATGCTGACCGAGGGCATCCACTCGGCCGTCGACACTTTCAACGAGATCCTGCTGCTCTACGGCCGCAAGCGCGCCGAGCAGCCGCCCGACGAGTTGCACCCACTGGGCCATGCGCGCGAGCTGTACTTCTGGGGCTTCGTCGTCGCGCTGCTGTTCTTCACCGGCGGCGCGGGCATGTCGATTTACGAAGGCATCGAGCACATCCGCGAGCCGCATATGCTCGAGAATCCGGCGGTGAACTTTGCGGTCCTGGCCATCGCTTTCGTGTTCGAGAGCGTGTCGCTGTTCTTCGCCGTGCGCGAGTTCCGCCGCCAGAAGGATCCGCAGGACAGCTGGTGGGCGGCGCTGCGCGCGAGCAAGGACCCGAGCGTGTTCGTGGTGATGATGGAGGACCTCGCGGCGCTCGGCGGGCTCGTGGTCGCGGCGATCTTCATCGGCCTGACCGTCGCGACCGGCAATCCGTTGTGGGACGGGTCCGGCTCGATCGTCATCGGCCTGCTTCTCGCGGCGGTGGCGATTCTCCTGGCCAGCGAATGCAAGAAGCTGCTGATCGGCGAGCGCGCCAGCGCCGCGCTGCAGGACGCGATCGGCCGTGTTGCCGAAGAAGCGCCGGGAGTCTGTCGGGTGAACGAAATCCTCACCATCCATCTCGGACCACAACAGGTCGTCGCGATGCTCAGCCTCGATTTCGACGACACAATGCAACTGAGCGAGGTCGAAACCGCGACCGAGCGGATCGAGGAGCAGGTCAGGGCCAAATATCCGGAAGTGTTCCGGCTGTTCGTCAGGGCGCAATCGCGGCAAGCGGCGCAGGCCGAGCGCGAGGTTCTCGCCGACGCCGAGTGAGACCGTTGCTTTCGCCGGCGGTTCGGTGAATCATTCAGAGTAGGGAGAACTTCGATGCCGCACGCCGTCGATCACACCGCCATCCTCGACCGCCTCGCCACCATGCGCGGCGGCGCGCGCAATGCGTTCGACACGCTCGATCCCCATCGCACCGCGCACCTGATTGTGGACATGCAGAACGGCTTTATGGAACCGGGCGCGCCGGTCGAAGTGCCGATGGCGCGCGAGATCGTCGGCGAGGTCAACCGCCTAAGCGCCGCGGTAAGCACGGCCGGCGGTCGCAACTACTTCCTGCGCTACACCACACCGCACGGCGAGATACCCGCCTGGCCGATCATGTGGAGCCGCCTCGGCCCGGATGGTGCAAAGGTTCACCAGGACGCGTTCACGCCCGGCGCGCATCACTGGCAGATATGGCCGGAGATCGAAGTCGAGGACGGAGACGTCGTGCTCGACAAGCACCGCTTCAGCGCGTTCACCCCCGGTACCTGCGCGTTGCACGACCAGCTCCAAGCCGACGGCATCGACACCGTGATCATCAGCGGCACGCTGACCAACTGCTGCTGCGAGAGCACTGCCCGCGACGCGATGCAGCTCAATTATCGGGTGATCATGGCCGCCGACGCCAACGCCGCCCTCAGCGACGAGGAGCACGCCGCCACGCTGCACATCCTCGGCCTGGTCTTCGCCGACTTGCGCTCGGTGGACGAACTCGAAGCCATGCTGGCAGTGGAAAAAGCCGAAGCGGCATAACTACTTCTCGTCATTGCGAGGGCCCCGCGGCAATCCAGAGCCGCGAAAACCGCCCTGGATTGCCGCGCCCGCTTCGCGGGCTCGCAATGACGAATGAATGGGTGAACCCTAGTCCGGCTTCTTCGCCACCCCGACCATCGCCGGCCGCAGCAGGCGGTCGCGGATCATCCAGCCGCTCTGCATTTCCTGCACCACCGTACCGGGCTCCGCCTCGGAGGTGGGCACCTCGAGCATCGCCTGATGCTGGTTGGGGTCGAGAGGCAGGCCCTTGGCGGCGATGCGAACGATGCCGTGCTGGGCGAAGACCTTCTCCAGCTCGCGTTGGGTCGCCTCGATCCCGGTGACCAGGGCCTTGAGACGCGGATCGTCGTGCAGGTCGGCCGGGATGGCATCGACCGCCCGCGCCAAGTTGTCGGACACCGACAGAACGTCGCGGGCAAATCCGGTCGCGGCATAGGCGCGCGCGTCAGCCACGTCCTTTTCCATTCGCCGGCGGACATTCTGCACCTCGGCCTTGGCGTAAAGCATGTCCTGCTGTGCCACTTCGAGATCGGTGCGCAGCTTGGCGAGCGAATCCTCGAGCTTGTGCTCGGGCTCCTCGCCGCCTTCGCGGTCGAGCAGCTCCTCCGGAACGCCAGCCAATTCCTTTTCGACCGCTTCGTCGCGCGGCTTGTCGTTATCGCTCATGAAGTCCTGCTCATCCGATGATTCTGCCCAGCGAACGGGCGGTGAAATCCACCATGGGAACGACTCGCGCGTAATTCAACCGAGTCGGTCCGATGACCCCTAGCACGCCGACCACCCTGCCCTCACGATCGCGGTAAGGCGAGGCGATAACCGAGGAGCCCGACAGCGCGAACAGCCGGTTCTCGCTGCCGATGAAGATGCGCATCGCTTCCGCCTGCCGCGCCGAATCGAGCAGCTCCGCCACCGACTGCTTGTTCTCCAGATCGTCCAGCAATTGCCGAACCCGCTCGATGTCGCCGATCGCCGTCTCGTCGAGCAAATTCGCTTGCCCGCGGACGATCAGCACCGGACGCCGCGCGGCGTCTTCGCTCCACACCGCGAGGCCGCGCTCGACCAGGTCGCGACTGACCTCGTCCAGTTGCGAGCGCCCGGCAGCGATTTCCTGACGCACAGCTTGCGCGGCTTCGGCCAGCGTGCGGCCCGCCAGCCGCGCGGTGATGAAATTGCTCACCTGCTCGAGCGCGCCAGGCGGCACGGTGCCGTCGAGTTCGAGCACCCGGTTCTCGACATGACCGTCATCCCCAACGAGCACCGCCAAGGCGCGTGTCGGCGACAGCGGGACGAGGCTTAGCTGCGACAGGCGGGGCTCACGGCGCGGGACCATGACCATGCCCGCCGCGCCGGATAGGTCGGACAGCAGCGCGCTGACCGTCTCCAGCGCTTGCTCGATCGGGCCCGGCTGCCCCAGGCGCCGCTCGATCGCCGCGCGTTCCTCGGCGCTCGGCTCGCCGATCTGCATCATCCCGTCGACGAACAGCCGCAGCCCGCTCTCGGTCGGCATCCGCCCGGCGCTGGTGTGCGGCGCGGCGAGCAGGCCGAGCGATTCGAGCTCGGCGAGCACCGAACGGATCGAGGCCGGCGAGAGGTTGAGGCCGCGATCCTCCGCCAGAGTTTTCGAGCCCACCGGGTGCCCGCTGTCGAGATAGCCTTCGACCACGAGACGAAAGATCTCGCGCGCGCGGCTGCTCAATTCGGTGACCGGAGGAGTGTGCATGACAGGCGTGCATCTAGGCGCTAGGCGCACGATCGAAAAGGAGACACTCATGCGTCCATCCGGCCGCGCGCCCGACGAAATGCGCGATATCGAGATTTTGACCGCTTTCACCAAGCATGCCGAAGGTTCCGTGCTGGTCAGCTTTGGCGACACCCGGGTGCTCGTCACCGCCAGCGTCGAAGACCGTGTGCCGCCGTGGCTGCGGGGCAAGAATTCGGGCTGGGTCACTGCCGAATACTCGATGCTGCCCCGCGCCACCCACACCCGCGGGCAGCGCGAAGCCGCCAAGGGCAAACAGAGCGGACGAACGCAGGAAATTCAGCGCCTTATCGGCCGCTCCTTGCGTGCGGTGACAGACCTGCAGAAGCTCGGCGAACGGCAGATCGTGCTCGACTGTGACGTCATTCAGGCAGACGGCGGCACGCGCACGGCATCCATTTCGGGGGCTTGGGTGGCGCTGCGTCTGGCGGTCAACAAGCTGATCGCCGACGGCAAGCTCACCGACGACCCGATCGAAGGCAAGGTCGCGGCGATCTCGTGCGGGATCTACCAGGGCACGCCGGTGCTCGATCTCGACTATGTCGAAGATTCGGGCGCCGACGCCGACGCCAATTTTGTGCTCCTCGAAGGCGGCAAGATCGCCGAGGCGCAGGCCACGGCCGAGGGTGCTTGCTACGACGAAGAAGGCCTGTTGCGCCTGCTGCGCCTGGCCCAGATCGGCTGCGCGAAGATCTTCAAGGCTCAGGACGAGGCGGTGAAGTGAGCCGCAAGCTCGGTTCCGGCAAGCTGGTCATCGCCACGCATAACGCGGGCAAGTTGAAGGAAATCGCCGCGCTGCTGGCGCCGCATGGCGTCGATTGCCTCTCGGCAGGGTCGCTGGGGCTGCCGGAACCGGCCGAAACAGGGCGAACTTTCGTTGAGAACGCCCTGCTCAAGGCCCGGGCAGCGGCCGAAGCGTCGGGACTGGTCGCTCTCGCCGACGACAGCGGGCTCTCCGTCGCGGCGCTCGATGGCAAGCCAGGCGTCTACACCGCCGACTGGGCCGAGCGGCAGTGGTTCGAAGGCGAGCCGGGGCGCGACTGGTACATGGCCATGGGCAAGGTCGAGGGGATGCTGCAGGCAAAAGGGCCCGGCACAGCGCGCGAGGCCTGGTTCAGCTGCGTGTTGGCGCTAGCCTGGCCCGGCGGCGAGCACGCGGTCTATGAAGGCCGCGCCGAGGGCACGCTGACCTGGCCCCCGCGCGGGACGATGGGTTTCGGATACGATCCGGTGTTCGTGCCCAACGGACTCGAACAGACGTTTGCCGAACTCGATCCCGACGAGAAACACCGCATCAGCCACCGCGCCAATGCGTTCGCGAAACTGGTGGCCGATCAGTTCAGTTGATCGCGTGGCCGTATACGTTGCCGGCGGGCCAGTAACGGCAAACCAGGAAATCGTGCGCGCGGTTATGCGAAACCGCGCAGCCGAGCTGCTGAGTGCCGGGCCAGATCACCTGGGTATAGTGGCCGACATCCTCCCACCTGCCCGTGGCGGAGACCTGCGGGAAGGTGCCGGGCCTGTACATCTTGCGCTCGTTGAGGAACCCGCCAACCATGTCGTCAGCGCTGTAGTAGCCGGCCGAGCCGCTCCACAGGTTCTCGCCCGCGCCGCGGCGGGTTGCGCGGTCGGAGTGATACATCCTGTCATCGCGCGCCAGGCGGTCGGCCCAGCTTTGCGCTTCCTGCGCCAGCTGGTGACTCCAGGCGAGCGGCGTCGCGCCCTTCCGGGTCCGCTCCCCATTGTGATCGGCGAGCAGCCGCGAGGCGAACGCGTTCGGCCGCGCGACCGCCGGCATTTGCGGCGGCGGCGCCTCGGCGAACGCGGTTCCGGCGATGGCGAGCGCGCAGGCGATGCCCGCGGCGAGTGACCCCTTCCTCATGAGCGCCACCTTGACCTTTCGAGGGTTAACATCGACTGAAAGAAAATCGTGGCCCGAGCCCTCTACATCCACTGGCCCTTCTGCCTCGCGAAATGCCCGTACTGCGATTTCAACTCGCACGTCCGCGAGCGAATAGACGCGGAGGCCTGGCGCGAGGCACTGCTGACAGACATGCGGCACGAGGCCGCTGTGGCAGGCGGGGAGCCGCTCGAATCGATCTTCTTCGGCGGCGGCACGCCCTCGTTGATGCCGCCCGCCCTGGTCGGCGCCCTGCTCGATGAAGCAGCCAGGCTATGGGGCTTCGCGCCCGATATCGAGATCACGCTCGAAGCCAATCCCTCGTCGGTCGAAGCGAGCAAGTTCGCCGATCTGGCCGTGGCCGGCGTGAACCGCGTCTCGCTCGGGCTGCAGGCGCTCGACGATCAGACGTTGCGGTTTCTCGGACGGCTGCACGATGCGCGGGAGGGGCTGGCCGCGCTCGAAACGGCGCAAGCGGTGTTCCAGCGCGTCAGCTTCGACCTGATCTATGCCCGGCCCGGCCAGGCGCTCGACCAGTGGGAACGCGAGCTGCGCACCGCTTTGGGCCTCGGCACGGGACACCTTTCGCTCTACCAATTGACGATCGAACCGGGCACGCGCTTCGCCACCGACGTGCGCCAGCGCGCCTTCATCCCTCTGGCCGACGATCCTGCGGCGGACCTGTTCGCCCTCACCCGCGAACTGACCGAAGCGGCGGGCCTGCCGGCCTACGAGGTCAGCAACCACGCGCGGCCGAGCGAAGAGAGCCGTCACAACCTGGCCTATTGGCGCTACCGCGATTACGCCGGGATCGGGCCCGGCGCGCACGGGCGGCGCGGCGGGATCGCCACGCTGCGGCACAAGAAGCCCGAAAACTGGCTGGAGGCCGTTTCGCAGCGCGGCCACGGCCTCAAGGAAGAGCGCGCACTCGGCCCCAGCGAGCAGGCGAGCGAGGCGCTGCTGATGGGCTTGCGATTGGCCGAGGGCGTCGATCTTGCGGGTCTGTCGCAACGGTTTGCCATCCCGTCCGCCGACCTGATCGATCCCGCCAAGCTGGCGCTCTACGAAAGCCTCGGCCTCGCCTGGCGCGATGGGGCACGGATCGGCGTGACACCACAGGGTATGCCGCTCCTGGACGCGCTGCTCGGCGAACTGGTCCCGACGGCGCTGGTGGCGGCGTGAACAAGGCCGGCCTGCTCGAGCAATGGGGTGACTACCTCGCCCGCGCGCGCCGACGCTCGCCGCATACGGTGCGTGCCTATCTTGCCGCCGCCAATCGCCTGGCCGAGCAAGTCGGCGCCGAAGACTGGCGCGACGTGGCCAATCTCGACGCCATCGCCTTGCGCAACCAGCTCGCCGCGCGCCGGGCCGACGGGATCGGCAACGTCTCGGCCGCGCGCGAATTGTCGGCGCTCAAGAGCTTCATTGCCTACGCCCGCGAACAGGCCGGGCACGCCGAAGCCGCCCCGCCTCGACTGCGCGGGCCGCGGATCAAGAAGGGCCTGCCGCGCCCGGTAACACCCGACGAGGCGGCCAACCTCGCTGACTGCGTCGCCTCGCTGGCGAGCGACGACTGGATCGGCGCGCGCGACCGGGCGGTGCTGTTGCTGATGTACGGCGCCGGGCTGCGCATCGCCGAGGCGCTGTCGCTCACCGCCGCCGATCTGCCGCTGGCCGAAACGCTACGGGTCACCGGCAAGGGCGGCAAGCAGCGCGTCGTGCCTTTGCTGCCCATCGTCCGCGCCGCCGTCGCCGATTACGCCAGGCGCAGTCCCTGGCCCCTGGCGAGCAAGGAGCCGCTGTTCAAAGGCGCCAAAGGCGGCCCCCTGGGGCAAGGTATGGTGCAGAAGGCCATGGCCAAGGCTCGCGTCGCCCTGGGCCTGCCGCCAAGCGCTACCCCGCACGCGTTGCGCCACAGCTTCGCGACGCATCTGCTGGGCGCGGGCGCGGACTTGCGCAGCCTGCAGGAATTGCTCGGCCACGCCAGCCTCGGCTCCACGCAGATTTACACCAAGGTGGATGCGGCGGCGCTACTCGACACCTACCGCAGGGCCCACCCGCGCGAGCGTTAAGAGTCCTCGCCTGGCTTCCAGGTCGCCACGCGGTAGAGGTAGAAGACCACGATCGCGCCAAGCAGCCCGCCCATCGCCCAGCTGGCAAGGTGCTCGTACTTGGCAAGGTAAGGCGCCAGCCAGCGTCCGCCTTCGATCAATAGCGCGTTCCACACCGCCGCGCCGGCCGTCGTGAAAACCAGGAAGCGCCACGCTTTCATGTGGGCCAGGCCCGCCGGCAGCGAAATCATCGTGCGCAGCATGGGTGAGAAGCGCATCGCGAAGACGATCCACTGCCCGTGGCTCTGGAAGAATCGGGCCGCCTTCTCGATGTCGCTGAAGCACAGCGTCAGCCAGCGGCCATGCTTGTCAACAAACGGCTTGAGGCGGCGGTAGCCCCAGCGGTCGCCGATCCAGTACCAAGCGTAATTGCCCAGCGTGGTCCCGAGCGTGCCGACGGCGAGCAGGGGCCAGAAGTCCATCTCGCCGCGCGCCACCAGCACACCGCCGATGCCCATGATCACTTCCGACGGGATCGGCGGGAACAGGTTCTCCAGCACCATCAGCGCGAACACGCCGAAGTAGCCGCCGGCGCCGATGGCTTCGATAATCAGTTCTTGCATGGAAAGGCCAAACGGGTGGCATCGCGAACGGTTGCGGGCTTCGTGAAATCCGTTTGACCGGCACTCCGTTCATCGCTATAAATGCACTGTTCGTCGCAGCCGTGGCCGGCGATTGTGACCGGTGGCTGCTCGTCAAGCGGACGAACGCATGGGTTCCTCCCAACATGATCAAGCAGCTGCAGGACAGCCGCGCCGTCCTTCTGGGCGCGGTGGCGATTTTTGCCTTGGGTTTGACGACAAGCGGCTACGCCCTCGGGGACGGCCTTCGGCAGTCGAAGATGGCCGAGCACCGGTCGGTCACGGTGCGCGGCGTTTCGGAACGCAACGTCACTGCCGATCTGGCGACCTGGCCGGTCAGCTTTTCGCACCAGGGCGCCGATCTTGCTTCGGTCCAGCAGTCGGTCGACCAGCAAGCTGGCGCCGTCCGCGCATTCTTCCTGCGCGCCGGGTTCAAGCCGCAGGAGATTACCGACCAGGACGTGTCCCTGAGCCGCGAGCAGCCGACCAATCGCGACGGCGAGCCCGTCGGCCCACAGCGATTGACGGTCAGCCGATCGATCCAGCTTCGCACCGGCGACATCGCCAGGGTGCGCGCGGCGTATTCCCGCCAGGCCGAGCTTCTCCGCGATGGCGTCGAGCTCGTCGGCAGCGGGAGCAACGTCAGCTTCACCTTCACCAGGCTCAACGCCCTGAAGCCGGAGATGATCGCCGAAGCCACCCGCAACGCCCGCGAAAGCGCCGAGCAGTTCGCGCGAGATAGCGGGGTCTCGGTCGGCAAGATGAAGACCGCCAGCCAGGGCTATTTCTCCGTTGGTGCGCGCGACGGCGAGGATTGCGACGATTGCGGCTCCTCGGGCGGCAGCTCGCCGTTCCAAAAGGTGCGCGTGGTGACGACGATCGACTACGACCTGGGGTAGCCGACGAACGATCCTCCCCATTTTCGCGTCAGCGTAAATGGGGAGGTGGCAGACGCCGCCAGGCGGCTGTCGGAGGGGGCTTAGTGTGCCGCTTATCCCTCCACCTCCGCCCTTCGGGCGGCGGTCCCCCTCCCCGTTTGCCGCTTCGCGGAAAACAGGGAGGATCTAGTTCTTGCCCAATCGCGCCTCGATCGCTTCCCAGATCCGCGCGGCGGTGTCGGTCCCGTTGAACTGGTCGATGCTGACGATGCCGGTCGGGCTGGTGACGTTGATCTCGGTCAGCCATTTGCCGCCGATCACATCGATGCCCACGAAGATCAGCCCGCGTTTCTTCAGCTCCGGGCCCATGGCGGCGCAGATTTCCTCTTCGCGTGCGGTCAAGTCGGTCTTTTCGGCATAACCGCCCTGCGCCAGGTTGGAGCGGAACTCACCCTGCCCCGGCTTGCGGTTGATCGCGCCTGCATATTCCCCGTCGACCAGCACAATGCGTTTGTCGCCTTCGCTCACTTCGGGGAGGAACGGCTGGATCATGTGAGGCTCCGGCCAGGTCTGGTTGAACACGTCTATCAGGGCCGAGAGGTTGTCGCCGCTTTCGGGCACGCGGAAGATCGCCTTGCCGCCGTTGCCGTGGATCGGCTTGACCACCACCGCGCCGTGACGGCCCATAAACTCGCGCACTTCGGCGACGCTGCGGGTGACCAGCGTCGGCGGCATGAAGCGGCGGAAATCGAGGACCATGACTTTTTCAGGCGCGTTGCGAACGCTCGCCGGGTCGTTGACCACCAGCGTCTCGCCCTGGATGCGCTCGAGCAGGTGCGTGGCAGTGATGTAGCCCATGTCGAACGGCGGGTCCTGCCGCATCAGCACCACGTCAATTTCGCGGCCCAGGTCGAGCCGGCGGGGCTCGCCCTTCTCGAAGTGGCTGCCCGCCACCCGCTGGACGCGAACCGGGCTCGCCAGCGCGATGAGCCGGTCGTTCTCGTCGAGTGTCAGCGAGCCGACGTCGTAGTGCCACAGCGTGTGCCCCCGCGCCTGCGCCGAAAGCATCAGCGCGAAGCTCGAATCCCCGGCAATGTTGACGCTCTCGATCGGGTCCATCTGGACGGCGACGCGCAGGCTCATTCGAATTCCCTCATGGCTGCCAGGCGTTGACGATGTGGCGTGGCCAATGGCGCGGCGCAAGGAGCAGCACGTCGATCCGCGGATGGTCGCCCGGCTGCACATAGCGGTGCGAGATCGCCTCGACCGCGGCGACGACGCGGCGCAGGCGATAGGCGTCGATCGCGCGGTCGCGCTCGATCCGGGTCGAACGCCACTTCACCTCGCAGAACAGCACCGTGCGCCCGCGGCGGGCGATCAGGTCGACTTCGCCGCGCGGCGTCTTGACCCGGCGCGCGACGATCCGCCACCCTTGCAGCCGCAGCCACCAGGCGGCAAAGCCCTCGCCGCGCCGCCCCCGCCGTTCGGCGACCTCGCGGCTCACGAAGCCTTCAGCTCGAGCGCGCGGGCATAGAGCGTTTTGCGGTCGAGACCGGTGGCACGGGCGACCAGCGCCGCGGCTTGCGAGGGCTTCTCGGTCATCAGCGTCTCGAGCAGCAGCTTGTCGGCGTGCGCGGCGTCGAACGCGCTCTCGACCGGCGGGCCGACCAAGAGGACGATCTCGCCTCTGGCGGGATGCGCCTCGTAATGCGCGCGCAGCTCTTCAGCGGTACCGCTGCGGCATTCCTCGTAAAGCTTGGTCAGTTCGCGCGCGACGGCAACCTCACGGCCGGGCAGCGCCTCGCCTATCGCGGCGAGGGACCTGGTGAGGCGAGGCGCGCTCTCGAAGAACACCAGCGTCGCCTTCACCGTGGCCAGTTCGGCAAGCGTTTCACCGCGTGCCTTATCCTTCGCCGGCAGGAACCCGGCGAACAGGAAGCGATCGGTGGGCAGGCCCGAGAGCGTCAGCGCCATCACCGGCGCGCTCGGCCCCGGCAGGCTGGTGAGCGCAAGGCCCGCTGCCCGTGCCTCGCGCACCAGCCGGTAGCCGGGGTCCGACACCAGCGGGGTCCCCGCGTCGCTGACCAGCGCCACCGCCTTGCTCCGCATCGCGTCCAGTAGCCGCGTCCGATCCTCTTCCGAGGCGTGGTCGTCGTAACGCCACAGCGGCTTCGACAGGCCGAGGTGCTGAAGCAGCTTGCGCGTCACGCGCGTATCCTCGCAGGCGATCGCATCGCACTGCGTGAGCACATCGACCGCCCGCATGGTCACGTCGCCGAGATTGCCAATCGGCGTCGCGACGATATAGAGGCCGGGAGACAAGGACTTGGCTTCGAGGTCGCGCGGATCGCTCACGGCGCGCCTTGTGAACCAACTGCAGCGGGAGCGGCAAGCATGTTCGGTAATTGGAAACGCCTGATCGGGGCGGTTGGCCTCAGCGTGGCTCTTGCCGCGTGTCAGGCGGTCCCCAAAGGTCAGGGGCCGATAGTCCAGCCGACGCCGGCCGAGCGCCCGCCGAGCACGCTGCCGCAGGACCAGGGCCGCCACCGCGTGGCGCTGCTGGTGCCGCTGTCGGGCGCGAACGGTGCGGTCGGTCAGTCGATCGCCAACGCCACGACGATGGCGCTGCTGGACACCAACGCGTCCAACCTGCGGATCACGACTTATGACACCGCGACCGGCGCCGACAGCGCCGCGGCGCGCGCGATCAGCGACGGCAACAAGCTGATCCTCGGTCCGCTGCTGGGCGACGACGTCAAAGTCGTCGCCGCCAAGGCGCGGCCGGCGCACGTGCCGCTGATCGCGTTCTCCAACGACCGCTCGGTCGCCGCGCGCGACGTGTTCGTGATGGGCGTGCTGCCCGAGGAATCGATCGCGCGCACGGTGGCCTATGCCTCGGCGCATGGGGCGAAGCGCTTTGCGGCGATCGTGCCCAACGGCGATTACGGCCGCCATGCTCAGGCCGCCCTGGCCGACCGGGTGAAAGCCAACGGCGGCGTGCTGGTCGCGACGGAAACTTACGATCGCGGCAACACGTCGATCATCAGCGCTGCCGAACGCCTGCGGGCGAAAGACGGGTTCGACACGGTGCTGATCGCCGATGGCGCGCGCCTGTCGGCAATCGCCGCGGGTTCGCTGAAGAAGGCCGGTGCCGCTTCGCCGCGCCTGCTTGGCACGGAGTTGTGGAGCGGAGAAGACGATCTGACCAAGGCCACCGCCCTGCGCGGCGCGTGGTTCTCCGCTGTCTCCGACCAGCGCTGGGGCCGCTACGCCGGCAGCTACAAGACACGCTTCGGCCGCCAGCCTTACCGCGTCTCCGCGCTCGGATACGATGCGGTGCTGCTGACCTTGCGGATCGCCCGCGACTGGACCCCGGGGCGCGACTTTCCGACCTCGCACATGTTCGACAGCGTCGGCTTCCTCGGCATCGACGGCGCCTTCCGCTTCCGCCCGGACGGCATCGCCGAGCGGGCGATGGAAGTGCGCCAGGTCGGCGCTGGCACGGTGACGGTCGTTTCTCCCGCTCCGACGCAGTTCTAGGGCGGAAAACCCACTGCTGACGCTTGTGGGGCCGCGAACGCCGTCCCTATAGCCGACCCATGTCCGACGATCTGTTCGATAAGCTGCCGCAAGGCGACGGCGAGTACGATGCTTCCTCGATCGAGGTGCTGGAAGGGCTCGAGCCCGTCCGCCGTCGCCCCGGCATGTACATCGGCGGCATCGACGAGCGCGCGCTGCACCACCTCGCCGCCGAGGTGCTCGACAACGCGATGGACGAGGCCGTCGCCGGCCACGCCAACCGCATCGAGGTCGTGCTCGACGAAGGCAACCGCCTGACGATCAGCGACAACGGCCGCGGCATGCCGGTCGACGAGCACCCCAAGTTTCCCGGCAAGTCCTCGCTCGAGGTGATCCTCACCACGCTCCACTCGGGCGGCAAGTTCTCCGGCAAGGCCTATGCCACCAGCGGCGGCCTCCACGGCGTCGGCGTCAGCGTGGTCAACGCGCTGTCGGAGCACGTCCGGGTTGAAGTCGCGCGCAACAAGGAAGTGTTCGCTCAGGAGTTCTCGCGCGGCGCTCCCACCGGACCGCTGCAGCGCCTCGGCAGCACGCCGAACCGGCGGGGCACGACCGTCGCCTTCAAGCCCGATCCGGAAATCTTCGGCGACCGCGAGTTCAAGCCGCTGCGGCTGTTCAAGCTCGCCCGTTCGAAGGCCTACCTCTACGCCGGCGTGGAAATCCGCTGGAAGTGCGCGCCTTCGCTGGCCTCGGAGGAGGTGCCCGAGGAAGCGGTGTTCCAGTTCCCAGGCGGGCTTTCGGACCACCTGGCGGAGCAGGTTGCCGGGCGCGAATGCGTCACCAGCCAGTTCTTCGCCGGGAGCCAGGATTTCCCTGACGAACAGGGCCGTGTCGAATGGGCGGTCGCCTGGCCGCTGTGGTCCGACGGGTCCTATTCCTGGTACTGCAACACCGTGCCGACGCCAGACGGCGGCACGCACGAGCAAGGCATGCGAGCCGCGCTCGCCAAGGGCATCCGGGCATTTGGCGAACTCGTCGGGCAGAAGAAGGCCAAGGACATTTCGGCCGACGACATCGTCACCGGCAGCGAGATCATGCTCTCGGTGTTCATCCGCGACCCGCAATTCCAGAGCCAGACCAAGGATCGGCTGACCAGCCCCGAGGCCGCGCGCCTGGTCGAGAACGCGGTGCGCGATCACTTCGACCATTTCCTGTCCGACAACATGGAGCGCGGCCGCGCGCTGCTCGGCAGCGTGATGGAACGGATGGACGAGCGGCTACGACGCAAGGCGGAGCGCGAGATCAAGCGCAAGACCGCGACCAACGCCAAGAAGTTGCGACTGCCCGGCAAGCTCACCGACTGCTCGGGCGAAGGCAAAGGCGAGACCGAGCTGTTCATCGTCGAAGGCGACAGCGCCGGCGGCAGCGCCAAGCAGGCGCGTGACCGCAAGACCCAGGCTATACTGCCGATCCGCGGCAAGATCCTCAACGTGGCGAGCGCCACCGCCGACAAGATCCGCGCCAACACCGAGATCGCCGACCTCGCGCTCGCGCTTGGCTGCGGCACGCGCAAGGACTGCGACCCGGCCAACTTGCGCTACGACCGCGTCGTCATCATGACCGACGCGGACGTCGACGGCGCCCATATCGCCACCTTGCTGATGACCTATTTCTTCCAGGAAATGGCCGAGATCGTCCGCCAGGGGCACCTCTACCTCGCCCAGCCCCCGCTCTATCGCCTGA
>Ga0105246_10001238_pt1 | contig 14983 bp, 15 predicted proteins | sample KBSM64metaG_FD_99694 | JGI IMG/M metagenome (GOLD analysis project Ga0105246, IMG submission 99694) | Miscanthus rhizosphere microbial communities from Kellogg Biological Station, Michigan, USA - KBS M6-4 metaG | ecosystem: Host-associated > Plants > Roots > Rhizosphere > Soil | place...
CGGACCAGCACGGCCATCTCCGTGCTGGAACTGATGCCGCCCCGCTACGACGGCCTCCTCAACCGTCTCTCAAAGCAGGAATCCGGCTCCTCGGACTGAAACCCGGACTGAGCCTGGTGATACACGCCACACTTGGGCATATTTTCAGTCGTGTCTAGCTGATATTGACAAATATCCCAAGCAAACCCGGCTGTCTTGCCTATCTGAGTGCAGGCTCCGAAGATTCCTGCATGACTTCACTGACTGTTTCCGGCCGTGTGGCCGAGGTTCTCAGCGGCTACCTCAGCGACGTTTTCGGCGTCATGGGCAACGGAAATGTCTACTTCCTGGACGCTGCCGAGAAGCAGGGCCTCCGCTTCTCCGCCGTGCGCCACGAGGGTGCCGCCATCGCGGCGGCCGACGCCTACTACCGCGCGTCCGGGCGCCTCGCGGCGGGCACCACCACCTACGGTCCCGGCTACACCAACGCCCTGACGGCCCTCGCGGAAGCGGTCCAGGCCCAGATCCCCGTCGTGCTCGTCACCGGGGACGCGCCCAGCAGCGGCGCCCGGCCCTGGGACGTGGACCAGGCTGCAATCGCCGCCGGGCTCGGGGCGGCGACCTTCATCGTCACCCGCGAAGCCGCGGGCTCCATCACGCAGGAAGCGGTGGAGTACGCGCTGGCCAAGCGGACCGCCGTCGTGATTGCCATCCCGTACGACCTGGCGGCGCTGGAAGCAGCGGACGAGGAACTTCCGGTGCCGCCGGCGGCAGCACCGGTGAGGGACGACGTCGACGGCGGCCTCGAGCGGGCGGCGCGGCTGCTCGCCGAGGCGAAGCGGCCCCTGATCCTTGCCGGCCGTGGGGCGCACCTCGCCGGAGCCGGCCCCGAACTCCGCGGGCTCGCCGACCGCCTCGGCGCGCTGACCGCCGGGACCGCTTTGGCGCTGAACCTGCTGAAGGGCGAGGGCTACCTCGGGGTCGCGGGCGGCTTCGGCACCGAAACCGCCGCCGGACTCATGGGCGAGGCGGACGTGGTGCTCGTGGCCGGGGCGAGCCTGAGCCCGTTCACCATGCGCTTCGGCCACCTGATCGGCCCGGACAGCACCGTCATCCAGATTGACACCGCACTGGAAGCGACGCACCCCCGCGTGGACCTGTTTGTCGCCGCGGACGCGAAGGCCGCCGCCAGCCGGCTACTCCGGCTGCTGGATGGCGCCGTGACCGCTGAAGCCTGGCGCGCGGAAGCCCGGAAGCGCCTGGCCGAAGGACCGGGACATGACGCCGGCTCCGGGGACACCCCGGACGGCCGCCTTGACCCGCGCGCCCTTGCCACGGCGCTGGACGCAATCCTTCCCGAGCGCCGCACCGTGGTCCAGGACGGCGGCCACTTCCTCGGCTGGGCACCCATGTACTGGCGGATCCCGCGGCCCCAGGACCTGGTCATGGTGGGAACCGCGTACCAGACCATCGGGCTCGGCCTCGCCAGCGCCGTCGGGGTTGCACGGGCCGTGGACGACGGCCGCACCCTGGTGCTGGCCTCGGGCGACGGCGGCTTCCTGATGGGCCTGTCCGACCTGGAATCGCTCGTGGGCGCTGCGGCAAGCGCCGTCGTCGTGATTTACAACGACGCCGCCTACGGGGCTGAGATCCACCAGTACGGCTCCCGGGGCCTGACCGAAAAGCCCATGCTGATCCCCGAAGTGGACTTCAGCGGCGTCGCCCGCGCGCTGGGCGCGGAGTCCGCGATCATCCGCGAGCTGACGGATCTCTCCGCGCTCCAGGACTGGATCGACGACGGCGCCAAGGGAACCTTCGTGGCCGACTGCCGCATCACGTCGAGCGTCCGCGCCCCGTGGCTGAGCGAATGGATGAAGGCCTCGCAGGCGGCGAAGGAGACGGTGGCGGGCTAGCGGCGGCCGCTGGGCTTCGACCAACAGCCGACGGCGGTGTCCAGGACGATGAAAGCCAGCAGGCTCCAACCCAGCAGCGGCAGGAAGAGTCCGAGGGCGACCATGACTGTGATCGCAGCCAGGACACCGGCCCAGTGCGCGCGCAGGAACGCGCCGCGCGGCGCCGGCCGGCCGGCCGCCCAGGCGCTGCCGCGGGTGGGCCGCCGCTTCCACCACATCACGTAACCCCAGGCCACCATGGCGGCCAGGCCCACGGCAACGGCAAGGAGGGCCAGCTGGTTCGGCAGGCCGAAGAGCAGCCCCATGTGGGCGGCGATCCCCCACCGGGTGAGTTTCGCTGCGAGGTTGAAGTCATCGAAGTCGAGGCGGTTGGTGATCTGCCCGGTAGCCGGGTCGATCGAGACGGCGCTGGCCGATGCGGGCCATTCCCGGCCGGTTTCGGTCACCGACCAGGCTGTGCCCGGTTTCGCCGGGGGTTTGATGTCGATCATGGGTGCGCTGATGATGTCGGCGCGCGCCATGCTGGATACTGTGTCGAACATGGCCGGATCCACCGACGGGCTCGTGGCCGATACGCCGCCGCTTCCGTGGCCTGCATGGTCTCCGGCCGGGGCGGCCTCCGCTCCCGTCAACGTTGTGTTCAGGCCGGGGGTGGTCCAGTCCAGGGCGGTGCGCAGGGTGCTGACATTCGCTCCGGCGTTGGCTGACCAGGTGAGCCCGGTGGCGGAGAGGAACATGAACGCAAGGAACAGGACCGTTCCGGTGGTGCCGTGCAGCCACAGCGTGCGCGTTCTGCCGTTGACCTTGCGCGGCTTGGCGGTCCTGGCCCTGTTGGTGCCGCGTTTTCGGCGGATACTGTCGATCCAGAGCAGCAGACCGCCCAAGGCGATCACCCACAGCCAGGAGGCCGCGAGCTCGCTGTAGGCGCGGCCGGGTTCGCCCAGGTTCAGGGACCGGTGAAGGTTGGAAATCCAGGTCCGCACCGGCAGCGCGCCGCTGCTGCCGTAAGTCGGAAGGTCGCCGCGGATCCCGGCAGTGCCGGGGTCGACGAACACGGTCCGGTACTGGGATTCGCCCAGGGTCTTGTCGGCGAACAGGACCCGTGTGGTGTCCTCCGGCCCGGGTGCCGGCCGCACCATCACCGGGGCAGCTCCGCCGGCATGGTCCATGGCGGCTTTGACCTGGGCCGAGAGCGGCAACGGATCGGCGACGGCGGGAACATGCAGTTCCCGGGCATAGATGGCCGACTCGAGCTGGGGTGCCATCGCGTACAGGCCCCCGCTTATGGCCGCGATCAGCAGGAAGGGCCCGGCGAGGATCCCTGCGTAGAAGTGGATCCTGAGCAGGAACGCCCGGAACCAGCCACGTTCCACTGCCTCCCGGGTGTCGGGCGGCGTGCTCGTTGACGCGTCGGGTGCGCCGGGTGTCCCGGCCGGAGGCTTGGTCAGAAGAGTCATGTGTTTCGGTCTTTCAAGAAGGATTCGGGCAGGCGCGAGGGCGCGGCGGCGTGCGGACCGGGCTGTGCCTGATATCCGCTGGGTACCTGATGTTGGGCAGCACCAGCCCGGCCGTGCCGACTGGAACGGCACGGCCCGGGCGGTGCGTGATGGCGGGTCAGTTGCCCTTCGTGGGCCGCGTGCGTGCCAGGGCAGTCACACCAGTGCCGAGGCCAATCAGGCCGGCGGCCAGGCCGAACCAGCCCGCCGTCGAACCTCCGTCATTGACGGCGGACGCTGCGGACGGTGCGGCAGTTCCTGCCGGGGCCGCTGTTCCCGCCGGGGCCGCGCCATGGGCCATCGTTTCGCTGTCCTTGGCCGTGGTCACGAACGAAGGGGCCGGGTGTTCGGGTTCTTCCTGACCCTCGACCGTCTTCTGGTCCCATCTGACGACCGTGCCGTCCGTGTAGCTCTGGGTTGCCGGCAATGTCACGGTGGTGCCGGCGTCGGGCAGGACACCCACGGAGATCGAGAACGACTGGTATTCGTTCGCTCCGATCTGGTGCGCCGCGTCTGCCGTCCACACCACGGAAACCGGGGCTTTGGTCACCGTTGCTCCGTCCACCGTGACGGGCTTGGGCAGTTCCGCGATGATGACACGGGCGGTCCACCCTTCCACCGGCTTCACGGACACCGAATTGAACGGGGTATCGGCCGGCAGCGTCACTTCGAGTTTGCTCGTCTTGGCCGTGGCCGATTCATTGGGAACGTTGAACGTCAGGTGGGTGTAGCCACCTGCTGCCGGATCGTCAGCATCGACGTGGACATGGGCGGAGGCCGCTGCAGCGCCGGCGGCGAGCAGACCGGCGGCCAAGGTGGTGGCCGAGGTGGTCTTGAGGGTACGTCGAAGGGAGGGCTTCATGGCAAGGATGCCTTTCATGGAAAAGAAGATCAGGAGCCTGGCCGGAACGTGGGCCAGCCAGGCATGTCAGCACAGCAGAGGCCGCCTGATCTCATTCCGTGAGCGGAGCACCAGGGAGTCTCAGGCGGCGGGCATCATCGCCGGTGGGCCGCGCCGTGCAGGGATGCGCCGGACAATCTGGTCGTGGGCCAGGACGACCGGGGCCATGCACGGCCCCGGGATTCGGGCCGGAACGATCGCGCAAGGCTCAGGCAGCTGCGCCAATGGACGCAGCCAGGCCGCCAGCGCCCCCAGGGCCTGCTCGCCCCGGGCGAGCACCACGGCCGTAACCAGGGTCGCGAGAGCGTGGGCAAGGAACATCTGCCAGTCGCCGGAAGCGGCCTGGGTCCCGGGAACGTCACTGACAGCTTCCAGCAGGAGGCCGGGCGCGTGTGCCGCGTGGCCTGAATGGGGCGAAGCTGCAAGCGGCGCCGCGGTGGAGAGGGCATGGAGGGCCCAGTGCAGCCAGGCTTGTCCCGCGCCGAGGAGGCCGGCAAGGAGGGGAAAGGACAAACGGAACTTCGTGGCCACCGAGACCGGCAGCACCGTCAACGCACATAGCCCAAGGAGGATGGCCGGCTCGGGCAGCACTCCCCCGCCGGCAAGGTGACCGCCGGCGGCCAGGCCAAGGATGATGGAGGCGATCGTCCCGGTCCTGAGCAGCCGGAAAGAGGCACGCGTCGTCATCGGCGCTCCTTTCCGGCTCCCGGGGGTGTTTGGCCCACCCCATTCTAGGGATCCGTTCGATGGAGCGCGGACATGTGACGTCCTTGCCGGCGCCTTTCCTGTCCGTTGCAAGGCCACGGACCGTTTCACCGAAAACCTCATCCGGGTCGAGTCGGCGCAGCTCCTCGGCCAAGCAGCCCTGCAAGGTGCGGCGCGGCGGCGAGAGCCGCTCCCCCGCCGAAACTTCAGCCCTGGACCGTCGTCCCGCGCAGGTGCAGGGTCCAAGGCGCCGGAACGCGGACGCCTTCGCCCGTAGAGCCGGACTCCAGGCGTTCCACCAGCATGTTCACCACGCGGTCGAAGATGGGCTCCGGCCCTACGGTAGTGAGGGCCGGGTCCGACTCCTGGCCCTCGGTGGAGTTGCCGACGCCCACGATCTGCACGTCCTCGGGCACGCGCAGGCCCAGCCGGAAGGCTGCACGGATGGCCTGCAGCGCCTCCATGTCATCGTTGGCGAAGATGGCGGTGGGACGGTCCGGCAGCTGCAGCAAATCCAGGGCAGCCTGGTAGGCAAGGTCCTTGCGGTGGTGTGAGGTGCGCACGAGCTCCGGATCGACCGGCAAGCCCGCACGCTCGAGCCCGGCAACGTAGCCGCTGTACCGGGAGGGGATGGTGCGGTTGCTTTCGTCCGCGCGCCGGATGCAGGCGATGCGCCGGTGGCTCCGCGTCAGGAAGTCCATCCCGGCGGCGATTCCGTCGGCGGGTTCGGGGGCCAGGACGTCGAAGCCGGCGGGCTGCATGACCTCGGAAATCACCACCTGCGGAACGCCGCGGCGGGCAAGTTCGAGCATGGTTTCATCCTGGGTCACCGATTCCGGGATGAAGCCGAGGATCACGCCGTCGGCCCCACCGGACAACATGAACTGCCGCCAGGCATCGCCCAACAGCACCACGGGCTGGTAACCGTGCTGGGGCAGGACGCGTGCAGCCGCTGCGGCCAGGGCACGGTCCCACGGCCATTCGAGGTTGCCGATCGCCACAGCCACCAGCTCGGTCTTGCCCCGGCGCATTCCGCGGGCCGCGCGGTTGGCCACGTAACCCAGTTCGCGCACGGCTTCCTGCACACGCTGCTTGGTGGGTTCGCTGATCCGGGTGGTGCCGCCCAGCCGTCCGGAGAGCACGTAGGAGACCGTGGTGAGCGAAACTCCGGCGCGCTCGGCCACGTCACGAATCGTCGGCTTGGAACCTTGCCTCACGTCTGCGTCCTGTCTTTGCTGCGGTTTTCGTACTCTATCGGGTTTGCCGGGGAGGCCTGCCGGCGTTCCCTCCCGGTGGCTTCTCCCGGCAGACTGCTGACCCGGCGTGTCCACCGCGGTGTCGGCCCTGCAACCGGAAGGAAGCCGGAAGGAGCGTCAATATGCGACGGCGGGCGGCGCCCCGTGAAGGGAATCCCACCGGGGTTTCCGTGCCCGCCATGAGGTGCAGGACCCGGCCGCTCATCACCCTCACGCGATAGTGCTCCCGGTGTAGTCGGCCAGCGAGCTGAGGAGCGCGGCCTGGAAGTGCCGGTCATGCACCGCCTGATGCGGTTCCCGGGTGGCCCGGTGGTGCCAGTAGCCCCCGCTGGTGAGGGCCTCGGGGTTGTCGCTTACCGCGAGCCAGGCCTGCGTGACGTGGCCCAGGCGGAGATCGCCCGGGGCGCCGGGTCCGCCCATCCGGGTGGGCACCCAGCCCGGGTCCACCGCGTTTGAATACACCTCCGGCCACAGCCTCGCAACGGCCGCCGCGAGCGCAGTGACGAAGAGCTTGCTGTCGGAATGCGAACGGGATACCCGCGCGCCGCTCCAGTCCACGCCGTCAAGATCCGGGTAACCGCCGCGGTGCATGCCGCTGCTGAGGTAGATCAGCCGCTCCGGGCGTTCCATTTCGGCGGTGAGCACGAAGGGAGCCACCACGTTCACCGGCAGCAAAGCCGGACCGCTGAAGACGCCGGCGTTGTGGATCACGGCGTCGAAGCGGCCCAAGGCGTTTGCCTGCTCGGCCAGGCCTCGCACCTCATCGAGCTTGGCGAGATCCCCCACCACGGCCTGGGCACCGCGGTCGAGAAGGTCCCGGACGGTCGCCAGCCGCTCCGGCGCGCGGGCGTGCACGACGACGGAATGGCCGTCGTCGAGCAGGGCAGCAGCTGCCGCGCGGCCGAGCCCGTCGCTGGAACCGGTGATAAGGATGCGCGACACGTTTCCTCCCTGCTGTTGGGGACTCTCAACCTCACCACGGATCGAAGGGACGCGGGAAGTCCCTCAAGAGGGGTACCCGGAGGGACTCCTTCATTCGGGAGCGCGCGCCTATCGTGGATCCATGGACAACCGTGCTGACGTTCGCGAATTCCTCACCTCCCGGCGCGCCAGGATTTCGCCCGAGGAACTCGGGCTCCCCGCCGGGACGAACCGGCGCGTGGCCGGGCTGCGCCGCAGCGAAGTCGCGACCCTCGCCGGCGTGAGCATCGAGTACTACACCCGCCTCGAGCGGGGGGCCATCAGCGGCGCTTCCCCGGAAGTCCTCGATTCGCTCGCCCGTGCGTTGAAGCTCGACGACGCCGAACGGGCCCACCTCTTCGACCTCGCCCATGCGGCAAGCCCGGTGGCCCGGCCTCCGAAGCGCCGCAGCGCCGGGAACTGGGCGCCGCACGCCAGCCTCCAATGGGCCCTCGACGCCGTCACCGCCGGCCCTGCCTTCGTAAGGAACGGGCGGATGGACCTGCTCGCGGTCAATGCACTCGCCCGTGCCTTCTACAAAGACGTCTACGACATGCCCGGCCAGCCCCCGAACCTGGCGCGGTTCACCTTCCTGGACGAACGGGGCCGGGACTTCCACCCGGACTGGGACACCGCCGCCGACGTTGTGGTGTCCATCCTGCGCACCGAGGCCGGCCGGGATCCGCACAACAAGGAACTCCACGACCTCGTGGGGGAGCTGAGCACGCGGAGCCAGGAGTTCCGGCATCGTTGGAGTTCCCACAATGTCCGGCACCACGGCACCGGTTTCAAGACCTTCCATCATCCGGTGGTGGGCGAGATGACCGTGGCCTACGAAGGGCTCGAGATGGCCGCCGAACCCGGCCTCACCCTCACCATCTACACAGCCGAGCCCGGCTCGCGGTCCGAAGAGGCGATGCGCCTGCTCTCCTCCTGGGCGGCCACCGAGCAGGCACAGCTCAGGGACGCCGGGAAGCAGACAGCGGGCTGAAGTTCACGCACGCAATACACCGTTGAATGAATACATCGAACGATGTACTTTGGAGGAGTGGAAACCCTCACCCATGCCCCGGTGCTCGCGCGCTTCGGCTACGCCATCTCCGACCCCACCAGGGCCAGGATCCTGCTTGCTCTGGCCGAAGAGCCCGCGTACCCCTCGGACCTGGCCGATTCCCTGGGGGTGTCGCGGCAGAGCATGTCCAACCACCTGAGCTGCCTGCGCGGCTGCGGGCTGGTGCTGGCCGTTCCGGACGGCCGGCGGACGAAGTATGAGCTCGCCGATCCGCGCCTGGGCCATGCTTTGCGGGACCTGATCGGCGTTGTGTTGGCCGTGGATCCGGACTGCTGCGCCCCGGACGGGGAGTGCCTGGCATGACGGCGGCAGCTGTTTCGCCCACTGGAGGCAGGCGGGCGGTGCTGCGGCGGAGGATCCGGCTCTTCGCCGCAGCGACCATCAGCTACAACGTGGTCGAAGCCGCTGCTGCGCTGTGGGCCGGGGGCGTCGCCGACTCATCGGCCCTGATCGGATTCGGCCTGGACTCCGTGATCGAGGTCGCCTCCGCCGTCGCGCTGTCCTGGCAGTTTTCGGCCGCGGATCCCGAACGGCGCGAGCGGGTGACGCTACGGATCATTGCGGTCTCGTTCTTCGCGTTGGCCGCCTTCGTGGCCGGGGATGCGCTCCGCTCCCTCACCGGCGGCGGCGAGGCGCAGCACTCCCCCGCGGGAATCGTGATCGCGGCCCTGAGCCTTCTCATCATGCCGGTGCTGTCCTGGCTGCAACGCCGCGCCGGCCGGGAACTCGGTTCCCGCACGGCGGTGGCCGACTCGAAGCAGACCCTGCTCTGCACGTATCTGTCGGCCGTACTGCTGGCAGGGCTGGTGCTGAACAGCACCCTGGGGTGGTGGTGGGCCGACGCCGGCGCCGCGCTGGTGATCGCCGCCATCGCCGTGCGGGAAGGCATCAGTGCCTGGAAGGGCGATACCTGCTGCGCCGCCCTGCCCGGGGACCCGGAGGCCGCCGAAGCGGACGATGCTTGCTGCGCGGAGTGCGGCGCGGCCGGTCCCGAATCCCGGGAAGCCGTGCCGCTGAACCTGATGCGCCGGCCCGATGAGGACTGACAGCTACGGCATTGCCGCTTCGGCGGTGCGGCCGTGCTGCAGCCCGGTGGCGAATCCGATGGTGACGGGAACGGGCTCGGAGACCCCGCAGCAGGAATCCTCCTCACGGCTTGGAAGGTTGGTCGAACAGACGCCGGTTTCGGGAAGCTCGAGTTCGACGGCGTCCGCGGCAGCCGTGTCCCCGGCGAGCGCGGCGGCGATGGAGCGTACCTGTTCATAGCCCGTGGCCATAAGGAAGGTGGGGGCGCGTCCGTAGGATTTCATGCCTGCCAGGTAGAAGTCCTTCTCCGGGTGGGCGAGGATCCGGGCGCCGTGGGCCGGGACGGTCCCGCAGCTGTGGAAATCCGGGTCGATCAGCGGGCCCAAGGCCCTGGGGGCATCGACGGCCGGGTCGAGGTCCAGCCGCAGTTCCGAAAGGATGCCCAGATCGGGCCGGAAGCCGGTGGCCGCAATGACGCGGTCGACTTCGACATTTCGGCCGTCTACGGCGTGAACGGTTGCTCCGCCGGCACGGGATTCGACACGGCTCGCCTGGAAGCCTGCCAGCAGCCGGACGGCCCCGTCGTCGACGGCGGCGCGCAGGCGGGCGCCCAGCTGGCCCCGCGCGGGAAGCTGGTCGGCGTCGCCCCCGCCGTAGGCGCGGGCGGGGCTGGCGGCCCGGATGGCCCAGATGACCTCCGTGCCTGGATTGCTGCGTGCGAGCCGGACCAGGTCCAGGACCATGTTCGCGGCCGAGTGACCGGCGCCAACCACCAGGGTCCGGCGGCCGGCGAACCCGTCCCGGGACACCTCCGGCAGCGGACCGGCGATCACGCCTGCAGCCCTCGCCTCGGCCTCACCGGGCGCGGGCAGTCCGGAGTCGCCGAGGGGCCCAGGGGTGGCCCAAGTGCCGGACGCGTCGATGACGGCGCGGGCCAGGACGTCCGAGGTGCCGCCGTCGGGATGACGGACCCGCAGCAGGAACGGCGCCTGCTCCCGGCCGACGCTGCGGCTCTTGTCCAGACCCTGCCTGGTCACCGCAACGACGCGGGTGCCTGTCCGGATCCTGTTCCGGAGCTGGGGCGTCGCGGCCAATGGCTCGAGGTAGTCCGTGACGATCGCGGCACCGTACGGCAGCGCCGTGGGGCGCGGCGCCTCCCAGCCCGTCGGTTCCAGCAGCCTCACCGCGGCGGCGTCGAGGTTGTAGCGCCAGGTGGAAAACAGGCGGACGTGGCCCCATTCCCGGATGGCGGAGCCGACGGCGGGACCGGCCTCGAGCACCAGCGGTTCCAGGCCGCGCTCGAGCAGGTGCGCTGCCGCGGCGAGTCCGATGGGTCCGGCACCGATCACGGCGACGGGCAGGGAGTCCTGTGCAGTCATGCTGTCCTCATTCCTTCTGCGCCTGCTTGCCTGTAGGGCCCTATCGGGCTGCCGGGGCGAGGGATTCGATCAGGGCCTCGACACGGGTCTTGATGTCGTCGCGGATGGGCCGGACGGATTCGACGCCCTTGCCTGCGGGATCTTCGAGCACCCAGTCCTCGTAGCGTTTGCCCGGGAAGTAGGGGCATTCGTCGCCGCAGCCCATGGTGATGACGACGTCGGAATCCTGCACTGCCTCGGTGGTGAGGACCTTGGGGATCTCGGCGGACATGTCGATGCCGACTTCGGCCATGGCTTCCACGGCTGCCGGGTTGACCTTGTCCGCGGGCTGGGACCCGGCAGAACGGACCTCGATGGCGCCTTGGGACAGGGTGGTGAGGAATGCTGCCGCCATCTGGGAGCGGCCGGCGTTGTGGACGCAGACGAAGAGGACGGAGGGCTTGCTGCTCATGAGAGCACCTTTCGATCAGCCGCAGGGGCGGAGGAGGGGGCAGGGGTCGGGTAGAGAAGGCGGACGAGGACGAAGCCTGCGGCGCCGCCGAGCAGTTGGGCCAGGATGAATCCGGGGGCCGAGGCCGGCGCGATCCCGGCGAAGGTGTCGGTGATGGTCCGTGCGACGGTGACGGCGGGGTTGGCGAAGCTGGTGGAACTGGTGAACCAGTATGCTGCGGCGATGTAGCCGCCGACGGCGAACGCCGCCCTGTCTGCCCGCCCGGAGCGGACAGTGCCGAAGACCACGAGCAGGAGGCCGATGGTGCCGACCACCTCCCCCAGCCACAGGCCGGCGCCGGAACGTTGGTGGGTGGAAATCATTACTGGCGGGAGCCCGAACATCAGGTTCGCGACAACCGTTCCGGCCAAGCCGCCGGCGAACTGCGCAAGGATCAGGCCGGCTGCGGTCCGCGTATCCAGCAGGCCGAGGGCCCGTTCCACGAGCGTGACCACCGGGTTGAACGAGGCGGAAACCGGCTGCAGTGCAAGGATCAGCGCGACCAGCGCGGCACCCGTGGCGAGGCTGTTCTGCAGGAGCTGGAGGCCGACGTCGTCCGGCGACAGGCGTGAGGCCATCACGCCGGATCCGACGACGGCGATCACCAGGAATGCCGTGCCGGTGAACTCGGCGGCGGCGCGGCGAGCCAATCCGCTCACGCGGCCTGCCCTCCGATCAGGGCAGCCAGGTTCTGCAGGACCTCGGCCCGGGCGCGGTAGTACACCCAGACACCGCGCTTCTCGCGGTCCAGCAGGCCGACTTCATGAAGAACCTTCAGGTGGTGGCTGATCGTGGGCTGGGAGAGATCGAACGCATCGTTGAGGTCGCACACGCAGGCCTCGCCGCCCTCGTGCGAAGCAACCAGGGACATCAGCCGGAGCCGCACTGGATCCCCCAATGCCTTCAGGATCGCCGAGGCCTGCTCGGCAACTTCTTCCGAAAGGGGCTCGCGGGAGAGCGGAGAACAACACGCGACCGCCTGCACCGGGGTCAACTCAAGAGACATAGACACATGTAAATATCTACACTCATCTATGTCTCGGCGCAAGGGTGACGTGAGGCGCATCCTTGCCGGAGAGTGGTCGGACCGATTTCATGGCACGTAATCAGGGTTTCCGGAGCTTGCCCACCTTTGGCGCCTTGGGAATCCAGCAGCGCACCGTTTCCCGGTACCGCTCGAACTCTTCGCCGAACCGTTGCTTGAGGTCGGCTTCCTCAAGCGGCCTGATGGCGTAGTTCCAAAGCATCGATCCGGCGACGGCGTAGGCGATCACCAGCCATGACTGCAGGATGAGGCCGATCCCGGCGCCTTGGGCGACCCCCGCAAGGGCCATGGGGTTGCGAACCCAACGGTACGGGCCGGCGATGACCAGGCGGTTCGGCATCGCAGCCGGAAGCGGCGTGCCTTCTCCGTGCGTCGACATCGCCACCGCAGAAGCGATGCCGAAACAGCTGGCAAGCACAAGGATTGCAACGCCAGCAGGACCCGCAATCAAGGGAAACGGCAGGCTCACGTCCCAGCGCCGTTCGAGCACCGTTATCGCGAACGGAACCACCACCAGGAAGAAGCCCCAAAAAACAACGAGCTGGCCGAAAGTTGTGGCCACGTGGTTTGCAGAGTTCGCGCGCCTTGTGGCGGGCCGGAACGCGAACGGTCCCCGGAGGATCCACTCGGTCGGCACCCGCCCCAGCAGGAGCAGGCAAAGCGCAAGCAGCGAAGCCGCCGTCGCTGCTCCCATGGCCAGCACGCCCCAGCCCGCTTCGCCCGTGACGGTTGCGTAGACAGCAAGCACGACGGCGACAATCGCCGTCCAGCCCGCGCCCACCACGGCGGCAGCCCTGACGCCGAAAGCCGCGACGGCCGAGGCGATGACGAACAGCGGGACGTCGAAGGCAGCGACAACGACCGGATCGAGACTGCCAAGGGTCGCTTCACGCACAAAGGGTGAGGCGAAAACCAATGCCCACCAAAAAAGGCCGGCGGCCGCCTGCAACGCAAAATAGGCCCGCCCCCACCGAAGCAAATGCATCACCGATCCAAGACAATTCGGCACGTTGAGCGGCCGAGACAATGTTGGCTTCAGGGTAGCGAATTCACCGGAAAAAGGCCGCTGGAATTGCTGTGCAAGAAGGACCCGCGCTGCTACATTCTTCGCAGTGGGGGCGCATCAGGGTACTCCCCTATGCAAAGGAGCCCAGGATGAGCGCTCAATACCCGCAGCAGACCGCACCGGCAATGGAAGGCGAGAATGCGAAGCGGTCCCGCAAAGGAAGGACCGGCATCGGCATCGGGCTTCTCGTCATGGGCGCGGTTTCAACAGCTGCCACGGCTTTTCTTTATTCGCAAATCATCCCCGACATGGAACTCTTCAGCGAAGAACAACAAAGCATCCAAGTGGTCCTCGCCGCCGTGAGTGTGCTCATGCTTCTCGCTTTGTTCGGAACGGGGATTTGGAACATTGCGGCGCGGCGTACCTGGGCCATGGCTCCGCTCATTACCGCAATAGTCGTGTCCGGCGCGAGCCTCATATTTGCGGTCATCAATATTGTGGACTCGGCTACCACCACGGGCAGATTGCCATCATTCTGGGTCGTGTTTGTGTACATCGCCATCATCGGGCAGGCGATTAGGCTCCTGCGGCTCGACGAGCCGCGGCTGGCTCCCGCCCCGGCCCAGGGACCACAGCTCTGGTGAGCCGGCCTCTACTCGATATGCCCCAGCACCGAGCCGACGGAAACCACGCCGCCTGCCGCTGACACCACGGAAGAAAGGGTTCCGCCGCGGTGTGCCGGCACCTGGGTTTCCATCTTCATCGCCTCCAACACCACCAGCGGGTCCCCCGCGGCAACCGAAGCGCCGGGCTCCACCAGCCACTTCACCACTGTCCCGGCCATGCCGGCCACGAGCGCGGATTCCGGGACAGCGGACTCCGGGAGAGCGGCACTGGAAGCGTCGGACGAAAGACCAGCACCGCCGTCGGACGTAAACGGAACCCCGGAGAGGGAACCACCCGAACGCGCCCAGCCGTCCAGCAGATCGGCGGGCAGGCCCACTGCGAGGCGCTTCCCGTCCACATCCACTGTGATGGTGCGGCGCGCACCGGAGGGTGCCACGGCGCTGTATTCGGGGTCCGCCGGAATGCGGTCGGCGAACTCCGTCTCGATCCAGCGGGTGTGCACGCCAAGGCCGTCGGGGGAAGTGAATTCCAGGGCTTCGAGCACGGCCCGGTGGAACGGCAGCACGGTCGCCAAGCCGGAAATGTCCATCTCGGCCAGCGCGCGGCGGGCGCGGCGGATGGCCTGCTGCCGGTCCGCGCCGGTGACGACGAGCTTGGCCAGCAGGGAGTCGAACTGCGGCGGCACCACGGAACCGGCGCGCACGCCGGCGTCGAGGCGGATGCCCGGGCCGGTCGGACCGACAAAGCCAGCCACGGTGCCCGGGGAGGGCAGGAAGCCGCGGCCCACGTCTTCGGCGTTGATGCGGAATTCGAAGGAGTGCCCGCGCGGCTCCGGGTCCGAAAGAACGCTCAGTGGCAGGCCCGCGGCGATGCGGAACTGCTCCTGCACCAGGTCGATCCCGGAGGTTTCCTCGGTGATCGGGTGCTCCACCTGCAAGCGCGTGTTGACCTCCAGGAACGCCACCGCGCCGCCGGCCGAGACCAGGAACTCCACGGTTCCCGCGCCGGTGTAGCCTGCCTCGCGGCAGATCGCCTTGGCCGAGGAATAGATGGCCTCGCGCTGCGAGGGAGTCAGGAACGGCGCAGGTGCTTCTTCGACGAGCTTCTGATGCCGCCGCTGCAGGGAAC
>Ga0105246_10001242_pt1 | contig 14962 bp, 12 predicted proteins | sample KBSM64metaG_FD_99694 | JGI IMG/M metagenome (GOLD analysis project Ga0105246, IMG submission 99694) | Miscanthus rhizosphere microbial communities from Kellogg Biological Station, Michigan, USA - KBS M6-4 metaG | ecosystem: Host-associated > Plants > Roots > Rhizosphere > Soil | place...
CTGATCACCAAGACCGACACCAACCCGTTCTTCGTGAAGATGAAGGAGGGTGCGGAGAAGGCCGCCAAGCAGGACGGCGTCCAGCTGATGACCGCCGCGGGCAAGTTCGACGGGGACAACGCCGGGCAGGTCACCGCCATCGAGAACATGGTCGCCGCCGGGGTCAAGGGCATCCTGATCACCCCGAGCGACTCCAAGGCGATCGTGCCCGCGGTCCAGAAGGCCCGCGCCAAGGGGGTCCTGGTCATCGCCCTGGACACGCCGACCGAACCGCAGAGCGCGGTCGACGCCCTCTTCGCCACCAACAACTTCAACGCCGGCAAGCTGATCGGCGAGTACGCCAAGGCCGCCATGAAGGGCAAGGCGGCCAAGATAGCCACCCTCGACCTGGCGCCCGGCGTCTCCGTCGGCGTGCTGCGTCACAACGGCTTCCTGAAGGGCTTCGGCGCCACCGACAAGGACGTCGTCTGCGCCCAGGACACCGGCGGCGACCAGGCCAAGGGCCAGACCGCCATGGAGAACTGCCTGCAGAAGTCGCCCGGCATCAACCTCGTCTACACCATCAACGAGCCCGCGGCCCTGGGTGCTTACACCGCGCTGAAGGCCAAGGGCCGCGAGAAGGACGTCCTGATCGTCTCCGTCGACGGCGGCTGCACGGGAACCCAGGCGGTCAAGGACGGCAAGATCGCCGCGACCTCGCAGCAGTATCCGCTGAAGATGGCCGCGGAGGGTGTCTCGGCCGTCGCCGCCTACGCCAAGGACGGCAAGAAGGCGAAGGGCTACACCGACACCGGCGTCAACCTGATCACCGACAAGGCGCAGGCGGGGGTCGCATCCAAGGACACCGGGTTCGGCCTGCAGAACTGCTGGGGCTAAGCGCTCCGCGGGTTGGGCCGCGATTGGCCGTCAGTCGTCTGCCGGCCCGTCGTGGCTGGTCGCGCAGTTCCCCGCGCCCCTTTGGGGCGCGGCCGAACCGCAGCGGACTTCGCCGCCCGACCTGCTCGACTTCGTCTCCCGACAAGGACCCGACAAGGACTCCGCATGACCGCCACGTCCACGCCTCCGAGCACGTCCTCGCCGTACGGCGACCTCAAAGCGCCGACCGCGGCTCGCAGGCTGCTCACGGCACCGACCACCGGCCCGCTGGTCGCCCTCCTGCTGGCCTGCGCGTACTTCTCCTTCTCGACCGACCAGTTCCTCACGGGCGGGAACTTCTCGCTGATCGTCCAGCAGGTCATGGTCGTCGGCACCCTCGCCATCGGACAGACCCTGATCATCCTCACGGCGGGCATCGACCTGTCGTGCGGTGCCGTGATGGCGTTCGGCAGCATCATGATGGCCAGGATGGCGGCCGAGGGCTCCCTGCCCCCGCTGCTCGCCATCACTCTGGGCATCGTCGTCTGCGCAGGCTTCGGCCTGCTCAACGGACTGCTGGTGCAGAAGGTCCCGCTGCCGCCGTTCATCGTGACCCTCGGCATGCTCAATGTGGCGTTCGCGCTGACGCACATCTACTCCAAGGAGCAGACCGTCACCAACCTGCCCGGGCCGCTCACGGCCCTCGGGCAGACCTTCCCGCTCGGCCACACCGACATCACCTACGGATCCCTGGTCACCATCGCCCTGTTCCTGCTGCTCGCCTACTCGCTCAGCAGCACCGCCTGGGGCCGGCACGTCTACGCCCTGGGCAACAGCTCCGAGACGGCCCGGCTCAACGGCATCCGCAACTCCCGCCTGACCATCGGCATCTACGCCACCGCCGGCGTGGTCTACGGGATCGCCGCCCTGCTGCTGATCTCCCGCACCGGAGTCGGCGACCCGCAGGCCGGGCAGACCGAGAACCTCGACAGCATCACCGCCGTGGTGCTCGGCGGCACCAGCCTGTTCGGCGGGCGCGGATCGGTGCTGGGCACCTTCATCGGCGTCCTGATCGTCGGTGTCTTCCGCAACGGCCTGCAGCTCATGGGCGTCGCCTCCATCTACCAGACCCTGATCACCGGCGTCCTGGTGATCCTCGCGGTGACCGTCGACCAGATCTCCCGGAAGAAGGCCCGATGAGCCCGCAAGACGGCCCGACGAATCCGGAAGAAGGCACGATGACCGCCTCCACCACGACTCCGACCCCCGTTCTGCAGGCCCGCGGTCTGGTCAAGCGCTACGGCCATGTCACCGCCATCGACGGCGCCGACTTCGACCTGCTGCCCGGCGAGGTCCTCGCCGTCATCGGCGACAACGGAGCCGGCAAGACCAGCCTGATCAAGGCTCTCACCGGCGCGGTGACCCCCGACGCGGGCGAGATACGCCTCAACGGCCAACCCATCCAGTTCTCCGGACCGCAGAGCGCCCGCGCCCACGGCATCGAGACGGTCTATCAGGACCTCGCGGTGGCCGCCTCCATGGACATCGCGTCCAACATGTTCCTCGGCCGTGAACTGCGCCGCCCCGGCGTCCTCGGCAGTGTCTTCCGCATGCTGGACAAGAAGCGCATGCGCGAGGAGGCCGCCGAGCACATGGCCGACCTGAAGATCGGTCTGCGGTCGCTGACCCAGTCGGTCGAGACCCTCTCCGGCGGGCAGCGGCAGGCCGTGGCGGTCGCCCGCTCCGTCGCCTGGGCACGCAGCGTCGTCGTCATGGACGAACCGACCGCCGCGCTCGGCGTCAAGGAGTCCGGCCAGGTCCTGGACCTGATCCGCCGCGTCCGCGACAAGGGCATGCCGGTGGTCCTGATCAGCCACAACATGCCCCACGTCTTCGAGATCGCCGACCGGATCCATGTGCACCGGCTGGGCCGGCGCGCCGCGCTGATCAAGCCCTCCGACTACTCCATGGCGGAGGTCGTCGCCATCATGACCGGCGCGCTCACCCTCGATGAGGCCGGAGGTACCGTCGTAGCGGACTCCGAGGCCGCGAAGGCAGCCGGAGTCCAGGCCAACTGACAACACGACCCAGCTCCCGCATGTTCCGGCCGAGGCCGCGGCCGGAACCCGGGAGCTGACAGGAGACGTTCCTCCATGGCTGCGAGCCGCCGCCCCACCCTGGCCGACGTCGCCCGGGAAGTAGGTGTCAGTGCCAAGACGGTTTCCCGGGTCCTCAACGAGGACGGCCCCGTCTCGCCCCAAACCAGGGAACAGGTCCTCGCCGCCGTCGCCCGACTCGGCTTCCAGCCGAACCTGATGGCCCGCAACATCCGCGTCGGCGGCCCGGACACCACCATCGGCCTGGTCATCCCCGACCTGGCGAACCCCTTCTTCGGAGCCGTGGCCCGCGCCATCGAGGACACCGTCCGCGAACGCGGGCTGACCCTCCTCATGGGCTCCTCCGCGGACGACCCCGACCGAGAACGCGCCCTGACGGACAAGTTCCTGGCCCGGCGCGTCAGCATCCTGATGATCGTGCCGTCCGTGGGCGCCGACCACTCCCACCTCAAGAGCCACCGCGCGGCGGGGCTGCCCGTGGTCTTCCTCGACCGTCCGGGAGTCGGCCTGTCCACGGACAGCATCGTCAGCTCCAACCGTGCGGGCACCCACGACGGTGTCGCCCATCTGATCGCCCACGGCCACCGCCGTATCGGCTTCATCGGCGACCTGCCCGTGAAGCTGTACACCCGCCGCGAACGCCTGGCCGGATACCGTACGGCGCTGCAGGAGGCCGGCCTTCCCTACGACCGCTCACTGGTCACCAACGCCCACGACCAGCCGGCGGCGGCGACGGCGACCGCCCAGCTGCTCGCCCTGTCCGATCCGCCCACGGCCCTGTTCGCCGGAAACAACATGGTCGCGCTCGGCATGGTCGCCGAACTCGCCCGCAGCAGGCGGAAGGACATCGCCGTCGTCGCCTTCGACGACGTACCGCTCGCCGAGGCGCTCGAACCGGCCCTGACGGTCGTCGCCCAGGACCCCGAGGAGATCGGCCGGGCGGCCGCGGCGACCGCGCTGGCCCGGCTCGACGGCGACCGGTCGCGGGCCCGTACGATCACCGTGCCGACCCGGCTGATCGCGCGCGGATCGGGGGAACGGTCTTCGCTTGCGCTGCAGGACGCTTGACCGCGGGCTCTGCGGGTGTCGCTGTTCGTCCTCTGCGGCACCATGGTGGCTTGTCGCGCCCGCGCGGCGGAGCCACAAACGACACAGCCCCGCGCCCCTGGAGGGGCGCGGCCGAACCGCAGCGGGCTTCGCCTGACCCGCTCAGCCACCGTGCCCGTCGCAGCACCCGTCCCGCCGCATCAACCGCCCCATTTCCAGCCAGTCCTCCTCAGCCGTAGTCGCCTTCCCGGCCGACGGCTCGAACGCTGCGACCAACTCCTCGGTCGTGTACGGCACTCCGCCTCTGAGCACCGAGACCGTACGGACGAGGGTGGCGAAGTCCGTGAACGGGTCGCCGTCGATCACCGTGAGGTCGGCGAGCTTGGCCTCCTCCACCGTGCCGAGGTCGCCGTCCACGCCGAAGAGGCGGGCGGGCAGGACGGTGGCGGTGCGCAGGGCCTGGGCCGGGGAGAGGCCGCCCCGGTGCAGGGCGCGCAGGCCGAGGTGGAGGGAGAGGCCCACCGGGACGAGCGGCTGGTCCGTGCCGAGGGCGACCAGGCCGCCGGCGGCCAGGATGCGCCGGTAGACGTCGGTCTCGGTGCGGAGGGTGGCGAGTTGTGCCGAGGTGGGCGGGGCGCCCGCCGACTGGCGGACGGCGGCCGTGTCCCACGGGGGCATCACCACCGTGACCCGCGGGTCGTCGGCGAGGGCGGGGTCCGCGCCGAGGAGGGGTGCGGAGGTGAAGGGGGTGGCGATCATGGAGAAGTGCACGGCGGGGGCGGTGTAGATCTCCGTCACGTCCTCGTAGGCACGACCCCTTGCCGTGATGGCGTGCCCGAACTCCGCTCGCTGCGTGGCCTGCAGATGGGTTGTCAGATCCTGGCCGAGCTGTACGCCCGGCGAGAGCAGGTGGCCTCCGGTGCGTACGCCGAGGCGTTCGTGGGCGAAGCGGGCGGCCTCCGCCATGACCCAACCGGGCGCCCGAACGTACGTCTTGACGAAGTCCCAGTCCAGGTCGGCGCCCCGTTCCAGGGAGCGGCGCAGGCCCTCCCGGGTCCGGTGGGCGCGGCCCATGCTGTAAGCGACGCGTGCCCCGTCGAGGAGTTCGCCGGTGGTCAGCAGCCGCGGCCCGGCGAGCTGTCCGGTGGCCACGGCCTCGCGGATGCGGGCCTGCTCGTAGGCGAAACCGCCGAGGGAGACGGCCGTGGTGATGCCGTAGGTGAGCTGGCCGGCGGTCTGGCGGCCGCCGTAGGTGCTCTGCCAGGGGTGGGTGTGGGTGTCCCACAAGCCGGGGATCACGGTGCGCGCGGAGGCGTCGACGCGGCGGAGGGAAGCACGGCGGCCGGACCTGTGCGGCTCAACTGCCGTGATACGTCCGGCGCGTACGACGATGTCGGCGTCGTCTCGGGTCGTCTCGCCGGTGCCGTCCCAGAGGCGTCCGGCGTGCACCACGACGTCGGCGGGGGTGGGTCTCGGGGCGTCCAGGGGGACGCGGACGGTGCGGGCGGGCCCGCCGTCGAGGTCGACGAGCCGCAGTCGGCCGCCGGACAGGTACAGCAGCGTCTTCGAGTCGCCGGACCAGGACGGGTGGTCGGCCGGTTCGGTGGTGAGGGTGCGCAGGTCGCCGGTCGGGGTGCCGTCGGGGGCGACGGGCAGCAGGCACAGCGCCGACTCGACGATCACCGCCATCCAGCGGCCGTCGGGCGACCAGACGGGCCCGGAGTCGTACCGGTCGGAGATGGAGGTGTGGGGCGCCACCGTGTGCAGCCGGTCCGCTCCGGTCGTCGTGTCGACGATCCGGATGAGGTTGTAGCCCTCCCGGAAGCGGGAGTTGAGGCGGTTGCGGTCGCAGAGGACGAGGTGGCGGCCGTCGGGCGACCAGCTGGGGCGGCCGGGCAGACCGCCGCCGCCGAGGGGTGTGGCGAGGACGCGTTCCTCGCCGGAGGCCAGGTCGCGGACGAGGAGCCGGCCGGTCAGGTCGAGACAGGCGAGGCGCTGCCCGTCCGGGGAGAGCGCGGGATGGACCCGGCCGCCGGTCGCGAGCGCGGTCTCCTCGCCGGTGGCGAGATCGTGACGGTACACACCGAGGAGGCCGTCGCGGTCGTCGGCGTAGACGAGCGACCGGCCGTCGGGGGCCCAGGCGGGCGCGAGCAGATACCGGGTGCGGGATGCGGTGCGCAGCCGCCGGGGTGGGCGCCCGCCTGTACTCCCCGCCAGCCAGAGCGAGTTGAGGGCAGCGAAGGCGATCTGCCTGCCGTCGGGCGAGAGCGCGGGCAGGTGGATGGCGCGCACCGGACGGGCCCGGCCCGGCTCCCCCAGGTCGTACTCCTTGGTCTCGTACCGCGGACGCTGCACGGGGAGTGTGCCCTCGAAGGGGATGGTCTGCGGCTGCTCCGGCCTCTCCGGTCGTACGAGGGTGAAGGCGCCGTCGAGGGTCAGCAGCAGCTCTCCCGCCGCCGTCCAGCGCGGGGGCACCGGGGCGATGTCGCCGGTGACCGGGACGGGGTGCCCGTCGACGACCAGGGTGCAGGAGGCGTTCGGGGCGGCAGTGGTGCGCAGATACGCCAGGCGGCCGTCGGCGGCGACGGCGGGGGTCATGACCTGCGCGGCCTCGGTCTCGGTGTGGTGTACGACGACCGGGCCGGTGCCGTCGGCGGGGACGGCGGCGATCGTACGGGCCTCCAGGCCGGTGCCCAGGGGTGTGGCGACGGGCTTCGCCCGGACGAAGAGGATGTGGCTGCCGTCGGGGGACCAGGCGGGGTCGAAGTCCTCCCACGGGCCGTCCTGGAGGGGGCCGTCCTGGCCGGTCAGGCCGGTGATGCGGGTGATGCGGCCGGTGCGCAGCTCAAGCACGTGGATGCGGTACGGACTGCCGCTTGCCGGGCCTTCGGGGTCGCCGCCGCGCTCGGAGGCGAAGGCGAGCCGCGTGCCGTCGGGCGACCAGGCCGGGCCACGGTCGTCCCAGCGGCCGTCGGTGCGCTGCCGTAGATCGGAGCCGTCGGTGCGCATGGTCCAGAGGTGGAAGCCGCCGCCCCGGTAGGCGCAGAAGGCGACGAGGGTGCCGTCCGGGGAGTGGGTGGGCCGGTTGGGTTCGAGGTCGGCCGGGGTCAGGGGGTGGGCTTTTCCGCCGGAGCGGGGCAGGGACCACAGGGTGCCCTGCACCTCGGCGATCAGGCGGTCGCCGCCGAGGGTGGCCGAGCCGTTGGTGGCCTGGGTGAAGGACAGGGAGGGGATACCGGTGCGGGGCCGTGCGACCGCCGCCGGGGCCACGCCCACGAGCGGCACGGCGCCTGCGGCGGCGAGGAGTTGACGACGGGTCGGACGAAAGGAGGAGGAAGAGGAGGAGGTCGCGGAGGTCCGGTCACAGTCCATGGCAGCAACACTGCTGCACCAACAGCCTCGGGCTCAACGCTGTCCCCGGCCATCACTCTGCCGTGTATCCGGCGCGTGGCATGGTCGCGTGTCAGCGCGGTGCGTCTCGGCACTTGACGAGGAACGCGGTCCCGTCCCACAGGAACGACAGGGGGACGAGGTGGGCGCCGCCCGGCGTGCCCGAGGTCGCGAGCCACAGGTCGATGTCGTTCTCCAGGCGTCTGCGGGTGTCCCGCAGTCTCTCGTCGAGCTCACGCGATGGCGCGGTCGTCATGGATTGTTCCGGTAAGTCGGCGCGGGCGTCGGTCGGTTCAGCGTACGTGTGTCGCTACGGCGGCCTCCCAGGTGAATCCGTCCGGGTCGGTGAGGTCGCCGGTGGTGCTGCCGCCGATGACGAGGCGGTGCGATCCGGTGCCGTCGGGGGCGACACCCAGCTCCTTGGCGAGGGCGCGGCGCCGGTACAGGGCCAGTTTGACGGGGCTCGGCCCGGAGGCGAACTCGGCGTACATGCGGCCGAAGCTCTTCGTCACGGTCAGGCCGTGGTCGATGTAGAACCGCTTGCTCTCGGCCATGTCGGCGACTCCGAGCAGCAGTACGAGTTCGTCGATCCGGCCGGTGGCCGGGCCGGTGTTCTTCTTCGCGGAGGTCGCGATCTTCCAGATCGTCCCGTCCGGTGCCTGGACGACGCCGCCGTAGCCCCACAGGGACTTCGCCGGAACCTTGAGCGGCGTGGCGCCGGCGTCGAGGGCGGCGTCGACCAGCCGGTCGACGTCGGCGGGCTGGGACACCGTGAGCGCCAGCGTGTAGCCGCGGAAGCCGGTCGTGGGTGCCTCGGAGGCCCGCAGGTGGAACCGGCCGTGCAGGCCGAAGGCCGTGTAGAAGCGTTCGGCGGCCTCGACGTCGGCCACCTCAAGGGTCAGGGATGCGATGGATGCCATGCCCTCACGCTAGGGACGGTGCGGCGGTCGGCGCTTCTCGAATCCTGACCGGTCACCTGCCGGTGGTTCCGTAGGCGGCCATGAACATGTCCAGCAGGCTGTCGATCGTGGTCTCGTCGATGGGGCGGGTCGACAGCAGACTGCGGTAGTACAAGGTGCCGCACAGCACCTCGGCGGCGAATTCCAGGTTCGCGTCCGCGACCAGTTCACCGGTCCCCTGGGCACGGGTGATCCGGTCGAGGGTGCTCCGCTCGACGGTGGCGAGGAAGCGCTCGTGCAGGGTCGCCCGCAGCGCGGAATCGGCTTGGGCCTCGGCGATGACGGCGCGATAGATGGGGCCGATCGGCGGTTGGGAGAGGGCCGAGCCGGAACGGATGAACTGTTCGCGCAGATCCCCGCGGATGTCCCCGGTGTCGCGGTAGTCCAGGTCGCTGGTCCACACATGGTTGAGCGCGTCGAGCAGCAGCGCCGCCTTGGACGGCCAGCGCCGGTAGATCGTGTGTTTTCCGACCCCGGCTCGTCGGCTGACCGCCTCGATGCTCAGGCCCGCGTAACCGGACTCCGCGGCCAGATCGAGGGTCACCCGCAGCAGTTCCTCGGTGCGGGCGGCGCCTCGGCGCCGCGGCGAGGCGGGAGTGTCGGACATGTTCCCAGCGTATCGGCACGCAGCGTGCCGTTGACATGGACCGAGGGTTTCCCGCAGGATGCCGTATCTATCGGCACGGACCGTGCCGATAAGCAGGAGGGGGTAACCATGGGCACCACCGAAAGCGGCAGGCACGAGGGCTTCTCGGTCGAGGAGCGGGCCGCGATGAAGGACCACGCGCAGGAGCTCAAGAAGGCCGCGCGCCGCGCCACGGCTGCGGAGAAAGCGGCGGAGGCGGAGCGGGACGTGCTTGCGAAGATCGCCGAAATGCAGGACTCGGACCGCGTCATGGCCGAACGCGTCCATGCCGTCGTCACGGCCAACGCCCCGGCCCTCGCACCGAAGCTCTGGTACGGGATGCCCTCCTACGCGTTGAACGGCAAGGTGGTCTGCTTCTTCCAGAGCGCGGAGAAGTTCAAGGCGCGGTACGCGACGCTCGGGTTCAGCGACCAGGCGAAGCTGGACGACGGCACGATGTGGGCGGCCGGCTTCGCGCTGACCGAGGTGACGCCTGAGGCGGAGGAGCGGATCGCCGCACTCGTGAAGCAGGCGGTGAGCTGAGCCGCAGGGACGTGCTGTACGCGTGCGCTCGGGTCGGCGACACGCAAACGACGAAGCCTCAGGTCTTTGACCTGAGGCTTCGTCCGAAGAGCGGATGACGGGAATCGAACCCGCGCCATGAGCTTGGGAAGCTGAGGTGATCTGCGGGCGGTACTCCGCTGACCTGACGGGAGCTCTGCAACCTCGTCCGCCCGATACGGATCGGCCGCGAGGCCCTGAGCTGCCTACCGACCCGCCGCGGGATCACCTTCCAGCGCACCAAGACCTCGGCCTGACCAAGTGAGGCATCCCGCCGTGCCCGGATGTGGAGATCAGACAGCGGCCAGGCTCTTCGCCATGACCCGCTCCCTGCCAACGCCATCGGGCAGAAGATCGCCGGGCTCACCCGTGTCCGTGAAACCGTGCCGCTCATAGAGCGCGGTCGCCTTGCGGTTGTCCGGCATGACGGACAACCGCAGCGTCGTGGCACCACGCTGCACCGCCCACCGCTCGACCGCCTGGATCAGGTAGTCACCCACGCCCTTGCCCCGAGCCGTGGGGTCGACCCACATCGAGATCAACTCGACGTTCTCTGCTTCCTCGCCCGGCACTCCGCTGGCTATGCCCACCGGAAGGCCGTCGAGGAGCGCGACGAGATCGCGCGCGCCAGGAATCGACAGACGGGCACGCCAGCGTTCCTCTCGGTCGCCGGAGCCCTGCCACTGGGCCAGCGTCGATCCGAACGCGTAGGGCGCCTCAGCAAGCGCGGCCAGTCGCAACTCCCGCCAAAGGGGCCAGTCGTCTGATTCCAAAGTGCGTAGTTCAAGCATGATCCAGACCCTGCCCGCCCGCCGGGGCGGACAGCAAGTCGATTACAACCATGCAAACGAGGTCGTTCAGCCCTGCGACCAGCTGATACGGCAGCGGCAGCGGCGAGTGCGTCGAAGTCGCCCGCAACATCCCCGCCACTGTCGCCATACGCGACTCCAAAACCCCCCGACGGCCCGATACTCCACCTGCCCCCCAAGGCATGGACGGACTTCACCGCATCGTTGGCCACCAACTGATCCAGACATTACTTATCGGTAGCTGTGTGACGTCTGTGACACTTGATCTTTGAGGTCTTCTGTCGTGCAGGTCGCCTTGAAAGGGTGCGAGGCGTACAACTCGGCCGCAAAACACGGCCGTTGGACCCCTCACCCCCCACGAGGCGTTGAAATGGCGAGAGCCTCCTCCTCGCGCGCAAGACGCGCGACCATACTCACCGCGGCGGCCGGCCTCACGCTGGCCGTCGCTTTTGTGCCCGGCGTTGCGCAGGCGACCCCGGGCGACCCGGCGGCCGACGGTCCGTCGCCCACACCGTCCGCCACTCCGTCCATACCCTCGCAGCAGACGCTGGTGCGCCGCGATGCCCGGCTCGCGAAAGCCGAACAGCGGCCGGGCGTACGGCAGTTGCGCGAGCAGCTCGGGGATCAGGGCGTACTCGAACTGGACCCGGCCACCGGTACGGCACGGCAGGTGGCCAAGCTCGACGGGTATCTGACGCCCCGCAGCGACAGCGGCAAGGACCCGCACGTCATCGTCCGGGACTATCTGCGGGAGCATCCCGATGTCTTCGGGCTCTCCGCCGGTCAGGTCCGTGATCTGACCCTGCGGAAGGAGTACACCGACGTCGCCGGGGTGCGTCATCTGTCGTTCGTGCAGTCGGTCGGCGGCGTGCCGGTGTTCGGCAACGGCGTCAAGGCGAACGTGTCCCGCGACGGGCGGCTGATCAGTGTGCTCGGCTCCCCGGTGCCGAAGCTGCCCGCGCAGCTGGCCCCGGGGCGGATCAGCTCCACACAGGCCAAACACATGGCCGTTCGTGACATCGCCGGTGCCAGGGCCGGCGGCCTCGGCAAGGCGGACTCCGCCAAGCAGGTCGTCTATACGGCGCCGGGCGGCGGCGCCAGGCGTGCGTGGCAGACGGTCACCGTGCCGGACGGCCACGGCATGTGGCTGCATGTCGTCGACGCCGTAACGGGCCGGGTTCTGTACCGGCAGAATCTCTCCTCCGACCTGTCCGCAGAGGCTGCGCCGGCACCCTCCTCCGGGCAGCCCCTGTCCTCCTCGGCGGCCACACCCCTGCGCTCCGGCAAGGTCCTCGTCTGGGACCGCTACCCCGGCGCCCCCTCCGGCGGCAAGCAGCACACCCGTCACCTCACCGCCCGGGGCTGGCTCCCCGTCGGCGCCAAGACCCTCGACGGCCGTATCGCGCACGTCTTCAGCGACGCCGACGACAACAACAAGGTGGACGCGGGTGAGGAGATCGGTCCCGCGGCCGACGGGACGTTCTCCTTCCCGTTCAAGCCCTTCACCGGCCCCGGGTGCGAGGTACCGCTGCCCTGTTCCTGGGACCAGAAGACGCCGTACTCCTGGCGGACCAACCGCGAGCAGAACGCCGCGCAGGTCTACTACTACCTGGGCACCTACCACGACCACCTGGAGGCCGGTCCGATCGGCTTCACCCGGGCCGCGGGCAACTTCGACGGCCGGGACGGCGACGCCGTACAGGCGCAGACCGACGACGGCGCGGCCGTCGACCACGGGCTGCCCGACGAGAACCACCTGAACAACGCCAACATGGGGACGCCGCCGGACGGGCAGGCGCCCACGATGCAGATGTACCTGACCGGCTCCGGGCCCGGCTACACGGTGCTGCAGGGCAACTGGGGCGACGACGCCGCCACCGTCTACCACGAGTACACGCACGGACTGTCCAACCGGCTCGTCGCCGACGCGGCCGGGGTCTCGGCCCTCACCGGCGAGCAGGGCGGGGCGATGGGCGAGGCGTGGAGCGACTGGTACGCGCTGGACTTCCTCAACAACAAGGGGCTGTTGAAGGACAGTCGGCGTACGGATGGCGACGTGGCCCTCGATCCCCCGCACTGGACCGACGAACTGCCTTCCCGCTCCCAGCCGTTGGACTGCCCCGTCGGCTCCACCTCCGCCAAGTGCCCCGGCACTGCGGCGGCGGGCAAGGGCGGGTACACCTACGGCGACTACGGGAAGATCTCGCGCCGCGGCGCCGAGGTGCACGCCGACGGCGAGATCTGGAGCGAGACGCTCTGGGACCTGCGGAACCGGCTCGGCAGCAGGCTCACCGAGTCGCTCGTGACCCGGGCGATGGAGCTGTCGCCCGCGAACCCCACCTTCCTCGACCAGCGCAACGCCATCCTGCTGGCCGACACCGTGGTCAACGGCGGCCGGGCGCACCACAGCATCTGGAAGGTGTTCGCGCACCGCGGCATGGGCTACTTCGCCGCCGCACTGACCGCCGACGACACCAAGCCCGACGAGGACTTCTCGCTGCCGCCCGGCCCGCACGCCCCGGTGGCCAGGCTCACCGGCAAGGTCACCGACGACGCGTCCGGCGCCCCCGTCGGCGGGGTCACCGTCAGCATCAGCGGCCACGCCTCCGGTTTCCCCGGCGCCGACTTCTCCGCGGTGACCGCGGCGGACGGCACGTACACGATCCACAACGTCCCCCAGGGCACGTACCGGAAGGTGTACGCGAGCGGCAACGGCTACGAGCCGCAGATCCGCACGGTCGCCGTGCGCTCCGCGAGCAGCGCCGACTGGAAGCTGCGCCGCGACTGGGCCGCCGCTTCCGGCGGTGCCGAGGTCACGGAGTTCACCGGGCCCGACTTCAGCGACTCCGGCTGCGGGCCGAACGGCCTGATCGACATGTCGGGCGCAGTCTGGGGCTCGGAGGCCAAGGGCGGCACCAACGGCACCGGGGTCGACCCGGTCCACAACACCGTCAAGCTGCCCAAGGCGGTCGATGTCGCCGAGCTGCGCATCGACCCGACGGCGGGCTGCGGGGACGACAAGACGGCCTCCCTCGGTGACTACCGGGTCGAGACCTCGACGGACGGCACCACCTGGGTCACCGCCGCCGAGGGCCACTTCAAGCCCGCCGACACCGGCCGGGAGAACGCCGTGCCCCTCAAGGCCGGCACCGGGCAGAACATCCGGTACGTCCGCCTGACCATGCTCGGCAACCAGGCCGCCGACAACGGCGCCAACTGCGCGACGGACCCGAGCCCTTCGGGCTGCAGCTACCTGGACGTGACCGAGCTCGTGATCCACGGCTCCCCGCATCAGGGCTGACGGACTGGGGACCTCATGGCCGAGGGCGGCGTACCGGAGACGGGACGCCGCCTTCGGGCTTTTCCGCCGCACGCTGACAGGATACTGAGCAGGCGGCGCCCGGGTAGCGGTTGTGGTGCCAAGTACCGCCCAGCTGCGGTGCCGCCTCCAGCAGGGTCACGTCGTCCAGCCCGCGCCGCAGAAGCTCGGCGGCGACGGCGATCCCGCCGAAGCCGGCACCCACGACGAGGACCCTCGGTGCGGGGCGGTGTGCAGGACCGTGGGCAGGATCGTTTTCTTGACGATCTCCTGACGCGTGCGGGCGCATCCGGCCAACTCCGTCCGGTGTCTACTTCCTTGTCTCAATCCTTACGGGGAATCCTTTCGAGGAATGGAGTGCCATGGAAGGCACTGTGGTCGCGGTCGTGCTGGTGGCCCTGGCCGCCCTGCTCGTGTTGCGCAGCGGTATGCGGGTGGTCAACCAGGTCGAGCGCGGGGTCGTGTTCCGGATGGGCAAGGCGCTGCCGTCGTACCGGCAGCCTGGGGTGACGTTCCTGATTCCGTTCGTCGACCGGATGCGGAAGGTGAACACGCAGGTGATCACCATGCCGGTGCCCACCCAGGAGGGCATCACCAAGGACAACGTCTCGGTGAAGGTCGACGCGGTCGTCTACTTCCGGGTGACCGATCCGCTCCGGGCCGCCATCGAGGTCCAGGACTACCACTTCGCCGTCGGCCAGGTCGCCCAGTCGTCGCTGCGTTCCATCATCGGCAAGAGCGATCTCGACGACCTGCTGTCCGACCGTGAGCGGCTGCACGAGGGGCTCGCCCTGATGATCGACAGCCCGGCCGCCGGCTGGGGCGTCCACATCGACCGCGTCGAGATCAAGGACGTACAGCTGCCGGAGTCGCTCAAGCGGTCCATGTCCCGGCAGGCCGAGGCGGAGCGGGAGAGGCGGGCCCGGGTCATCACCGCGGACGGCGAGTTCCAGGCCGCCCAGCAGCTCGCCAACGCGTCGCGCATCATGTCGGACACCCCCGAGGCGATGCAGCTGCGCCTCCTGCAGACGGTGGTGGAGGTCGCGGCCGAGAAGAACTCGACGCTCGTGATGCCGTTCCCGGTGGAGCTGCTGCGCTACTTCGACAAGGCGGCCCAGCACTTCGGGTCCGGGGCCGCTCCTACGGCTCCCGCAGCACCGGTGCCGGCTCCGGCGCCGCCCGTCGAGCAGCAGCCGTAGCCGGCGTCGGCGTCACCGCGAGCGCCGCGAGCGCCATCACGGTCATCGCCGTGGCGGGCGAGGTGAGTTGGGCCACCGAAC